>Ga0206678_10001649_pt1 | contig 14517 bp, 8 predicted proteins | sample M180m12015metaG_FD_155453 | JGI IMG/M metagenome (GOLD analysis project Ga0206678, IMG submission 155453) | Ammonia-oxidizing marine archaeal communities from Monterey Bay, California, United States - M1 80m 12015 | ecosystem: Environmental > Aquatic > Marine > Intertidal zone | place: USA... | reverse complement strand
GGAGCAAACTGGGAATGGGAAGTTTCCATTGATACAAAATACCCACAATGTTTCATGCAACATTGCTGGATATGGTGAAGAAGCAATCGTTTGATGATCTTGTACTGAATATCCTGTTGCAACTGATGGTCCCGTCCATGATTCACCCTCATCATCGGACCATTCTACAGTCATTCCAAGTAGTGCATGCATGTCAAATTTCATTATTCTATCAGTCCATGGGTCAACATAGATGTAAGGGTCGTTGGAATTAGCAATTGGTAAGAATGGGCCATAGACGTTCTGACAAGTATAATCTAAATTATCAGCAGTCATTGAGGTAAGTCCGGAGCATTGTACAACAGCAGTGGAACCTGCTGGACCGTTTCCATAGCTTGCCATATACAGGTTACCAGTTGATGTAATCCCCATAGTAGGCTCAAAGGTACTCATTCCTATGCTGTAATAACTTCCAGCAGAAAGGAATGGAATGTTATCTCCACCGAGTGCTGAAGTGTTATTCATTGCATTTAATCCACCAGGATAGTGATACCAAGTATTGTTGCCCAGTTGCTCTTTAAATGTGAAAAAAAGGTCTTCCTCAACAATGATTTCATCTACTTCACCAGGGCCAAAGCAACCAGCTAACATTGACATTGTGATCAATATTGCGAGAAAACCTGCCTTGAAACTAGACTGCATAATCTCACCACTATTGTCATTGGCCACTAAAGAAGTCACTACCAAGCAATGGAAGTAATACGCTAGCATCACCTTCAACACAAATATTAGGGGCATCAGGTCTCATTTTACCCCAAGAAATCGCTTCACGTAATCTAGCACCAGAAAGGCTACCATCGTGTTCAGGAGCAGTCGTGATATACACAGCACTATCAAGGCCACCGCGGTATTGATTCCACCAGATAACATGGTGTTTTGAGATACCTCCTCCAATCATCAAAGCATTAGAAGTCTCAACATCCCATGTTAGGTCGGACATGTACTGCTCATCTGCTAATGTATCGATATGGAATTCACGATGCTTTTGGCGAAGCATGAATAATTGCGCTCCAATTGAACCATCTGTAATACCAGGGATTACAATAGGAATCTTATGTTTTGCAGCCCAGTAAATGATAGTATCAGGAGTTCCAATACGCTTGCCTAACTCCCAAACCAATTGGATAGAGCCGAATCCAATCCATGCATCAGCACCAGTTTTTCCAGTCTCTTCAAGACGACATTTGTAGATGTCTTCTAAAGCAGGCATAACCATCGCTTCAATAATTTCACCATATGATGCATTTGGTACGATTACATTACCAAGACGCATTAGTGAATGCTCTCCAAGTTCAATATCATCTAGTTCAAAGGCTCCATGATAGTAGTGTTTGTAAGCTCTAGCAATATCATGGTCAAGCATTCCACAAGTTGTTGAAACTACATTGAACATCTGCTGCTTTAATGCTTCAACAAAGAATCCTCGTGTTCCAGTTGCACATAAGCAAGCAGGGAATGAAAGCCAATTGCAGACCTTAGTGCTATCACCTTCAGCCGCATCGATTTCAGATTTCATATCTTGCAAAATATCTCTTGCAGTAGCAAGTTTTGTTGCAGTAAATCCTCCAGCCTTTGCCATTTGATCTATTAGTGAAGAGGGAGTGGTTAATGCCGAGAAATCATAGTCCACAACAGGGACATCAAAGGACTCAGGGTCAATTGCCATGTGCAAGGGCTGGTGTGCCCCTCATATCAAACTCGCTGTATTAGCAAGTGGCTAATTTGTCCTCACATATCGAGTAATTGCTCTAACTCGTATACTCTATCTCGCAATCGTGCAGCCTGTTCAAAATCCAAGTTTTTCGCAGCTACTTTCATCTCTGCTTTCAGTTCTACTATCAGAGTTTCAATCTGATGCGAATCAAGTCCCTTTAGAACATCATCCGGCTCATCATAAGTCAATTGCTTTTTTAATTTTTCAATTGATAAATCTTCACTACTTACAGTGCCTGAAGAACCATCTTGCCCAGAACCGCTACCCCATGCTCCAGCACCCAATTTTAGGCCTTGAGCCCAATCTCCCTCTTTGCGACCACCTTTTTTGGCGATAAGGCGTTTCTTTCCATCAGCACTTGAAGTAGTTCCAGCGATTAAATTCTCAGTATCAGCGCCCATTGTTGGTAGTGCCTTTACAATCGTCTTTGGAGTAATTCCATTAGCAATATTGTGTGCATTTTGTCTCTCTCTTCGTTCAAGAGTTTGTCGAATTGCAGCCTCCATTGCGGGACTAAAACCATCAGAATAAAGCAGGACTTGGCCTTTCTCATTTCTTGATGCTCTACCAATAGTTTGCAATAGTGAACGTTCATTCCTTAGGAAGCCTTGACGGTCTGCATCAAATATTGCAACTAAACTAACCTCTGGTATATCCAATCCTTCGCGCAATAGATTGATTCCAACGATAACATCAATGTGTCCGATTCGAAGTGCATTGATTATCTCAGTTCTTTCGATCGTATCAATTTCAGAATGAAGATGGTGTGCCTTTACTCCCATTTGGTTGAGATAGGCAGCTACTTCTTCAGCGAATTTGATAGTCAATACAGTTACTAATGTTCTCTCTCCAACTGCTATTCTAGCATTTATTTCAGATAGTAAATCAGCGATTTGACCAGTAGTAGGTCGAACCTCAATTTTAGGATCAAGCAATCCAGTTGGTCTAATTTCCATCTTTGAAATTCCTTCAATAGATTGTAATAAATCATACATTGTTTCCGCTTGCGGATGCTTCTTCTCAAGGTCTGGGGCAAATGCACCACCCCCTGATTTTGCATGCAATAAGCCATTAGGTATTTTTTGTCCAGTTATTTCGCAAAGGTGCCTTAGTTCCCTTTCTCCAGGCGTTGCAGAAACATAGACCATCCGTGGCACTAATGTTTGGAATTCAGGCATTTTCAATGGACGATTATCTGCAGCAGTAGGCAGTCTGAATCCATGCTCAATGAGGCTATTTTTACGTGAACGGTCTCCAAAGAACATACCTCCAACTTGTGGCAATGTCACATGAGATTCATCCATTATCACCAAGAACTTGTCCTTATCGCCATGAAACTGCTTTGCACAAGCTGCAAAGAAGTCAAGCATACAATAAGGGCGTTCACCTCTCTCTCTTCCATCAAAATGTAATGAATAGTTTTCCACAGCAGTACAGTGGCCAATCTCTCTAAGCATTTCCAAATCATATCTTGTTCTCTGCTCAATACGATGCTTTTCTAATTCTCTTCCTTCACTTGCATAGTGTGCAATTCTATCATCTAGTTCATCTTCAATAGAAATTAATGAGGCTTCAAATTGTTCTGGATTTGTCATAAAGAATTGTTTTGGATGAATCCATGCTTCCTCTAAATCATCTAAGACTTCCCAAGTTACTGGGTCACACACTTGCACCTTTTCCACCCCATCTAGGCCGAAGCGAACTCTGAGGGGATCATCACGACTCGGCATCCAAATATCGATTACTTCTCCCCTAACCCTACATTGACCTCTTGACAAATCACTGGTAGTTCTTTGGTATTGTAATGCGATTAATTCCTTAAGCAAATCTCTTGTTTCAATCTGTTGGCCAACATGGCATCTAATGTGATATTCAAGAAATGTCTCAGGTGGATTCAATCCGTAAATGCATGAGACAGATGAAACTACGACACAATCAGGGCGAGTGACCAAACTGGCTACAGCAGCGAATCTTTCCTGCTCAATTCTTTCATTGATTGAAAGTTCTTTGTCAATATACAAATCTCTCTTGGCCAAGTACGCTTCAGGTTGGTAATAGTCATAATGAGAGACAAAATATTCAACAGCATTTTGAGGAAAATAACCAACCATTTCATGATGTAATTGTCTTGCTAAAGTTTTGTTATGAGATATAATCAAAGTAGGAATATTGAGCTTTTCAATCACTTTGGCCATTGCGAATGTTTTTCCACTACCAGTAACGCCTAATAAGACACATCTTGACTGCTGATTTTCCAATTGGGAAATTAATTTTTCAATTGCTTTTGGCTGGTCTCCAGCAGGCTCAAAATCGGAGTGTAATACAAATCGTTTCACATCTGGCGATAAATGTTCAAGTGCAGCACCTTCAAGGGCCTTGGAAATATCAAAAGGATCTCTTTCCAGTAAATCAGCATCACCAACATCGTGATCGGCTACCAGTTCAAAGGCGCCTTCATCATCCCATTCTCCGACCAAACTTATCCCTCCAATAGTAGTAATAAAATAATTTAGAAGGCAACGGGTTTTGAAGTCTTTGTTACAATTTATCAAGGAAGGTACAATCCACCATTGACATGAATAATTGCACCGGTAATATATGATGAATCTGGGCCGATTAAGAAAGAAATAGTTCCAGCCATATCTTCAGGTGATGCAACTCGCTTCAATGGAACTTGTTGTTCTCTCTCCTCTCTCTTTTGTTTTGAATCTCCAGCTAGTATTGCAGTATCAACAAATCCAGGTGCAAGGATATTGACTCTCTTTCCTTGAGGTCCAAGCGCTTGCGCTAATGAGCGAGCCCACATTGCTAATGCTGCTTTAGATGCTGAATAATCTGCACCATGCGGAGAGCCACGTGTACCCAATTGTGAGCCAACAACAACGATTCTTGCGCTATCGGTTAGATGAGGTTGTACTGCTTTCCAAACACCAACAGCACCCTCAAAATTTGTTTTCATTGTACTTCTTAAGTCATCGATTGTCATTTCTTCAGCGGCAATTCTTTCATATCTGCCATGATTCAATACAAGAGCATCAATTCCTCTGTGCATCCATGGATGAATTCCCAGTAGAGCTACTTCCCCATCATCATTACAATCAACTTTGACCGCCAATGCATCAGCACCAGTTTTTCTAATATCGTCAACTACCATTTCGGCAGGTTTTGAAGATGTATAATAGGTTAACAAGATGTCATACCCATCCGCTGCTAAGCGTTTACTGGTTGCAGCGCCAATTCCTCGACCTCCTCCAGTAACTAATGCAATCGGCCGGCTCATGCACTTGCCAAACATTACTCAGTCATCAAACCAACCGCTTGATTTGATATTCTCTTTTTGCAAGAGTTATTACAGTTCAAATCCACAGTGCTTGCAGAATTTTGCATTATAATCATGACCTTCTTTTGAACAATTCTTACAAGCCTGAGTACTGATATCACCTAATTTCATTAATTCAGTTGAGATTATTCCTGTAGGAACAATAATCAAACTATAACCCATAATCATAATGAAAATCGCTAGCATTTTTCCAATCGGAGTAAGTGGAACTGTATCTCCGTAACCAGTACTTGTAAGCGTTGTAATAGCCCAATAGACACTTTGAGGAATTGAAGTGAATCCATGTGCAGGTCCTTCAACAAGATACATTCCAGCACCTGTGATAAAACTGAGAACAGTGATAGTTGCCAGGAATACTACAATCCTTGTTTTTGATTGAATGATGGCCTCACTAAGTACATTTGCTTCTCCTAAATAACGTGATAATTTGAATACTCTAAACACTCGTAATAATCTAAGTGCTCTGATGACTAGAAGACTTTGTGCACCAGCGATGTATATACTGATGTATGTCGGTAAAATGGCTAATAAATCCACAATTCCAAAGAATGAAGTGGAATATTTTACCGAATGTTCAGTCGAATATAATCGCAAAATATATTCAATAGTAAATAGAATCGTAAAGAACCATTCTAACATTACCAATTGTGAATGATAGACCTTATCTATTGAATCTACACTTTCTAGTGATACGGCGAGAACAGATATTACAATTGAAATCAACAATGCAATATCAAAATATTTTCCAGAGGTAGTATCTGCTTCAAAGATAACTTCGTGAATCTTTTCTTTCAAAGACGATCTATTCGGCATAGTATTAGAAGATGTAGCGGAATCAGACATATGCTAATCACAAAGTATCGCACATATAGGTTTCATTCAAGTAAAGCAGGGCTTTAGGCGGATTACATAATGCTGGAATAATTGCCATTAATGCAAATTATTACTCTTTATTGAGGAATTGAGCCAGTTGCGGTGGAGTCCAACCTTCTGGTTTCATGACCTTACCATCTTCTCTACGCAATACCTTTCCATCAACCAATTTAGCCATATTTGAACGATGAACTTCGTTGAAGGCATCATCATAGATGTGTTGCATACCGTGATTGATTATTGTTCCAGCCAAGATATATCCAATATCAGCAAGGGCATCTAGAATCTCAACCATATCTCCAGCGCGAGCAGCTTCTGCATACTCTTCAACTTCTTCTCTAAGCAACTTTATTCTCAATTCAATCATATCTTCAGGTCCAATATCTGGAGAATCGAGTTTAGGGATGTCAAAGGCTTGATTGAATTCAAGAAGAGACGCAACAATTGGGTTCATATTACATTACGATAGACTAAGGCTCATGAATCTTACAATTGATAATGTTGTGAAAAATTTGGACAAATTAGGCTTTGAGCATTTGAGGATTTCACCACAAATCTCTTTGGTGAGATATGATTACTCAAATCATGAAGGGACGCGCACTGCTGCTTGCACTGCTGCTGCTGGGTTCATTTCCTGCGTTTCAGGCCAATGCAGGCTCAACAACTCATTTCGGTAATTCAGCCTCACAGACCACGATATTGCTGGATTTCAATGGGCCAGGACATGATTCTAGTAACAACATCAGCATCGGTGCAAGTTCGGTAATCACGACTGCAGCACTTGACATCAGAGGTCTTGCCAATTCAAGCGGTGAAAGGCCCGAATCTATCGGGCTAGACATTGGGGATGACGGTGACATGGATTGGTTTTGGGGCGGTCCTGGGAATGGCACCTATGGGCACCTAGATGAATTTTCAAACGGATATAAGCGGGCCGGACTGAACCTGTCCACCGGCAATAATTCGAGTTATCATCTCCGTCTGCCAATCAATGCCACAATAACCTCTGCGTCAATGCAGTTTTCTACATTGAGTGAACTGACAATCTCTGGCAGTGATGTACGTGATTCCTACTTACATAAACCACACCCACAATATGGTAACTCGACTCACGCAGATTGCAACTACGGTAATCAAAGTGCCACCTATGTTGGCAAAACAGAATGGGTAAATCATCATATTTATCGAGGAGTATACTGGTTCGATTTGGGGCTATTGCCTGGAGCGACAGTTCTAGATGCCAACCTCTCATTCTATGTTCAAGATGCAGTAAATCGGGCTTCTACCACAACTCCTGTGAGCATCCAGCACACCTACTCAGTCCATCCTTTACTGAAACATTGGGAGGAAGGCCTTGAGAGTAATGCGCCGGTCTCACAAGCTGCAGGCGTCACCTGGAATAAAGCGATTGACAACCTCACGGGCAGCGATTATTCTTGGGCGGTCGCAGGTGCCTCTGGCACGAGTGACCGAGATGTAGCAGTTGCAAGTGTAACGGACAGTCCTGCCAATCTTGAGTACAACTGGCTCGACTTCACTAATCCAAACTTGACAGATTTGGTACAGGATTGGATTAATGGTAATGTGACCAATAATGGACTTATTCTCATTGGTGATGAAAACACCAACAAGCCCGATGGCTCCAGATTGACCATCACATCAAGGGATAACGCCACACATGGACCGAAATTGGTAGTTGTTTTCGAGGGTAGCGATGATGTAACGGCCGCCCTCGATGTTGGTGCAGATGGTAATTGGGAGTGGAATCATAGCGGAAATCTCAGCAATGCATCGACAGTCCCTGATTTTTCTGCCTCTTTGAATTCATATCTCGGTAATGCCACTCCAAGTTTCACCGATGCGTGGGGTAATGAATTCGTCGACATTCCGCTACAAGTGAGTGCGAATGCCACCTTGGTTCTCGATGAGATTGACATCGAATATAACTGGACTGCAGCAGTCGGGGTATCGCCTCATTCAGACCTGCTTGGTGAATTGAATCAACATGTTTCGAATCTCACGCCTGATGGCGCTGGCAATGTCAGTATCATCCTTAATGTCAGTTCAGGCAGTGCCGGAAAGGTGGAATTACTCAACCTGTGGTTGGGGCAAGGAGATCGTCCGCCTTCTATCACAACAATTACACTGCCTGGAGAGGCCATTGTCCCCGATGGCCAATCTCGGTCTTTGAGCGTCGATGTGACCTCATATCAAGGTATATCGAATTTATCGTGGCTTGCTATGATTCCTCAACTTCAAAACAGTGCCAGTCAACCAACGCTATTCCATTCTTTTGAAAATGACACTACATGGGCAGAAGACCCTGCCGGACTTGTTAGCAATATCAGTGGTTCATGGATGGCATTGAACAATCAGAGCGGTATCATGACGTGGGATCTCACAGTCAGTTGGGCATGGTTACCTGAACAGAATGTTGTTTGGCAGGTTCAGGCGAAGACCATTGATTTGCTCCACACAAGTAGGCTTTCAAGCCAAACCACAGATCATGAACGCAGAATGGAAATTACCAGTTTCACAGCCTGGGATATGAGTGAGCCGACCGATGGAAGCCCACAGATTTATGCTGGCGAATGGGTCGCAGGTGGCGATTTACTGCACTTCGGAGGTGCTGTACGATTCCTCAATCAAACCAGTCATCCACTCCCAGGTGATGTTCTCGTTGAACTAGTGGATATTGGTGCGAATGCAACAGTAGATTCCACTGGTACTTACTCAATTGAGGTGTTTGCTCCACAGGTCAGTCACTATGACGGATATACCATTGCAGCCCATCTCTTTGGACCATATGATTCAACAGAGCCTGGACTTGCATCACTTACTTTCAACATCGATGCGACAAAGCCAGGTTTCCAAGTAAATGCACCCGTTGGTGAAAGAATTCTACCCTCGTCCCAGCAATTGTTCAATGCGACTATTACCGACGGTAACGATAGCAATGGGCTTGACCTCGGTAGTCTAAGTCTGAGGTGGTGGGTCGAAGGTCTGCACGATAATGGCGACGGCATTCCTCAACCAGATGAATACGGTCAGAAACCACTTCTCAGGGAAGGGGAGAGCGATTTTTTCCACGCTCAATATGATGACACATACAATTCACACGGCCAGCAGGTATCTCTGTTTATCGAGGGCTTTGACAAGGCCGGTAATACAATCTTGAGCGGCTCTGGATTTGAAGCAGATTTGATGCACTACATATCACTGGTTCCTTCTCCAACTGAGGTCATATCTGTCAATATGGACTTCCCAGGTGGTAACACTCTTACTCCTGCCCATCCCGGTTGGCTAAACATCAGTATTAGAGATGTAAACGGCCTAGATGATATTGAAGGCATCATCATTGATCTTGGTTTAGGCAACACACTGTCCTACGAAAAAGATGGGTCATTCGAGTCGAGTAATCCATTGCTTGAGGTTACAGAATTCACGTTCGAAATCCAAGGAGATGAAATTACTCTCAATCTCTCATTCATCGCATCTCCGCTATTTGATGATATGTCGGTAGGTGAGATGGGAATTACACTCAAGGTCAGTGATTCATCAGGCGAGCATGTCACTGATACTGGACTTTACTGGCGCTTTAATGCCGATGTCATACTAGTTGAATCTTCGATGAGAACTTTCGGTGCCGAATCACGTCTACTTGTGTATGATGATTATGTAACACTCGGCCAGAGACTGGTGGTGGAAGGCAGGGTACGTTATGTCGCTGCAGACCTAGCACCAGCTTCAGGTTCATATTCGGTTATGCTAGAATCTCCTCTTGATCTTCCTCTCTTGGTGGTGACAGATGCCGATGGCAGGTTTGAAGGTACGATGGATGCCCTTGGCAGTGGATTGTACCGTGTGGTCATTCAGGTTAATGGTGGCATGGGAACTGCGAATCCAAGTCCTGACCCGATTCGTCTGCAGATTGACGATGAGGCACCTTTGATAGTAGGTCATGAGCCGACGATGATATCCACGAATTCAACTGAAATTCTTTTACAATTTGATATCCAAGAAGCGGATTCAGGCTTGTCGGAGCAAGGGATTCCGGTTCAATGTGTCCAGACTGATGGCCTTCAATCATTTGGAGAACTGATAGAGGGCACAGCTGTCATAACCATTCCCGGAGAGGTTAGCCGGTATCTTGTGAACCTAAATTCACAGCCCATCCAAAGTGAAAACCTCGATTGCTGGTTCGATGTTGCCGATCTGGCTGGAAATAATTTGACAGGGGAAGGTTCAGCCAAGACTTGGCCGCTTCGCTTCCAAGTAATCGAGACTAGACCCGACATCAGTGCTGAATGGATTACTATGTCGGATTATTCACCTGTCCTTGGCCGGATGACCACCGTCAGTATCGAGATTTTCAACAACGGTGCCCACGATGCTACGCCATTCAACATTACTTTGGAGACTCATACTCCTCATAAGGATAGAATAATCATCAAAGAAGTTGAAACAATCCAAATATCAATACTGAACGATGAGATGATGACAGTGACCTTCGAATGGGTGCCTGGAATGGAAGGTGAACTGGACCTAGTGGTGCGAATAGATTCGAGTCAGGTCATTGACGAGTTCGACGAGGACAACACCGTATCGTTGAATGTTAATGTTGAGCCCGTTCCAGAACCGGAGGGATTCTTTGCATCTCAATCGGTGAAGGCACTTTTCGGGATGGGACTGCTTGGCGTTATTTGCGTTGGATTGCTATTCTTTGCAACACGCCGAATCGCCGAAGGTGATGATTCAAAGTGGCTCGAAGAAGATGAATATGAAGAAGATGAATATGAAGAAGATGAATTATGAGTATTACATTGGTATTGATGATTGACAATGACCGATTTTCAAAGATCTCCTCTTCGGGCGGACGGGTATCGCTTCTACCTCTCAAATTGAGATGTGTTACTGCTTACGCAAAGCAGCTCCCAATAAGGAGATGATTGCGAACATTGAATCAATACCAATTATTCCAAGTACGCTCGAATCTTCGGATTCAATGCTGATGAATGATTCTTGAAGTGTGAAAGAATCACCGATTGTACCATCTATTCTGTGATGGGTGAATTCGAGTTGGCGTGTATTATCGTCATAGACAAGGCGAGTCCAGCCATAACTACTATTCTCTCGATAAGCACTCCACTCAGGCTGTGGCTCTTGCAATTCCTCATAGGCAGACCTTCCACCTATACCGATCACCAAATGAATCGGTTCATGGCCTTGTCCAAATATATCTCCACCACCCTTGTCTGAGACTATTTCACCATTGACCGGCCAAGTACGTTCATAGAAATGGTCATGTCCTGCAATCACAAGATTTACTCCTTGTTCGACATAAAGTAATTCAAGTGCATTACGAAGTTCAACCTCTGAACCATGATAATCATTGCTTGAATACATCGGCTTGTGACCTATTACGATAACAAAAGGCCTTTCATTCCTAGCATCTGGAGTATTAGCTGCTTGTAAATCGGTTTGAAGCCAATTATATTGCGCACTACCAGGAGTATAATCGTGCTCTGTAGACATGAATACAATGTGGATTCCGGGGACATTTCGTGAGTACCAGAAAGTTTCACTTTCAATGACTTTATCTGAATCAAAACGGTGTTCATAGGCCTCAAAACCTGCGGCTGGTTCATTCTCATGATTTCCAACTGCCGTAACCCATGGTATGGAGGCCATACTGCTTTGTTGGATCGCAAACCAATCATCCCAAACATTCTGATTCCCATCAGCATATGCAATATCGCCAGAGATTGTAACCATCTGTGCCTCAGAATCTGCTATTATGGCATCCGTAACATCTAATGCTTCAGAAGAGAGGCCGTGGTCGGCAATAGCAATCCACTCAAAGTGTTCTGCATTAGGGTCAATCGGAGTAAATGTGAATTCTTCAGACCAAACATTACCATCGCCTACGCGATAAGTTACTTCTTCACCCATAGTCAAACCGGCCATCACCGTCATGTGGAAAGCTTTGTCATGATTATAACAATATGAATCGCCGGTTTCAGAATTAGAACCGCTTTGTGAACTCCATTCAACTACAGCATCACCTCTCTGTTCAGTAGCCCATACCACAACCATCTCACTAGGGTCATCTGTAATCTGCAAATGAATTTGCTCAGGTTGTGAACTACCAGTCATTGTGCTGGGGCATTCTTGCAATGCCTCTGCTAGGCCCTGGGCTTGTGATAGGGGGGCCAAAAGCAAAATTGCCAGCAAAGGGAATAGAATCCTCACAACCTTCCCTTGGTGTCATACATAATGGCTTTATTTGTTGAGGAAGTTCCACAGGATTCAATCTAACATCATCGGTCCTGGTGTTGGGTCCATTGCCAAAACCGCTATGAGAAGAACCCATCCTGTGAGCATTGATATTCTGAATAGTGTTGTTTGGAAGTCGGCCAATTTAGCATGCCTCAATATCACAATAATGTTGAGAATAGCCATTAATCCTGCAGCTAATAAGAACCAGGCTTCATCCATCGGATTAGAGATTGCAAAACAAGCAAACCAAAGCAGAGTCATTTGAATAGAAGTTCTAGTTGTAGCAGTTTCACCGAATTTTGAAGGGAATGAATGAATGCCATTTTCTTTATCGCTTTCAATATCCATTCTAGCATAATTAATGTCAAAGGCAGCAATCCAAAACATCACTCCCAGAGAAATAAAGAAGATAGTTGGATACCACAGTATGTCAGTAAAACTATCATGCATACCGGTTATTGCTGCCCATCCATGTACGTCACCTGCAACGGCAACCCATGCGCCTGCTGGTGCTAATCCAAGACAAAGTCCTAACCAGAAATGACAAAGCCAAGTGTATCTCTTCATGTATGGATAGATGACAAAGACGAGTACTGGTAACCAACACATCATCAGTGCTACATGATTGAGTTGCCAGGCAGAGAAGACTAGCATTACGAGGAAAATTGCACACAGGGTCCAAGCTGTATTCATCGTCATTGAACCTGATGCAAGATGCCTTTCTGCAGTACGTGGGTTTTCAGCATCAATGTCTTTATCGATGATACGATTCAATGCCATTGCAAGACCTCTTGCACCGATCGCTGCGATTAGAATCCAGACCAAATCAAGCCCAGGAGGGATGTTGAACTGGGCCAGGGCGATGAAATAGCCGATGAGAACGAAAGGGAGAGAGAATAGGGTATGTTCAATTTTTACAAAACTTGCTACTTGTTTAAGATCCATTTACTCATCTCCGTTTGATTTTACTGATTCATGGAAAGTCAGATGCTGTGGCCAATGATAGTTTGCCAATTCAGGATGTGAAGCAACTTTCTGTAATGTTTCTTCATCATGGAGTGTTATTGCAGGCCAGCGACGTGTTCCATGCGCTTTGCTTGGAATCGGAGTCGTTGCATTCCAACACAATCTAGATTTATTTTCATCAAAGGTTAATCCTCTTTCAACATCAAATCTGCAAGTAAGTTGCCAAAGTAATCTCTTTCTAGCACCTTCAACATGTAATTCTAAGTCATCATCAGTAATAAATAGCCAACGAATACCATAATTGTTATCCAATTGCCAAATTGAATTACGCAATTGAATAATCTGCTCTCTTCTCGCCAATTCTTGAGAATCTAAGAGAGCATTTTCTTCCTCATTCAGTTGTGAAGGGTCACAACCTGTTTTGACACTCGGACGACCCTCAACCGATGTGCTAACAACTAACATTGAATCTCGTAACATTCTCGCATCGCTAACCAAATCAAGTTTCAAAACACTTGCGAGGAAGGCAGGAATATCTTCAGGCTTGGGTGCAGGATATTGTAGAGATTTTTCAGTACCAGCGAATTGTCTCCATTGAGGTGTGTGTTGAGAATAAGAACCCTCCAAAGGTTCGTTATCGCCTCTTGGATCAGCCTTTGCTAAAGTAGTAGCATCAATGATTAATTTATCATGCACATTCTCATATTTACTAGCAGCTTCTAATGCATCAGCAACCTGTCCTTGAAGAATGATAATATCGGCAGCAGGGTCAACCTTGTCATTTAGACAATCCAGCAATGCTTCCAAATCTCTTGGATCTTGGTCGTCATCGATTGCAACGATTGATTTTAGGAACATCATCTGTCCAGCACCTAATAATCCCAGAGCAGTTTTTCTTGCTTGTCTCGGATATCTTTGCTTGCTAGCAACGATGGCAAGGTTGTGGAATCCGGTTTCCATCGGTAAGTGAATACTACTGACATCACGATGTTGGAATTTTAGAACTGGTGAAAATTGACGACCTATTGCTTCACCCAAATATCCGTCTTCCATTGGAGGAAGTCCAACGATTGTTGCAGGCAATACTGCATCCTTTCTTGCAGTGATTGCAGTAACGTGTAGGACAGGGTATTGCCCAGTTAGAGAATAGAATCCGAAGTGGTCACCAAAAGGCCCTTCTTGTCTTGTTTCACTTGGAATACAATATCCTTCTATGACAATATCAGCATTAGCAGGAATCATTAGTTCTTGTGTTAATGCTTTGGTTATTGGTAGCGATTTTCGACCAAGAATTCCAGCGAATTGG
>Ga0206678_10001642_pt1 | contig 14549 bp, 16 predicted proteins | sample M180m12015metaG_FD_155453 | JGI IMG/M metagenome (GOLD analysis project Ga0206678, IMG submission 155453) | Ammonia-oxidizing marine archaeal communities from Monterey Bay, California, United States - M1 80m 12015 | ecosystem: Environmental > Aquatic > Marine > Intertidal zone | place: USA... | reverse complement strand
CCAATATATTCTAAAAAATCAGAATCTTCTTCACAAGAAATTAGATTTAAAGAAAGTATAATTAAAAGGAATAAAAATCTCATAATAAAATTTTATTAATTTAAACAAAGATATTGTTAATAAAAAAAAATATTATGCAAAGCATAATTTCTTTATAAGAAAATAAATATTAGTTAGCTAGAATCCTTTTTTTAAGAATATTACTTGACTTATATATATCTACTTTAATACTATTAACAGATATTGTAGCTCCAGAAATACCATCAACTTGTCTATTATATTCAGGGTAATTATTAGTTGATATATTATTAAATTTTTGCAACCACTTCTTACTACAAATCTCGGCTCCATAATTCTCTCTATATTGTAGAACTTCTATCTTTATTATTTCTGCATCAGAGTTATAAATAATATAATAATCAAATTTATGAAACTTTGAAGGAGCCTGAGAAATAACAAAATATCCTAATGTAAGATCTTTCTGCTTTATCACATAGAAAGATTCATCAGATTTAATATAATCTTTAACTAAAAATTTATTGGTACTAAATAGTTCTATAATAGAATCTTTTACAATAGTGTTGTAACGTTTATTATATTCCCAAGCTGGATAAGTAAATGAAAAAGATATCAAAGCAACTACTAATAAAGTTGTTGCTTTGATATATTTAATGTTAATCTGCATTTTTTAAAAAAATTTTAAAACCACACTCCTACTCCTAAATTAAATTGTCCAGTTTCATCATCAGAACTTGAATTAGATTTGATTTGATAATCTGCCTTAAACACTGCTCCTTTAGCGACTTTAAATCCTAATCCTAAAGTTATTTCTGTTCGATTATATGCATCATTTATCGCAATTCCTTCAGTTTCTGCATGTGTATTATAATTCTCGTATCTTGCAAAAGCAATTAATTCTTCAGTATTGCTAGATATAGAGGGAATAATGCCATCCATTAAATTGTATCCTATCTCATAATAATAACCTGTTAACTTACTACCTAAATCTTTACCAGTATATTCGTTATATTGATCCGTATTTGATAATTCAGCAATCACATATTGGCCAGTAAATTGTACAGATCCCTTTATATATCTTGCATCAATACCAATCATTTGAATTCCAACGATAGTAGAGTCAGCAGAAGAAACGGCTATATCATCAGATAAATCCAATCCATCATATGCTTTACTTTCAGTATCTCCTAAATATGCTGAGAACCCAAGGTTTAATCCAGGATTACCATAATACGATACTCTACCTGAAAAATCAGGATATGTAATGTATGATTCTGCACCTTTCTGCCTACCACTTCTTAAGCCACTTTTGCCACTAAAAACACCTCCATCATCATAACCATTGAAACCATTTACTAACATAGCTTGGTAATTAATTGAATGCTCTATACTTCTTCCGCTAACACCAACACCCATTTCTCTCCAAGTAGTAGGAATAATATATTTATCGACATTTGTTCTCTCTACACCATTAAAAGTTGGTGGTTCATGGTATAAATTCTGGATACCCATTGGAATAAGCATCAAACCTGCATTCACAGAAAAATTATTATTAATCTTGTAATCAAGAAATGCTTGTTCAACATACACTTCAGAAACATGCTCAAATTCTACTTCAGATACGAAAGAAACTTTATCATTAAAGTTATATCCAAAAAACGTGACTAGTCTATGTACATCTAATTTCCCGTTATTATTGATAGTTCCTTTTCTTTCATTTAAATTAAAGTCAACTTGACCATACCCCCCAATATGTAGGCCTGAGTTACCAGCTACAATTTTTTCAGCACTATTTTGTGCCTTAACACTAATAAAAATTAGAGTTAGCAACATACTTATAAATATTCTTTTCATTTCGCTATTTTTATTTAGATTAATTATTAATAAGACAAAAATATAAATAATAATTAATACTAAAAGAAAAAATTTAAAAAATATTACTAGATTAAATGAAAAATAAATAAAATAAAAAATAAAATTGGTATTAGTTTAATTGATCATCCTGAAAAAAATTAAATTAAAAATATTTAAAAATTGATTATAGTTATTAATGTATATTTAATCTTAATATAATACATAAATTAAGATTTTGTATAATCTTTTATTAAAATAATTATACAAACTAAAAAAATTACTATATTTGAAAAAAAAAATTATGATAGAATATAGCAGTACAAAAATTTTTGATGGATACAGCACAGCTTTTAGACAATGGAGAGCAAAGCACTCTCACTGTCAATACATACATGGATATGCTATGAAGTTTAAAGTAACGTTTATTGGTAATCTTGATGAACTGAATTGGGTATGTGACTTTGGTTCGTTTAAACGAAATGGCATTAAAGAACATATGAGTTACATGTTTGATCACACAACTGTTGTCGCAAAAGATGATCCTAATTTAATGGAATTTAAAAAATTATCTGATAAAAATTTAATACAACTTAGAGTGGTTGAAGGAGTTGGTTGTGAAAAATTCGCGACATATGTTTACAATTACATTAATTCTATTATTTATAAAGAAACAAAGGGAAGAGTAAAAGTTCAAACGGTTGAATGTTTTGAAGGAGGCACAAATAATTCAGCAATTTACAAGCCATTAAGAGCTTTTAAAACAGTTAATCAAAGAATATTAACCAATAATAAAATCAATTAAAATGAATGAATTTATAAAAAACTATAGTTCGAGTGAAATATCAACAGAATTTGAAAGTAATCAATTATTTCAACAGTTTAATGACAATTTAGTAACAAAGAGTAAAATTATAAATAATTTAGAAGTTGTTAAAACTGGATATGCAAATGGAGTTGCAGAAGGTTATCCTTTAAGTTCTGAAGAAAAAGATGAGATGATTAGAAAAGCATCACATGCATTTGGATTGTTTCTTGATGCTTTAAAATGTGATTGGCAAAATGACCCAAATTCATCGGATACTCCGAATCGAGTAGCAAAAGCATATGTTAATGATTTATGGGCTGGTAGATATAACGAAATGTCACCAATAACGTCATTTCCTTCTGATGGATATGATGGAATTGTAATTGAAAGAAATATACCACTAACTTCAATGTGTTCTCATCATCATCAGACAATAATTGGTGTTACCCACATTGGCTACATTGCTGGTGATAGTGGTAAGGTGGTTGGATTATCAAAGTTAAATAGAATTGTAGAACTGTTTTCTAGAAGAGGAGCAATACAGGAACAATTAACATCTGCAATACATAATGCAATTAATTCTATTACAAAAGGAAACAACGGAGTAATAGTAACTATTGTAGCAAGTCATAACTGTGTTAGTTGCAGAGGTGTCAAGCACAAAGGAGCAGAAATGGTGACTACCAAAGCATCAGGTGAATTTCTAGAAAACAACAACATATATAGAAAAGAATTTTTTGATAGCATAAAGATTAACAATTAAATAATAAATTAACTTAAATATAACAGATATGTTTGGATTATTTAAACGAAAAACAACTACAGAAAAATTACATGATAAATATAAATCTCTTATTAAACAAGCATACAATTTATCTAAGTCAAATAGATCTCAAAGTGATCAAAAATATTATGAAGCAGAGCAGATATTAAAAGAAATAGATGAAAATAAACTATCGTCTAAAACATAATTAATTAAAGTTTCAAAAAATACTAAGTATCATTTTTTTGAACAACATGCTGAGGTACAACCTGGGTGAGTTTCAGCACTTTTAGATTTGGATTTCTTCTTATTATTACTAATATAATTATTCTTTTTATCAAACTTAAAACCCTTTTTGTTAGACTTGGTCTTAATTAATTTTTCAGAATTTAAATCCATGTTTAATTGAGCATTATTTTCCTGATTATTGCAACTAGCAATCATAATGCCAATAACAAGCGTAAATAATATTTTTTTCATTTTTTTCATTTTATTTAATTATTTAATATTTTTAAGTATCTACTATAAATTTCTTTATCAACTTCACTCTCATTCCATAATTCTAATACAATTAACTTATTTCTACTAATTACTGACTCTTGTATGTCTAAACGATACATTCCATATGAATAATAATCAGTAGCAGTACAAGAATTCCATAAATTTTGCACATAAGAAATTGGATTGAAAAAATAAGTTGATTTAATAAGATTATTTTTATCTTCATTCTGCATCTCAATTTCATTCTCAGCAGCAATATTCATTTGATTAATAATTGTACTAATACATCTTCTTACTAACTGAGAATCCAATGTGTCTTGTTGAGATTTTTTTGTTTCTACAATCTCTGGGTGAATTTCCACTAAAAAATCGTAAAGTTCAATATCATCTAATTTAAAAACTTCATAAGTTTGCTCCCTATTAACATCTAAAAATTCAGTCATGTAATTAGCAGGGTATTTTATGCTTACATACTGATGAACTGATCCTGGGGTAATTACACAAAAAAACAACCAAAAACTAATCATTTTAAATGCAACAGAGCTACTACTACTCGCATTTTTAATTATAAGATAAAAAATAAAAGAAAATACTATAACATATAAATTAGAGATAAGAATAAGAGTTAACATAGATTTAAAATACGCAAATGAATTAGTAATTAAACCTACAGATAAAATCATACCATTAATCGATAATAATACTATCAAAACATAAAATATTAATCTATTAATAATCCAAGAACTAAGTTTTTTATTTTGAATTGTAATTAGTTTATTAAAATTTAAATCTTTTTCTAATCCATGAATATTGTATGTAAGTATAATAAGTAGTATTGGAAGTAAAAAAATAATCAAAAAAGAAAAATCAATATTACCATTTATTAACCTTTCATAGTTTGAAATCTCCTCAGCCATATCTGAATCAAATGTAGAACTCCATCTGGTTATTTCTTTATAAAAACCGAATTGTTCTGCTTGACCTATACCTAGTGGAAATAATGGTGATGGATTTTTAACTATAAATGAAGGAGTAGATCTAATTATCCAATAAGGATCTTCAATATTTACCCAAGGCTTATCAACAGGACCTTTTTTTTGTTCTAACCAATCTAAAACTATGTTACATTCAATATCCTGTTTTTCATTAATATTTGAAATTGTATTAATTTGTTTATGCATTATTTCAAATCCGTTATAGATAGAATAAATACATAAGAGCATAAAAAAGATATAAGAGAAGAGTTTGGCTTTATTTCTAATAAAATGCTTAAACTCAAACAAAAAAATACTAATATTCATTAAAAGGATGATTTTTTGAGTAATAAATAATTAAACATACTAAACTTAAGGACCACAAAAAAAGACAAAATATATCAATTAAATATTTATTTTTCATAGATATAAAATTTGCTTCATTATAGCTAAAATCTTTTATTGATCTAAAAAAATCTTGACTAGCTTTCCATCCTCTTTCTCCTGTTTTAGACCCTCCAAATGCATATTCATCATTTAATGTTTTAATGAAGTACCTCCTATATTTTTCAGCATGACTCAAAAAATCTAAATGATGTAATAAATCAGTACCAGCAGAAGCCATACTTAAACTTTGTAATGAGGCAAATGGATTTATTAAACCACTAAGTTGATAATTTCTTTTTTGAGTTTCTAATTTTTCATACAGTTCACCATAATGTTTATCCCAAACTTGATTTCCAAATTCTTCGTCAGCTTGCATTAAAATACCAGCAAAATTAATCGGTAAATGCGAAAGACTATCAACTTCATATCTTGCTAGAATCTCTTTTTCCAATTCTATTTTTCTATCATCAAATGGATTATGACCATCTATACCTTTGGATCGATCATCTTGCATTTTTTCACTAAGTTCAATTCTTGTAGAAAGAGGTGTAAGGCTTTCAGTAAAATTACCTACTGTCTTTGGAATAAATATAGTCCATAGTAACCATGTTATAATTGTTAATGAAAGCGCAGAAGTACTTTTCTTTAACAAAAGAGATAAGAAAACTGTAAATGAAATTATAATAAAATAATACAAAAAATAACTGAAAAAAAATATAACTAATCGTGTGATTTGATCCAATTTTATATAGTTTATATTTAAAAAAAACTGAACTAAAATTGTAAATAATAATAATAGGGTAGCTAATGATAATAAAGTGAATATTTTTGCAAAGATAATCTTCGACATACTATTTCCTTGAACTAACAAGAGTTTTAATCTGCCACTAGAAATTTCAGAAGTATAAGTATTAAAAGCAAGAAAAATCAAAAAAAGTGGAATTATAAATTGAAATAAGAGAGACACCTTTAATTTTCCAAAAGTTGAAATAGTTAAGGATTGTGAAGATTCTGAGAATGCAACTTCATTTTGTTTGTGACCCTCTAAGCGTAGAACTAATCCAGTTACAGCGTTAACGCCTTCATCTAAACTATTGAGAATAGAGTTAGATTTAAAAGCATATGTTCCAAAATGTGCTGCGCTATGGGGGTTTGATGGCCCCATCTCATCCCACTGATCTCTAATATGGTTTTTTGCTTCTTGTTGATTTTGTATTTGTTTTTTATTTTGAATATTTCCAAAAAAAGTGACTATAAACAATAAAAGTAAAAAGAAAGAAATAAAAAAAAGAAATAATTTATTTCTAAATAATCCCTTCCATTCATTAAAAAAAATAATACTCATCTAATTCTTCATATAATCTAAGTACAGACTCTCTAATTCAACTGGGCTAACATCTTTTGAGAACATTTCTTTAACTAAAGAGCCGTTTTTAAGAATACCAATTTTATGACAGGTTTCTCTTACTCTAAATATATCATGTGAGGCCATAAGTATGGTAGCTCCTCTTTTACTCATTTTTTTTAACATACGTGAGAGCTCGTTACTTGAGAGTGGGTCTAAACCGCTTGCAGGCTCATCAAGAAGATATATTTTTGCATTTTTAGCATACGCAATCGCGATTCCAACCTTCTGCCTCATTCCTTTAGAATATTCAGAAATATATTTATTAAAGGCTTCCTTTTCTAAACCACATTCTGAAAGAAATTCTCTCAACTCACTAGATTTAAATTTTAAGCCAGCAAGCTTTGAGAAATAATCTAAATTCTCTAACCCTGTTAAATAAGGATAGAGATTTACATTTTCTGGAATATACCCGATTCTATCTTGATTTATAATTGAACTGTCATTAGAATCAATTAAATTAATCTGACCTTTATCAGCATTTAGAAATCCAAGCAACAAATTAAGAGTTGTTGATTTACCAGCACCATTTGCACCTAACAAACCATATATCTCTCCGCTTTTAACTTCAAGAGAGAGATTCTTCAATGCAACTTTATCCTTAAACTTTTTGTTTACATTTATTAATTGAATCATTTTAAAATTATAAAAATTTAATTTTTGTAACACTCTTTACAATAGCCCTCAGCAGTTAATTTGAATTCTTTAACATAAAAACCTTTCATTGATATAATCTCTGGATATTTAACGCCTTCTAAACAAAAAGTTTGGTTACATGAGTAACAAATAAAATGCCCATGATTATGATTATGTGAAATAGGACTACATTCTTCTTTTCTACATAAAGAATATCTCATAAGATTATTAGTATCTGGAACTTTATGAATTAATCCATTATTTTCAAAACTTACTAAAGATCTATATACAGTAACTTTATTAATAGAATTATTAAAATACTTCAAAATATCATCAACAGATAATGATTTATTAGACGAATAAAAATAATTTACTAGTTTAGTTCTAAAATTAGTTCTACTTATACCTTTTTCAGATAAAATATTTCCAATATCTAAATGATTATGAGTTTTAGAATTCATTATTGGCAAAACTAAAAAAATAAATGCAACTTGGTTGCGTTTTTTATAAAAAAAACTATTTTTGCATGTATTTTAAAATCAAATATGAATAGAATTATACTCCCTTTTGACAATATCGGAATAATTGCAAGTACATTATGTACCATCCACTGCATAGCCACTCCATTTTTATTTATTGCAAAGGCATGCACTGTAACTTGTTGCTCAGATGCTCCTTTTTGGTGGGTTTTGATTGACTATCTTTTCTTAGTTATATCCTTTTATGCAATCTTTTCTATAAGTAAGAACTTAACTGTAAAATGGCTGAAATCTTCATTTTGGATATCTTGGTTAGTACTTCTTATAACAATAGCAAATCACTCTATCAACATAATAAATCTTCCCAAAAACTTTATTTATATACCAAGCATAGTAATAGTGGTACTTCATTTCTATAATCTAAAATATTGTAAATGTCAAGACGAAAAATGTTGCACGAGTGTTTGAAGAATATATAGATTTTCAAAAATAGATAAAATTAATCTTTAGATAGCACTAAAGTAATGGATGTATACTAAACAGAACGTATTAAAAAAATCTACATTCATTTTCAATTGTAATTTTTGAATTTTTAAATAAAAAGGAACCTATATAATGGCAGTAAGACCAATCAGCAACAATCAAGTAATTTTCCTTTAGAAGCTGTTTATATTTATTATCAATAAACGAAATGAATCTTCCTTGATTATAAATTTTAAAGTAAAGATTATTAAAGGTAAACAAGAACTGCTGGTTACATTGGGATTTTATATATTTGAAACTAAAAAATAAAATGAAGATGTTAGAACATATTTTTGAGAAAGCACTATGGAGTACTAGATTTATTGTGATTATAGCAGTTGTATTGTCAATTATGTCATCAATTACATTGTTTTTACTTGGTGGATGGGATATTATACATGCAACTCTGTTTAACAATCCTCTTATAAATGAGAGTGTCACGAATAACAATGATTTACTTTTTAAAATTATTTCGTCTATTGATTTATTCTTAATTGGTATTGTTTTACTCATTTTTGGATTTGGTGTATATGAGTTGTTTATAAGTGAGATTGATTTTGCAAAGGGAAAATTTGCAGATTCAACTTTAAAAATTAATAATTTAGATCAATTAAAGAACAAAATCATTAAAGTGATTATTATTGTGTTAATTGTTAAATTCTTTGAAAAAGTCTTGAAATTATCTCATAATTTTTCGACACCAAATGACTTATTATTATTCAGCGTCTCAATTTTAGCAATTTGTATCGGTTATTATTTGATAAACAGAAAATAAATACTTTTAGATCAAAATATTAAAAAATAGATATTACATTATTTCACTGAAAAAATAAGGCTATCCATATCAGCATTGTAATCTGTTATAAAATGATATAATCCTTCATTAATAGCTGTTGGAATCTGATTGTGGTTTATTCCATAAACTATTTTCTTCTTTATTAAATCATGTTCTTTTAAAAAAGAAATATGACGTGTATCAATATCATTATAAAAGCTAGCAAGAAAATCGGGTCTATATTTAACAGGTATTAAATAATATACCCATTCTTTACCGCTAGAATACCCTTCAAGTACTGTTTTAATATTATGATTTTTAAATTTTAAATATGCTAAAAACAAAATATTAGAATCTGCTATAAGAAAATTATTTAAACTTTGATTTTGTTCTAATTTAAGTATCAATTCATCAGCAATCCGTTTCGATGGATTAACCTTAATATCTAAATAAATTAAGTTAAAATCTGAATAATTCTTTAACAAATCATCAATCAACAACACACTATTAGAAGTTTTAAAACCATTATTTAAGATTTTTAAATCTTTTATATCATTCCAATTACAATCATTAACATTTAAGTCTAATCCCAAAAGCCGTTTTACATTATTATCATGAAAAACTATTAGTTTTTGATCTTTAGTAATTTGTATATCTGTTTCTAGAGCAGTAAATCCAATTCTTAAACTTTCACTAAAAGAAGCATCGCTGTTTTCTGCTAAATAAGGCACACCTCTATGCGCAAAAAATACATGATTCTTTTCAAAATTGTTAAATTGATTATTTTTATTTGAGGGTAGATATAAAAGAAAAAAAATAGGTGTTAAAAAGAGGAGAGATAATATAAATTTTCGCATGTAAGTAAAAATAAGAAATAAATCTATATTTATTCTATTGTAAATTTTCTCTCGTAAGTTCCATCATCATAAATATAGAATAATGGAATATTATTTCTTTCTCTAATCTTTCTACCAAAGACATCGAAAATTTCAATAATTTGTTTTGGATTAGATATATTATCTAAACCAGTAGAAAAATTAACACTAATCAAATTAGAAAAAGTATCAACAACACAAGTGTTGTTAGTAGAAGTAATCAAAGACACATTATAGACTCCTGGGTTTTGATAAACATGAATAGGATCTATATTAGTAGATATATTTCCATCTCCAAAATCCCAGACAATATTTTCATAATTACTAGATTGATTATTAAAAAAAACTGAATCTTCATTAATAGAACTACTAAATTGGGAATTAAAAATATTCCAGTTACTAAGACTATCTAAAACAACATTAGAGGCAATAGTTTGAAGAAATAGTGCAGTTGCACTATCGATAAAAGTTGGAATGAAAGATGATCCTATAGGACTTTTTTTAAAAATAGTAGCATAAAATGTACAAGCTGCTAAATAACTACCATAGATATTTGGATGAGAATTATCAGATGTATACAAATTAAGTAGACTATCTTGACTAATAGATTCTTTCCAAGCAAGACCAACCGGAGCACATGAAGCATCATGAGTTAAAGTCATTTCTAGATAAGACTCTTTTAATCTTTGTTGCATACCAGAATATGTACAAATGGGAGGATAGAATTGACAATTCTGTTGATCTCCATACTTTCTTCCCCAGGTCATAAAAAAAATCGGTTCTGTACAATTTGAATTAGATTCAATAGAATCAATTAATATTTGTGCATACGGATAAACATCAGTTGACACTTGAGATGGTGAAAAAGAAGGCTCTTGACTTTGTGCCTGCATCACAATATAATCCCAATTCTTAGATGAAATTTTATTTAATGTCGTAGAGTTAGTTGAATGACCATTAAAGGTCGCACCTCCCGGTGTTGAAGAATCAAATTCTAATGAATCCCCAAATGATAAAGCAATATCCTTAACCATCTGTGGAGTATTATTAGCATAGGTATAACTATTACCAAGAAACAAAACATCTATACTTTGACTTAAAAGAGAAAATGGAAAAATAATGAAACATAAAAATATTTTTTTCATATAGCAAACTTAATTCAAATTTAATTATGAGATGATTATTAAAGGGTAAAAAATAAAGCCCACTAATTTAGTGGGCTTTAGAAATCTAAGTTTGTTATTGATTATGGAAACACTACATAACTAGATTATTTTATAATATACTTCTTCTCTATACTTCCATCATCATATATAAATAATAATATTTGATTTGAATAAGCATCAGTCTCTCTTCCTAATAGATCTGTTATTTTAATAAGTTTCTTAGAAGTAGTGATTGACTCATTAAAAATAGATGTAGGTTGAGATGGTTCAGATGTTCTCAATACAACATATTGACCATTATCCCAATATACCAAAGCAGGATAAATACAATAAAAAGTTATTCCCATATTATCTACTAAAGTCATCTCTAAAATATATAACACAGTATCATTTTGATTAAAGCTAAATGTTGGATTTGCTACTGTTTGAGTAGGATTAAATACTCCTGCTCCATTTACACTCCACTCTTCCCATTCATAAGCTACTGAACCGGTGTAACCTTGACTTAACAAATTAGTTCCTAAAGTAATGGAATCAGCTGTGAAGGAAACAACGTCAACAACAAGAGAATCACAATAAGAATTTTGCCATGTACTAGCACAGAATGTATTACAAGCTGTTAGAGATGTGAATGCACCTGAGCCTGATGTGTTTGTATAACATCCTATAACTGGATCACAATCATATGTAGCTTGAGGAGAAGATATATTCCATGTAGTTCCGTCCCATGCAATTGTATCACATGTATTACACGAAGATCCTAAAGGTGGGCTTGCCCATAAATTATGCTGGTATAAACTATCATATAGAAAAACATTAGCACAAACAATAAAAGTATCACAAAGAGCTCCGTTGAAACCTCCTATATTTATATAGCTAACAGGATTAGTAGATAAAGCAGCTAATAAATTTACATTACCATCGGTTGAATAGGCCTCCCAAAATGATAATGAATCTATTACTTCAGGAAAGTTATTATTTAAATAGTTAGATGAGATTGTTAGAGTATCCTGACTATTATTAAGTTCATTGAAATCTATTAAATTACAATCAAAAGTTGGAATCAGAGAACCATTATATAAATATGTACTTGTATACACACAACCAGTTGTTGTAGTTACAGTACAATTATATATTCCCGATGAATTAACATTAATGGTTTGAGTAGTATCTCCATTTGACCATAAATAAGTTTCGGGATAATTATTTGCACAACCAGCACTACCACCATTGTTGTAATTCCAGTCAGCTGATAAATTAGTGCCTGAAGCTGAAATTTGCAAATTACCGTAGACACATGGGTTAATTAAAATAAAAACATAAACTGAATCTGTATCTTGACATGTATTAGATGTTGCAACATCTGTATATGTTACAGACAAAGTAACATATGAAGATGTAACATTAGATAAATCTCCATAAGTATGACATGGATTTTGTTGAGTTGATGTAGTGCCATCTCTAAAGTCCCATAAATAAGAAACGGTATAGTTATTTGAAAAACTAGTATCTACATTAGAACTATCAGAAAAAATGACAGTCCCTGACGCTCCATTGTCAGAAATTGGATTTGAATTACATTGAGCATGTAAATTTATAGTAACTATTGCAGATAAAAGTGTAAGAATTAATTTTTTCATAGTTTTACGTTTTAAAATATTTTTGATTATTGTTTTAAATTATTTAACAGTGCAAAAATATATAGATATTTACAACTTACAATTTATTTTAATTTAAAAAATTACAAGTTCAACAGCAATATACAGGAATTTTAATCTAGAAAATAACTTACACATTCAAACAGTAAATTCTTAAAAAAGTTCGAACTTAGGACCGAGAGGTCCACCAAAAAGAAACCTACTTATTTGAGTGGGGTTTTATTTATTCAAGAATTATCTTCTTCTCAACAGATCCATCATTGTAAAAATAGAAAAGTGGAATATTTTTTAACTCTTTTATATTTCTTCCTAACATATCAGTTATGTTAAGTAACTTTTTGTTTTGAATAATATTAATTTCATTGTTACTTGTAGTATTACAATCAATTAATCCATTTATATCAAATTTAGAAACAAAATTCCAAATTTCATTACTAGCACTAATATCCATATTTCCAAAAACACCTGGCCAGTCATGACCTCCGCCAATTACCTTCAATTCTTCTACTCTAACACAATTATCTCCTCCTTCCCATACTCTTCTTTCAACAGTACTGCCATCAGTAGTATTAATATTTGGTAATTGAGAAATTATAGGATTAATATCGGTATTATTATAATTTGACCAATAAGTTGTAATCTCATCAGCAGACATATAATATGGTTGAAATCCACTATATGTAGAATGAGGGCTAAAATCATTTGTACCAGGAATTAACATTACTGCAGTTGGATGAATAGGTGAGCAAAAGCCTAAATTATAATAACTATCTCTAAAAGCATCCACCATCATACTTGCTGAAACAGAAGCAAAAGCAGCTATTCTGTTATTAAGTCTACACCCTAATTCATAAGAAAAAATACCTCCCTCTGAATAACCACAAGCATAAACTCTATTCTCATCTACTAAATATTCATTTGCAAGCGTATCAATTATTGCGCCAATAAAATTTACATCATTATGAGTTGTAGGAGCCTTATGTATCCAAGAAGTTGAAGGAGTGGTGCCAGGGTCAGCTCCATCATAATCAATTGCACCTTGAGGATATATTGCAATAAATGCTGCTGTATCTGCTATAGGTCTCATATCATTTACAATTATAAAATCATTTGCAAATCCAGCCCCACCATGGAAACTAAATAGCAAAGGGAAGTCTTTACTAGCATCATAACTAGCTGGGATATATACAATATATTCTCTTGAAACACCATCATAAATCATGGTTTTAGTAATTTGCTGTTGAGCATTAGTTAGTACTGGGAAGCATAAAAAAAGTATTAATATATTTTTTATCATTTTTATCATTTTTAAAGGTGTAAAATTAATAAAAATATCTAAGTAAAATGATAATAACTTTTAAATGGTGCTTGAAAAGTTCGAAATAAGGACCGAGAGGCCCACCAAAAATAAACCCGCTCATTTGAGGGGGTTTTTATTTATTCAAGAATTATTTTCCTTCTGAACAGCAAGCAGCGTTACAACCTTGCTGTAAATCATTTTTATTCAAGGAAGAATCTTTAGTTTTTTCAGGATTAGAATAGCTGTTTTTTTTATCAAAATTAAAGCTCTTCTTTTTTATTTTATTTATTTCCTTAAATTTTACTCCTTGATTTAATTTAATGTCTTCTGTATTAGAACTACAGGCAATAAAAGAGGCTATAATGATTATCAGTAGAAATGACTTTTTCATGTTTTATTTTTTATAAATTATTTAATACTCCCAAATACTT
>Ga0206678_10001634_pt1 | contig 14582 bp, 16 predicted proteins | sample M180m12015metaG_FD_155453 | JGI IMG/M metagenome (GOLD analysis project Ga0206678, IMG submission 155453) | Ammonia-oxidizing marine archaeal communities from Monterey Bay, California, United States - M1 80m 12015 | ecosystem: Environmental > Aquatic > Marine > Intertidal zone | place: USA... | reverse complement strand
ACTTGAAATGTTATTACTCATTTACTTTAAAGCGTTATAGTCTTAAGGTTTTGTAAACTAAATTATTTAAACTCATATGGCAAATACAATTGTAGAGAATAAAAAAGCTTTATTTGATTTTATAATTGAAGATCAAATTGAAGCTGGCATTTCATTAAAAGGTTGGGAAGTCAAAAGCCTGAGAGATAACCGTGGACATATTAAAGAAAGTTATGCAATTCTTAGAAAGAATGAAGTGTTTTTAATAGGTGCACATTTTTCCCCACTACAAAACGCAAACTTAAGTGATGAGAGTGAAATAACTAGATCCAGAAAGTTGCTACTTAATAAAAAAGAAATTTCTAAACTTATTGGTTTAACTCAACAAAAAGGGTACACCTTAATACCGATATCTTTATATTGGAGACAAGGTAAGGTTAAGGTTAAGTTAGGGTTAGCAAAAGGGAGAAAAAAAACCGATAAAAGAATGCTTATAAAAGAACGAGATTGGAAAAGAGAACAACAAAGATTAGGGAAAAAACAAATGAGAGGAAGTTAATCTTGCTCTTAGTGAACAAATTTATTATTTTTTATATATGAACTACTTAAAAATAGCATTAACGCTACTAGTTTTAGTAAATTCCTCTGTGTACTCAATGGCAATGTCTGGTTGTCATTCTAATGAAGATGATCATGGAAAACGATACCCGATGAAAATGAGTGAAATGAGTGGTAATAAATATGATCAATTAAAAGAAAAATTACCTAGTCTTGCACCATTAACTAATAAACAAATCTCACACATGATGAACATGATGGGTCCAAATTATTACTGGCCTATTTCTAAAGATAAGGGACCTGATAATGGCTTATTAATTCTAGCCCACGGCTACGGTCAAGAAGGTGATGCAGAGCTTTATGGCAGTATGCAAGAGTTCCAAGATGATTATGTCACTTCACTTGCTTTAGGTATGAGTATGATGACTTCAGACCATATAGGTTGCTCCATTGAAGAAATGACTCAAAAATCTATAAATAATATTTTTGTTGTGCCAGTTAGCAGTACTCCATTTAATACTCTAGTTAGACAATGGAGATATATATTTAAACTTGAAAATGACTATAGCTACTCAGACGTTAAACAAATTGATTCTAATAAAATTAAATTTCTTGAGCCAATCAGCGACAGCATTTATGCAAAAAAGATAATTTTAGAATATGCAAATGAGATCAGCTTAGATCAAAATATGGAAGTTCTTATTATCATTGCTCATGGCCCTGTTGAGACTGATGATAATGATAAACAATTAAAGTTAATGAATAATATTGGGCAATACATATCAGACAACTCTAACTTTTTTGATGTAGAAGCTTTTACGCTTCAAGATGATGCACCAAAAAAAGTTCGTGAACAAAATGTTGCATCCATAAAGACATTTATTGAAAAATCTAAAAAAAAAGGTAAGCGGGTTTTGATGGTTTCAAACTTGATGTCGGGAAAAGGCATCCAAAAAAGTATCGAATCTGATTTCGACGGCCTTAGTTACACATTTAATTCAAAAGGGTTGTTAGCGCACCCTCTCTTCAAGGAATGGATTATAGAGTCTATTCAATCGCAATAGATATTCTAGTTTAAAGTTATTTACTAACTTGAGATAATGGTATCTTGTTTAATTATATATAGGGGGCGACAAGGTTTCGACGTTGGTATTGAAACTCTATGTGCATGTCGAGGTTCAGGATCCTCGTAAAACAGTCTGAATTAAATTAGTTGCAAACGACAACTACGCACTAGCCGCTTAAACCGGCTGGCATTAGTTTAATCTTTCTTGGAGGGCTAAATTAATGACAATTATCCGAGATCGTGATTATTGTTCTTCTGTAAATAATCATTAAACCTTTAATCAGAGGATCGCTATTTAGCTACCTTCCTGTCGGTTTTAAATAGTTAAACATTAAAGATAAGGATAAACATGTAGATCATTTTGCGGATAGCTAGCGGACGCGGGTTCGATTCCCGCCGCCTCCACCAAATATGTATGTATGAGTTAATTGAAAAATATCCTAAAGACTTGGGCTTTCATATGCCTGCAGAATGGTCTTTACATCATCAAACATGGATGATGTGGCCTACAGGGCTTGACTTGGATAGATACCCAAACACAGACACAATAAGACAAGCGCATGCTGAAACTGCAAATCTTATAGCTGACTTTGAACCGGTGACAATTATTGCAAACAAACAGGACACTGATAATTTAAAAACTATGGTTGCAAGTAATGTGTCCGTAATGACTGACGAGATTGATGACAGCTGGTGTAGGGATTCTGGGCCTACGTTTATTACAAATGAAAAAGAGATAGCAGGAATTGATTGGACATTTAATAACTACGGTGAATTGTGTGGTTTAGATTATTCAAAAGACGCTGAGACTGCTGAAAAGATTATAAAACAATTAAATATTAAACATTTTAAACCACCTATAGTTCTTGAAGGTGGCGCAATACACACTGATGGTAATGGAACATTGATGTTAACTGAGGACGTCATTTTTGACCCTGAAAGAAATTCCGGTCTTGATAAAAAGGAAGCTGAATATATTCTGGAAAAATACCTTGGGGTGGAAAATTTTATATGGTTAATAGCTGCTTTAGAGTTCGATGACACAGGTGGTCACGTAGATAATCTTGCTTGTTTTACTCCAAATAATCAGATAATTGCATTGAGTGAATCTAACCGCAATGATTCAAATTATGATCGTTTAAAAGAAAACCATGATCGATTAAAATCCTCAAAAAATATTGATGGAAAAGATTTTGAGATTATCTCAATACAACAACCCAGTCACAAAACCTTTCTTAATGAACGAATGCCTTTATCTTACATCAACTTTTATATGGTAAATAATGGCATTATCTTACCTATTTTCAATGACCCTATGGATGCTTCTGCAACAGCTACAATAACAACTCTCTTTAAAGATAAAAAAGTTGTTACACTTGAAGGATCGAGAATTGTTGAAGGCGGGGGTTGTGTTCACTGTATAACTCAACAACAACCTAGAATATAGTTTAAGGAGTTTTTATGAAAAAAGTTAACGTTGCTGCAACCCAAATGACTTGTTCAGAAAACAGCAGTGATAATATTGATAATGCAAAAAACCTCATCAAACAATCTGTTGATGAGGGCGCACAAATAGTTCTTATCCAAGAATTATTTGAATCTGTTTATTTTTGCTGTTTAAACGACCCCAAACGTTTTGAGTTAGCAAAACCTTTCGAAAAGAACCCTTTGTTAATGGAAATGTCAGATTTAGCTAAAGAACTCTCCGTTGTGTTGCCTATTAGTTTTTTTGAACAAGATAATAATACTTACTACAATTCACTTGCCATCATAGATGCAGATGGAACCATTATAGATCGATATAGAAAATCTCATATCCCAGATGGCCCAGGTTATGAAGAAAAGTATTATTTCCATCCTGGCAACACAGGATTTAACGTCTACGAAACTGCATATGCAACTATAGGGACAGGTATTTGTTGGGATCAATGGTTTCCTGAAGCAGCCAGAATCATGACTCTAAAAGGTGCAGAGTTATTGTTTTACCCTACTGCCATTGGCAGTGAACCCGATAATTCTGATTATGATTCAAGAGATTCGTGGCAATTAGTTATGCAAGGACATTCTGCTGCTAACTGTGTCCCAGTTATAGCTTCAAACCGTATTGGCACAGAAGAAAATAAACAATTTAATATGACCTTTTATGGTTCATCATTTATCTCTGATGGTACAGGAGTAAAAGTCAAAGAATGTTCACGAGATAAAGAGCAATATATTGTTCATGAATTTGACCTTGACGAAATCAAAGAATATCGTTCATCATGGGGTTTCTTTCGTGATAGAAGAACAGATTTGTATAATGATATACTCAAGGATTAACTGATGAAAAAGTACTTTACAAAAAAAATAAACCCAATGATTAGATACTTTTTATTAATTGCTATCTTCAGTATCTCAATTAGCTTTTCTAACCTAACCTTAGCTAAGAGCACTTTAGAGATTGATGCTGCCATTGAAAGCGCACTAAATAGATTCACAGAAGAAGTAAAAGGCAGTCAAGCCTATCTTGACGGTGCTAGAGGGACGCTGGTAATTCCAAGAATGATTAAAGCTGGTGTAATACTAGGAATGGAATATGGAGAAGGTGCATTAATTGTTGATGGTATTAAAGTGCAATACTACAGAGCCTTCAGCACCTCCCTGGGGCTACAACTTGGAGTCGGCGCAAAAGACCTAGTTGTACTCTTTTTCGACGACGATGCTATGGATGATTTTCTTTATAGCTCTGGCTGGCAAGCTGGGGTTGATGGCAGTGTTGCTCTAGGAAACATGGGTGTCGGTGGTTCAATTGACACCACAGAAAGTCGCGATCCAATTGTTGGCTTTGTGTTTGGACATAAAGGAATAATTGCTGGCCTAAGTATGGAAGGAACAAAATTTACAAAAATATGGCCTGATTCAGACGGTGAAACAGACGAAGAAGATATTGATGAATTTAATGAAACTGCTCTTGACTAAAAAAGAGCTATGTTTGCTTCTGTTTTTAATTCACTAATATCAAGAAGAAATTTAATCACATCTACCCTCCTAGGTTATGGTTTATCAAAATCATCACCCTTAAAATCAGAAAGTCATTCTTTAAAAGAAACTTCTCCCTTAGATTTTAATAATCCTAAAGATAATCTCTATGCGTTTGGTAAATTATGGGGTAGCTATGCAGATACCCCAACTTATGGAGGCTATCAAGGTGTTCAATTTGCACGCATAGGGACTAAACGACTTATCCCTCTTTTTGGATATGTTGGATTTGGTAACATGCAATCTCGACATAATAAAGATGGCAGTATCAATATCCGAGGCACAGAAGCAGGTTATTTTACAGATTTGAAAACTGGAGAGATCATAGATAATTGGCATAACCCCTGGACAAACGAAACAGTCGAAGTGTTTCCATTTATCAATAGAATGATGCGAGGTCACCTTACTGAAACAATGCCTAGTTTTACAATGGGTAATCCTGCCACAGATACGCCAACATTAATGAATGAAGCTGACGCTAATGTATCCACAAAATCTGTGCCCTTCATACTGCCATGGCAGGTAATAGGTGATCAGTATTTACTAACTTGGGAATATTCACATGAATACACAAATCCTGTGACTAAAGATAAATGGCCAAAAGCACACACAACAAAAATTATTAATCCTTCAGAACATTTTAGCTTTTATATACCTCAAACTATAATGAATGATCGTTCGATCGAATCATCGCCATTTCATGCAGGCTTTATGAGAACATCCCCTTGGTGGCCATGGATGAAAATGGGCAATCAATTAATTGATGGGTGTTTATTTGGACGAATGCACAGTTATCAAATTACAGGAACAATTGAAGATATACCTAAAGTAGTGCTGGACCGTGTTAAAAGAGATCACCCTGATTTATTAGAAAAGCAGTCTGGTTGGGGTCAAACAAATCCAAAAGGTACATGGGAAGCGTATTCACAAGAAGTGAAACCAGAAATCTTATGAAAATTAAACTTATTTTTTTAACCTTAATTGTTTTTGTTGGTGGTTGCACGTCTCAATCAATCACTATCTCGACATCCGTTCCTCCACCTTTAGTCATAAGTAATAGTGACCTTAGAGTCGTCAGTTTCTTTAATGATAATGTAAATAATTACCAGTTTAAAAGTGAAGAATTGGAAAAAGCTGATAACTCATGGGAAATTAATTTTCAAGATACTCAAAGGAAAATTTTTACAATAATTCTAAACTCTTTTTTTGATAATAATAATATTAGTGATACTTTTGATAATATCTCTGATACTAGTGCAGATCTAATAATAGGATTTAACTTAGAGTCTTTTGAATTTTTGACCCCTCAAATTGCATCCAGTGACAAATATTCTGTCTGGATAAAATACAAAATAAATCTTTATGATCAAAAAAAAGATTTAATACAAAGCTGGTCTATTACTGGTTATGGAGAGCAATTAACAGGTGCTTTTAAAGGCAATGACGCAATACTGAATGCAATAAATTTAGCTCTACGAGATGTCGGAGCTAACCTGACTATTAAACTTGAGAATGACATGCAAGATCTATTAAATCTAGTGTAATGATTGTGTCAAATAAAATTTTAACCACTGTATTTATCACTTTATTAATGATCAGTGGATGCTCAACAACACGAATTGATCAAGAAGTAAATGCTGCTTATTCAATTAAAGAGGGTGAGTCTATTGTCTTGTTATCAGATAGTTATCATACTGGCAATAAAACAGAAAATGATTTTATGGATTGTTTAAATAAATCTCTATTAAAAAAACAGAATCAATTTAATATCATAAGCACAAATGATTTTCAAAATATGTTCTATCCTTGGTTTGAACCAAGTACAGCACCTCAGAAAATTGATGATCTATCAAAACTTCTTAATAAAAAAGTAATTAAAAATAAATTAGATCAATTACAAATTAAATATCTTATTAAAATAACTGGTGAAACTAAAACAAATTCTAGTTCAGGAGCATTATCATGTGCTGCTGGTCCTGGTGGTGGTGGTTGTTTTGGGTTTGCCTGGTGGGATGATACATCAAGCTATGAAGGTTCTATATGGGATTTAAGTCAAGAAACCTCTGTCGGAAATGTTAGTGCTAGTGTGTCAGGAACGTCTGTTATCCCTGCAATTATAATACCAATCCCTATACTCGCGAGAACTCAGTCCAATGCATGTGTTGGTTTATCGGAGCAAATTGCTGGTTTCTTTTCACAATAAAATGATGAAATTATCTAAAATAATATTTTTTTCATTATTGATAGTCAACTTTTGTTTCACTAATCTTTCTTTTGCATCTAATGAGAAAATAGAAAGCGAAATTATTGAACTCATCGAGGAGACTAAAAGAATTTGGGATACTCAAAACTACTCTAATTTAAAATCCCTATGGGACACAGACGATGAAAACCCAATATACATTCCTGAAGAAAGAGTTGATTTCCCCACTGATTGGAAATCACTAGAGAGGTATTGGGACCCAATACCTGGTAGGAAGATATTAGAGGGAATCAGGAACGATTATTCTAATGTCAAAATAAAACTTATTTCTGATGATGTAGCAATAATTGTTATGGATCTTCACTATGATCTTAAGGTTATAAACACTAATGCTATGAGTGGTTTTGATAGGATAATGTGTGTTGTTGTAAGAAAAAATGGACTGTGGAAATATAGTGCATATATTGAAGCACCCATGAACCCAATGTCACAAGTTTCTTTAATGTGGAAAAAATCTAAAATGAATGATGAGTGGAAAAAATCTAAAATGAAAGATGATCCTGAATATTTTGAAACGTACCTTCAACTGCTTAATTTATATGAAAAAGCTGTGCCAAAAGATTTTGATGATTATTTAGACTCTATTAATAGCAATGATTAAAAAATTTAAGCTGTTACTAATAAGTATCTTCCTAATCTCATTTCAAGTTGGGAGTCAGAATTCAGATCACATCCCTGCCCTATTGACTGAAAAACCGGTTGATAATTATTTACTTAAACTTGTAACAGCAATCAGTGAGAGGGCTCACATCAGTCAGAAAAATGTGAACAATGAATCATCTATTAAGATTTTGAATAGTTTTATAAAATCACTTGACTCATTCAAAATGTATTTTACAGAAGATGACATCACCTATTTCCAAAGATATCGTTACAAAATAGACGATACTCTTAAATCTGGTGATCTCGACCCTATTTTTGATATCTTTAGCATCTATCGATTACGTGTTCAACAAAGGTTAAGTTACTCTATAAATTTAGTTAGTAACATCAACTCATTTGATGGTGAGGAAACTTATGAATTCAGAGCAAAAAAGAAGACATGGAGTAAATCCAATGAGACTCTAGATAATCAATGGGGAAAGAAAACAAAAAACGATTTGTTGTCTTTAGTCTTAGCTGGTCAAGAATTAGAAGCTGCTAAGGTCACTCTTAAAAAAAGATATCAAAGATTCTTAGATAGGGTCAATGGTTACAAAGAAGAAGAGGTGATTAATATTTTTCTGAACTCATACATGGATAATCTGGATCCACATTCTAATTATTTAACTCCATCTCAAGCAGAAGAGTACGAAATTCAGACCAGTCTTTCATATGAAGGAATAGGCGCAAGATTGCAGAATAATGATGATTTTATTGAGATCGTCAACCTCATACCTGGCGGGCCTGCAGAAAACAATGGACTGCTTAAGCCTCTTGATAAGATTATTGGTGTTTATAATGAAAAGAATTTACTTATCGATGTGATTGGTTGGGATGTAAATGAAGTTGTCAAACTCATTAGAGGACCTAAGGGGTCGACTGTTAAACTTAAAATATTACCCACGTCATCAGATGCTGACTCGAATCCCTATGACTTATCTTTGATCCGAGATGACGTTACTTTAGAAGAGCAAGCTGCATCAAGTTATATTAAAACTCTAGACATTGACAATAAACAATTTCATATAGGAGTTATTACGGTTCCTAGCTTTTATCAGGATTTTGCTGCAAGACGTAGAGGTGATAAAGATTATAAAAGTACTGCGTCAGATGTGAAAAAAATTGTTGAAGAACTTCAAGAAATAGGCATTGATGCCATCGTCATGGATTTACGTGGCAATTCTGGTGGCCTACTAGATGAAGCCACTGCGCTAACAGGTTTATTTATTGATAATGGTCCGATCGTCCAACTTAAAGACATGGACAATAACATAGAGATCCTTGATGACCCATATCCAGGAATGGTTTACAACGGTCCAATGGTAATAATGATTGACAGATACAGCGCCTCTGCATCTGAGATATTTGCTGGTGCAATGCAAGATTATCAAAGAGGTATTGTTATAGGTCAAAAAACATTTGGTAAGGGCACAGTACAAAACCTTTACCCACTTGATAGATATTCAAGATATCAATCGAAAAAAGGTTTTGGACAATTAACATTAACGATTGCTAAATATTATCGAGTAACTGGGTCGGGAACACAAAATATAGGAGTAATACCCGATATTGAATTACCATCGTTTATTAACGCAGAAGTCATTGGTGAAGAAACAAAATCTAATACTCTACCTTGGGACCAAATTGTAAAACTAGATTTTAAAACTCAACATGAACTCAGTTCAGTTTTAAGTATTGTTGAAGACAGTTTTTTATCTAGAAAAGAAAATAATTTAGCACTGAAGTTCTTGATTGAAGACATTGATGATTTTAATGATGATCAACAAGTTAGGATTGTTTCATTAAATATAGATCAAAGAAAAAATGATCGTAATTCTAGAAATCTACAAAATAAAGAACGGAGAGAAAAAAGACTGAAAGAGTTAGGTTATACAGACGATCAATCATTTGATGATTTTAGGTCGAATACTATCTTAAATGAAATTTATCTTATGGTGGCAGATCTTATTGAATCATGGGATGCAAATAACATAAATCAGGTCCCAGAAAAAACTTCTTAAATTATTGTTAGAAAAGTCTAATTAGTTTTTTGGCCAGTTTTGATGATGTAAGTCAATTTGAAACGAGTGTTTGTGAACTACTTCTGTATGTTGATGCTCATGTTCATGAGTTATTTCCTCAGCATTCTCATGATGTTTATGATGATCATCATGAGTGTGAGTATGAGTATGGGACATACTTTGATGTTTATGTATTAAAATATTATCAGATTTTTCATCAGGCCAGAATAAGACACTGTATATATAACAAAAAGCTACTATGCATCCAAAAAATATAGCAGTAAATCCAAACCCAAATAAGAAGACTAATTCTCCAGCAGCCAGATACCCTATTAACCAACATACGTGTGTAAGAGAGAATTGAGCTGAAAAATAGGCAGTTCTGTCTTTAGAGTTAGCAGACATATTAACAATTTTCCCAGAAGGAATTTGTGATAGTGACAACCCTACTCCAATTAAAAACCAAGCCGATAATGCATAGATAAATGATGGTTCAATGGACATATAAAACAGGCTAACCGATAGAATTATAATGCCTAATTGAGTGATTGTTTTATCATTCATTGTATTGGCTAGCTTTGGGTATAAAAAAGCCATCAACATCGACCCAAAACCAGAAAAAGCAAATAAAAGTGCCAGACTTGAATCCGGTTCGCCTAGATAGTCTTTTACGTAAATAACCGTATTTACTATCACCATGGAACTCGCTACAGCAATCCCTATATAGATTACAAGTAAAGATCTAAGTCTTGGTGTTTTGAAATATGCTTTCATTCCAAATGTAATGTCATTTAATGTATTTCCACTTCGTTCAACATATTTAGATTTAGGTAGAAATGTGAATAAAATAATCACGGCTGAAATGACAAAGGCCACTGAATTAAAAACAAATAATCCTGTGTAAGAAAAAAATAATAAGCCTATGCCAGCTAACGTTGGGCTCAATATATTTTCTAAATCATATGCTATTCTTGAATACGCTAAAGCTTTTCCATATTGTTCGTCATCATCAAGAATATCTGGAATGACAGCTTGGAACACTGGTTTAAAACCAGCAGAAAAAAGATTTAGAAGGAAAATAAGTAAATAAATATGCCATATTTCAGATACAAAAGGCATTAACAGCACAATTAACGCTCTCAAAAGATCCATCGAAATCATAAATGTTTTTCGTGATAATCGATGAACAATTCCTCCAATAATCGGAGCAAAAAACACATAAGCAATCATTTTGATGGCTAAGGCAATACCCAGGACTCTTCCAGCTTCACCACCAGCCATATTATAGGCCAACAAGGCCAATGCGATTGTAGATAGGCCTGTGCCCACTAAAGCAATAATTTGAGCTGCAAATAACTTTGTAAAAGATAAATTAGATAATGGATTAGTGGTCATAAATTGATTAAATGATATTCAGAATTTTGAAGTTTTTTTAACCATTGATTTAAGAATGTTGATTTTACTAGTTTATTTTCAGTATTGGTGTTGTTGAGTATTTTTTTTGAAATCCCACTTTTCATATTAATTTCATGATTTGATTCATAATTAATATCATAAATTTCTAGCAGCTTGGCATCTAAGTATATCTTCATACGAAATTGGTGAGGCGTGTTATAAACATTTTTATGCTCACCTATTACCCCCTCTTCTATTCTCATTGAGCAGTGCAAAGTGTATTTAGATATATTTTCAATAAAGACGAACACTGACGGTAAATTATTATTTAACTTTAGAATGTAGTGATAGGCTCCATACTGTTTTATAGTGCTTGGTTTGATCGCGGCAGGTTTTAGAACCAACTTATAAAAAATATTGTAGTTGTCTTCATAAACAGTTTGGAGTCGATCTGCTAAATAAATAGAATTTTCATTCGTTTTTATAAAACGTTTACTGTTTTTAATTATCACTTAAATATTCACTTTAAGAATTTCTCTAATCATTCCATAATATAATCAAACCTAATTTATTGAAAGGAGGATAACAATATGACCATAGCTTTTTATTGTGTTGTGATTGGTTTACTAATTCCGTTAATTCTTGCAGGTATTTCAAAGAGAAACATTGAGGTTCACTATAACAATGAATCTCCGAGGGATCATATAGCTCATCTAAGCGGAAAAGCAAAGAATGCTTATAATGCAGAACAAAATCATTACGAAACTTTTCCTATGTTTGCAATAGCTGTTCTCGCAGCTCATTGGTTAAATCATGATCAGTCAATCATTGACTTATTAGCTATTACTTTCATTATTGCTAGAGTATTTCATGCAATATTTTATATAACTAATAATGGATCCTTAAGAAGTCTTTCTTTCATGATTGGGTTAGCTTGCACCATAGCATTATTTTTTGCAGGGTAGTGCTCAGTCATCGTTTTTTAAAAAATGATTCCGATAATGTCTTAGTTCATAGATTGAGTCATAAACGTCATCTCTAGCTTGATGATTGGACTGTTTAACATAGGATCTTGCAATATCTGGAGCCCACAGTTGAGACGTTATCTTAATTGATGTCACATCAAGATTACGGTATTGAAAATGATCCTCTAATCCAGGCATTAATCTAGCAAGAAAACGTCTATCTTGGCATATTGAGTTACCACACATTGGAGCCTCTTTTTTGTTTGTCAATTTTTCTAAAAAATCGAGAGTTTGTGATTCTGCTTCTTCAATTGTGGTTTTAGAATGCCGAACTCGATCAAGCAGGCCAGATTCAGAATGAGTTCTCTTGTTCCAATCGTCCATGTTAGCTAAAGTTTCATCTTCTTGATGTATAGCAAGATTTGGGCCTTCAGCAATTATTTCTAGATTAGAATCAGTAACCACTGTTGCAATCTCAATAATGGTGTCATTTTGTGTATCAAGACCAGTCATTTCAAGGTCAATCCAGATTAATCTTTTCGATGAGGTAGTCATATAAAATAATTCTAACAGAGTTATAAATGTATAATCATGAAACTTTGATTAAACAATATGACAATTTAGCATTGATCACAGAATTGCATGGCAATCGTGGTTTATTATGGAATGATGCCATTGGATCCATTCCTTTTATAACAAAAAAACAACATCAAGGATTAGTTGTTGGAGATTTTGTAAACTATCAACCGCTTGATGATAATTCAGTGGTTATAGACAACATTAAACAACCATTTAATAAAATGGAGCGGCTTAATAAAAGAGGTATAAAACAAAGCATTGTCAATAATCTAACCCAGATAATATTGGTGGTTTCTCCAGAACCTAAACCTAATTATTTATTGATTGATAAATTTATCCTTATATCAGAACTTATGAAATGCCAGTTAACGATTGTACTAAATAAAATAGACTTATCAGTTACGAAAATTGAACATGAACTGAATCTATACACTGACTTAGGTTATGAGCTTATTAAGATTTCTGCAAAAACAAAAACAAATAAAATAAACTTGATAAGAAAACTTCAAGATCATCGATCAGTTCTAGTGGGTCAATCTGGTGTTGGGAAATCAACAATAACTAATTTATTGTTGTCATCAGATAAAATTAAAACCAGATCACTTTCAACTAAATCAAAAAAAGGCAAGCACACCACCACCGCCACAAAAATTCACCTGTTAAATACGAACACCTTTTTAACTGACACGCCAGGCATAGAAAACCTTCATCCTAGCATTCATTTAATTAATGATATTCAAAAAGGTTTTGTGGAGATATATCAGGACAACTTTAAATGTAAATACCGTGACTGTTCTCATTTAAATGAACCATCATGCCAAGTTAAAGAAAACGTCAGTTTGAAAAAAATTTCAGAACAGCGCTACGAGAATTATAAAAAATTAGTAAGCACTTATCTCTAATTAACCGTCTATAGGATTTCTATTATTAAGAGCTTGGATTAATGTGTTTGAGTCGACATACTCTAATTCACCACCCATAGGCACACCATAAGCAATTCTAGAAGACTTAATGTTTTCAGATTCAACCAGTGAAGCAATATAAGCAACGGTAGCTTCTCCTTCAACTGTTGGGCTAACTGCCAGAATTACTTCTCTAACATTACTTTGTTGTAAAAAACTTAAGAGAAGATCAATTTTAAGCTCTTCTGGACCGATCCCATCAATGGGTGATAGCCGCCCCATCAGAACAAAATATTTCCCCTTGAATTCCATAGTATTTTCAATAGCAATCAAATCAGCTGGAGTTTCAACAACACACAAAACTCCACTGTCTCTGTTGCCATCTGTACATATACCGCAGGTTTGTTCTTCTGTGTACATTCTGCATTGATCACATTCCTTAATTGATTGAAATGACTTCTGAATCGAATCAGCAAGGAACTGGGCTTTATTATCGTCTTCCTTTAGTAAATAAAAAACAATTCTTTGGGCGCTTTTAATGCCAATACCTGGTAACTGCTTAAAAGCTTCAATTAAATCTTGAAGAACTGGGCTATAGCTTTTCATTATCCGTCTTCAATGGTGGCATCAAACATATCCATGTATTCTTGTAGATTAGGATCAGATTTAATACGCGATTGATTCATAATTTTTTGTTCCTCTGTAGCTTCTGACTTCTTTTTTGCTAACGTTGTCCCATTAGTTTTTAATACTTGAATATTAACTTTAGAAATATTCACATAATAATTTAACAAGTAGTCATTTAAACTTATAACAGCTCTATTTATTAGGTGATGCTCATTTTCAGGATCGATATATAATTTCAGAGTCTGATCTTTTAGATCACCAAACATACAATGAGAAACCAATTGCTTAACAGTGCCTGTAAGGTTCATGTTTGAGACATCTGCAGTCCATTGCTTAGGGTTGAGCATTTTTCCATTTTTTTCTTTTTCGTTGGTTTCTTTTGTATTGCTTTTTACCGTTTTAGTTGATGTATTAATGTTTGGTTGGTTACCGGTAGGTTTATCCGGGCTTGATCCACTTGGCTGAAATGCAAACATTCTAAGAATGGCCATAGTAAAACCTTCTTTAGAGGTTGGGGCAATATTGATATCTCTTTTAGAAGTTATAGCCATTTGGTAAATCAATTGA
>Ga0206678_10001626_pt1 | contig 14628 bp, 15 predicted proteins | sample M180m12015metaG_FD_155453 | JGI IMG/M metagenome (GOLD analysis project Ga0206678, IMG submission 155453) | Ammonia-oxidizing marine archaeal communities from Monterey Bay, California, United States - M1 80m 12015 | ecosystem: Environmental > Aquatic > Marine > Intertidal zone | place: USA... | reverse complement strand
CGCTGTTCGAGATCATGAAGGAGATGTTCTTATTGGTGCTGTGATGGAACATGTTGAAGAAGCTGGCATCCATAGTGGTGATAGTGCCTGTGTCATACCGCCTCCGAATCTCAAAGAAGAAGTGGTGAAACTCATAGAAAGCCACACTAGAAGAATTGCAGAAGCTCTTGACGTGAAAGGCTTAATAAACGTTCAGTATGCGGTAAAGGATGATGAAGTTTATGTGATCGAAGCAAATCCAAGAGCTTCAAGGACAGTTCCTTTTGTCGCTAAAGCCACAGGGATTCCTCTTGCGAAAATCGCAAGTCGAGTGATGATGCGGGCCACACTTAAAGAATTACGTGAAGAAGGACTTCTTCAAGAAGCAGTCAAGGGGGATCACGTTTCGGTCAAAGAAGCCGTACTGCCGTTTAATCGTTTTCCTGAAGCAGATCCGGTTTTAGGGCCTGAGATGCGTTCGACGGGTGAAGTGATGGGAATTGATCTCACTCCGGGATTAGCGTTCGCAAAGTCGCAGATAGCAGCGGGAGGCGCACTTCCAACTGAAGGAACAGTTTTCATGTCTCTTGCCGATCGTGATAAAAGTTCAGGCTTAGAGGCAGCAAAAGGCTTTTTGAGACTTGGTTTGGAAATAGTTGCCACTGGTGGAACAGCAGACTATCTAGAAGAAAATGGAGTAAATGTTGCTGATCGGGTAGCAAAGATCGGGGAAGAAGGAACCGATGCTGTCCGTCTCATTAGGTCAGGAAAAATTCAACTTGTAGTCAATAGCCCGCGCGGACGAGGCCCGAGAGCAGATGGTGACCATATAAGAGGGGCGGCTGCCGCAGAAGGTATACCACTACTGACGACTGCTGCTGCTGCGCTTGCTGCTGTGAAAGGTTTAACGGATTGGAACAAATATCCTCTTTCTGTCCGAACTCTTCAGGAGTATCATCTTGGAGTTTTTAAATCAGAAGTATCGGAAAATGGCTGACTCATGAGAGCGGCTAAAGCAAATGTCGATCTGACAACGACTTTAGGGTCTGTTACTCTTCCAAATCCTGTTATGACAGCTTCAGGTACAGCAGGTTATGGCAGTGAGTTATCTGAATATATGGACTTGCAAGAAATAGGTGCAATAGTAGTCAAATCACTTCATGCGGATAAGTGGGAGGGTAATTTGCCGCCGAGGCTCCATCCAACTCCATCAGGGATGTTGAATAGTGTTGGACTTCAAGGGCCTGGTGTAAAGGCTTGGATAGATGAAAAGTTGCCTTCATTAAGGAATTCTAATGCCCGTATAGTCGCGAGTATTTGGGGTTCAACAGTTGAAGAGTTTGCTGAAGCCGCTTTTCTTTTACGCGATTCACCTCCTGAAGTGGTAGCAATAGAAATTAATGCTTCGTGTCCAAACTTGGAAGATCGAAGAAAACTGTTTTCACATTCAATCCAAGCCATTACGGAAGTGGTAGAAGCAGCAAATGTTGTCAATAAACCACTTTGGGCGAAACTCAGTCCAAATACACCCGAACTACCAGATATTGCAGAAGCAGCCCATAAGGCAGGAGCTCAGGCTGTTGTAATAGCAAATACTGTTCTAGGAATGGCAATTGATGTCGAATCAAGAAAACCAATTTTAGGAGCAAAGCGTGGTGGTCTGTCTGGACCAGCAATAAGACCAATTGCTGTCCGAGCAGTTTTTGATACTCACGAAGCTCATCCAGAATTGCCAATTATAGGAGTCGGTGGTATTAACAGTGCTGAAGACGCGTTGGAGTTTATTCTCGCAGGAGCAACGGGACTACAGATAGGCACAGCAACTTTTAAAGATCCAAGAATATGTAAAAAAGTTATAGCAGGGCTTTCGAGATGGTGTGAAAGTCATGAAGTTAAAAGAATCAGCGATCTGATTGGAGGCGCACATGGTTGAGAAATATGAGTCATTAGATGAGTTGTTCGAAGACGAAGAATTCGAAATTAGTGAAGAGTCAGAAGACAACGTCCCGTTAGAGATTAAAAGCCGTCTTGCCTTGGCTTTAGACGTCGATGATTTGATTGATGCTCGCCGTCTTGCCGGTTCTCTATTTGATTTCTTTGGCACGGTAAAGGTCGGACTGGAACTTTATACGGCATCAGGACCTGATTCGGTAGGAGTTTTCACTGAGGCAGGTTTTAATGTTTTCTGTGATTTGAAACTACATGACATTCCAACAACAGTTCATAAGGCTGCTCGCGTAGTCGGTTCGGTAGGCGCAAGATGGGTTACGGCGCATGCCTCAGGGGGAGAGGAAATGCTCAAAGCTGCTGTAGATGGCTTAAGAGAAGGGGCAGAGAGTGTAGGTTTGCCAACTCCAGGTGTTTTAGGAGTGACAGTGCTAACGAGCGACACAGTAAAAAATGAAGAGACAATTGTTTCACGCTGTGAAACTGCGTTAAAAGCAGGTTGTGAAGGGATCATTTGTGCAGCACCTGATCTTGAAGCCACTTCAAGGTTTTCTGACAAGCTGATAAGAGTTGTTCCGGGTTTAAGGTTGCCTGGTGGTGACAGCCATGACCAAGCAAGAGTAGCAACACCTATGGAAGCAATTAGTGGTGGAGCTGACATGTTGGTGATAGGGAGAATGGTAACGGAAGCTGAAAATCCCATAGATGCTTCTGAAGAATTAGTAAGTGAGCTTTTAGGTTAAAAAATTTTGCTTCTGCAGAATGCAAATTTTATAATGATTGCCTACTATGGTTTTCGCATGAACCGACCTCCGCCACTCACAGATGAACAGAGGCGTCAAGCCCTACTAAAGGCAGCAGAAGCTAGAAGGCTGCGTGCTGAAATTAAAGAACTTTTAAAAATGGGATCTCTGTCTTTAGAAGATCTGTTAGAACGTTCGGACACTGATGAAAGTCTCGGCCGAATGAAGGTCCTTGCGGTTTTGGAATCCTTGCCACGACTCGGCAAAGTAAAAGCGCGCAGGACCATGGAAGAAATAGGTATAAGTGAAAGTCGTCGATTGCGTGGTTTAGGTCCTCAACAACGAGCTTCGCTTGTGTCACGTTTCTCTGATCAATCGTGACATCTGAAGGAGCGAAGGCACCTTTGATCATTGTTATATCAGGTCCCGGTGGCGCAGGTAAAGGAACGATCGTACGTGAACTATGCGAACTGGATCCCAAAGTTACTGTAAGCAGGTCGTGGACGACAAGAGAACCTCGAGTAGATGATAAGGACGATTCATATTTTTTTGTCGATGACGCTGAATTCAACAGTCACAAGGACAACGGGGGCTTTATCGAATGGAATGATTTTTTAGGTTCGATGTATGGCACCCCTATGCCTGACTCTAAAGATGGAAGAGATCTGATCTTGGAAATAGATGTTTCAGGAGGGCGTCAAATAAATGAGAAACTTCCAGAAGCAATTTTAATTTTCATCGATGTTGAAGACCCAGAACTGCGACGACGATTATCTGCAAGAGGTGATAAGTCGAGTGAAATAGACAAGCGATTACTGGAAGCAGAAAGAGAGAGAAAAGAAGCAAAAGAGCTTAATTATCAGATCATTTTGAACAATGATCTCGCAAAAGCCACAAAAGCAATAAGTGAAATTATTTGCAAAGCTCGACTTTAAGAGAACCGTAGGGAAGTTACTCTCATTCTGATACCTTGGAGATGCTGCAGGAACCACCTGCAAGAGTGGCATTTCTTCAAGAGGAGTCGCTATGCGACGTTATGACACATTGATAAACCCAGAGATTGAAGGTCTTTTAGACACGACTGAATCAAAATTTGGTCTTGTTGTTCTCGGCGCCAGAAGGGCTCGACAAATAACTTCCTACTATGGTCAATTAGGCGAAGGTTTGGGAGCTTCAGTTCCACCTCAGATAACTTCAACTTTTAGAAAACCTTTGTCAATGGCTCTTGAGGAGGTATCAGTTGGGAAAATTGTCCCTATAGAACTTCCCGACGAACCTGAAATTGAAGAAGTTGTTGAAGCAGAAGCAGAAGCAGAAGCAGAAGTTTTAATGGGCGAAGAATCAGGTGAAACCTCATCTGAAAACGACGAGAGCGCTTAGCCTCGTTTATATCCCAAATGGGTCAGCTCGACGGTCGTAGGATCGTTCTAGGAATTACCGGTGGAGTAGCCGCTTATAAGGCTATAGAGGTATGTAGGCGACTTACAGACGCTGGGGCTCATGTCTCACCAGTAATGACAAAAGGTGCACTTCGTTTTGTTGGAAAGTCGACCTTTGATGCTTTAGGTTCTGAAAAAACACAGATTTCCTTGTGGGATGAAGAACATGCGATTCCACATACAAGACTGGGTCAAGGGGCTGACTTGATTGTTGTATGTCCCGCTACAGCCAGACTCATATCCGATTATCGAAACGGTAGATCAGGGGATTTGTTAACAGCCACTCTTTTAGCGACACGTGCAGATGTGATGATCTGCCCAGCAATGCATACAGAGATGTGTGAACAAGCTTCGGTAATTGAAAATATTGCTGTACTACGAGAGCGCGGCGTTCAAATAGTGGGACCTGTTGAAGGGAGACTAGCTGGAGGGGATAGTGGTTTCGGACGGTTAGCGGAACCAGAAGATGTAGTGGAATCAGTTTTCAAACTTTTAGGTAAAGACGGTAAACACCAGCCTGGGGATCTTGCAGGGCTAACAGTTTTAGTTACGGCAGGTGGCACGCGAGAACCTATAGGGCCGGTTCGTTATATCGGAAATCGATCATCAGGTAAACAAGGTCATGCGTTGGCGAGTGAAGCAGCATTAAGAGGAGCGAAGGTAGTTTGTGTAACGACAGAAGTTGAAACAGCACCAGATGAATTAGGAATTGAAGTAATAGGAATCGAAACAGCTCAAGAAATGCATGACTCGGTAATGGAAAATTCTTCAAGAGCAGACTGGATATTTATGGCTGCTGCAGTAGCAGATTTTAAGCCTCGAAAAGTTGCTAGCCAAAAAATAAAAAAAGAAGAAGGTGTTCCTGAAATACCACTTGAGCCAACAGTGGACATTTTGAAAGCTTTAGATAAAACAAGAAAAAGTAATCAACTTATTATCGGTTTTGCAGCTGAAACAAAGAATTTACTTGAGAACGCTTCGAAGAAACTAGAAAGCAAAAACCTTGATCTTATTGTTGCGAATGATGTTTCTGCTCCTGGAGTCGGATTTGGGCACGACACAAATTCGGTTTCTGTAATCGACCGAAATGGAGCTTCAACAGAAATTTCATTATGTGACAAAAGAGAAATAGCAAGAAACATAATAGATATAGTTTCTGAATCGTGGTCTACGCAGGGAACTGATCCTAAGATTCAATAAAAGGAAAGAGATAATAGTGTCGCGAAAGTGGAGTTTCACATCAGAGTCAGTGACAGAAGGTCACCCAGACAAAATGGCGGACCAGATTTCTGATGCGATACTAGACGCACTTTTAGAAGAGGATCCTTATTCCAGAGTTGCTTGTGAAACAATGGTGACCACTGGTATTTGTGTCGTATCGGGAGAGATAACAACTTCGGGTTATGTGGACATACCAGGGATAGTTCGCCAAACTATTCGAGAAATTGGATATGACAGAGAAGACTACGGATTTGATGGAAGCACCTGCGGAGTGATGGTAACTCTCGACTCTCAGTCTGATGACATAAGCCGAGGTATTAATAGTTCTGAAGAGACTCGTTCTGGGGCATCAGATGATGAGGATGAATTAGACCGACAAGGTGCTGGAGATCAAGGAATGATGTTTGGTTACGCTTGTGATGAAACGAAAGCTTTAATGCCTTTACCGATTCAAGTAGCTAATCGCATGGCAGAAAGACATGCGGAAATAAGAAAGGCAGGCAATATTCCGTATTTGAGACCGGATGGTAAAACTCAGGTCACATTTGACTACGAAGACAACAAACCTGTCCGTTTAAATACTGTTTTAGTGTCAACTCAACATAATGACGGAATTGATAGAGACACAATTATTCGTCCAGATCTGATTGAACACGTAATAAGGCCCACAATTCCTGAAGAATTCAGTGAAGATGATTACACGGTTTTGGTGAATCCAACAGGGCGTTTTGTTGTTGGAGGGCCTGTGGGGGATGCAGGGTTGACTGGAAGAAAGATTATTGTCGACACTTACGGAGGGATAGCCAGACATGGGGGCGGCGCATTTTCAGGTAAAGACCCAAGCAAGGTAGACCGTTCGGCAGCGTATGCAACGCGATGGGTTGCAAAAAACTTAGTCGCTGCTGGAGCCGCATCAAGATGTGAGGTTCAAGTCGCTTACGCAATTGGAATGGCAAGACCAGTGTCAATCCTTGTTGAAACTTTCGGAACGGAAAAAGTCGATCCCATTAAAATCGAAGGTGCTATTCAAGAGATTTTTGATTTAAGACCAGCGGCAATAATTAGGGATCTTGATTTGAGGAGACCGATCTATAAGTCAACTGCGGCGTATGGTCATTTTGGTCGTGAGGAGTTCCCTTGGGAGCAGGTTAATCGCGCCGATGATGTGCGTTCTTACTTAGGGTTAAACTGATCCCCCCGGGCCTCTATGAATGCCCGAAATAAAAATGGCCAGTTGACTTTTGAGTCAGCACTTGGATCAACTGAGGATGTTGAACCTGAAGTTCTTAGTTCTAATGACGGTAAATCAAACTTGAGAGCAGTCAGGGTGCTTCCTGATGTTCCAGCTATCGATAAACCATTTGATTATTCAATTCCTCAGTTATGGATTGAAGATGGGAGAGCCGATCAAATAAAAGTTGGAACTATGGTAAGGGTGCCTTTCAGTGGACGACAGGTAAATGGTTGGGTATTAGAGATTGACATTCAACCTGAAGAAGGAATTAATCTGCTTTCGTTATCCAAATACAGAGGTGTTGGACCTTCTCCGGAAGTAATAGATCTGGCTCGTTGGGCGGCACATCGTTGGGCAGGTCGTCTCAATAGGTTATTAACAACAGCGTCACCACCGAAGAATGTTCCTTTACTGGAGCAACGTAAGGATGGGATAGGGGAAACAAAAACCACTGCAAATGATACGGTTTGGTGGCAAGAAGCAGTGAAACATAAAGAAACTGTTCTTAGATTGCCACCATCACAGGATGCTGTCGCAATAGCATCTGAATTTGTGAGAAAGGGTAATACTTTGATCCTTTTCCCTTCAATTTCTGGTGCGCAGAAACTTGCTGCAGGTTTAAAGAGTAAGGGCTTGCACGTTTCAGTAGTGCCTGAACAATGGCAACATGCTGCTGTTGGAGGTTCTGTAGTGGGGAGTCGGTCGGCGGCATTTGCGCCTATAGTCGATCTTTCTGCAGTCGTTGTTTTTGATGAACATGACGCTTCCTATCAAGAGGAACGTGCTCCAACATGGAATGCGCGTGATGTAGTTGTAGAACGAGCAAAAAGGAAAAATGTGCCATGCGTTTTAGTTTCCGCGATTCCTACGCTGGAAGCGATTTCATGGGGTCATCAAATTAAACCTTCACGTAAAGAAGAACGGGATGGATGGCCAATAGTTGAAATAATCGATCGGCGAGTTGATGACCCTATACGATCTGGTCTTTTAAGCCAGAAACTAACTTCAATTTTAAGAGATGAAAGAGGTCCTGTTGTTTGCATTTTGAACAGAAAAGGCCGTTCACGGCTCTTAGCATGTGACCGGTGCGGTTCTCTTGCAAGATGTGAAAAGCATCTCATTCCTCTGACCCAAAAAGAAGACCATGCACTTGAATGTCCATCTGGTTGCAATGATCGTCCTGTGGTATGTGATTCTTGTGGGTCAACAAGATTCAAAAATTTGCGTGCAGGAATAGCAAGACTGAGAGAAGAGTTGGAAGCATTATCAAAGAAAAAAGTTGTAGAAATAAGTTCAGATTCAAAAGGAAAAATACCGGATTCAGATATTTACATTGGAACTGAAGCAGCTCTCCACAGAGTAGAACGAGCATCTCAGATAGTTTTTTTAGAGTTCGATCAGGAACTTTTAGCACCAAGGTTTAGAGCTGCTGAACAAGCGGCTTCTCTATTAATTCGATCTGCACGGCTAATAGGTAACAGGAACGGAGGAGGAAGATTAATCATCCAAACCCGGCAACCAGAGCACGAAGTTCTACAAGCTGTTCTTCATGCAAATCCAGAGAAACTAATCGAAGCGGAATCTGAGAGAAGACGTTTATTGCAATTACCGCCATACAGTGCTTTAGCTCAAATTTCAGGAGCTTCAGCTTCTGAAATGGTTCAATCTCTAAGTGGAATTTCCGGAATCGAAATTATGGGTCCACGTGATGACTGTTGGCTCGTTCGCGCTACTGATAATAACGCTTTATCTCAAGCTATTTCGAGTGTGGGACGACCAAAAGGTAAAATTCGGATAGAAATTGATCCGCGAAGAGCTTGACAGTCAAACCAAAAGCCTTCTGACGATAACCTTTCATAATGGTTATGAATGCGATAAGAGTCATAGGAGATCCTGTATTAAGGGTCAAGGCAAAAGAAGTAACAGAAATAACAGAAAATCTCGCCCGTTTGACACAAGAAATGCTGTCAACTATGTACTCAGCTCCTGGAATAGGTTTAGCAGCACCTCAAGTGGGAGTCCAAAAAAGACTTTTTGTCTACGATTGGGGTTCAGGTCCAGGTGTTTTGATAAATCCTGAAATAAAAGATGCTGACGGAGAATGGACTTTTGAAGAAGGTTGTCTGTCGATTCCGGGTCTTTCATGGGAATTACTGAGGCCCAAACAGGTTCATATAGTGGGAATCGATTTAGATGGTAAAGAAGTTTCTTTCGAGGCTGATGAACTGGAAGCTCGATTGTTCCAACATGAAATGGACCACTTGGACGGGGTATTGCTTGTTGACCACCTAGACGAAGATCAAAGACGTGAGGCTAATAAAACACTAATGGGTATTGGCGATTCAATAGGTTCTCCACTTCCAATAGTGAGAGAGAGTCTTGGGTTTCCACAAAGTGAATAATGATTTCAAGAGGTTGGCTTTTGTAGGCACTCCCGAGTTATCGGTTCCTTTTATGACGAGTTTATGTTCATCTGGATATGACATTGGAGTGGTGGTAACCGGAGAGGATCGTAGAAGGGGCAGAGGTGAAGAACCTTCTCCTTCTCCTGTGAAACGAGCTGCTATTGAAATGGGTCTACCAGTGATTCACGAGATAGAAGAGGTAGAAAATTTCGAAATTGACCTTGCAGTGGTAGTAGCGTACGGAAGCTTCATTCCGGTTGATCTTCTTGAAAGAGTCCAAATGATAAATGTTCATTTTTCGTTACTCCCAAGGTGGAGAGGGCCTGCTCCTATAGAAAGAGCGATTCTTGCCGGTGATGCAAAAAGTGGGGTCTGCATAATGGAAATAGGAGAAGAGTTTGATGTTGGAGGTGTTTTTACCCGACAAGAAGTAGAAATTTCAGCACGTGATACTACAGAAACTCTTAGAGATCGATTGATTGAAGCGGGATGTGAACTGCTCGTATCAACACTCGGCGATGGGCTTGGCGCACCAGTACCTCAAGTGGGGGAGATAGTTTGGGCTGAAAAAGTAACCCCTCAAGAGAGAGCAATAGATTGGGGACTCGAGGCTGAAAAAATTGATCGGCTAGTCAGAATAGGTGGAGCATGGACAACATTTAGAGGTGAGCGTTTCAAAATTTGGAAAGCTGAAGCAAATACACAACAGATTCAGGGTTCACCTGGTCAACTGGTTGGAGATCAGGTGGCTAGCGGTAAAGGTGCATTACGACTCATTGAGGTTCAGTCTCAAAATCGAGCCCGACAAGAATTCGATTCATGGAAACTAGGTGCGCGTTTAGAAGAAAATTGCGTATTCGGAGATGGCTGAAAATAACGAGGCACGTGCTCTGGCTTTAAAGGTTCTTGGTCGGATAGAAAAGGATTCAGCATTCGCGAATTTAGTGTTAAGAACTGCTTTGGATAACTCTGAACTGGATGAAAGAGATAAGGCATTAGTCACTGAACTGGTTTATGGCGTTACAAGAATGCGTAGATCATGTGATTTTTTGATTGATCGATTCATCAGTAAAAAATTACATCCAGATGTTCGTACAATTTTGCGTTTAGGCACCTACCAGCTTCATTGGATGAACATACCCGACCATGCTGCTGTGAACGGTTCAGTTTCTTTAGCGCCTAAATGGGCAACAGGCTTATGTAATGCCGTTTTACGCAAGGTTGCCAAAGAGACGGTTGAGTGGCCCACAAAAGCGATCGAATACAGCTATCCGGATTGGATAGTCGAGAGACTTGAGTCTGATCTTGGAGAACCTGAAGCTAGTGCAGCACTTAAGTGTATGAATAGTTCAAAATCAGCGACTCCCCGTGAAGACGGCTATTTTCAAGATGCGGCTTCTCAACTAGTGTCAGATCTTTTAACACAGGAGGGAAACTGGGGGGAAGGTCCGGTAATCGATGTATGCGCAGCTCCAGGAGGTAAAGCTAGTGCAGCTGTTTCAGCAGGATTTCCTGTAATCGCAGCAGATGCATCCTTAAAAAGACTGAAATTAGCGAGATCAAATTCTCTTGAACTCAATATAAAACTTCCATTGGTTGTCTCTGACGGAACAGATCTACCATTCAGAAAAGGTGAAGCTTCAAGAGTTATAGTTGATGCTCCTTGCAGCGGACTTGGTGTTTTAAGAAGAAGAGCTGACGCTAGATGGAGAATCAAAGAAGCAGACCTAGCTGTTTTAGCGGATCTTCAGTTAAAACTACTGTGTTCAGCCTTGACCATGGTTAAATCTGGAGGTTTGCTTATTTACAGCGTTTGCACACTAACTAATATAGAAACTATTGGAGTAGATGAAAAATTTCGAAACCTCGTGAATGTCGAAGAAATAGGTGACTTGCCTCACCCTTGGCGAAAACATGGAAGAGGTGGAATGATCCTTCCTCAAGATCTAGACAGCGAAGGAATGTCTGTGTTCTGTTACAGGGCACCTTGATGTCTTAAACAGCAATAAGTTTTTCTCTCAAATGCTCAAGAACGAGTTTTAGAGCTTCGAAAGTTGGGTGTCCTGGTTCATCGACAAACTCTTCGGTAAGCACGGAATGGGCGCGTGTGCTGATTCCATGAGTGTTACCGGGTGACGAATCAATTTCGACAGACACAAATCCGTCTCCGAACTCTTCATGAAGTCTCGCAAAACGTTCGCTGGGAACCATCGAATCATTAGAGAACCTGAGACCTAAAATGCAAACTCCACTATCGACACGACTTTTAGCTACTTCAAGATCAGAATTCGAAATGCCAATTGATTTCTTTCGTTTTTTCCCAAACGGTAAAGGCAAACTAGGTTGACTTAGAACCGGTGCTACAAGTCGTTCATCCAGCATCATTCCTAAAGCGAAACCCCCCGTGAAACACATTCCTATTGCACCAACTCCGGGACCTCCACACCTTCCGTGTTCAAAAGCAGCGAGTGCCCGTAACCAGTCGGTGACTGGAGATGTTTTTCGAGTCATGAGAGCGGTGAATTCTCGAGAGATGCAGGCTTTTTGCAGCGTTCGGATCGAATTACCGAGTGTTGGTTTTTCCCCAGGAACTCCAAAAAGAGAGGGGAGAATTGCGGTGCAGCCTATTCCAGCAACCTTTCTACCAAATTCAGCGACTTTAGGTGTGATTCCAGGAATTTCTGACATGACGATAACAGCGGGACCTGAACCAATACGAAGAACTGTTTTGCTTTTACCACTATGTTCAAATTCAGCTATTTCATAGCCGTCTAAAGCGCTTAATTCCATTTTCAGACTTTATCGGAAGTCATGAGTAGAGGAGACGGTAGTTATGCTTATTATGTGAACGAAAAAGCACAATCTGTGAAAAAAGAAATGAAAGTAAAAATTTTGACAGTCTCAGATGGAGTGGCGCACGGAGTGCGTGAAAACAAATCAAGTGAAGCATTGGTTGAACGTGTTTCCAATGAAGGGTGGACTGTTGAGGACACTGTGGTTTCACCTGATGGTGATGATGAAGTGGCTAAAATTCTGGTGTCTTTGGCACATGAATTTCATGGGTTGATAGTCACTACGGGAGGTACAGGTTTTGGTCCCCGTGATCAAACACCAGAAGGCACGTTGAAAGTAATAGACAGAGAAGCTCCAGGATTGGCTGAAGCGATGAGATTGGTCAATCCGCTGGGAAGACTTTCACGAGGCGTTGCCGGAACGATTGGGACGTCACTTGTTGTAAACACACCTGGTTCTGAAAAAGGCTGCATTGAATGTTTAGAAGCGATCATAGATGTTATTCCACACGCAGTTGGTCTCCTATCGGACAACACTGACCCACACCCGATCTGATCATGAACTTAGAAGAAGACGCCAAGTTCATGGCTGAGGCTATTGAGGTCGCAGAAAAAGCAAGGTTTTGGTCCTCACCTAATCCTTGGGTTGGGGTAGTGGTTGTCGCAAAAGGAGAGGTAGTAGGAAAAGGATTTACGGGACCATTTAATGCAACTGATGTTGCAGAAAATTCAACGCAACCTGAAGAAGGATTTGAGTCCAGCGTTGGCGTCCATGCAGAAATAGCAGCTCTTGCACAGGCAGGGAAATTTGCAAACGGAGCAACTTTATACACGACTCTTGAACCGTGTAATCATCATGGTCGTACTAGCCCATGCACCGATGCGATTATTCAAGCGGGGATCAAGAGAGTGGTTGTGGCATTAGTCGATCCAGATAAAAGAGTTTCAGGGTCTGGTGTGGAGTCACTTAGATCCGCTGGGATTGAAGTGGATGTAGGTCAAAACAGTGCTGGTGCTGAGAAACAACTAACCCCTTACCTTCATCACAGACATACAGGCCGACCTTATGTGTTTCTTAAGTTAGCGGCAACATTAGATGGTCGTATTGCTGCACCTGATGGGTCAAGTAATTGGATTACAGGTGAAGAAGCAAGAATCGACGTGCATAAGTTACGAGCAGAAAGTGATGCTATTTGTGTGGGGGCGGGAACAGTTAGGAGCGACGACCCTAGGCTTACCGTCAGATCAGTCGATGGTCCTAGTCCACGTCGAATTGTAATCGGTGAAATACCAGAAGGTGCTCAAGTCGAACCTGCTGAATCGTGGAAAGGGTCTTTAGAAGATTTGATTCAAAAATTGGGGAATGAAGGGGTGCTGCAACTACTTGTTGAGGGGGGAGCTCATCTGGCTGGGCAAATGCACAGGGAAGGGCTGGTAGACCGTTATGTGATCTATGTTTCCCCTTCGATCATGGGAGGAGATGACGGTAAACCTTTGTTAAGTGGTGATGGTGTCGCGACTATGGAATCGATTAGTCGTGGAAAATTTGCCAATGTTACCCAATTGGGTGAGGACGTTCGATTGGATTTACTTCTTTCATGAAAGTTATTTAAAATCAACACACTTGTGCGTCACCCAGTGGCTAAGTTTGTATTGTGCTAAAAATTGTTTTACCAAAAGGTTCCTTAGAGCAAGCGACATTGGACTTGTTCGATTCTGCTGATCTCTCAGTTAGTCGTTCTTCAAAAGTTGACTATAAGGCTAATATTGACGACCCGCGAATTGATGAAGTTAGAATCCTGAGACCACAAGAAATTCCTACTTACATTGCCGATGGCTTGTTTGATATAGGAATAACAGGACGTGATTGGATCGAAGAAACCGAAAGTGACGTGGTTTCATTAGGGAAGTTGCATTACTCCAAAGCCACGGCAAGGCCGGTTAATATCGTTGTGGCTGTCCCCGAGGATTCGCCTTTCGAAAAAGTACAAGATTTACCTTCAGGTGTAAAAGTTTCCACTGAATACCCAAATTTGACTAGAAATTTTTTTGCTGCACAAGGTGTTGATGCGGACATACAACTCAGCTATGGAGCTACCGAAGCCAAGGCTCCTGACATAGTTGATGCTGTAGTGGACTTGACCGAGACAGGAAGAGCGCTAAAAGCTGCAGGTTTGAAAATTATAGACACGATACTTACAAGCCATACCGAATTGGTAGCGAATCGTGAGTCTGCAGAAAATCCTGAACTGCGTCATGCTATGGAACAAATTCACACACTTCTAGAGGGGACCTTAGAAGCAAGAGGCAAGGTTCTTGTAAAAATGAATGTTGCGGCAACTCAGTTGCAGAGTGTTCTTGAAGTTATACCTTCTATGAAGGCTCCAACAGTTAATGAGCTTGCTAAGGGTGAGGGATACGCTGTTGAAACGGTTGTGGCAAAAACAGAAATAAACATATTAATTCCTGAACTTAGAGATAAAGGTGCTTCTGACATTATTGAACTCCCTTTGTCCAAGATTGTTCACTAAAAGCGATTACATAACCTACTCTTCGTCAGGGGTGTCTTCCTGATTGCCAAGTTGAACAAAGGCAAGACGAATTTGGTGCAAGGCGTCTTTTAGAGTTCCCTCAGCTTCCCCTAGTCTTCCAGCTAAAGAATCCAAAACTGCTGACATTGCATCGATAGCCAGAGAAGCTTCATCCATTTTTGGTGGTTGTTGGGAAAGATGTATTGCTGCGAGTTCATATAAACCCATTAGATGGTTAGCCACAACGATTTCAGCAGGTGCTGCAGCTAGTTGTTCACGTACTGCATTCATCTCAGCAGCTAATGCTTCAGCCTGTTCCTGCTCATCTTGTGAGAGT
>Ga0206678_10001616_pt1 | contig 14657 bp, 16 predicted proteins | sample M180m12015metaG_FD_155453 | JGI IMG/M metagenome (GOLD analysis project Ga0206678, IMG submission 155453) | Ammonia-oxidizing marine archaeal communities from Monterey Bay, California, United States - M1 80m 12015 | ecosystem: Environmental > Aquatic > Marine > Intertidal zone | place: USA... | reverse complement strand
GTAGACCAGCAAGCTAATTTGGTATCAAATTGGCTGAGAGTTGGTTTTATTCATGGAGTCATGAATACTGATAATATGGCCCTATCAGGAGAAACTATTGATTACGGACCTTGTGCTTTTATGGATAATTATGATCCCTCAACTGTATTTAGCTCTATCGATCATCAAGGTAGATATGCTTATGCAAATCAACCTATAATCGCACAATGGAATTTAGCTCGTTTAGCTGAGTCAATTTTACCACTTATTGACGATGATCTTGATAAATCATTAAAGGAAGCTGAGGAAGTTATTAATCAATTTTCAGATACTTACAAAAGCAAATGGTTAGATGTGATGAGATCAAAAATTGGTTTATCTACTGAAGATGCAAAAGACCAAGATTTGATTAGAGGATTAATGTCTATAATGAATGAAGAAGAATCTGACTTTACTAACACTTTTAAAAATTTATATGATCCATCATTTTCTAATGACTCAATTTTTAAGAATAAAAAATTTATAGCTTGGAACAAAAAATGGCAAAATAGATTAAATCAAGAATCACAACCCCTTGATAAGGCAAAAGTTATAATGAATAAAAATAATCCTTCAATTATTCCAAGAAACCACATAGTTGAACATGCAATTGTTAGTGCTGAGAAGGGTGATTTAGCTCCTTTCAAAGAATTTGTTGATATTCTAAAAGATCCTTATTTAGATGCTAGCTCAATACCAGATTATTATAAAAACCCTCCTAAAGAATCTGAGAAAGTTTTGCAAACTTTTTGTGGTACTTAAGGTAATGGCGGAGAGAGCGGGATTCGAACCCGCGAGACGGTTGCCCGCCTACACGCTTTCCAAGCGTGCGCCTTCGACCACTCGGCCACCTCTCCATAGAAATACCTACTTTAATCATCATCAAACTTAAGAGCAGAGATAAATGCTTCTTGAGGGATATTAACTTGCCCAAACTCCCTCATTTTCTTCTTACCTTTTTTTTGTTTCTCTAATAATTTCATTTTCCTTGTAACATCACCGCCATAGAGTTTTGCAGTAACGTCTTTTCTGAATGGAGGTATTGTTTCACGGGCAATAATTTTTCCGCCTATTGCGGCTTGGACTGGTATTTTAAATTGATGACGCGGTATAAGGTCTTTTAATTTCTTGCACATATTTCTTCCTCTAGAGAAAGATCTTTCTGCATGCACAATAACTGAAAGGGCGTCGACAGGTTCTTCATTAACCAATAAAGACATTTTTACTAATTTTTCTTGTTTATAACTATCCATTTGCCAGTCAAAACTTGCATATCCGCTAGAAACAGATTTTAGTCGATCATAAAAATCAAAAACAACTTCATTTAATGGTAAATCATAGACAACCATAGCCCTTGTTCCAGCGTAAGTTAGATCAATTTGATGACCTCTTCTTTCTTCACATAGTTTTAAGACTGCACCTAGGTATTCGTCAGGAACTAATATTGTCGCTTTGATCCATGGTTCTTCTATAAATTTAATATTTGTAGTTTCTGGCATATCTGCGGGGTTATGTAGTTCAATAGTTTCTCCATCAGTAAGATGAATCTTATAAATAACACTAGGTGCTGTTGTTATTAAATCTATATCAAATTCTCTTTCGATTCTTTCTCTTACTATCTCAAGATGGAGTAGCCCCAAAAAACCACAACGAAAACCAAAACCTAAGGCTGCAGAATTTTCTGTTTCAAAATGAAAGCTAGAATCATTAAGGCTCAATTTTTCTATTGAATCTCTTAAATCTTCAAAATCGCCACTATCAGTAGGGAATAAACCACAAAATACTGATGGTTGAGATGGACGAAAACCTTTTAAAGCATTTTTACAGGGCTTTTGAAAATCTGTTATTGTATCGCCAATCTGAGTATCTGAAACATTCTTAATTCCGGCTATTATGTATCCAATCTCGCCAGCTTGTAATTTATCTATAGAAACTTTTTTTGGAGTGAAAATACCAACTTCATCAATAGTGTAAGAACTATCAGTTCCAAGCATTTTAATTTTTTGTCCTTTTGATAATTCTCCTTCAATTACCCTTACTAGAACTACGACACCTAAGTATGAATCATACCAGCTATCGACCAACAGGGCTTTAGAGTTTTCTTTAGTTTTTGTTTTAGGTTGTGGAATAAGGTTTATTAAAGAAGCAAAAATTTTATCTATTCCTTCACCAGTTTTAGCTGAGACCCTAATTGCATCAGATGCATCTAATCCTATTACATCTTCAATCTGCTTACATACTTTATCAGGATCAGAAGCAGGTAAATCAATCTTGTTAATTACAGGTATTATTTCATGGTCCAATTCAATTGCTTGATAAACATTTGCAAGAGTTTGTGCTTCAACTCCTTGTGCTGCATCGACTACCAAAATAGATCCTTCACAAGCAGATAATGATCTGTTTACTTCGTAAGAAAAATCTACATGCCCTGGTGTATCAATTAGGTTTAATTGGAATAAATCATCATTATCATCTTTATAATTTAATCTGACTGTTTGAGCTTTAATAGTAATTCCTCGCTCTCTTTCAATATCCATAGAATCGAGAACTTGATTTTTCATTTCGCGTTCTGAAAGTCCTCCACAATATTGAATTAATCTATCAGCTAAAGTTGATTTCCCATGATCTATGTGAGCAATAATAGCAAAATTCCTGATATTTTTAGTGCTGTGCAATTTTATAAATCCGTTATTGGCTTCTTAAATTACCTTTAGTAGCTTTTTCAACTGAATTGATTACCTTATCGGATATTCTATCTATTTCTTTATCTGTTAAAGTATCTATTTTGGGTTGAATTGTTATTTCGACAGCCAACGATTTTTTTTCATCATCAAGTATAAATTGATCAAAAAGTTTTATATCCTCAATTAAATCTTCATTACATGATCTAATTGCTTTTATAAGAGTTTCTGCGTTTACATTATTTGGAATATCAAAAGAAAAATCCCTTTTAACAGATTGCAGATTATAGGAATTAAATTCTTTGGTAATATTGTTATTTTCTATAATAGGTAAAACATCATCTAAATATATTTCAAAACCTACACATAAGGGTATATTTAGTTTTTTTAATATTTTTGGATGTAATTCTCCAAATGAAGCTAGTACATTTTTTTTCTTCGAAACAATATTCGCTGACCTTCCTGGGTGAAACCATTCAGGTCCTGGGGTATCATAATCTAATACTTCTTGCTTAATTCCGACTATATCTAAATAAGCAAGAATATCACCTTTAACATCGAATATATCTACCATATCGTTTCCTTGCCAGTGTCTTTCAACTCCAGAAACTTTATACATGCCTGACCTTAAACCTGATGCAATTAAATGTTGATTACCGGGTTTAGAACCCGTAAAACCAGGTCCAATTTCAAAGATTCCAACATCATTAAATCCTCTTTTTTTATTTCCTATATAATTGTCTATGAGTGATATTAAAGGTGTTGTTCTCATATCAGATAATTCTTCTGAAATAGGATTCAAAAGTTTTAAAGGGTTAGAATTATTAGAAAACAATTTTGTATACTTAGAGCTTACAAATGAGTATGAAATATTTTCAATTAAACCCCTTGAGGCTAAAATTCTTCTAGCAAGATTAGTATTCTTTTGTGAATCGGTAAGTATAGGTTTAGATGGTTGGTTAGTATTTTTTAAAGGTGAGGAAATAATATTATTTAAGCCATAAATTCTTATTACTTCTTCAACAATGTCTACTTGTTCACTTACATCAGGCCTCCATGAAGGGATAGTTATTTCAAAACTTTTACTTACTTCGAACCCCAATGATACTAGTATTTTTTTAATCTCCTTTTCTTTGATTGAAATGCCGGAAACATTTTCTATAATTTTTGGATTAAATTTTATTTTTTTAACCTTAGGGAGTTCTTTTTTAATAGATTCTAATTTACCCGGTTTACCTCCGCAAATTTCTATAATCATTTGAGTAGCTAAGTCTAATCCATCTATAACAAATTCTGGATCAGTGCCTCTTTCAAACCTATACCGGGCATCACTATTGATATTTAACTTTCTTCCGTTTTCAGCTATATGAATAGGATCAAAATAAGCTGATTCAAGAAAAATATTTTTGGTATCAAATTCTGAACCAAATTCTTCTCCTCCAATAATTCCTCCAATTCCTAGAATCTTTTCATCATCTGAAATTATACATGTTTGATCGTCAAGTGTGTATTCCTTGCCATCAAGCGCTTTAATTTTATCGCCTTTTTTTGAAAGCTTTGCCCCAATTTTCCCCTTAATTTTATCTGCGTTATAGGCGTGAAGAGGCCGTCCATAATCATAAGTTATATAATTAGTGACATCAACAATAGCATTTATACTTCTTAATCCAATTTTTTCTAATCGATCTCTTAACCATTTAGGGCTTTCATTATTAGTTATGCCTTCAATCAACCTTCCTGAAAAAAGATTACAAAATTGTGTTTTTCCTGATGAATCAATAAAAACAGGTATTGTCTCTTCTGTTTCTTTGATTGTTTTAATTTTTACTTCTTTAAGTTTGCCTACTCCTTTAGCAGCTAGGTCTCTTGCTATCCCATAGACACCTAAGCAATCAGGTCTATTTGGTGTAATAGCTATTTCTATTACAGGCTCAATAGAACTGAATGCAGTAATAGCTTTTGTACCTGGTTCAAAATCATTATCAATTTCTATTATTCCTTCACTATCATCGCTTAGATTAAGCTCTTCAGCTGAACATAACATACCAAAAGATTCAACGCCTCTAATCTTAACCTTTTTTATTTCCATATTTGATTTAGGAATAATACTTCCTATAGGCGCATAAATTGTTAAAAGATCTTTCCGAGCATTTGCAGCGCCGCAAACAACATCCTTTATTTCTCCTCCAATATCTACTTCGCATAATTGAAGTCTATCAGCATCAGGGTGTTTTTTTACTGAAATGATTTTAGCAACGGTAAAATTTTTTAAATCTGAAGCGGGATCAGTTATATTTTCAACTTCTAAACCAATCTCGGTAAGATTTTTAGCAATTTCATTTAAAGAAGCATTTGTTTCTAAATGATTTTTTAACCAAGGGAGTGTAAATTTCATTTTTTTAATCCCCTAGATAAAGTTGGTATATCTAAGGATGAGAAACCGTAATGTTTTAACCATCTAATGTCTCCATTAAAAAAGGTCCTTAGATCTGGAATTCCATATTTTAATTGAGCAAGCCTATCTAGGCCAAATCCAAAAGCAAAGCCTTGATATTTATTTGGATTAATATTTGCTGCTTTCAAAACATTGGGGTGAACCATTCCTGCCCCTGCAACTTCGAGCCAATCTTTTCCTTCTCCAATTTTTAAAACAGATCCTGATCTATCGCATAAAACATCAATTTCAATTGATGGTTCGGTAAAAGGGAAATAACTTGGTCTCATCTGTATCTGGGTATCTTCAATTTCAAAAAAGGATGATAAAAATGTTTCTAGAGTCCACTTAAGGTGACCTAAATTAGTTTTTTCATCCACAACTAAACCTTCAATTTGATGAAACATAGGAGTATGAGTTTGATCTGAATCACAACGGTATGTTCTGCCAGGTGAAATAAATTTAAATGGAGGTTTTCCAGACTCCATTGTTCTTACTTGAACAGGGCTTGTGTGGGTCCTTAATACTGATTGACCTTCTTTGCCATTATATTCATCTAAATAAAATGTGTCATGCATTTGTCTGGCTGGGTGTGATTCAGGTATATTTAATGCATTAAAGTTATAATATTCAGATTCGACATCAGGGCCATCTGCTATTTCATATCCAAGTGACCCAAAGATTTCTGATATTTCCTCTAAGACTTGTGATACCGGATGTATTTTACCATTATTATTTTGATTAATTTTAACAGGAAGTGTTACATCCAATTTTTCTTCTAATAATCTATTATCTAAAATTAGATTTATAAAGTGCTCTTTTTTTTCTTGGATTTGATCATTAATAACTTTTTTTAAATTATTAATTATGGGACCAATGTTTTTTCTTTCTTCAGAGCTAAGGGTTCCTATCTCATTCAGTAATTTTGATACTCTTCCTTTTTTTCCTAATTCCTCTATTCGAATTTTTTCTACCGCATCTTCATTAATTGCGTTTGATATTTTATCAAGAATTTCTTTTTTTAAGGATTCAATATTTTCCATATCATATTTACCAGACACTATTTATGTGTCATCTGCCATATTAGCATAAATTAAATATTATTTTAATGCTGATGTGGCCTTATCAACTAAATCTTTAAAAGTATCTGGATCAGATATTGCAATATCAGATAAGACTTTTCTATCAATCTCGATATTAGCTTTATTTAAACCATTTATAAATTTTGCATAATTGATACCATTTAGTCTTGCTGCAGCATTAATTCTTTGAATCCATAAGGAACGAAAATTTCTTTTTCTCTTTTTTCTATCCCTATAGGAATATTGACCCGCTTTCTCTACAGCTTGATTAGCCGCTCTAAAGGTATTTTTTCTTCTTCCAAAATAACCCTTAGCATTTTTTATTACTTTTCTGTGTCTTGCATGGCTTGCTGAGCCGCTTGTAACTCTAGTCATCTATATCTTCCTTTATGAATATGGCAGGAATTTTTTTATAATCCTGCTATCTGGTTTTGAAAGAAGAGATGTTCCACGCTTATTACGAATTTGTTTTGGTGTACGTTTGATCATTCCGTGTCTTTTGCCAGTTCTAGCTGAAAGAACTTTTCCAGATCCTGTTACTTTAAAACGCTTTTTTACACCACTTTTGGTCTTTAACTTGGGCATTTTGCATCTCCTATTTTTTAAATTTCATAGTTTTGGCATTCTTTAATCAACACGGCATGCCCTGCCGGCTGATTAGTTAAATGATTGTTTATTCCATTTTTATAAATAATTCAACTAAAGAAAGATTATTTTGGCGCTAAAACCATAATCATTTGTCTTCCTTCAAATTTTGGAAGTAGCTCAACCTTTGCAAATTCATCTGCTTCTTCCTTAATTTTTTCAAGTAATGTTGCTCCACGATCCTGGTGGGCCATTTCTCTTCCTCTAAATCTCAGTGTTACTTTGACTTTATCGCCATCAGTTATAAATTTTTCTACATTTCTCATTTTTACTTGATAATCATGGGTATCAATATTTGGTCTAAATTTGATTTCTTTTACATCAATATTTTTTTGCTTCTTTTTTGCTTCGTTTGCTCTTTTTTGTGCTTGATATTTATATTTTCCATAATCAATTACTTTGCAAACTGGCGGTTTTGCTTTAGGAGAAATTTCAACTAAATCTAAACCTTCATTTTCGTCTATTGGAATGATACCTTTTTTTTCACCTTTAGAGTCAATTAAAAGAACTTCATTTGCCTCTATTTGATTATTAACTCTTGGACCTTTATTGGCCGAAGAATTTCTGATTGTATTTCTGGTTATAGATTTATCTCCATTTTAAGTTCAATAATTATATTTATTATGAAACATTTAATATTCTTTCATAAACTGCAAGTGTTTTTTTGCACATATTTTCTAAAGAGAAATTTTTATCAACATTTTTTACAGCTCTTTTTCTTATTTTATCTGTTTCTAAAGTATCAAGCCCTAAAATAAAATCTATTATATTAGCGAGATCAAAATGATCATTAATTTTTGTTTTGAAGCCAGTTCTTTCACTTCCATCTAAAATGGTTTCTTTAACACCGCCATGATTAGAGGCAATAATCATGCATCCTGCAGCTTGTGCTTCAATAGGGACTCTTCCAAAGGGCTCAGGCTTTATAGAAGGATATAAAGCAATATCACTGGCGTGATAAGCAAGTGGCATGTTATCAAAATGCCCAAGAATCTTTAAATCTTCATAAACTCCAATTTTCTTAGCAAGCTTTTCCAATTTTAGAACATATTTTTTATTTTCATTTTTGTTTCCTATAAAGACTAAAGTTAGATCTAGTTTTTTATTCTTTTTCTTTAATTCAGATAAAGCTTTTATAGCTAAGGTGTGACCCTTCCACTCAGTATATCTTGCTGGTAGTAAAATAATTTTTTTCTTTGAATTACTATTCCATTCACTTTTTGTTTTATTTATTAATTCTTTAGAAGAGTTATCTATATCATAATCAATACAATTTACGCCCCTAGGAATTATATCAATATCCTCAATTTTAATATTATATTTTTCGCTTATATTTTTTGCAGTATATTTTGAGTTAGCTATTGTAGCCATTCCTTTTGCCATAATAGAATTATATTTTCTTTTTAAAATTGAATTACTATCAGCATGCCCATGCCAAGTTGTTATAAAAGGTATATTAAGTTTTTTAGATGCATAAAATGCTGACCACGCTGGAGCTCTAGATCTAGCGTGAACAAGTGATATGTTGTTTTCTTGAAATATATTTTTAAAAGTATTTATGTTTTTATATATATTGACTGGATCTTTCTGATCTATTTTTTTTATTATGACTTTGATATTTTCTTCTTTTAATTTTGATACCAATTGACCTCCGCTTGTCAAAACTATTGGTTCGTATTGACTGTTTTTAAGATAAGAGGATATTTCATAAACTGTTTTTTCAGCACCGCCTATTTCCATATTAGGTATAATCTGTAGTATAGATTTTTTATTTAAATTTATTTTATTATTTTGAGACATAACCTTCCAATGACTAAATCCTTTAAGAAATTCTATGTTAATAAAAAAGATTATATAGCCTATAAAGATCAAATATATCACAAAAATAAAAAGAGTATTATTTGGTTTGGTGGTTTATACTCGGATATGGACGGAACAAAGGCAAAATATCTGTCTAAATTCTCTAAGAAGAATCAAATAAATTTCTGTAGATTTGACTATTTTGGTCATGGAAAATCTTCAAAAGAATTCCATAATTGCACAATTAGTCATTGGATAGATAATGGCAAGAAGATGGTTGATAATGTTTTTCAAGGCCCTCTTATTCTTATTGGCTCTTCTATGGGAGGCTGGGTTTCTTTATTGACAGCTTTAAAAAGAAAGAAAAGAGTTAAAAATTTAATATTAATAGCTCCTGCAACAGATATGACTGAAAAATTAATGTGGAAAAGTTTTTCTTCTAAAGAAAGGCAAGCAGTTAAAAGAAATGGTTTTATTCAAAGATTCTCTGAAGGTTATGATGAGGGCTATAAAATAACAAAAAATTTATTAGATGACGGTAAGAAATATTCAATTTTAGATAAAGAAATTAATCTAAATATACCAATTAAACTTTTTCATGGAATGAAAGATGATTCAGTCCCATGGCGTCATTCCCTAGATTTAATAAATTCCTTAAGCTCTGAGAGAATAGATATTAATTTTATAAAAGATGGTGATCATAGTTTATCTAGGGAAAGTGATTTAAAGCATTTAAGCGATAGCATACTTGAATTCTTAAATTAAGATTATAAATCTAAGAAATACTTTCCAACCATTCTTTTTTAACTAAACTATCCCTTTCTTTATTTAAGGATTTTTCTTTAATTTCTTTAATTTCAGAATCATCTAATAGATTTCTTATTGCCCATATTGCAGCGCCTCTAACCAATGGAGATTTATCAGAAATTTTTGGTATGATGTCTTTTGAAAAACTTCTTTTACCCGAATTACCTATAGCAATCATAACATTTCTCAAAAAGCGATCTCTGCCAATTCTTTTTATAGGCGAGCCAGAAAAAAATTCTCTAAAAGTTTTATCCTCCAATTTTGAAAGTTTTGATAAAGAGAAATTAATTGTTTTTTCTTTTGTGCTAAATCTTATTTCCTTTGATTTTTTTGCAAATTTATTCCATGGACATATTGCTAGGCAGTCATCGCACCCGTAAATTCTATTTCCAATTTTTTTTCTAAATTGGATTGGAATCTGACTCTTATGTTCTATAGTTAGGTATGAAATACATTTTCTTGCATCTAATTTGTATTCTTCAGTAAATGCATCAGTAGGGCAAATATCCTGACATTTTGTGCAAGTGCCACAATTATCTACTTCAGGCATATCAATTTCTATATTTTTATCGATAAATATTTCTGCAAGAAATAACCAAGAACCAAAATCTTTACTTACTAAGTTAGTATGTTTACCTTGCCATCCTAAACCTGCCAATTCCGCTATATTCTTCTCCATGATAGGCGCTGTATCTACAAAGATTTTTACTTCACAATTTAAATTATTTGCTATCCAACTACCAAATATTTTAAGATTTTTCTTAATAATTTTATGGTAATCCTCACCTCTTGCATATACTGAAATATTACCTAATTCTTTTTCTTTTATTAATTTTAATGGATCCTTATCAGGACCATAATTAACACCTAATGAAATTATGGTTTTAACATCACTCCAAATATTTTTTGGCGATTCTCTTCTGGTTTTATTTTTTTTAAGCCAGTCCATTTCTCCATGATAGTTATTCTCTAAAAAGTCATTTAGATTTCCTTTTACTTCACTCTTAAGATTGGGTTTAGCAAAACCTATTGCATCAAAACCTAATTTTTTAGATTCAAGGATAATTTCATTTTTATCTTTTTTTGATATTTTATGATTAGAAATCAAGGGAGACATATTTACCTCTTGGAGGAATACTCATTACTTGATCGGTTAATAAAGACCTAAAACTTGGTCTGCTTTTAATCTTTGCATACCACTCTTTTACTTCAGGAAATTTTTTCCAAGGGATATCACCCAAGTAATCTAAGCATGATATATGAGCTACTGCTGTAAGATCTGCTGTATTAATCTTTTCATCCACTAAACAGAATCTTTCTTTTAAGAGATTTTCAATATAATTAAGATGATAATTCAGATTATGAATAGCGATTTTAATTCTATCTAATCTTGGTAGCCCGCCCCCTTGTTTTACATTAAGAAATTGTCTCTCGACCTTTTCATTAAGGATAACTTTTAATACTTCTAGATAAAATTTATTATCGAACCAATCCACTAATCTTCTACATTCGTTTTTTTTATCGAGATCTTTTGGAAAGGTTGGTTCATATTTTTCTTCTAGAAATTCGGTTATTGCATAATGACCACAAATCTTTTGATTATCAATAATTAAAACTGGTACTTCGCCAGATGGGTTTGTTTTAAGGAATTCTTTCCTATTTAGCCAAAAAGCTTCAGTAATTAAATCTGGATCAATATTTCTTTCTCTCAATAGGAGTCTTACTTTTCTGCTAAAAGGGCATAAAGGATAATGATATAATGTAGCCATATTAAATTAACCTTCTTGATAAATATTATTTTTTATAGCAAATAATTACTGTATAGTTCCCTAAAATTTTATTTTAACTTATTTTAATTAATTACCAAAGAATGTTTACATGAGCATAACTTTATACAAAGGGGATATACCGGCCGATCTTGATTTTGGTGATAGTGTAGCCATTGATACTGAAACTCTAGGGCTAGTTCCCGAAAGGGATCCTTTGTGCCTTATTCAGTTATCATCAGGAGATGGAAATGCTCATTTATTGCAATTTGATAGAAGCAATTATGATGCTCCTAATCTAAAAAAGATTTTATCTAATAATAAATGCGAAAAAATATTTCATTTTGCCCGTTTTGATGTTGCAGTTATTAAGTACTATCTAAAAATTGATTGCGAACCAATTTATTGTACAAAAATAGCGTCAAAACTAGCCAGGACATACACTGATAAGCATGGATTGAAAGATTTATGTAAAGAATTATTGGGTGTTGAGTTATCTAAAACTGAGCAAACATCTGATTGGAGTATTGATGAGCTAACTGAAGATCAAAAGAAATATGCAGCTTCAGATGTTTTGTATCTTCATAAATTAAAAGTTATTCTTGAAGAAAAATTAAATAAACTGAATAGAAAAAAATTAGCAGATGATTGCTTTAGTTTTATTTCTACAAGATCTTATTTAGATTTAAATGGATGGTCTGAGATAGATATATTTAGACACTAAAATTATGACGACCCCAAAAACAAAAAATCAAATAGATAAAATTAAGGTAAGAAGATTGAAAATAATTTTACCTTTACTTATCTTCGTTTTCATTATTCTTATGGTTTTTCAATATATCTCATCAAAAAAAGTTTTTACTTTAAATGAAGATACTAGAGATAATTATACTAGATTAACTATAGAATCTACATCTGGCGTTATTAAACCTCTTCTAACAGGCAATACTTCTGATGGAGGTTATTTTAGAATTACTGCAAATAGAGCTAGCCCTCTTGGCCCAGAATTAAAAGATGTTGAATTAGAGAAAGTTGACTTGGAATTTTTTGATGATAATAAGCTTTCTCTTAAATTAACTTCAAATTTTGCCAAATATCTAGCCTTCTCAAATTCAGCAACTTTATATGAAAATTTACTAGGTAAAACTTTTGAAGGTTATTCATTTTCTGCGGTTTCAGCAAATATGAATCTTGATACTAATTTTACTTTTTTTGAAGGTCCAATTATTGGCTCTAATCAAGGTGTGGTATTTGAAGCTGGGCAAATGGAAATTCAAGAAAAAGGTGATAAAATTTTCTTTTCGTCTGGCGTGAAAGTAAAGATTCTTTCTGGATTGTTAGAGGAGAAAGAAAATTAAAAACTTTTTTTACTTTTTGGGTCTTATTTCTATTTCTATTAATTTAGTATTTGCTAATACTAATAATAACTCTTTTATTATGGCAAATGAAGCGTCCTATGAGCTTTTTTCTGACAATATGTTTCTTGATAGAAATTCAAGTGTCATAGGATTTTCTGGAAATGTTTCAATAAATCAAGGTCCATTTTTTATGTCCGCTGATCAAATAGAATTATTTTTTGTTGAAAAATTTAATCAAAAAGATTTTAAAGAACTAAAGGCAACTGGACATATAGTTATTGAGAATAAGGGTATTATTTCTGCGACTGGAAATTTTGCTACTTATAGTGTAAATGATAAGAAAATGATTTTAACAGGAAATGTTACACTTACTAATCAACTTTCCATGATTAAAGGTAATAAGCTAATATTGGATATAAGCACTGGAAAGATAGAAATACTTAATGATGAATCAAATCAAGAAAAAGTAAAAGCTATTCTGGTTGAAAAAAATTTGGAAGAAATTGATAATTAAATGACTGATAAAAATGATAAACCTACTTTAGTTAAGGATTTAAAGGATGGCCTTGAAATAAATAAGATAAGTAAATCTTTTTCTGGCCGTCCAGTAGTTAGAGAGGTAAGCTTTGAGCTTAAATGTGGAGAAGCTCTAGGTTTGCTGGGTCCCAATGGTTCCGGAAAAACTACTTTGTTTTATACAATTATAGGTCTTATAAAGCCAGATTCTGGCACAATAATTCTTGAAGGCGAAGATATAACTGATCTTCCGATTTATAAAAGATCAAAAAATGGGATAGGATATTTACCTCAGGAAGCTTCAATATTTAGAGGCCTGACTGTTGAAGATAATATTAGAGCTATAATTGAAATTTTAGAAGATGATCAAATGAAAATTGAAGAAGAAGTTGATCATTTATTAAAAGAATTTGATATTGATCATTTAAGAAGAACGCCTGCACCTGCACTTTCTGGTGGAGAGAGAAGAAGGGTCGAAATAGCTAGATGTTTAGCTTCTCACCCGAAATATATATTATTAGATGAGCCATTTGCAGGAATTGATCCAATTGCAGTCGGAGAAATAAGGGAACTAGTTGCTCATTTAAAGGAAAGAGGCGTGGGAGTGTTAATAACAGATCATAATGTTAGAGAAACACTTTCTTTGATTGATAGAGCTGTCTTAATCCATGAAGGATCAGTATTGATGGAAGGAAATCCAGAAGAAATTGTTGGAAATAAAGATGTAAGAAAAGTTTATCTAGGAGATAGGTTTTCCATCTAAATTTTATTTTGCGATTTTTTGATAATGTCATAAATTCAGTTATAGTTTGTTTTTATAGGTATTTTGATTTTGATGGAAGATCCTCAAGAGCTGAGTTTTGGCATTGGCAATTATTTCGTGTTTTACTATTTTTGTCTTTAACCTTTTTAGAAAGTTTATCTTTATTAGGATTGAATTTTATTTTTAATATTCTACTTCTAATACCTGAAATATCAGTTTCAATAAGACGACTTCATGATACCAATAGGAGTGGTTTATGGTATTTATTAACTTTTACCATTATAGGAATTATACCATTAATCTATTTTTATTGTCTTGAGGGTGATAAAGATAAAAATAATTATGAGGTATAATAATTTATTCAGATGATAAAATTTTTAAAAGATATATATAATTTAATGATCCCAAGTCTTTGTATTACCTATGTGGCACATGTATAATTTTAAATTAATCTTTTTCTTGCTAGGTGTTAATTAAGCATTTATAAACCTCATTTATTATATTGGAGATTTAAATGGCTGTTCCAAAAAGAAAGGTAAGTCCTTCAAGAAGAGGCAAAAGAAGATTAGGACATAAAAGTAAGGCACCAACCTTTGTTGAAAATAAAGATTCTGGCGAACTTCATAGACCACATCATATAGACCTTAAGAGTGGGATGTATAATGGTAAACAAATCTTAGCTCAAAAGGAAAATCAGAAGGAAGTAGAGTAAATTTACTTTGAATAAAGTATATCCTGACAATATTAAAGGAGCCTTTATTTTATTAATAGCTTCTGTAATTTGGGG
>Ga0206678_10001611_pt1 | contig 14670 bp, 11 predicted proteins | sample M180m12015metaG_FD_155453 | JGI IMG/M metagenome (GOLD analysis project Ga0206678, IMG submission 155453) | Ammonia-oxidizing marine archaeal communities from Monterey Bay, California, United States - M1 80m 12015 | ecosystem: Environmental > Aquatic > Marine > Intertidal zone | place: USA... | reverse complement strand
CGCAAGCGCTGGTTTCCTTTTGTACGTAATGCAGTAAAAAATCAAATCGCTTTTGAAAGTGCTGTCACCCTTTGCGTGCATGCCGGTATTGCTGCAATGGCTATACTTTTTTATCCTGGCTTCTGGGGTCTTTTTATCGGCCAAGCTGTTTCACATTGTCTACTTGCCGGCTATTTAATTATGGAGCACAGTGGCCTGCCTCACAAAGGGACTATTTTAGAAAAAACTAGAAGCATTAAAACAAACAGGTTCATTAAACTTCTAATGTGGAACATGCCTTATCATGCTGAGCATCATGCTTATCCAGGAGTTCCATTTCATGCATTACCAAAATTACACAAAGAAATTTTTAATGAACTTGCCCATAAAGAAGAGGGACATATAGATTTTCATTTGAAGGTGATACAGAGCAAAATTTAAGAACAAATGTGTGAAGATAATTTAAGACCATACACAATTAGACTTTTTGTTACAAATGGAAACCCGAATTCATTCAAGATTATTGATAAAATGAATTGGTGGAGAAGCGGGGCGGGAAATCCGATAAGTTTGAAGGAGAATATGCAAGACAAACACTAAATTGCAGAGGGTCCATCAGCTCTGACTACTTATCATAGATTAATCTTGTTGTAATATTTGATTAAAGAGTAAATCTTCAAATTCTATTTTGTTCTCCATGTTTGGCAGATGGCCAGATTCAGAAACAAAATATTCAATTCTTCTTGGCATTAATTTATTTAATTTTTCCTTAAAAGTACTGTAAACAACAACAGAATCACTATCTCCCCAAATAGTAAAGAAAGGAATTTTAGAATCATTAATAAACCTATTTTCATTATCAAGATTTATATGATTTTTTTTAGTAGAGATCAATGCTCTTGCGAATCCTTTATATTGTAATAGGGTTTCATATTTTTTATCCCATCCTTTAAAATTCTGAGGGTATTTAAAATCAAGTAATTGACCTGCAGAAATTGTACTATAATTATCTCTTATAAACTCATTTATTTCTTCTCCACTTACGGTGTTATTAAAGGGTGGCGTATGATCTTGAAAACTAGAAGCAGAAACATATATTAGCTTCTCTACAATTTCAGGTTTTAAATAAGTAACTTTAGAGATGACCCTTCCTCCGTTTGATAGCCCTATTAATGTTGCTTTTTGAATAGCTAACTCATTCATTAGCTCTATCACTTGATTTGCAAAAAGCTCATCTGTATAATCAACATCTAAATTAGAAGAGTAGCCTCTGCCATATAAATCTAACCTAATCGTTCTGTATCCTTTTTTACTCGCCGAATTAAAGGTGTCATTCCATATATAAGATGGGACAGAAAAACCATGAATGAAAATCAATGTGTTTATAGAGTTCTCATTTTTAATCTCATAATAAGTGTAGCCTTCAGAAAGTTTTAAAAAATTTCCTGACTTTATTTGCTTTCTAAAATGGATGTCTTTATTAACTGTTTCATAGTTGTTCTGAGCATTGATAGATAAAGAAAATCCAATAAATAGAAGTGATATTAAACGCTTTCTCATTTTTAATATTTTTAAGAGCCAATATTACAAAAAAACATCACTAAAAGAGTTCGAAATAAGGGCCATCTAGAGCGTATGGACTAGTGAAAATTTCATTCCAGTTGATCTTTAATTTTCTCTATTAATGACAATGTTTCATCACAATTTCTTTCATCCTTTTTAGCAATTTCAACTGCTCTTTCAGCAACCACAAGTGCCTCAACATACTGTTTGTCTTTATAAAGTAATGCAGCGTATGTATCAGTGTTGTTATAGTTACTGTTTAATTCAATGGACCTTACAACACAATCCAATGACTTGTCCAGTAAAAACTCATCAACTTCATTTATGTAATTAGCCCACGCAAAACTGTTTAGCGCTTCTGTATCATCCCAAATTTTATTGATCATCTTTTGAGTCAATCCCTGGTATTTTAACACATCGCCCTTAGACTTGTAGTAACTTATTTCTTTGTTTAATGAATGCTCTTTCGAGATTGTCCACATTGTGACTCCCCCCCAAATCTCTTTAAACTCATAATCTTTTCCATCAAACTCTTTCAATCGCTCAAGACTCTTCCAAAACACTTCATCACTGCAATGAACAGCAGCGTTAGACACGTAATGAGAGGTGACAAAAAATAACCTTGTATTGACTTGCTCAAGGTCAAAATATGGGATGAAAAGCTTTTTATTTTCACTCATAAACTGAAAGGCGATATGATCTAGATCAATACACGTTTGATGTTTATGAATCATGAATTCATAAACAAATCTTATATTTTTCTCTGCAAGTAAATCCTCTTCACTCTGTGTATTCAAGTAATCGTTAATAATAAGGGAATCGAGTTCATTGGCATCCTTTAAGCGATAACAGTAATCAAACATGAAATCAGCATCTCTATGTCCATTGCTGTATTGATTTTTAAAATACTCCAATGTCTTTTGTGGATCCAATGCATTTTTTGCTTGAGCAATAAATTCTTCCGCAGTAAAAGAGCCAATGATTTTATTCAATTCATTTCCATTGTGATCTAAAAAAACAAAAGCCGGATGAAGACGAATTTCATATAATTTATTGATATCTATCCCCTCCCCTTTTTTAGTGTTGATTTCGTATGATATAAAATTTTCATTGAAAAAATCTATTACATCTTGATCCACAAGTGTTGATCTTTCCATCTGTCTACAAGCTCCGCATTGATCAAAATGAAAATACAGCATTACTGACTTGCCTTCATTCTTGGCCAAATCAAACACGTCTTCATAATTTAACGGACTTTGAAATAGTGATGAATCAGAAAAAGTATAAGCAAATGAACTTAATTGAAACAGCAACAAAAAAGCAAGGAAATTTAGGGATTTAAACATGAGCCAAGATACTTAATTAATATGCATGGGAAAAGTGGAGAAGCGGGGCGGGAAATCCGATAAGTTTGAGGAGGATTTGGAAATAGTAACCTTAAAATAATAAGTTGTCGGTGTTCAACACCGATGGGTAGTCAAACAAGGATATTATCTTAGCAGATATAAATCATTATTTTTTAGTTGGATGTTCTGCCTCAGGAGAAAAAAATGAACCAAAGAAAAAGAAACCAAGATTAAAAATCTATACAAATATGAATTACCTACCGATTAATTTCAATGAAAAATTTTCACTTTTTAAAGAACAATGGAAACCAAAAGTTATTGCAGAACTGAATAATTATCAATTCAAAATTGCCAAAATAAAGGGAGATTTTATTTGGCACAGTCATTCTGACACAGATGAAGCTTTTATTGTCATAAGCGGAAAATTAAGGATTGATTTTAGAGATGGAGCGGTCACAATAGACCAAGGCGAAATGTTTATTGTTCCCAAAGGTGTTGAACATAAACCATATGCTGAGAAAGAGGTTCAATTAATGTTGATTGAACCAGGAGAAGTAAAGAATACAGGCGATGAAGTTGTTAATGAAATTACGGCAGAGAATAATGTTTGGATTTAAGAAATAAACAAATCAAAAAAATTACTCTGTAAAGACTGCCCAAAATCAGGATCTTTTGGGTAGAGAAACAACACGTAAGCCCAACTCCCCCCTACTCTATATCTACGATGACAATACTGTAGAGAAGAAAATGATCATAGAGTAAAGTGAAAATGGTGCTCACAACAGCCCCCCAGCCATCGTGCGCAAAATCTTATCCATAGACCACATCGTCTTCCATAAAGGCGTCAAAAGTTGAATCCAACCAAACAGGAAGGAAGTGCAGCAGTGCAAGGCTGGCCGAACAAGCTAAGCATCAACAATAGGTCACCGACCACGACAGATCCATCAGCGTCCAAATCTGCCTCCGTGCATCCCTCGGTGCATCCAAATTCCGAGAGGAATATCAACAAGTCCTCGACATCGATGGCGCCATTGTTGTTAAGGTCACCCAAACAGCCGTTGTTTGGGGTAAAGGGATCCTGACCCGCCATGATTTCTTGCAAGTCCGTAATACCATCTCCATCCGTGTCAAGTGGAGGCAGAGTAAAACCGTCAGTCCATGCCATTGTCAGGGATTGAAGTCTTTGATATGCAACAAGGTGCAAATACACATCCCCGCCGGGCTCTATGAAAAAAGCAGCCCCATTGCTTGAGGAAAGTTCTGCTAAAGATTGTACTTCTGTGAAGGTCCAATTTGCTGATGATATCTCAAGACCTCCTAACTGTCCAAAGTCACGAAATTGAATCAACACATCATCCCCCAAATCTGCATCGTCTAAAACTACGGCAATCTGCTGTGTCGATGGCAGAGAATCAAACTGATACGAATACAAGAACCCTTCATTGACGATAAAGGGTAATTGAATATGTTCCTTGTAGCCATAGATGTAATAGACAGACTCTGTGGGGCTACCCGTCTTCGTTCGAGTGCAAGTAACATTTGGTATGTCTTCTTGATCGAGAGAAGGAAACTCTAGGATAGTGAGGTCAAACTTGTGAGGGCTGCGGAATGCATTGACCCAGTTGGACGGCTGATCTTCGTCCCCCACCAGCATCATCGGATGGTTGCTTACCACTGAATTACCAGGCGTTCCCGTAAAACTTCCGTCTTCGTCTAGAAGTACCATATTCCAGACTCGAGGGTGGCTCAAACTCTGCGGCGTCATGTCAGTGTTAGATGGAGGGATATCATAATTCCGCATATATACACGAGGAGGCAAACCATCATCAGTCGTAATGCCAGAAATTCGGTGGCTCGTGTGTTTGGTTCCCGCTCCTCCATCCTTGAGATAGTCTGAATTAGGCTGATTCCAGCCGACCAGATGGCAGTCACGAACCTGCCCGGCACCGTCGTAGATCCTGTACAGACTTGCCATGTCGTCGAAATAGCCTTCTTGGTCGCGGGCTACAATGGCCGACTCTATCACCTGCGAGTAGCTAGCCAGCTGAATAGCAGTGTTATTCGCTACGAAGACGTTATCGTGAAACTTAAGATTGGCTGTATAGGTTACCTTGTCTCCTACAGCGCCTCCTATGCCACTGTATATGGCCAAGTCGTTGGAATACCAAGTACATCCTTCAATGATGTGTTCACCACTCTCCTGCCAACCTGCATTCCTGCGGATGCTATGGTCAGGGAGCAATTGGTCAAAGATGTCGAAACCACTCCTGCAACTGTGAGCAGTGTTTCCCTCAAAACTTCCAAGCGGCTCTCTGTAAGGCTCAATGCCATCAAAAAGAGAAATATCTGCAGAAGCACCCATAGGCGACTGCGGCAGAGCAAACCAAAACCCTGTGCCTTCTGTGCCAGCGGCAACGTTGCCCTCGAAGATGTTGTTAGGGTTCGTAATCCAATAGCTGGATGGCGTTCTGTTCTGAATCTCGTCAAACTGATTGTCTGATGGGGTCACTTCTTCACCAAGCAAAGGGCGCTTGGATAGGACAACAACGTTGTCCCGAATTTCGTTGAACCGCTCGCTTCCATCCTCCAAGAAGACACCATGGCCAATATGGTCGTAGAAAAAATTCCCTTCCACGTTAACAAAACTGGTCCCATGGATGGTGATGGCACGGTTGAATGAGTGATGAACACTTGAATGTCGAAAGGATTGTCCCAAACCCGATTCATGAAGCAGGTGCCAATGCCAAGGGTAGCGCGCAAGCTCTCCTTTCTGGCCCATTCGGTAAAGCTCAATGTGGCTGGCGTTACCCTCGGAACCAGGCATAATCATAATGTGTCCTCCAAAGCCATTTATCTCTGAAGCACTATTGCCTTGGATTTTAACATTGTGCGTTAATACGCCCACCTCTGCTCGCATATCTGCCGACCAAGTCTTGCCATCCGTGTTCCGCGTATATGTCTCAATCGCTCCGAGATGGGGGAACTCAAGAGGCTCATTCAGGATCAAAGTTGTTCCGTCCAGACTAACCACTTGAATTATCCGCTTCTCTGCCTCGGCACCATTTATGCGGCTCGACACCACAACGATCTCGTCGCCATGGTTCCAATCAACAGGATTCGCTAATGTGATCTGGCTATTGCCATTAAAAGCGCTGTTTCCCAAACGAGTCCAACTAACCTTTGGTGCACCATGCAACTCAATACGCCCCCCATTCATCGCCCCTAGGAATTTCTCTCCCATGGCCGTCGCCGCCCCTACACTAAAATCGAGAAGCGTCAAAGTAAATGTGTGATCTGACGGAAATGGGACCATCGTTGTTCCCACTTCTAAAAGCGCATTTACCCCCATCACCATGATCCACTCAGTCTCGAGACTTACGGACGCATCTCCCGCAGCACGGAGGACACCATGAACCGTAATTGTCTTGGCAAAAATATTGCCAGATATAGTTACATTAATTCCTGCTGGAATTGTCACATCATCAAATTCATTCGGAACCTGTCCCCCATTCCATGTGGTGGCATCGAGCCATAGACCATCATTCACAGCAACAATATTTACCGAACTTATAGAATTAGAACACAAATGGGATGTTTTGTAACCATCGAATTCTGCAATCACAGAACTGTCATAAACGATATAGTTATACTCGTAAACACCCGCCAGTGTAGCACTTAAAGAAAGAGTGAAGACACACATTAAAGAAGTAAGTATATATCGCATATCCAATAGCCTAGACTTGTAAGATATAACAATTAAAATTATTTGTTTACCGTTCATCAATTTAGCATGTATGTAATTTACTGGGAAAACGAGGCGGGAAATCCGAGAAATTTGAGGGGGTTTTGAAGGGGTATAGATATTTGAATCAAATACAACAGCCGAAATCCTAAACTAAGATTCTGATTATTCTTAGAACTATTTGTAATTGAGTGGACCTTTAATCACACTTGATTGGAGGTAAATTAGGATTGTCAGAAAGGAACTCTTGTTCAGCAAGGCTACAAAGAGAAAGTTCTTCTTTTGAAAGAAGGCTTTTCTGAATGCCTGATTTTCTAGATGTATTGGATCTAGGGACATCAATTGAATCTAATCCACAAAAATCAGCAATCTCAGATTCCAGATTAGTTGATCCCAACCAAGTAACGAGTTTGTTTGTATCTGGAATCCCTTTCAGGTCATTCAATATAGTTTGATTCACAAAAGTCCAATACCAAATCATACGTTCCACTTGGCTTAGGTTGCACCATAATTCATCCGAAATAGATTTGTTTTGAGGTCGATAATAGCTCCAACGGTGATGTACCATTTCAGGAGCATTGAACCATCCACGTGGTTTCGCAGACTGTACAAAAGAGCTCAATGGCCGAATGATGTGGATGAACTTAGCATAGGGGAAGATGTTGGCAAGTTCAGGAACCAAATTAAAGAAACGTTGGTCTGAATCAAGTACAAATTCTGAATTGGCGTAAAACTGATTCCAACGCAATAAGAGTCCCTGCGCAACATCTTTGGAAGAGATTTGTTGCAAGTGTTTCTTATAGCCCAATGCTGTGAGCCATGGATAGTGCTCATGTCGACCGGTCCAATTGTTCTGACGTGCAAAAGCCTCAGCTATTGAATGAGTCCCAGAACGCCCAGTGCCAAGGACGAAAAATGGCTTTTTTGATTGCAATTCTTGGCTAGCCTCTGTAAGAGGTCTAAATCCATGGTTATCCCAAATGGACATGCATGTTGTATGAATATCTGAAGGGCTCATTATACAGCTATGTGGGGGCACCACCGTCCCCGGTGGCAACTTTATATTTTTGCCAATAATTGCACCTTTGCCAATCACGACGTCACCATTAGATGTGATTGGTTCGCCATCTTTTGTATAAAGCATCCAGTGCGACAATATTTCTGTTCCTCTATGAATTTGAGAGTTTTCACCTAAAGTGATTCCTCCCTTTATTATCAATTTCGATCCGTAATGAATCCGGGCTGAAGGGTGAAATATATTCCCACTTAATTTGTGAATTCTTTTTTGAATCCACGGGAAATTTGACAGCCACATTGGACCATATCTAAGAATCAATTTCAGTGATGATTTCATGCAGCCCTTTTTTTGATTTGAAGATACTGGAATCCGTTTAGACAAGTGGGGTCAACTCTTTGCTCAGACGCCCAATGTTTTCAAATATAAATATAAAAAAGGCCGTAATCAGTGTGATTTCATACTCACTTTCCCACAAACTTAAAGTGGAGAAACGAGGCGGGAAATCCGAGAAATTTGAGGGGGTTTTGAAGGAGTTGAAACATGAATTTGTGAGAGTTTTCTGAAATTATGATTGGACATTTCGGTCCTGATTTCGAACTATTTTTCAGAAATTAAGATTAAGTTTGATGTATGAAGAAAACAATAAAGTGCTAATAATTACTTTGACTTGCGTAAATCAGTCTATAAATGAAAAACCGTAAAATAGTGTTCTTTGATGGTTTATGTGGTTTTTGCAATTTTACTGTAGACTTTGTTTTGAAGCGTAATAAAAGAAGAAACTTATATTATGCCTCTTTACATTCTAATCTTGCAAAAGAAAAACTGCTGAAAAGAGGAACCAAGGATATTAAACTAAGAACTATTTATTACGATGATGGGGACAGAATCTACAAAAAGTCTCACGCAATATTTATGATTTTAACAACCTTGGATGGCATCATATACCCTTTAATAGGCAAAATTGCTCTTCTTATTCCAAGAATTATTTCAGATTATCTTTATGATTTTATTTCAAAGAATCGATATCGTATTATGGGGAAGAGAGATTCATGTCGTATTCCAGGCATAGAAGAGGAAGAATATTTCCTTTGATAAATATGCCAATAAGGGTGCTAATTAGTTTGGCTTTATTAACCTAACGGACAGATAAATATGAGAGACAAAAAAAATCGGACAAAGCTTAAGTATATCTTGTTAACCAACACTTTTCTTTTCATGATGACTTATACTTTTGGACAAACAGAGACTTTAGGGACTAACATTGTTGATCCAAGTTCAAAAATTATAGAAGTTTTTTCAGGAGGAGAAGGAGTGATTTTAGAAGGACCAACAATGGGACCTGATGGAACCTTATACTTTACAGACCTTACTTTTACCCAATTTGAGGGAATGAAAGCTGGGATAATTTGGAAGTACAATCCACAAACAGGAGAAACAGAAGTTTTCCGCTCCCCAAGTGGTATGGCAAACGGACTTGCTTTTGACGTTAATGGAAATTTAATAGTCTGTGAAGGGGCCGACTTTGGGGGACGTAGAATTATTAAAACGGACATGAAAAATGGCAAAAGCACAATTTTGGCAGGACTTTTTAATGACAAACAATTCAACGCCCCGAATGACTTAGTAATTGATGACAAAGGGCGGATCTATTTTACTGATCCAAGATATTTTGGTAAAGAGTCTATAGACCAACCAGTAGATGGAGTTTACCGTATTGATACAGATGGGACGGTTCATTTAATAATTGCTAATGCGTCCAAGCCAAACGGTATTGCTATATCACCAGACCACAAAACACTCTACATTGCAAACTATGACTTAGGTACTTCAAATTTTTTACCAGAGGATTTTAAGGGACCGACCTCAGAAAAAAGTGGGGCAATACTGGAATACACAATGCTTCCTGATGGGAATGTTCACTTTAAAGGGATCCTGATTGACCTAATGAATAACGGTCCAGACGGAATAAAAGTTGATTCAGAAGGAAATATTTATATCGCAGTAAAAGGAAATATAGTAGTTTATTCACCGAAAGGGAAGCAACTAGAAGAAATTGAAGTCCCTAACAAGTCTGCCACGAATGTGTGTTTTGGTAGAGGTGAATTTAATAAGACTCTTTTCATCACAACAAGTAAAAAACTTTATACTATTGAGGTTAAAAAAGAAGGATTTCATATTCCGTTTAAAAAGTTAAGTGAGGAAAACTGATTCAAACAGGAGAACCGGGGCGGGAAATCCGAAAAATTTGAGGAGGATTTGGGGCAGTTGATTAAATTACAAAGAAAAAACTCAACAGATAAGAAAGCGCTGTGAAGTATATTAGAAGTCTTAAATCAATGTTATGCGAAACCAATTATTACTTTTCAGCCTTGTTCTAATCTCTACTTTTAGTGTATAGCTCAGGGAGAAATATATAATAGGGACAATACATAACAACAAAATTGATAAAGAATGGCGAAATGCAAATATTGTAATGAAAAAGCGGGGTTCTTTAGATGGAAACATGAAAAGTGTGAGTCTGATTACATGTCATCGGAAACAATTCTAAAAATCAAGATCTTAGAAATTGCGAATCAACTTAAGCCAGATAAAGTAGTAGTTATAAACGAAGACGAGAAGTCTATTAACCTTACTATTACCTATGAAGACGACGATCTTTTAGATAGGGTCAATGAAGATTTAAACACAGCGTTTGCAAATGCTCGAAATGCTTATTTAGAAGATTCTAAGCAACAGAATATAGCAATGGATGTATGCTTTGATTTGCTTGACGACTATCTAGCAGACCAAAATTTCTCCGATATAGAACTTGGAGCAGTCACTAACTTAATGGAGATCTGTGATTTGGAATCACATAGTAGAAAGCTTTTGCTTTTTAAAATGATGTCTCATGCAAGAATATTAACTAGACTGGAAGGCGGTGAACGATCTGAAAATATTATCTCAAGAACAGGCAAGCAAATAGCGAATGATAAAGATTTTCCATTATTATTTATGAAGAGTGAGAAATTGATTCATGCTACATATGTAATGTTTCACGAAGAAAGGACAAAGACACATTATGTTGGAAGATCAGATGGTATTAGTATTAAAATCAGAAAAGGCCTTTATTATAGAACTTCTGGTTTTAGAGGTGAAAGGGTTCAAGAACATAACATGGAACATATTGATAGCGGTATTTTTGCGCTTACTACTAAACACATTTATTTCCACGGACATCGAAAATCATTTAGGACTAGAATAGACAGAATTGTTGCAATTGAGCCTTTCGAAGATGGAATAGGAATCCGTAAAGCGGGGACTTCAGCAAGGCCTCAGATATTTAAAGACAAGAGTCATGACTATCCAATAAACTCATGGTTCGTTGCAAATGCAATAAGATTGCTTAATGAATAGCCGAGCTGTTTCTTAGTGCGTAGCACTACCGAGTCTTAAAGTCTCGGATATCCCTAGGCTATAGAGTTAGCTCAAGACTTATACACGTGTTTGCTTGAAAATTTATTATTCCTTCCCAAACAGTATATCCTTGGTCATCTATAACTTCATATGAAGCACTCATAGATGTACTGTTACCCATGTCTTTCGTGATTGTAATCGATGATTGTTGTCCACAATCTGGCGAAGCAGTCCAGAACATAGTTACAGCTTGTGACCCTACTAATTGACCATCTGAATAAAATGAGTACGATGTAGCAAATTGCTGCTTCTCTATGGCAACTTCTTCGCCATACCATAATACAGCTTGTCCTTCATATAAGCATGACCCGTCAAAAGTGTCAGCGTCTGCATTCCAATTTACAGCATCTTGATCTGTACAACCTTCAGTTTTACAACCAGCAAGTGTAATAGAGATAATAATGAGAGAGTAAAGAATTTTGTTCATAGTACTATTTTTTTTACTAATGTATAACATCATTTTGCTTAATACACTACTATCTGATCTCAATAAAGATAAGGAGTTCAATAAAATAATATCTTAACAGATAAACAGCGCAGTAGCATCTGGAGCAGAGAGGCGGGAAATCCGATAAGTTTGAGAGTGATTTGGAGTCATCTCTCAAACTTTTAGAAGTGAATGACTAACACCAAACAAGACTTTGAACTGTTTTCCATTTCATGATTTTCATTTTCTTAAAGAAAATCGACTCCACTTATTACTATATTAGTATATGAAGTACATCTATGTTTTTTTGTTTTGGACGGCTTGCTTTATGTGTAGTGCACAAACCACCAGTTGTCTTGCAGACTTGGACAACAGTGGAGTGGTTGAAGTCCAAGATATATTGACCTTGCTGTCCGACTTCGGATGCTCAACGGATTGCGGGGTCTCAGACATCAATAATGATGGAATTGTGAATGTATCAGATGTCCTGCTAATGTTGAGTGTGTTTTCAGGTTCATGTCCACCAGAACCTTCTATCTGTGATGGATTGACTGAAGTTGAGTTATGGGGTGAGTATTATGATATCGAGACTACTACTTCTATAGATTTATGGGGTCAAGGACTCACAGGAGAGATACCACCTGAAATAGGATGCCTGACGAATTTAACTGATTTGAGATTATATGATAATCAACTCTCAGGTTCAATGCCATCAGAGATAGGTAGCCTGACGAATTTAACTTTTTTGAAGTTATCTAATAATCAACTTACAGGAGAAATACCTCCAGAGATAGGAAACTTGACGAATTTAACTAATTTGTATTTAGCTAATAATCAACTCTCAGGGGAGATACCATCTGAGATAGGAAACCTGACCAGTTTAATTATTTTGTATTTACATGCTAATCAACTCACAGGAGAAATCCCTCCTGAGATTGGTAACCTGACGAATTTAATTTCTGTATTTTTTAATATTAATCAACTTACAGGAGAGATACCCCCTGAGATTGGTAACCTGACGAATTTAACTTATTTGTATTTATATAATAATCAACTCACAGGAGAGATACCATCTTGGATTGGTAACCTGACGAATTTAACTTATTTGAGTTTACATGGTAATAATCTTTCAGGACATATACCACTAGAGATAGGACAACTGACGAATTTATATGAGTTGTATTTATATAATAATCAACTCACAGGAGAGATACCATCTGAGATAGAATACCTGTCCAGTTTAACTATTTTGTATTTATATGCAAATCAACTCACAGGAGAAATTCCCTCAGAAGTATGTGACATGATTGATAGTAACAATTGGGTGCCTTGGTGGAATATTGAAGACTATATCCTTCAAGGCAACAATCTCATCAATACCTGTGACTAACTCTCTGAATTAGTCTTTGATTCAAGCTGGCTACGATACTGAGTGGGTAATTAAATAGTAAATATAAATCCACACAAATGTGTGGGTTGATTCTGAGTGGAAGAACCGGAACGGGAAATCCGATAAGTTTGAGGGGGATTTATGACCTTCAGGTATGAAGAGAGAAGGTTCTATTTATCTTAACGCCCAAGAAAAACTTGGGGCATCAATAACGTAAAAAAAATAGGATTCTGGGGGTGTGCTGCACTCGTTGTAGGGAACATGATTGGTTCAGGAATCTTTATGTTGCCTGCCGCACTCGCCGCTTTCGGGGGGATAAGTATCGTGGGATGGATTTGCGCGTCATTAGGTGCCGTTTTACTAGCCGTCGTTTTTGGGTATCTGGGGAAGCTCGCGCCCGAAGCAAATGGTGGGCCCTTTGCATACACGAAGTTGGGCATGGGCGACTTCTCTGCTTATTTGGTGGCATGGGGATATTGGGTTTCAATTTGGTGCGCAAATGCTGCGATTACCGTGGCTGTAGTGGGTTATTTGGCTGTGTTTTTTCCTGTCTTGGGAGAATATTCCCTCGCTGCTATCGCTACAGGTTTGGCGATTATTTGGTTCTTTACTTGGATTAATTCTAAGGAAATTAAAACGGTTGCTCTAGTCCAAATCATAACTACCATTCTTAAAGTAGCGCCCATTGTACTTATCGGGATTTGGGGGATGTTCTATCTTCAATTGGAAAACTTCACCCCGTTTAATCTGACTGGAGAAAGTGATTTGTCTGTGATTACAACGACAACCGTCCTGACGTTTTTTGCGTTTTTAGGAATGGAGAGTGCCACCATCCCGAGTGGCAGTGTTCAAGATTCTGCGAGTACCGTCAAAAAAGCGACGATTTTCGGAACGATAGCAACCGTATTTATATACATTATCAGCTCAGTATCTATTATGGGTATTATCCCCGCTGAAGTACTGGCTCAATCGAATGCCCCTTTTGCAGATGTTGCGGAGATATTTTGGGGAGGAGCCGCCAAGTATATCGTGGCAGGAGGAGCTGTAATAGCCACCATGGGAGCTCTCAACGGCTGGATACTCATGCAAGGCGCTATCCCTATGGCTGCAGCTCAAGCGGGATTGTTTCCGAAAATCTTCGGAAAGGTAAATAAATCTCATTCTCCGATTTACGGAATTGTCATCTCGAGTTTTATTGTGTCCATTTTCATGCTTTTCAACTACTCGAATAGTCTCGTTGAAACATTTTCCTTTATGATGCAATTGACGACCCTGGCTGTAACGATTCCATTCCTTTTTTCAATCACGAGCTTCGTCATCATTCTGAAGAGATCTCATTCGCGATATTACCAGAAGCTGACGGTGGCAATTTGTGCTTTTGCCTTTGTAGTTTGGATTATGGTAGGATGCGGATCGGAAGTGCTAATTTCGGGATTGAGTTTGTTTTTACTAGGAATACCATTCTACTTTTGGATTACAAGAGAAAAAGCTGAATAACATGGAGAAGTTTTTCGTAGATCCAGATATTACACAAGCAGAAACGCTGCCTCCTATATTTTATAAAAGTCAGGAGATCTTTGAGAAGTTAAAGGAGACGGTTTTTTTGAAAACATGGCAATGGATTGGAGATTCTGCGAGCACTGTTCCACTAGCTGAGACGGTGCACCCTTTCGTGATGTTGCCGGATTTTTTAAGCGAGCCCTTGCTCCTCGTGCGAGATAAAGAAAGTGAAATAAAATGCCTGAGCAA
>Ga0206678_10001604_pt1 | contig 14692 bp, 8 predicted proteins | sample M180m12015metaG_FD_155453 | JGI IMG/M metagenome (GOLD analysis project Ga0206678, IMG submission 155453) | Ammonia-oxidizing marine archaeal communities from Monterey Bay, California, United States - M1 80m 12015 | ecosystem: Environmental > Aquatic > Marine > Intertidal zone | place: USA... | reverse complement strand
CTGATGCTTCTGCGAAGCATCACGCGCGAGGGCTTAATTCTAAATCTAAGACAATATGATCCCAATGTGGCGCATAGGATTTTACTCGAACTCGCCCAGCTTCTTTCACCACGAAATCTTCTGTAATATTAGAAATTGAAGCAATTGTTTCTTCAATCCATGAATCATGATTTTTGGCTGAAGCAATTCCATGAATATGGAGTTTCCCTCCCCTCATTTTTAGGCAATTTACAGCTAGAAGAAAACCCTCTTCAGCGGATGGTAGTAATCCTAGAATTACCCTGTCTGCAATGCCCTGTAAATTAGGAGCAGTAACTCGATTATCACCTGGATGAACTGTACATCTATTGACCACATCGTTATGTTCAAGATTCCACTCTAAAGCCTCTATTGCATCAGGGTTCCATTCACAACTATGTATATGCTCAATCTTGGAATGAATTAGCATGGGTAAAGTGTAGTATCCAATGCCGCAGAATAGGTCAACAACAGTTTCTCCCGATTTCCCCACTTCTCCCATACGACGACGTTCGTTGACATTACCTGCTGAGAACATGCATTTGGTAAATTTGTAGCCAAAATCAACACCATTCTCTCGCCTTACTACCCAATCCTCATTTCCTAATAGTAACTCAACACTTGACTCGCGTCGTTCACCAATAATTTCACCAATTCGCCCAAGGCGTTGTACGGATAGTCCTCTAGCTATTGCTTTCCATAGTTCATCCCCAATATGTTCAGCCCACAGATCATTAGAGAATGCCCCTTGTTGTAGGAGTGCAACATCTGCGAAGCGTTCCCAACGCTTTGGTAGGTCATCAAGAAGGCGCTCATCTGCCCCCCTCATCTCAAGTAACCTAGCCACCTCCTCGCGCACGCGGCGATGTGGGTCCTCCCTGTGCATCAGTACGATTCACGACGCGTGTCGGATTCAGACTTATGGTAGGTGGCTACACATACGCGCGACATGTGTCGCGCGGCGGTCACCTTAGTGATTCTTCTTTTGTGCCAAATTGTGGCGGCAGCTCCTCCTCCTGGAAATCCTGAAGTTTCAAATGACATTTGCTCCACATGGGAGGGTGGCAATGGAATATGTGATGATTATTCTTCCTTATTGGACGAGACGGTTTCTGATGACTGGGTTGAGGGCGTAGTTGAGATTAGGATGGAAAGCGCTGAATCTGTTGAAATGACAATTACTTTAGCAATCAGAGAGATGCCTCGTGGCGATTTAGATTTATTTGATTTAGACTTACAAGGTGATAGCACACTTGCTGATGGAATACCTGCTGATTATATTCGCAATTATCGCTCACTTAGTAGAACTGGATCTAAATCAATTGAAGACATGATGATTGAGAGTATAGAAGATACAGTTCAACAGATTATTGAAGAGAATTTTCCAGATGCAAGCCCTAGCGATATTCAACCTACCAACAATATTAACTTCATTGAAAGAGGAGATATTTCTTGTTCCTATAATCCCGATATAGATTCAATAGATGAACAAAATGGGCGAGAAAATAATCCATTCGACCCTCCTATTTGTATGCGTTCAGTTCTCTCATTAAACGTTGATCCAACTAATATTGGTATGGATCCTGATACTGGGGATATAGACAGAATGATGCAGGGTTTGATGATTATGGGCGGTGAAGTAATTTCTAATTTCACAACCATTGCAGCACCTGGACAGTACCTCGAATATGTGATGATACCTCCTTCCTATTCTAGTGTCATAGAGGCCAATCCTCCTGGCGAGATATTCAGGCAGGGACAGGGTCAACAAGCAATTTCTGGAGCCTGGATAGGGCTAAATAATCTCGAAGGTTCTTCCTTATCTCCTGCAACATCAGTTGACTTAGTTACAGTATTAGGGAGTGGCAGTAATCCTCCAGATTGGCAAAATTATGCCGGCTCCTCATTGAGTCTAGAGTTATTTATTGATGTCAGTGATCGAATGAATAGCCGAATAGATATGGTAATTGGTGTTCATCATCTGAGTGCAGATACTCTAGCAGAGTGGGGACTAAATCTTGAAACCTCTACAATAAAACTCGATTCGGTAACTTCAGACGGAATTAGAATGTTTGATTCAGAGATGGATATTGATACAGAACAACTGCTAACTTCCATTCCAATGGATTCACTCTCCGATACATTTTCTGAAGCCTTAGGTGTTGATGTCCTTCTCCAGACTCCCACTTTTGCACCTTCTAATGATTCTGGAGGGTTAATGTTCCAACACAATCCAGGTGTGACATGTGATGAGAATCTAGCATTCAGATACTGCTTGGGGACAAGTGACCCAATGGCGAGTACTTACCCAGTTCTTCTTCAAGCTAGTACTGTGTCGTCTGAGATGCAAATATCAAATATTGTTAGCCAATTGATTCAGCATGCTGAGGGTGATATTGCAACAATGGACTTGTCAATTATGACCGACGAAGATCTTGCTGCAATTATGAGTGTACTTGGAATAGAGATTGAAACCGATCTTTCATGGATTCAGGATTCTTTACCCGCAGATTTTCCCAATTCAGATGTTAGGATTGTGATGCGATTGCCTGATTGGATTGACTCTACCAACGGAGACCCCAATACTATTGTCCTTGAGGCGCCATATGTTGGAACTAGTAGTGATAAACTTGGATTCAAAGGCGCTAGACCATTCGATTGGCAACACGCAATATGCCTTGAAAATGGAAGAGGTGGCCTAGGTGATCCTACTGAATGTACCGACAATAGCTCAGACTTAATCTGCGGCTCTAATCAGAAAACGTGTCTTTCCATGGACAGTAGGATTGAGGTGCAGAAAATTGCACTAAGGGAGTCTTCTGCTGCAGTAGAAATTGAGTTTTCAGCGGAAATTACACTTGAGATATATCGCCTTGGCTTGATTGAGGGTGAAGACGGAATCGAGATTGAACCGATACCTTCTGATGTGCTTCGGCGAGTCATTGCAGTTGGTGATCGACGAGAAGGAGGTCTTCTAGTCGGCTCAGATCAGAAAGCAATTATCCCATTCACCAATGGTGATTATGAACTTGAAATTTCAAATGCAGGTTTGTCAGATTTGGCTTCTGCACTCACTGAAGAAGTAGAATCATCATTTTCTCAGATAGAAAAAATGAGTGCTCAGAAGATAATCTTTGGAGCCAATACTTACACTACCTCATTAGACATTGGAGCAATTCCCTTCGATATAGAAATGCCTTGGGTTGAGATGCCATTAGATATGGAACCAACCGATACTAATCCTATTCGATTATCAGTTAATGTTGGAACATCATCAATTATGTTAGCATTGAAGGGTGATGAAGTAAGTTTCAGCGTTAGTCCTGCATATTACACCGCAGGAATTACAGATAGATTAGGCGAAATGTTAGGATTGGAATTTTCCGACAAAGGTGTTAGTGTGGATGGATTGATCTTAGAATCTATTGTTCCTCCAATTATGGAACATACTCTGTGGGGTACAATACGTTCATCAGCAAGAGTTGAAGTTGTTCTTCCTGATAATGTGAGATTGCTTAGATTCGACTCAGAACTAGGGCTTTCTCAAATCTCTGAGAATTCCGGTCACCAGGTATTGAGTTATCGAACTCCAGTTTGCCCTGAAGCGGATACATGGCCTGAATGTTATAGAGAGAAAGATACTGTAACTTGGGAAGTTGAGATTGGATATATGCTTATTCTAGGAGAACTGGCTCCCTATCTGTTCCTACTAACCTCAATTGTATTATTACTGGTTAGTAGAAGGATTAGAAAAAGAAATGCTCTGAAGAAAAATAAAAAAGATGCTCAAAGTGCATTGGAAGAGCAATTACTAGAACTGGAATTTGCTGCTCAAATGGGTGAATTGGAAGAGAAATCAATCATAGAAGAAGTCGACGACGAGGTTTTAGAAGATAAGAACTTCAATAACACAGACACAGAGGAAGAATGGTGGGATCATTAACCATGAAGATGTTCGTAAACCCTAGCCGCTAGAGACTTGCCAATACCCGGAGCAAGTGCCAATTCAGCGATTGTTGCATGTTCAATACCTTTCATCCCGCCAAAGTGTCGAAGTAGTGACTGAATCTTCTTTGCTCCAAGCCCCTCAACCTCTTCCAGAGGGCTCTTCAGCCCACCTTTTGAACGTCTTTTTCGATGGTACGTATTGACGAATCTATGTGCTTCATCGCGTGCATGAATCAGCACTCTTGAGCGTCTATCTAGAACAACAGGTTCAGCATCGAGACGCCAAAGAGTCTCTTCTTTCTTGGCTAATGCCGCGACAGGGAATCTTCCCGAAACACCATTCTCATCAAGCGTTGAATTGACGTGCGAGAGGTGAACTTTTCCTCCATCTAGGAGCAATAAATCCGGCCATTCATCTTGTCGTTTTAGCCAACGCTGAACAACCTCCTGCATCATTCTCAGGTCATCCACAGCCTCAGTTTTAATTCGATATGTTCTGTATTCTTTCTTTGCAGGTCTTCCATTGCGTAGAACAACTGCCGCACCAACTCTCTCATTTCCTTGCAGTTGAGCCATGTCAAAGCAGACTATGTGGTCTAGAGAGTCAAATCCGTGTAACTTAGCTGCTTCATTTGCCGCAGTCTGTTCTAAACTACCTGAGCGCCTAGTGGTTTGGCGTTGTGCTTGGATTTCTGCATTTTGATCTGCCATGCCTCGTAACTTGGCTAATTCACCACGTTGTGGATTACGAACCTCCACTTTGGTTCCTCGACGTTCTTCAAACCAATCAGTCAATGAATCTGAAAGAGGTGCCGGAACTAGGAGAGTTTTTGGTGGACGACGATTCGAATAGTGTTCAGATAGAACTAGAGAAACTGAAGCAACAACATCTCCTCGATGAATCACTGGGTAACTGACCTGACCCTGTATGATTCCATCTTTCGTATGAAGAATTACTACTACTGCGATATCAGTAACAGAAGCAAAGCCCACTGCATCACAGTCTTGGTAGAATCTACTATGAATTATCTGTTGAGAAACTGTAGTGTTAACTGCTGCAATTAGATCTCTTTTGTTTGCGGCAGTTTCGTAATCTAAATCTTTTGAAGCAAGATCCATTTCCTCCTGCAGAGCTTCAATCAGTACACTTGCATCTCCGTTTAGGACACTTTCTGCAGCACGAATTTGTTCATTATATCCTTCAGATTGAATACAAGGTGCTGTACACAAGCCAATGTGCATGGCAAGACATCCTTTCGGCAGTAGTTCCGGGCAGTCTCTGATTCCAAATTGCCTTCGTAGTAATTTTATTACTTGTTTAGCAGCACCAGCATCAGGAAATGGTCCCCAAAGACGAGCGCCTTTTGGTGGGTGTCTTGTGTATAGTACACGAGGGAATTTATGGTCAGTAAATGCGATGAATGGGTAAGATTTGTCATCCATTAACATAGAATTGTAGCGGGGTTTGTGTTTACGAATTAGTTGTCTCTCGAGAATTAATGCCTCTGAAGGAGACTGCGTAACTATGAATTCTACATCATCAGAACTAGCCACAAGTTCTGGAATTTTGTCTCTATCAGGATTTTTGGCAAAATAGGATTTAACACGATTATGAAGATTAGTTGCCTTTCCAACGTACTGGACCCTACGGTCTGAACGCCGAAAGAGATAGACTCCGGGCTTATTCGGGAGGTCGAGTGAGGCCTGATTCAATGGCATTGGGGTGAATCGGTAGAGGTCAACGCCCATGAACTGATGGCCTCGCTCACCCAACATGCTGAGCGAGACCCAGGTCCGCATTCTGCTCCGTCTAGCAGATTTTGGTGCTGAAGTTGAGACCGCTTGGGATGTCCCTCGTGACTTATCATTGCCGGGATTAGCTGAACATCTAGGTTTGGTTCGTTCAGCAATCCATAAACCCCTCAAAGAGTTACAAAATTCAGGTCTAGTTGACACCCGTTCTACTCATGTGATTGGGGGTGGCTCACGCCGTAGAATTGTGGTCTTTCTGACCTCTCAAGGTAGGGAGAAGGTTGCCTCAATTTCTTCTGAGAAAAAGCCAACTGAGGCTGTTGGTTTGGCAATCGGAACTATGCCGGATTCTATTCATATTCGTGGTAGAGATGAGATAGTATCATCTATTTTTGATTCTCTATCTTCAGGGGCTAAGATTCACCTTAGCGGTTTGCCTGGAATTGGGAAAACAAGTATTGCACGTGCAGTTGCAGGAAGATTAATGGAAATTGGTTGGAAGATTAGATGGTCCACTTGTCACACAGATGCCGATGCTTCTGCTATCGGAAGAATGTGGGTTGGTGATAATGCACCTACTGATCCGATTGCAATCGCCTCAGTAGTCTCTAACAGAAAGACATTGATTGTTCTTGATGAGGCTCAGGAATTGAGCCCTCGTCACGTAGATTCAATATCACAAATGCTTAGCGAATGTGCCAATAATGCAGGTTCAATTCTAATTGCTGTGCGGGCCCCAAGTCCTTTTACAGAATTAGTCGGATATGAAGAAGTAAGAATTGAAGGACTTGAAATTGATGACGCTGTTGACTTACTTCCAGAGGATACAGACCAAGAATTAGCAAAACAAGTTGCGGGTGCACTTGGTGGTCATCCATTGGCTTTACGATTATGGTCATCCGAAGATGAAATGCCCGGAGAAGGTCAAGAATTGCAGGATTATGTCGAACAAACTGTAATTAGAAAATTAAGTGAAGAAGCTAAATGTACTCTTAATGAATTGAGCCTCACCCCGGTTCCACTAGACATTTCCGAGGTTTCAGATGATAGAGGGACTGCTGAATTAGATGATGCAGCAATCCTTCGTTGGATGAGTAATCTTGTTGAGCCTCATCACTTGATTCGAAATGTTCTGCGGGCCTCAATTGATGAGGAAAAAACAAAGAAGATTCACTCTCAGATTGCTGAATTTTGGGCTAAGATGGAGGGACCTCGTGCTCGCCGAATAGAGGCTCATCATAGATTGAATTCCGACAAAGAAGTTGACTCTGAGTGGTTACTCGAAAGCATTGCCATTATTTCTGATGATGATAATGCTGCAGCTGCAGTTCTGATGGAGGATGCAATATCGGTTAGTAACAACGAATCATTTCGTTTTGCTGCAATAGATTTAGCCCTAGAAAGAGGTGAACCATCTATTGCGGAGAATCATTTAGAAGAAGTATCAGAAAGTCCACAGAGCCTCATCCGTCAAGCAAGGTTAGCACGATTAAAGGGTGATACTTCATTGGCTTCTGAATTAGAATCAATGGCTCTAGAAGATCTTCCTCTAGCTGAGGCAGTAAGACATCAAATGGCATCACTGGTCAGAAAACATGATGATCGTCTTCCTGGAGCTAAGACTACAATTTCTCTGGTCGAAGTTGATGAAATTGATATTTCTAAATTTCCTGAATCCGATCGTTCTGCTGCATCTCTTGCTCTAGATCTCCTTCGTCATGCGGTTGCACAAGACAATGGGGAGGTTGAGGTGACTGCTAATACTCGTTCTTCGTTAGCAACTATGATGGGAGAAAATCATCCTCGACTGGCTCTCATAGATTTAAGGTCACTATTACTTGTTGATTCAACTCGTGCCATTGAGACAGCTAAAGAATTCATTGCGAATGAAGAAAATGAAACTGCAAGAATTCAAGCCATTCATGCCTCACTTGAGGCTACACATCCTGAATATCCTGAATGGCTTATCGCTGAGCACGCAAATTTGAACTCAAACTCACTTCGTCCGGATATCGCATCTCATAGGCGTCTTTCAGCACAGTGCTGGTATTGGAGAGGAATACTCGAACCGAGCATGCGGCTATCACATTGGAGAGAAGCAATTAGTCGATTCAAGACTGCTGAGTGCAGTAATGCAGCTTCTGACTTACTAATTAGGTTGACACGATCTCTATGAGAATGTCATATTTCAGTTCCAATTAGGGTTCTAGTTTCGGCTATTCCTTTAACTGATCTTACTTCTTTAACAATACAACGTGTGAGTTCAGACTCGTCTTCTGCCTCAACTTTCACGAATAAATCATGAATGCCAAAAACAATCCATTGTCCTGTGACACAGTCGAATTTTGACACCTCATCTCTTACTGAAATTTCCTGACCTGGTTCGGTGGTGATGAGTACAAATCCTACAGCCATTTTCAGACCTCCACTGCAATTAGAGTCTCAGTTTGTTCTACTCCAGGAATCTTTCGAAATTCTCCAATTAGAACCTTAGACATTTCATTATCATCGGCAAAATCAATCCTAGCTGCAAGATCATATTCTCCATAAACAATATGTGTTTCTACTACGTTTTCAATAGCAAGAAGAGCTCTGTAAACATCTGATTCCATCATTGGTTTGGTCTTGATTAGAACGAATGCGGTACTCAATTCAAGACCCTCCGGTCTATCGCGCCCCCTGTCTATTTATGACTCCTACTGCGCTCGATGTGTAGTTCTCCCAACTGAGGGGAAATAATACATCAAAAGAAGTCAGCCGCCGTTTATGCAGTTGGGGCAGAAGGATAGGCGGGGCCTTTGCTTCTGTCTAATTTTTTTGATGCTGGCATCCATATCAATGCCTCTTACATCTAGTGCTTTTTCTACTCGTTCAACTACAGTTTGGTCTGGAAATGTGACTCTAAGTGATGGTTATATTGTAGGTGCACAAGAGGTACTTATTGTTCAGGCCGGAACTACAATACAATTAGGAGCCGATGAAGAAATTACTGTCGATGGAAGAATAAATGTTCAAGGTACATTGACTAGCCCTGTTTTGCTCGAGTCAATAATAGGAAAGCACGATGGAATTGTTTTCAATCAATCAAGTCAGGGTTTAGGGTCTTCAATAAATAATCTAACTATAGTGGATGCAGAATATGGAATATCGATTTATGGTAGTGACCCCATTATATCTGATGTTGTGGTCAACAATGCAGATAGAGTAGCTGTCGATATCTTTGACGGTTCTACTGCAGAAATCAATAATCTTACCATAAACGGTGGTGGTCAAGACTTACATGGTTCGACTACACATTGGAGATACGGTTTTGGTCTATCGGTAGGGGCCAATTCTGCTCCTGTTGTAAACGGCTTAATCGCTGATGGCCTAATTACAAGGGCGCTGAATTACTGGGGCAACTCTGGAGGATTAATTTCAAATCTTGAGATTTCAAATATTTCTGGTGCGACAGTAGGAATTGCAACCGGAATCTGGGTTGAAGATTCAATTCCACTGATTATGGATGTTGAGATCAATAGATGTGATAATGGTATATTTGTCAGACATATTACTTCAGGATGGACGACTAGACCTACATTTGAGAGAGTTGTGATTGAGAATAGTATGTACCGTGGAGTAATGGTTGAGCAGTATAATCACAGCATGTTCTCCAACATTCCAGCCAATGCTGTGTTTGAGGATTTGACAGTTAGAGGAACCGGTGGTCCTGATGCTAAGACCTCGGGTCTTGGTTTTGCTGCTTTTGAGTTGAATACGAGTGGCGTAATTATAGAAAATGCATTAATAGAAAACAATCCTGTAGTAGGTTTCAAGGCATATCTAATTGGATCTTCAACAATCATCAATGATCTTAACCTGAACGATAATGGGAATCCTTCACAGAGTTCCTCAAGTGCTAATCGTGCAGGTTTCTATATGCGCAGTGTCAACTGGGCTCCGACAGTCAACAATCTTGTAGTCACCAACTCTAGTGGTCCGGGCGTAATGATGTCAAAAGGCGGAGCAATTGGTAACAATTGGCATATTGCAGATAATGCAGGTAACGGTGTTGAATTACTCGAATTCCATCCCTCTATCAATAATCTAACAAGTTTCAACAATCTGAAAAATGGAGTTTCGATTCGCGACTCAAGCAATGTAGAACTTGCAAATATAACAACATCTGGAAATGGAATTGGCGCAACAACTGCAGAATCTGGTGCAGGATTATATTTTGAAGAGGCTAATGACATAATGAGTGGTGGAAAAAATATCTCCTGTAATAACTGCGTATCTAATAATGATCAGTTTGGAATAATCGTTCGTGATAGTATTGATTTACAACTCATCTCAGTTGAGATAAATAATCCTAATTTTGGTTCTGCATTAGACATTGATAACACAGGCCTAACTAGAGATGGATTCATTATTATCGATGACTTAAGTATTCATCAAAACTCTAGTGAGTATGCAATACAAATGAATGATGTGAATGCCTTCATCAATCAGATAAACTCGTCAGGAGATAATAGTGGAATCTATTGGAGTGGTGGCGATTCAATGACTTCGACTCTCTCAAATAGTACAATTTCAGGAAATGTAGATTCATGCATTGAAATTGTAAATCATGAAGAATTACTAATCTCAAATCTTGAGATGTTATGTGCTACTGGATTGAAACCATCAATTGATTCGAGCAATGTCAATTTCACGAACTCAGAATTTTTCATTGGCTCGGGTTATGAATCCTCTTTCCATATGATTGAAGATAGTTATCTTCGCTGGATTTCATCTGATTCGATGGGGATTCCTAGTTTTGATTCCACTAGTAATATCATTGATGTGATGTGGTTTGTCGAAATACATGCCATTAACCATATGTTGAATCATATTCCAAATGCTGAAGTTAATTTGTCCTTTGAAAGTTATGAATCACCAGAAAATGGTTCCTTATCATATTACGGCAAAGAAACATTTGGCCCATATGTTGGTGCTAGATGGCTTCCTTCTCAAGGTTGGTCATCTGATAATATCGTCAATGTTGGTTGTGACTACGATGGTGTTCACAACGATTCCGCGGCCGTAACTCTAGACCAAGATCGAGTAGTATATTGTAGATTGGAATTAACTAATCAACCACCTTTCATCATATGGACAACTCCAGAAGATGAATCTGTTTATCCAAGTGGTAGCACGGTTACTTTCAATGCAACCGAGTCTTGGGATTTGGATATTGATAATCTCATTTATAGCTGGACAAGCAGCATTGATGGAGATCTTCTGAGTTCTTGCTCATGGTCTTCTATTAGCAACAATTCCATCTTCTATGCTAATGTGGAGGGGAACTCCATTTGCCTCTCGGACGGATCTCATCAGATTACACTTGAAGTATGTGATATTCACAGTAACTGCGCAATTGAGACAAGGACAATCACTCTATTCAATCAACCACCCTCACTCTCTGTTGAAACATCACCAGGAATCTCTTCTTGGGGCATTATGCATCTTGGAAAAACAGCGAATGCGACAATTTCTCTTGAAGGAAGTTCTGATCCCGAAAATGATCCACTAACATGTTGGCTTGAAACAAGTTATGGCTTTTCAACACCAGAAAATCAAGGGTGTTCAATGCTTTTCGATACAAATTTCCCTGGTGCACCAACTGAATTCAGAATTACTATACATCTTTCTGATGGTGTAAATCAAGATGTCACATCGCCAATCAATGTTAGACTTTTCAACGAAGTTCCTGTTGCTGAATTTGAAGTTGTAAGAGCAAATGATTTCTCATCATCCGCTGTTACTTTAGATGGAACGATGGTCATAGATCCCGAAGGTGATGAAATTAGATTTGAATTTTGGAGCGACATAGATGGTCTCCTCATTTCAAGCTATACTCCAGATGAAAGCGTTGAATGGAATGGATGGTTGAGTAAGGGATTACACACCATAACGATGTTTGCTAGTGATGATTTATCTAGCCATCAAAACTCTTGGACTTCAAGTGAGATGATAATTAATGTCAACAATTCTAAGCCAGTAGCGCTAATCTCAGAACCTTTCAATAATACTCAAACTGATTCTGGGACGTTAATTCGATTTGATGCAACTGGCTCAGGAGATTGGGATGTGTCGTGTACAGAAATACCAGACAATGGTAGTGGCTTCATTTGTAATCCAACTTCTACAATTAGTAGAGATCTTGTTAGTGTAATTTGGGAAAGTGATAGCCTGAGTGAACCTTTTGCTAGTGGCTGGGTTGTAGAAGAAAGATTGCCTAAAGGAATTCATAATATTACATTGACAATTGATGATGGTTCAGGTCAGCCTTCTTCTGATACAATCACTCTGCAAGTCGATGAGGCGGCTCCGATTCTGATTCTTGCCTCTCCAGTTCCAGATGCTCAAGAACTATCTAATTCTCCAGTACTCTTTGATTTCCGTGATTCATTTGATCCAGAGGGAGATTCGTTCACAGTCACGGTTAGTTCAAATCTAATGTCTACTCCTATTCTTAAAGATAAGACGACAGAGAGCTTGTTCACTGAATATATACCTCATGGGGAACATGAATTAACCTTTGAATTACGAGATTCAACAGGTAGAGTTAGTACTTACACTCAGATGCTTACTGTAATGCAGACTGGGCCAATTGCTGAAATCAATGGTCTTATGGATGGACAGTACGTTCCTCCTGGAACTAAGATTACTCTCGATGCATCAACATCTTACGATTATGATAACGATATTGTACTTTACCAATGGTTTTCAAACTCTCTAAATTTACTTGGAGATAAGCAAATTATTGAAGTTATGTTTGAACCTGGGATTACTAGAGTTGATCTATTAGTCAAAGACTCCAGAGGAATCATCTCTACAGCCTCGGTAAACCTTACGATTGGCTCTTCATCACCAACTATATCTGATTTGCAAATTTCTCCAGATTTCATTTATTCTGATGAACCAACTTCGATGTTAATCACTGTTGTTCTCGATGATCCAGATGGGACAACTCAAACAATTAGTGGATTGATGGCTTCTGCAGGTGATGAGATGAGTCTTGAATTCCATGATGATGGAATGGAAGGAGACGAAACCGCTGGAGATAATATTTGGACATATCGTGGCTTATGGCTTTTATCTGATAGCAAATGGGCTCATGTTGAGGTTTGGGCAATTGATGGAGAAATGGTTAGTCCTTTGTTGATAGAAAATGTGAATATTGTTGAGCCGGAAGATAACAATCTGATATCATGGATCTCTGGTAGTGGATTACCATTTTTCATCTTACTATTAGTTCTAGTCTCACTTATCGGAGTGACTGTCCAGAAGCAGCGAATGGACTCAATAAAGAGAGACATAGAGATGATTGAATCTTGGTCTGCTTTTGATATTAGAGAACTTGACGACGAAAATAAGTAATTTTTTTTCAGTCTTAAATCTAATAATTCACCCACTCAGGGGCAAGTTAATGCCCGTTGGGTGTTATGGGTTAATCATGGGAAAGTCCCTTGTAGTCCACTTGCAGACTATTCTGATTGGTCTATGCTTAGTATTCCCTGGATGTTTAGCGACTGATGATTATGACCCTGAGGCAGATGATGATGGAGACGGTCTTCCAAACGGTTGGGAGGTCGAAAGAGGTCTTGACCCATCCAATCCAGAAGATGGAATCGTTTGCAACGACCTAGCTGAGTATTGCCTTCGTTCTTATGATAATTTCACCTTCGCAGAGACACACAATTCATTCTCCACATACGAGAATGGAGTGTGGATGGCGGTCAACCACTACACAGCCTTGCAGGCTCAATGGGATGGCGGGATTAGGGCCTACATGCTAGATGTTCATCACTTATCAAAACAGGATACAGAACCTGATGATGTTAGATTCTGTCATGGTGATCCAGATTCTACTCTTTTCTATCCATGTATATATTCCGAAGTTGACGCATTTACCTGGCTAAGCGATTTAGGATCGTTGATGAATAATAGTAGTGGTGATGTGGTGACTTTGCTCCTTGAGAATTACGTTCCTGGAGAACACGTTGAATACCTTTTCAACAAGACTGGAATGATGGACAGAGCATATGTGCATGAGCCGGGTGAACCATGGCCTAGTCTAGGTGAGTTGGTTCTAAATGGAACCGACTTGGTAATTTATTGGGACTACGGTTACGACGAGAGATATCCTTGGCTTCATCACGCATGGACTCACAGCTGGGACACACCTTATGGAGAGCAGGAACAAACGGACATGTCCTGCAGAGTTGGAAGAGGTGATATCGAGCAGCCAGTTTGGCACATGAATAACTGGCTCAGCAGTATCTATGGTCTTGCAGATCCAGTTAGATCCAATGATGTCAACGATTACGAAACTCTTCTGAATCGCGCTTTGTTTTGCTGGGAGTTCGTAGGTAATAGACCAACTTTCATTGCTGTTGATTATTGGGAAGATGGTGAAATCACCAATGTTACAATCACGTTGAATAAAATGTCACACTGGACTGACGAAGTACCGCCTCATCCTTGAAATCGGATCAATGGGTACCCTATGAGTCACGGGCGACACATAGGGGGGAAAATCACCCACTCATGAGGACGAACCCTTCCGAAGTCTATACCTGTGTACTGAAAAAAATGTTAGTATTAGTGAAAAAATAGTTAGTATTAGCGTTAGAAACGAGAATGCATGACTTAGCAGAGGCCTAAAGTCCCAACATTGACCAGCATTTACTGATTGTGAGCATTCTGGATTGTATGTGTAGCTAATATAAGTTGTAATGGCAAATAGAAGTGAAAGTATTGCTGGCGCAAAAATGGAGACCAGTTCTTTTTTTGTCAGTGTTTGTGCCATTCAACCACCCTACCTTTTGAATGTTTGAATGATGATTTCTTTTGCATTCTTAGAGAACTTGTGTACGTCATATGGTAATGATGGCACATTTCCGTAAACCTCCCCATTTTTCATATCCCCCACAAGAACATTGCCCCC
>Ga0206678_10001596_pt1 | contig 14729 bp, 16 predicted proteins | sample M180m12015metaG_FD_155453 | JGI IMG/M metagenome (GOLD analysis project Ga0206678, IMG submission 155453) | Ammonia-oxidizing marine archaeal communities from Monterey Bay, California, United States - M1 80m 12015 | ecosystem: Environmental > Aquatic > Marine > Intertidal zone | place: USA... | reverse complement strand
ATTAATCATTTCCGAGCTCAATTTCCTGAGTTCTATGAGAAGCTGCCAGCACTTATAGATCTGACTAGATTGAATCGGCCGGTTGGCATATATCTATTACTGTGGCCGACAATTACTGCGCTGTGGGTCGCATCAGAAGGATTTCCAAGTTTTTCTCTCTTTATAATTTTTGTGCTTGGGACAGCAGTAATGCGCTCTGCTGGCTGTTGTGTCAATGACTTTGCCGATTACAATATTGATGGAAAAGTACTAAGAACTGAGCAACGGCCTCTTCCAAGAAGAGCGCTAAAGCGCCAAGACGCATTTTTATGTTTTTTTGTGTTATCCGCGATAGGTTTTTTATTAGTACTTCTAACTAATTGGAAAACTGTGCTGCTATCATTTGGAGCAGTCGCACTTATCGCGATTTATCCATTTATGAAACGCTATTCGAATTTGCCGCAACTGGTCTTGGGTTTGGCATTCTCTTGGGGCATTCTTATGGCATTTACCGCGAAAATAAACGAAATCCCACAAGCTGCTTACTTATTGTTTATTGCAAATGCTTTATGGACGATTGCCTATGACACACAATACGCAATGGTAGATCGAGAATTTGATGTAAAAATAGGGGTTAAGTCTACTGCTATATTATTTGGTGACGCAGACCGCTTAATTATTGGCGTGCTACAAGGTATGTTCATCATTACATTGTGGCTGGCCGCCAGGCAGTTTCAAATGGGAACCATATTTTATGCATCATTGGGCGTGGCATCTTTATTGCTAATTTACCAACAATATCTGATTCGTCATCGATTGCCAGGACCTTGCTTCAAGGCTTTTATCAATAATAACTGGGTTGGTGCTGTTATTTTTACCGGGGCCTTTCTAAATTACTTGTGAATTAACAACTGGAGTTGATTAAGAATTTCAGTGGTACTAGATTAATCACAAAAGGTTTCAGCGAGAGTCTTGCGTCGTTTTGAGTGACGAGTTGAGAGTCTCTCGGTAAAACCTGTTTCCTGTCAGGTTACCCGCCTGTAAACGCTTGAATCCCTGTTTGGGTTCGTCCAAGTATCAATGCATGGATATCCTGAGTGCCTTCATAGGTATTCACCACTTCAAGATTCTGCGAATGTCGCATAATCGGAAACTCATCTGAAATACCGTTACCCCCCAGCATATCTCTTGACTCCCTGGCTGCGTCTAGTGCTTTTAAGCAAGAATTACGTTTAAGCAGAGAAATCAGCGCTGGCGCAAGTTTGCCCTCATCTTTCAGACGAGAGGCTTGCAAGCAGCCCTGCAATCCAAGAGAAATATCCGTTTGCATTTGAGCAAGTTTTTTCTGGATGAGCTGATTTGCCGCAAGTGGTCGGCCAAATTGTTTGCGATCAAGCGTATATTGCAATGCAGTATGCCAACAAGTTTCTGCGGCACCAAGCGAACCCCAAGCTATGCCAAGGCGAGCCGAGTTTAAACAACTGAAAGGTCCGTTAAGGCCTTTTGCTAGGGGTAGTCTGTTGGCTTCCGGAACAAATACATCATCCATTACAATTTCACCAGTAATCGATGCCCGTAGCGCTAATTTACCTTCAATTTTCGGCGCACTTAGCCCTTCTATTCCTTTTTCGAGAATAAAACCACAAATGACACCATCGTCGTTCTTTGCCCAAACTATGAAAACATCAGAGATCGGCGAATTACTGATCCAATTCTTTGCGCCTGAAACGCTGTAGCCTCCGTCAACGGATTTAGCGCGCGTGTTCATGCTACCGGGATCTGAACCATGGTCAGGCTCTGTAAGCCCAAAGCATCCAATGAATTCACCAGATGCAAGCTTGGGTAAGTATTTTTGTTTCTGCTCCTCAGTTCCAAATGTGTTAATTGGATGCATAACCAGGCTGGACTGCACCGACATCATTGAGCGGTAGCCAGAATCAATGGCTTCAATTTCTCGGGCAATTAGCCCATAACAAACATAGTTCATGCCTGCACAACCATAGCCTTCAATCATGGGTCCGAGTAAACCCAATTCACCCATCTCCCTAAAAATTGCTGGATCTGTTTGCTCATTGCGATAAGCTTCACGAACACGTGGTAATAACTTATTTTGAGCATACTGTTTAGCAGTATCTCTCACCATGCGCTCTTCTTCGCTCAACTGCTCTTCTAAAAGAAAAGGATCTTGCCAATTAAATGGCACATCGTCCGCTCTGACAGACATAAGTGTCTCCTAAATACATCCAAATTCTGGTCGTTGCTATGCGCATCACTCTTAATGCTTTGCCTGCATAAGAGGGCGCGTCATTCTAGCAAATAAACAGCCCATTCTCTAAGGGTCGAATCCAACTAAACTCAAGCACCAGATCCGTATTTTTAATAGAATAGGCCGCCATGGACGTATCACACATTCTTGACTCTCTTAACGACGAACAGCGCAATGCCGTTGCGAGCCCAGCGAAAAATCTTCTAGTGCTGGCTGGCGCTGGAAGTGGCAAAACGAGAGTGTTAGTCCATCGCATTGCCTGGTTAATTGAAGCGGAGCATGTTTCTCCTTTTGCAGTGCTCGCGGTCACTTTTACTAACAAAGCAGCAAGGGAAATGCGAGGGAGAATCGAAGAGCTATTGGGCCACTCTTATGGCGGAATGTGGGTAGGGACGTTTCATGGCCTGGCCCATCGACTCTTGCGTTCTCACTGGCAGGAAGCAGGCCTCATTGAAGATTTCCATATTCTTGATGCTGATGATCAATTACGGTTGATTAAACGGATAATCCGATCGCTGCGAATTGATGAAGAGAAGTGGCATGCAAAACAATGTCAGTGGTACATCAATAGCCAAAAAGACGAAGGCTTGCGAGCTATCAATATCGAGCACTTCGAGGACGATTACACCAAAACCATGTTGGAGGTGTATAAAGCCTACGAAGCAGCCTGCGAACGTGGCGGAATGATCGACTTCGGTGAGATTCTCCTGCGGGCTCATGAACTTTGGCTTAAAAAGCCCCAAATCCTAGCCCATTACCAGAATCGCTTTCAATTCATTTTAGTTGATGAGTTTCAAGATACTAATTCAATTCAATACGCTTGGCTTAGAGTCCTTGCGGGCAGAAAAAACCAGCTGATGGTGGTTGGTGATGATGACCAATCTATTTATGGCTGGCGCGGCGCCAAAATAGAAAATATTCAGAAGTTCAATGTAGACTTTTCAGATACCGACACTATCCGCCTTGAACAAAATTATCGATCAACCTCGACCATTCTTAATGCCGCCAACAATCTAATTGCTAATAACCAAGGCAGGCTAGGTAAGCATTTGTGGACAGATGGCGCTGAAGGCGAGCCCATTAGTTTATACGAAGCCTTTAATGAACAGGATGAAGCACGTTTCATTGTAGACCGCCTACAAGATTGGTTTAATCATGGCAATCGCCGTGCTGAATCTGCTGTCCTCTACCGTTCGAATGCTCAGTCCAGAGAACTGGAAGATGCATTATTGCGGGTAGGAATGCCTTATCGAATTTATGGTGGCCACCGATTCTATGAGCGTCTGGAAATTAAGAACGCACTTTCATATTTAAGATTGCTAATAAATAGAGATGATGACACTGCAATGGAGCGAGTCATTAATGTGCCAACCAGAGGAATTGGTGGGCGGACTATTGATACTGTTCGGGCTGTCGCACGAGAACAAAGTTGCTCCCTCTGGCAGGCGTGCGAAAAATGTATCAATGAGTCCATTTTAACATCTCGCGCTGCAAATGCCGTTCTCGCTTTTATGGAGTTAATCGATAAGATTGACGCAGAATGCGCCACCATGAAGCTTCATGAGAAAGCTGAACAGGTAATTACTCAAAGCGGCCTTGTGCAGCATCATGAAAAAGAGGGTGGTGAGAAAGCAAGAAGTCGCATTGAAAACTTGGAAGAATTGGTTAACGCTTGTGGAAACTTTGATGATGCAGATATCGAAGTCGAAGAGGGTGAGGGCCTAGATCTAACTTCAAAAGTATTTTTAACAGCTTTTCTTGATCAGGCGTCCCTGGACGCAGGTGACTCTCAAGCGGATGAATCTGATGACGCTGTGCAATTAATGACGTTACACTCCGCCAAAGGACTAGAATTTCAGCTAGTTTTTCTTGCCGGCATGGAAGAAGGTCTTTTCCCTCACAAGATGTCTATGGAAAATTTAGCGGGTTTGGAGGAAGAACGACGTCTTTGCTATGTGGGTATTACTCGCGCAAAAAGTAAATTGTATTTTAGCCACGCCGAGTCGAGACGGCTCCATGGTGACGTTGCCTTATGCAGACCTTCTCGCTTTATAAAAGAGGTGCCGAAAGAGCTTATTGAAGAGATTCGGCTAAAAACAACAATAAGTCGTTCAGGCAATCAGCGCCACAAGGCCGGTTTGAGTATAGGTATCAAAGCCGACATTGAGGTGCCAAACACGGATATATCATTAGGTCAGCGTGTAGCCCATGGGAAATTCGGTGAAGGGGTCATATTAAACTACGAAGGCCAGGGCTCTAATGCTAGAGTGCAAGTAAACTTCGACGCAGTAGGCAGCAAATGGTTAGTGCTGTCTTATGCCAAGCTGGAAGTCCTTGGATAAATTTATTGGTTAGAAGAGCTAGAAATGAACATAATAACAACTAGATTTTTTCAAAAAAATAGCCGACATTTTGTATCAGTTTGTCTAATAATCTTCGCGAGTTGCAGTGATCAAGAACCGGTTGGCAGCCCCGATGCCCAAGCAACGACTGAACAAACCATTTATGAATGGAAGATGATCACTTCCTGGCCTAAAAATTTACCTGCCCTCGGTACTTCGCCTGAATATTTTGCAGACATAGTGGAAACTATGAGTAATGGGCGCATGAAAATTCGTGTCTATGGTGCCAACGAATTAGTAGGTGGTTTAGAAGTTTTTGATGCCGTATCCCAAGGTGTTGCCGAAATTGGTCATTCAGGCGCTTATTACTGGCAAGGAAAGATACCTGGCACTCCTTTCTTTTCTTCAATTCCTTTTGGTTTAACAAGTTACGAACAAGATGCTTGGCTACGATATGGTGGAGGCAATGAGCTATGGAAAGAGCTCTATGCGCCTTTCAATTTAATTCCAGCACGTGGTGGTAATTCAGGCGTACAGATGTTTGGCTGGTTTAACAAAGAAATAAACTCGCTTGAAGACCTGCAGGGACTAAAAATGCGAATCCCTAGCCTTGGCGGCGAGGTTTTTAGGAGGGCCGGTGGCGTGCCAGTAACCATGCAGGTCAGCGAAGTATTTACCGCACTGCAAACTGGCGCGCTGGATGCAACCGAGTTTGTTAGTCCTTATAACGACCTCGCTGCAGGCTATCACACCGTAGCTGACTACTATTACTACCCTGGGTGGCATGAGCCTGGCTCTACTCTCGAGGCAATTTTCAATAAAGAGCGATTCGAAGCGTTACCGGAAGATCTCCAGGCTATCTTGATCACTGGAACAGAGATGATGAACCAATTGCTATTGGACGAGCTAACCGCGAAAAACAATGAGGCACTTAGAGTATTGGTCGAAGATCATGGGGTACAACTCAGACGCCTGCCGGACGATGTTCTAATTGAGCTCAGGACCATTTCTGATGAAGTTGTAGAAGAAATGGCACAAGCAGACGAAGCTACTGCAAAAGTCTACGCTTCATGGAAAACCTTCAAAGAAGGCGTGATGAATTACAACAGTATTGCCGAAGAAGCATTTATCGAAGCGCGCAAGCTACCGAGTAACTGAACGGCTTAAGCTCCTTTGGCATTAGTTCAGAATCGAAGGTAGCCATGTCACAAGCCCTGGCTGAAATGCCAATAGCAAAAGCAATAGTAACTGAATCACAACAAATGGAAGCACACCTTTATAAATTTCACTGGTCGCCACAGATTCTGGCGCAACGCTTCGTAAATAAAACAATGAAAAGCCAAAAGGCGGGGTAAGAAATGAAGTTTGCAGATTAATTGCAATCATTATCCCAAGCCAAATCGGATCCAGCCCCATGGTTAAAAGCACGGGGCCTACCAAGGGCACGACCATAAATGTAATTTCAATAAAATCTAAAATAAAGCCCAATAAGAAAATAAGTAACATTACAATAACTGTTGCGGTCACAACTCCTCCAGGCAGGCCAAACAACAGGCTTTCAATCAATTCTTCGCCACCAAAACCACGAAATATTGATGAGAAAATAGTTGCCCCAACAAGGATTAGGTAAACCATAGAGGTAATACGCGTGGTCTCAAGTGCAACTTCATGAACAATATTAAGTCTCAGTTTTCCTCTACTCAGTGCCAATAGCATTGCCCCTAATGCGCCAACACTGGCTGCTTCTGTTGGGGTCGCTATTCCTAACAGAATAGATCCGAGCACCGCCACCATTAAAAGCACTGGTGGTAATAGCCCTTTAAACAATGCTTTTAGCAATTCGAAGGCTGAAATGTCTGCGGCAACTTCTTTAACAGATGGCGCGTCATCCGGTCTTACGATTGCAACTACAAATACATAAAAACCATAAGACATTACTAGTAAAAACCCTGGAATTATTGCCCCCGCAAACAGATCTCCAATGGAAACGAAATCTGGCGCGAAAACACCAGCATTTAATTGCGATTGCTGGTAAGCGTTGGAGATAACTTCACCCAGCAGCACCAGGCAGATTGAAGGCGGTATAATTTGACCCAAAGTTCCGGTGGCACATAGAGTCCCGCAGGCCAAAGAAGGGCGATAACCCGCTTTGAGCATGGTGGGTAAAGAGAGAATCCCCATTGTCACGACAGTCGCACCAACAATACCGGTGCTGGCTGCCAGCAACATGCCTACAAGAATAACTGCAATTCCTAGGCCCCCTGGAAGCCTGCCGAAAACCAATTCCATGTTCTTAAGTAAATCTTCTGCGATACGTGATTTTTCTAACATCGAACCCATAAACACAAATAGGGGTACTGCAAATAGGTTTGGGTTTACCAATATTCCAAATATCCGATTCGGTATTAGCGAGATAAACGCTGAATCGAATGCACCTGCAAATTCACCGATGGCTGCAAAAAGCAGTGACACACCTGACAAAGTTAGCGCGACTGGATAGCCAACCATAAGAAACGCGCAGATTATGGCGAAGAGAAGAAGTGGCAACAGTTCTAACACAGCTAACCTTTTCTGAATTTTTTAAACGATTTTAAAAATTCGGCGATACCTTGAATTGCTATCAAAATTGGTATGGCAAGAATGGTTGATTTTAAAAGATAGACAAAGGGTAAACCGCTGGACTCAGCTGAGCCTTCTCGGATACGCCAAGAGACACCAACATAGTCAGAGCTGGACCAGATAATAAAGCCAGATGTAAGCATTAAGAAGACAATACACCCAAACATATCCACCATTGCTTGGCCTTTGTTACTGAGTCGATTGTAAAAAACATCTACCCGAACATGGCCTTGTTCTTTCAACGTGTAGGCCACACCAACAGTAAAAATAATCGCATTGATATACATAACTGATTCTTGCAGGGCGATCGAGCCAATCTGAAACGCATAACGCAGCAATACAATGACTACCATTACTATTACCATTACAAGAGCCATCCAAGACCCCAGCCGCCCCAGCCTTTCGGTCCAGTAATCAATACTTTTAATAACACGATCTAGCATTTCTTGATTATCCCATAGCCCAGGCCCGCAGGAGCTGATAAGTCAAAATTAAAAGCGCACTGCTTAGTGCTACGAATGCAGCACCAGCGAGCCAATAAGCGCCGCGCCGAAATGAGTTAGAGAGTCTCTTACGCCAAGGTGAAGCCTCATCAACTTTATCTGGTATCCGTTGAAACAGGCCCAACAAACTAAACAAAGCCAGGGACCAGCAGAGCAATAATAAACTGGGGATTAGCCAAACATTGCCGTCAATCCAAGGGTTGTTAAACATGCTTATGGAAAAAACGCCGAAGCTAGTAATCCCCAGAAAAGTAATCAGCACCCGAAATCGATGCAAAATAGTAGCAATTCGCTGGAGGCGCTCTATCATAACGTTTCTCAAATTAGCCGGTTCTTTCGAGTCTGGCCCAAGCTTAACCTTTACCAAGGCTCATAGACTAATCAGGTTTGTCGTTGCAAAATTCGCAAAAAACAGAATTGCCCTTTTTAGCTGGTCTCGGCAGTTCTGGCGAGCCAGTCTTCGAAAGCCTGGAGGTCGAAATTCTACTGGATAACCCAGACCTCGTTCGATTGATGAAGTCCCCCCTACTAACGCGCAGCCTAGCTGCTGGCGATACCTTGAAGGTCTTAAACCCCGAGACCGCTGAGTACGAAATCATATCGCGGAGCGGAAATTTATGTATTCGGGTATTTGACGCGACAGAAAAACTGGAAATAGAACAAAACCTGACTTCAAATTTGGAAAAACTCGGTGGAAGTTTAGATTTACAAACCGAAAGAGCGCTAGTTTACAGTATTCATGTTTCAATTGGATTTCAAACTATTGAAAAGCTCTTTAATGATGCCTGTGGCGATAATCCTGACACTGTTTGGTACTATGGCAATGTCTATGACCCTGAAGACGGTATTACACCCTTGGAATGGTGGCTAGATTTTGATCCACTAAAATAATTTTTTATAATAATTGATTATCAGAGAAGTATCCCTGCATGTTAACCATTGTTTCCCCTGCTAAATCTTTGGATTATTCAAGTCCAGTTAAAACCAAAAAACATACTGAGCCAATTTTTTTAAATGAGGCCGAGCAGCTTATTGGTAAGTTACGAACCCTCAAGCCGGCAGACTTGTCTTCACTAATGAATATTAGTGATGCCTTGGCACAAGAAAATTTTCACCGTTATGAGAGTTGGGAGCGACCTTTTAATTTAAAAAATGCCAGGCAAGCTATCTACGCTTTCAAAGGTGATGTATACCTTGGGCTTAAAGCAGAAGAGTTCGGTGCGGCTGATTTAAATTTTGCCCAAAAGCATCTGCGCATTCTATCTGGGCTTTATGGGTTGCTACGCCCCCTGGATCTGATGCAAGCCTATCGCTTGGAAATGGGGCGGCAGTTTGGTGTAAACGGCTCTAAAAACCTTTATGAATTTTGGGGATCAAAGATCACCAAAGCCCTTGATAATGAGCTTGATAGTCAAGCCTATAAACGGAAAGTGCTAATCAACCTCGCCAGTAATGAATACTTTAGCTCAGTGAAATCCCAAACTCTCGATGCGGAAATAATTACTCCGCAATTTAAAGACTGGGCTAGAGGTGAATTTCGTGTTCTAAGTTTCTTTGCAAAAAAAGCAAGAGGTGAAATGGCTGCTTTTATCATAAAAGAGAGAATTAATTCACCAAGCAAACTTAGAGAATTCAATATTGATGGCTATAGGTTCAGCAAGGAAGAATCGAGTGACACGAAGCTAGTCTTTAAGCGCAAACGAGCGGCGTAGTTGACTCGTGCAATTAAGTAGTGCGCTCCCATTCAGCCAGGCCAGTGAAAACAATAAGCTCCCAATTCTTGAAATCTTGCGGCCCTATTTGACTGAAGTTCAGTCAGTGCTAGAAATCGGCAGCGGAACAGGACAACATGGGGAGTTTTTTGTAGATCAGTTCCCAGCACTTCATTGGAACTGTTCCGACATTCCCTCCAATATAAGCCTTACTAATCAAAGGATTACAGCTCGAGGCTTAGCAAATTTTCCTGAAGCTATTGCTCTCGATGTGAATGAGCCAATCTGGAATTGTGGTTTTCATGATTGCGTGTTTAGTGCAAACAGTTTGCACATTATGTCAGCAAATTCTGTGACTAGCTTCTTTCGAGGCCTCTATCAGTGTTTGACTAAAAATGGCTTGTTGTTTCTTTACGGGCCATTTAAGTATGGTGGCGAATTCACTACAGAAAGTAATGCTCATTTCGATGATTGGTTGAAGCAGAAAGACCCACTCAGTGGAATTCGAGATTTCGAAACTGTTATGAAATTAGCTACGGATGCCGGGTTAATGTTTGTAGAAGACAATCCCATGCCAGCGAACAACCAGCTTCTATTATTCAAGTTGCTTTAGGCGGGCGGCTCTACGAGCAAAATATGCATATTCTCAAACGTAGGCCTCTCCCATTCTGGGTATTTCGCTCCCAACGTCTCATATACCGGCTTTCTGATTGATTCATCTGCTACGTAGCTGACAGTTTGGTCAAAAAGTTGATCGCCTATCTTCAGCCTTACCCTAGGGTCTCGAACTATGTTGCGGTTCCAGGAACGCATCTCTGGGTAGGTACCGCCCGTGTAATAGGCGGACAGCAAGTACAGTTCACCATTATAGCTCGCACAATAAACAGTCACCGAATGGGGCATCAGGTAAGGGGTCTTGGTTTGAAGATGAATCTCCCCATAATCATCTGTGAAAGACCAGTCATTTACAGGCTCCATGGCTAACTCACCAGTTAACCAAAGTCCTGGTCTTTGATCTTTAGGTTCGAGCCCAAAGAAGCGCAAGGTGCCAAGGCTAACGACGACCATGACGACAATACTAACGACTGAGTATTTAATGAGCCTGTTCATTGTAGGGTCTCCTTTGTGGCTGGTCATATGGCTTCGCGCTAACTTCAAATCTAAAAGTGACTTTTCTTTTTCCAAGCACCCATATTCGATCAAGCCTGTTTTTTGAATGGTAACAAAGATTCAGCTTCTGCTCGATAACGGTCGATGTGGCCGCGCTCATCGGTTAAGAAATTTTTGATAGCCTCAGAAAAACTTTTATTCGCAATCCAGTGATTCGAGTAGGTAAAAATCGGTTCAAAGCCTCTTTGAATTTTGTGTTCTCCTTGAGCGCCGGAATCGAATGATTTCAATTGATTTCGAATAGCATATTCCTGGCCCTGGTAGTAGCAGGTCTCGAAATGTAGAAATTGATAATCCCTTCTACTGCCCCAGTAACGCCCAAAAAGTTTTTCTTCATTCTTAAAAAACAAGGCAGCAGCAATATCTTGACCCTCCTGCACCGCGTTGATCAATAGCAGTTGCTCTGGCATAGAAATAGCAATGGCTTCAAAAAAATCCCTTTCTAGATATGCCTCCATACCCCTCATTAAATAAGTAGACTGGTAAAATAAATAAAAATCTGCCCATTGTTGTTCTGAAATTTCTGCTCCCTCTGTAATGCGAAAGGAAATCCCTTGCTCAATGACATGTTTGCGTTCTTTTCGAATCGATTTCCTTTTACGAGAATTAAACGTACTAAGAAAATCATCGAAGTCAGTATAGTCTCTGTTATGCCAATGAAACTGAGTTCCTATTCTTGCTTGTGCGCCTAGCTCCAATAATTCCTCATGCTCTTTTTGCGTTGGGAAAAGCACATGCCACGAAGAGGCGCCAATAGCTTCTGCTTTCTCTTTTATCTTTTCTATAATTATTCTAACGATTTCTTGGCGATCAAGCTCTGACTCGATAAAAAGCCTGTTTCCAACAGAAGGTGTGAAGGGAGAGGCTGTTACGAATTTAGGGTAGTAGTTTAGCCCGTGGCTCTGGTAAGCATTTGCCCACGACCAGTCAAATACATATTCACCCGATGAGTTGGTCTTCAGGTATAGCACCATAACAGCCACAGTTTTGACTGTATCGCCATCCGAACCCCTGTTCTCGGATTTTTGCCTTAAGCAGACATGTTGTGGTTTCCAGCCCGTTTCGAAGGTAGTGCATGCAGTTGACTCTAGCGCATACAGAAACTCATAACGCATGAAAGGGTTTTTGGTGCCGGCAAGCCTATTCCAATCCTTGTCTCCAATCTCAGCAATGGAGTCGACAAAAACTAATTCTAACTCTGGCATTAGATTTCTATTGGCCTGGGTTTGCTAAATTCAGTAGCATGGTATCCGCAACCAATGTTACAGGTGTCAAATGGATTCACCTAATCTGATTCGACGTATGGCAGATAACCAACAATCGCTTCGTAAATCTGAAGCGAAAGTAGCTACTTATGTGCTTGCTCATGCTAATGATGTCATAAAAATGCGGATAGTCGATTTAGCAGCACAGTCGGAAGTAAGTGAACCTACAGTCATTAGATTCTGCCGTGCACTTGGTTTCGATGGTTTCCAATCTTTTAAGTTACAACTAGCACAGCAACTTGGATTAGGTTCTGTTTATACTCAGTTCGCGGTGGATGATAACGATACCGTTGCTGATCTTGGCAACAAAGTGTTCGATACTACGATAGGGTCCTTGCTTACTGTTAGAGACGAACTAAACCCTGAGGTATTAGAACAGGCTATCAACACTATCAGTAATGCGCGTCGGGTTGAGTTTTATGGCTTTGGCGCATCTGGGTCTGTGGCTGCCGATGCCCAACACAAATTTTTTAGATTACAACTTTCTACGGCTGCCTATACCGATCCTCATATTCAGCATATGTCTGCAATTTCCTTAAGTACCGAGGATGTAGTAGTGGCAATTTCGCAATCAGGAGAAACTCAAGCCTTGCTGCAAAGCGTAAACCTTGCACGCGAAGCAGGTGCTACGGTAATTGGGGTAGCACCTCAAAACACTTCGATTTCACACCAGTGCAGCATTCCCATCTATGTAAATATGGAAGAAGATCTACAGTCCTTTACGCCGGTGTCGTCTCGTATAGCACATTTGGTGGTTATTGATGTGCTGGCAACAGGAGTTGCCAGACACCGTAAACCTTTATTGAAGGAGCATTTAAAACGCTTGGAAAAAAGCCAACGAGCATTGCGTACACCTGGCGCCGAGTAGGTCATTATATGCTCGGCAGTCACTAATAACCCTCAGGCCATTCGTGAAAAGTTCTAATCCAAATTCCTAAAGTCCCAAAAACTAAGAAACTATACAGAGAGAATTTTTTTCTAAAAAATAGCATAAACTCCCATAAAATCGCTGTGACAAGCGCGTAAACTAAAAAGTGGTACACTGACAAACTTTCAATAACATGGTTGCGTACTCAGATTTTCCGCAACTACTTTAGGAGATATTTTTATGATTCTCGTTAATTTACAGTTAAAGATTAAACCAGAAGTTCACAAAGAATTTTTAGAATGGTTCCATTCTATTCTACCCGACACTCGCTCATATCAAGGCTGTTCAGGATTATATTGTTGCTCATTAGAAGGAGACGCGGATACGGTTGAAGTCGTAAGTAAGTGGGAGAGCAAGTCTCACTATGATGATTATTTGAATTGGAGGGATGAGTCAGGAGACTTAGTTACTTTAGGCGATTTTCTGGCCGCTGATCCAGTTTTCAGATTTCTCTCTGTGAATCTTGAACTTTAGATTACAGTGACGCGAGACATCAGTGTCTTAATTTAAGTCGTCTAGCGCCTATTTGCGATTTTCTTTATCGTTTTTGTAATGAGCCTTATTCCACTGTTAAGGAGTGGAATAAGGCAGTGGAAGCAAAATTATGTATTGTCTTTAATCAAACTTGTTTCCATATGATAAATCTGCCCATCGCGCCAGAGTTGGACTATGGAGACTTGTCCCCCAAAGAATTGTCCGGCAATTCTTTCAAAGGTTACTGCACATTCATCATTTTCGTATATGATTCTGAATTCAGACGATACAGTATCTTCATCAAGAACCATGGCAGTTAACTCTTCTCCGAGTTCTTCTCCTCTTAAGGTTCTGTTCTCATGAAGTAATATCATTACGGCGTCTTCCGTAAACATGGCTTTCACGCCATCTAAGTCCTTAGCATCCCAAGCTGTCTGCAATTTTTCCATATTAGTCATAATTCCACCTTCTTTATTGGTTTTACATGATCTTTTACATTGATATTAGAATGTAGCAAAAAGTTTTTGTTAGTCATAATCAATTTTGATATTGAAGGGGCGGAGCAAAGTTAAAACTTCTGGTGAACTGAATCGTGCTCCTTCAATAGAACACTCTAAAGGATTGATATGATAATTTATTGATTCAGCAAAACTGCACTTGTTTAACTTAGATCTGGAAAAATCAGATTCCTGAAAATCCGTTTGATAAAAATCCGAACCCGTTAAATCACACTCTGAAAAATCCACGTCATGTGCCTTACAATTGTGCATACACATTTCACGCAGATCTAAAGAGTTGAAAATGGAGAAAGACAGATCACAGGCTTCAAAAGAAATTGGTGAACTGAGTGTGTAGCTCTTCCAATCTAGCAACGTCCAATTAACACCAGTAATTTTGCTCTCTCGAAAATGTGTTTCGAAGAATTTAGTTCCGCTTAATTTAATTAGGTTCAGATTGCATAAGCTAAATTCACAATCAATGAACTTACATTCGATAAAATTGAACTCCGAAAAATTACAGTTAACAAACTTGCATTCTTCGAACTCACAGCCTGTCACTGAAATCTGGTGGAGCTCTATCTCGTTAAAAATATTTTCAACATAGTGTTTGCCGTTTTCTATTTTCATAGCATTCTTTTAGCTAGTGAAAATTCGTCTACTGAATAACGGTTATAAACTACTCTACAGTCACTGAGTAGATTTAACTGTCTACTTTTTGGTTTATAAAATTTTATTAAGAAGTCAAGGTGCTTCTTTTTCATTTTTATTTTTTGGTTTTTGTACCAAGTGCTGCACCGATTGCAACGCCTACTGCGATCCATACTGGTTCATTTGTTGCGGCAAAAACTGCTATTCCTATTGCGGTCCCAACACCAACCCAGGTTCCAGTTTTGCCAGAATTCTTAAATTTTTTATTCATATTAAATAGACTCCTTTGTTTACTCCACAGTTACCGAGTGTTTCACAACAGT
>Ga0206678_10001584_pt1 | contig 14794 bp, 12 predicted proteins | sample M180m12015metaG_FD_155453 | JGI IMG/M metagenome (GOLD analysis project Ga0206678, IMG submission 155453) | Ammonia-oxidizing marine archaeal communities from Monterey Bay, California, United States - M1 80m 12015 | ecosystem: Environmental > Aquatic > Marine > Intertidal zone | place: USA... | reverse complement strand
TCTCCAGCACGCTCCAAAGGAATATCCAATGTCACTCCAACCACCCCCGGACCGACTGATGTCGCCCAAGGGATGTTAGCGTGTGAAGAGCAGACTTCGCCGCTGCACAGCCTGCCGGTGGCGGTATCGCCACCGAAATTCTGAATCATAACATGAACCTGCATTGTCTGGCCAACTATCGCTGTCCCGTAGTGACTGACATTAGCGATGCGTATGTCTACACCTGGGGCGGGTTGTACCGCGAGGGAGAAAGACAGGGTGTCCATGTTCCCCTTTGAGTCCCAAGCCATGAGAATTAACCAGTGCGAACCGGCTTCCAATGGCTCAATATCAAAGGTCGAAATCGCTGCAAAACTGAAATTTTCGAACATTATTTCTTGGTTGAGGATGAATGTCCATTTGGTGTCATGAATCCAGTCGAGATCGTCGTAGGAATTCGAGAGATTGACTTGGATTGGGACGCCAGCGCGCACGGGATGCTCAGGTGAAATTAGCGTGCCGTTGGTGGAGATATCTGGCAGGATTGTAGGTCCAGCACCGTCGAGGACGAGGATTGTCCATTTGTGGAATACTGAATTACCGGCGTCGTCGGTGACCTTGAGATTGAGGCTGTAAGTAGTGGCCTGTTTTGCCTCATGACGCTGGTCGATATCGAGATGCAAGCCGTTGACTTTTTCACCCTGCGGGAAGCGAGCTTGAGCAGTCATTTCTGACCAATCGACATGCCGCCACTCGCTCGAGCGATTACTGGTGATTTCTATTGTTGTGTCGAGGCCGGAATCATCTGATGCAACGATATTGATGTCTAGTACATCCTCGCTTCCGACCTCGATGATTCCATCGCTGATATCGATGGCAGTAGCCTCGCCGACATCTGGATTCGCTGCGAAGGAAGCCTCCCAAGTCGGTGAAATCCCATCGATAACGATATTCTCGTACCAATCGGTACTCCATCCAAAGGAATCGAGACAATGGACAGTCACGCTGAGGACCTCCCCGTGGCTGTAGTTGTACTCGGAAGGGACGAACGATACCCACGGTTCATCGCTGATGAGAACCGTGGTTCCGTTGTTGAGGAACTCCCACTTGATGTCCGTGTCGTCAAGATGGCTGTCGACGCAATTTGCTTCGTAGGTCGTCGCAGTCTCAAGTGGAATTGTTGAACTGTCACCAATTCTTTGTGCGACGATATTTGGAGGACTATTCTCACCAACGCTGATTCTGATATCACTTGCTACCGGAACAGCGCTGCGATTGACGGTAAATTCACTCGGTGAGCCCTCAATCACTTCTTCCATGGCTGAATAACGATATTCGAATGGGCTAGGGAGAATGATGGTGAGTGGTACTTCCTCGACTGCTGCGCCGGTTCGCGGTAAGTCGATTAGGCGAGTCGAGCGACCGTCGGTTTGGCCTGCGAGCTCGACGATTTCGATCCAACCCCATGAGCCATTGCGCACCATAACCGGACCGGGGGCAGGCGGATTGGGAATGATTGTGACATTAGTCGGCGAGAAAGGCTCGTGGTCGAGCATGCAGCATCCCGCACGCTCGGAATCATTCCAGGCGCGATTCTCTATGTAAGGCGTGAACAAGTCGATTTCGCTCTGGTTGAGGAAACCATCACCGTCACCGAGATACATGTCGATCTGCTCTCGGATACCGATTCCTGGGTGAACGAGATAACCCGTGCCAAGGTAATCTGAGATTGAGATATTGAGCGTCCAAGTCGCCGTGATATTCGAATTGACATCGAGAATATCGTGAATTTCCAGAGTCGCCGAGCCATCGTAAGCATCGAGGTCGGAGGGAATTCCGTGTGAATCGGCATTTGCCACTGGTATCATCGGTGTCAGAAGGACTGCCGTCAGCAAAATTGCAAGGGCTGTTCTATTCATTCACTCACTTCCATCGTGTATGATTCTCGAGCCGGAGAAATCGACGGTGAGAGGTATAATTCTGTGATTGGCTCCAAGTTCGATGGTCAGGCGTTCGCGTAGAGTTGTGTCGCCGTGGACGAGGAAGAAACCGCCACCTCCGGCGCCGAGGAGTTTAGCTCCGCTGGCGCCGAGACTTAGGAGCCGGTCGTGAAGAGTATCCAACTCCTCATTCGAGACACTCTCGGTAATACCGCGCTTGGACTGCCATGCGGTCTCTAGGAGCGCACCAAGACCTGAAAGATCTCCACATTCAAGGTGCGCGCGCGCCTCGTCTGCTTGTGTGCGAATCGCACGCAAACGAGCCAATTTGTCGGACTCATCCTCGGGCGATTCGGAAAGTACCGAACTCGCCCGCCGGCTCATCCCAGTGAAAACCAAAGTGAATTCTGACTCGAGCCGCTCGACAACATCATCACCCAAATCAAGCGGCTCAACATCAACCCCTTCGCCGGTAAAAGAAATCGAATTAATTCCGCCAAATGCAGCGGCGTACTGATCCTGTCGGCCGATGGGCTGCCCGAGTACATCGATCTCAATTTGGCAAGCCTCATCGGCCAATTGAGTCGCTGAAACCTCCCTCCCAGCAAATCGGTGCAAGGCATTCAGCAAACCTACTGTAACTGTTGAAGAAGAGCCAAGGCCAGTGCCTCGGGACGGGACGTCGGCGATGGTTGTAATCTCAACACCAGAAGTCACCCCAGTCAGTCTCATAGCCTCTCTCACAAGTTCGTGTTCCAATTCCTCGAAGTCATCGACAATCTCCATCTTTGAGTAAGACACACGGACCCTATCATCGAAGCGAGCGGTGACTGTGACATGTATGTGTCGAGAGAGGGCTAAAGAGGTCACTCGGCCGCCATTCGGCTCTGACTCGGCGAACCAATCTACGTCGGTACCACCACCGCAAAAAGACACCCGCACGGGCGTTCGCGAGATGATCATCGCACGCGGGGTGTAAGCATCCGACTTCAAGACGACGGAGCGCGGTTTCGGTCCCGATAGGGAAGGGTAAGGGCTATGAGAGGAGTGCGAGGGGATTCGTCGGAGGGCTGGACATGAGCGACCTGATCACCATGGACGATCTGACTAACGATGAGATTGTAGAGATACTGGATGCGGCCGATAGACTGCTACCCGTTGCCAAAGGAGATGTCTATGCTCCACTCCTCCAGGGCAAGGTCCTAGGGAACTTATTCTTCGAGAATTCGACCCGTACTCGGATGTCTTTCGAATCGGCCATGAAGCGACTTGGAGGCGAGGTACTGAATCTCAGTTCGGTCGGCTCAAGTGTTGCCAAGGGCGAGACTCTCTACGATACGATGCAGATGGTCGATGGCTATTCTGACATCGCTGTGATTCGCCACCCGCAGCAGGGTGCGGCTCAGTACAGCGCCGACGCGGTTGAAATTCCTGTGCTGAACGCTGGTGACGGCGCTGGCGACCATCCGACTCAGACTATGTTGGATTTGTTTACGATTCGACAAGCCCACGGCACACTCGAAGGATTGAACGTGGTCTTGGTCGGCGATTTGCGCTACGGGCGCACGACGCACTCCCTCTCTCACGCGCTAGTACGATTCGGTGCTAAGTTGACGCTCGTGTCGCCCGAGAGCTTGACGATGCCTGCTGAAATCGTTGGTGATTTGCAGAGGCATGGCGCCGACGTGACCGAAAGTGAAGACATGGCCTCCGCCATTCCGGAGGCGGATGTAATCTACATGACTCGCATCCAGAAAGAGCGCTTCCCAGATGAAGATGAATACACCAAGGTCGCTGGCATCTACAAGATGACAGCGGATGATTTGTCAGGTGCAAAAGGCGGAATGATCGTCATGCACCCGCTACCGCGAGTCGATGAAATTGATCCCAGCGTAGACTCGACCAAGCACGCGCGATACTTCCAACAGGCGTTCAACGGCGTGCCGACGCGCATGGCTCTGCTCTGCAGAAGTCTCGGAGTCAAGGTTCCAAAGAAGGTGAAGTCATGAGTGAAATGAGGCGTGTCACCGCAATCTGCAACGGCACTGTTGTCGATCACATTCCGGCTGGCAAGGCGCTGCAAGTGATGCAGATGCTGCGTGTTGATGTTGGCCGCTCGAACCCAATCAGCCTCGTGATGAATGTCCCGAGCGGCAAGGTTGGGCGCAAGGATGTGCTGAAGATTGAGGACCGCGAGTTGACTCAGGTCGAACTCGACCGGCTCGCGCTAATCGCTCCTCACGCCTCGGTCGCAATCATCCGCAATTACAGCGTGGCCGAGAAGCGTGAGATTGAACTGGGTGAGGAATTGGTGAATATCGCGCGCTGTTCTTTCTGGAATTGTATCACTCAGAACGCGCGCGAGCCGCTGCCGCACAAGTTGCGAGTTGTCAGTGAAGATCCGCTCGATGTTCGCTGCGCTTACTGTGGACGAACACAATCGATTGATGAAATGGCAGATTCCATTCTTTGAAACTACAGAGGCACAGGGGGAGATTTACTCTGGTTCGTATCCAAGCCGCCTATGATGGCGGACTTCGATGCACTGCGACTCATGGGCCGTCGGGCGAGACTCTGGTTACCGATGCTCCGGTCGACAACAAAGGGAAGGGTGAGTCATTCTCCCCTACTGATTTGTTGGCGACTTCGATGCTCAATTGTATGATGACGATTATTGCGATTGCTGCCGATTCTAGGGGGCTGGATGTAGCTGGAATGAGTGGCTCGGTCGAGAAGATCATGGCCGGAGGTCCCCGACGGGTGGCTCGCCTTGAGGTTGAGATAACGATGCCCGCAGCCCTGAGTTCGGAAGATCGAGAATTCCTCATCAAGCGTGGGATGGCTTGCCCAGTTCACAAGTCTGTCAGCGATCATATGGAACTGGATGTCAATTTCAATTGATGCCAGATTCACTGAGCCAGGTCTTCATCGTGCAAGATTGACAAACTGGGCGACTAGTAATTTCCCCGCACTCCTGGCAATTTGTGACTGCACTGTGCGAATCCCCACGCGCCTCGCGATGCAATTCACGAATATGCTCGAGCGCGTGTAATAGTCCATGCCGCGCGCCGGGGCTTTGAGCCTCAAGTGCGGCCACAATCGCCCGGCTCTGCTGTCGCATCGCACCCAGAGCATGCGGACAATCTCCATGGTGGATTGGCATACCCTTGGCGAATGCGTAGGCATGAATTTCCTGCTCGGGAATCCAGCGAAGAGGAACGATGCGCGGGGCAAGTCCTTCGATTGGCGTATCGGTGTGTGGTGCGAGACGAACACTGCGCTCAATCTCGCCCTTCTGCAAATTCATCAATATCGACTGCGCCATGTCGTCGAGGTTGTGACCGAGTGCCATCACGTCAGCGTTGACTTTCTCAGCGAGAGCGTTGAGGCTTTGCCGTCGGAAAACTCCACAATACGAACATGGCATCAATCCCTTGGCCTCGGTGTGATTTCCGGCTATAACTGGCATCCTGAGGACTACCTCATCCATGCGCTCGTAGCCCATTTCCTCGTAGGATAAGGTGACGAACTCGATGTCAAGCGACTCTGCGAGTTCTCGTGCACACTCCAATGAGGGTGCACGGTAACCATCGATTCCTTCGTCGACGCAGCCTGCGACGATATGCACGTCTCTCCGCTTAGAGATGATGTTGACGAGCATATCGAGAAGGACTGCTGAATCCTTGCCGCCCGAGATACAAGCGAGGATGGTGAAAGGGCGGCCATCTTCGTGTCGTGCGTCCTTAGGGAGTACCAATTGATTGCGCAAATCCTTCGATACGCGCTTGCGTATCGACTGTCCCAGATGGTAGGCGCAGAAGTGCTGCCCGCTGTATTCCTGATGCAGGATTGCGGGCTTTCCGCAGCGGCTGCAGCCTTGGATGCTGATGCCTTCTGCCATGTCCGTTCGGCAGACCTCTGCGGCTTGAACCCAACTGCAAGGGCGCAAGCATCACCCATCTACGCCAATCGGTGCATTGATGGGCATAAAACGCTGCACATGGCCCATGAGTGAGGTCCGCAATCTACCCGGCCGCTCCACCACACCAGGCAAGCGCACCTCTCCTTGGAAGGAGCGGATTGTCCTCATCACCTGTCTCGCGGGAGCTTGGCTGATTGGCGATGAGGTCATCGGTGCCCTCGACACTCACATCGGCTGGTGGGCCAAGCCAGCCGCCGTCATCGGCCTGAGCCTACTCGCTCTCACAGTGGCTAACCAACTGGTTCTATTCATCGAAAAATTGCAAGGAATCCGCTGATTGAGAGCGGAATTATCCATCCTAACAAGGCACAATCAGGACTCGGAGCGCGATCCGCGCAGGCTAGCAATACCTGCCTCAAGCAAACCACTGACACGCTGCCAAGGTACGACATAGCGCATTCCGGCGACAGCCAAGAGGAACAATCCAGCCGAGATGACCTTTCCATAGGTCAATTGCAATTCGAGAGACTCAGCCACCTGACCACTCCATTGACCACCTTCCATCAAGGCGACAATATCAAGCATGAGCCCATCGAATTCCAAGGCCAACGCGGTGGTCAGAGCCACACCACCAATGATTCCAATCGTGTGAAGCACGTGACTGTTGATCACATTGGTGAATTGTCTGACGTATTCGGGATCTGACTTCGTCGCATCGGGCAGCATCACAGCGTATTCCAGATGCCCGATGACAGCATTCCCAGCCTCATGGAAGAGAAGCAGTAGAATCGCGATTCCAAGAAGGTCGAGGGCAAGCGGCGAGATTAGTCCACTGTAGAGAGTCGCCTCACCGATTTGAGCGGGCAAAGGTCTCAAACCAATGCCGGAGACAGCATCGGTAATACCTTCGAAAGTCAGTAAGGCATGAATTCCAATCACCATCAGGAAGAACCCAACCGACCAAGTCAGAGCACGGCGAGAGAGACCCCAAATGCCGATGAGACCGGCGAGGATTGGAGCAAAAACTACGCCGAGGAAGAAGATCTCAACAAGCAATTGCATTGGTTGGAAAAGCGAACCAAGATGCTCAAACGGAACATGGAATCCATAACTAGAAATTCCGTTCAACCAAGCGATTAGGAACGGAACAAAGGCCCACAGTGTGACGATTCCAATTACTCCTCGGCGAGTCCAAGTACGGAAATTATCGTTGCGAGTCTGGTAGAAGATCCATGCACCAGCAAGTACGAAACACATCGCCAACGGAACCATTTGACTGGCGAATCCTATCGAATCCACCCCCATCAAGAATCGGGGAATGATGAGACCATCCGAACCTGCGAGAATATTGGACTGGAAGGATGGTTGCTCGCTGGCCCACAGAAGACCCCTCGTGTGCTCATAGGATGGACACCACTCGTTCCCCTCCTCGAGGAAACCTTCGTCACACGGCCCGTAGACCTCCGTCATACGGAATAGGAGCATCATGAGGGCGGTGGTGGCGAGAATCTGTAGGAAGAGAACTTGCCACCGTCGACGCAGGCGCGGCAGGTGGAGTGTTTGACTCGGTGGTACGCTTTCCATTGCCATTCTCTCACCTCCTTTTCTTATCGCTGATTATTGATTCTAGACTGTCTTCACCTGTAGGAGCGCCTGCGACAATTCGATGTCAGGCATCCAATCGATGACTTTGGCTCCGTATCCAGAAATCGCTGTGAGGCGATTCTGGCGTTCGAGCTTGAGGACCTCGTAAGACATACGAGGGATACGACTGACGAGACGCTCAAGGTCGATGCTACTCGGAGAGAGGACGATGACCTCGTGACCTTTGCCTGCAAGGTTACGGATTGCTGGTAGTGTGGTTCCGTCGCCCTCGAGGCTGCTGATAATGAATACCGGTGAACCTCGACTGATGCGAGAGGTCATCGCATTGGTGACCGCTTGCAACGGCATACTGCCCTTCGCCTTGACTCCAGCAAGCATACTGAGAGTCTTGTAGTACTGCTTGTCACCAGTTTCTGGTGGTAGGTAATTCATCCTGTCACCGAATGTAACAATCGATACAGAGTCTCGGCGTCGGATGAAATAATTCGCAATCGACGCCGCGGCGACCGTGCCCATTTCAAGCGGATTTTTCAGAACGGTTCCAATACGCGCGATGTCGCGCGTATCGAGAATAATGAAGACGTCCGTGACAGCGTCACGAGTCTTCTCGTTGACCATCAACTCACCGGTGCGAGCGAAGGCCTTCCAGTTGATCATACGGAATGCATCGCCCGGCAGATACTCACGCAGAGAGTAGAATTCCATTCCTTGCCCAGGAGTCTTGAGCGTGGTTGCACCGGTGTACATCTTAGGAACATTCGAGCGAAGAAGAGCCTCCTCGACCTCACGCACCTGAGGGAAGACAGTGATGTCGGTCCGGTCCTTGACGCGGGATTCGTTGGTGAAGAGATTGAACGCGTTTCGGTGACGGACCGAGACGGGACCAATCGTGTAATGCCCGCGAAGCGGGCAACGGACCGTGTATCGCATGGTTGCCGATTGACCCGGTCCGAGATTCATTCGCATCTGATTGATGCCGCGGCGCATTTTCATCTCATGCGGCACATTGTCGAACACCTCGAGCAATTGTGTTCGACGATACGAGTTGTTCGTGACACTGACCTCGATGAGTACGTCGTCACCCTTGTACACATTTTGAGCAGAAATGTTGCGTGTGACCTCGAGGTCCGAGTGTCCTGTGACCCAGCCATTGATGACCAAGAAGGCAACGAAAGTGAGACCGATGATCATCAATTGGAAGTGAGAAATCATCATTCCGACGAGAATCAGAGAGATGCCACTCGTTAGCATAATCGCGGCCTTGCGTGTCCACATCAGGCATCACTCTCCTCGTTGGTCTGACCCCAGGCCTTGATTCGCTTAATGATCCCAACAAGTTCGTCGGGCTTGTAACGCCGGTCCTCGAAGATGAATTGGACGAGGACGGGGTCCTCGACCATGCGTTGGAGTTCGATAGCTGGTAAGGCATCGAACTCCTCGCGCGACAGCGTGTTGAGATTGCGCACCCTGCTCAATAACACCTGTCGAATCTTCCCCGGGCGCTGGTAGTATTCGTAGCGTCGCGCGTCTCCAAATCCATAGTAGATGATACGGAAGACGTGGCGCCAGTCCTCAGGATCGTCCTTGCGGATGAGGACTGCCTCAAGCACGATGAATAGAGTCAGGAACAGAATGAGCATCGCCATCCAATCGTTGGTGAAGTAGACGAGAACGTAGTACAGTAGGTTGTATGTGTCCCCCATTGGAGTCTCCTGCTGGTGGCGGGATTCGTCGAAGATGATGATCGCCTCTTCTCCAGCGTTGGTGCTTGTGTTTCCTAGGAGGAGGGCTTCGGCGATGATGTCGAGTGCCCACTTGCGGTTATCGTTAGTTGGCACTGAATCCTCGTAAATGCTGGATGGCCCAGCGTCGTAAAGCGAGTTGATGAGTAGCGAACCATCACTGAGGAAGTGAATTCTTCCCGATGTTGCGTCGAGGCACATTCTGTCAACACAGTATCGCACATATACGGCAAACGGACCTTGCTCGTCGCCAGCGATTCCGGCCGCTTCGAAGCCAACGGTGAGGTTCCCGTCATCATTCGTATCGAGGTATGAATCGAGAGTGCTGGCGCTGATTGCATAGCGATTCTCAGCCGGATTGAAAGCGCCATCCTTCTCGAAGGCGGAGGGTGAATTGGTCAACAAATTGTAATTCTCAGAGAAATCCCAATCACCCGATTCTTCATCCCAACGATGGGCGCATAGGCCGACATTTTGAGCAGTGATGACTCCACCGACGTTCGGATCATACGGCTCGTCATCGAGAAGGTCGATGATCCCGTCCATGTCTAAATCACGCAGGCACGGATGCATCGCCATCGCAACCGATCCGGATGTCGAAGTGAAATTGTAAGCGGAAGTCTCGTTGACCCAGACGAAATTGAAGTCGAGTTCACGGGCCCAGGCCTCGCCGTCGTAGAGGTGATGACCAGAGTAACTGAGTCCGTATTCATCTGCGAGACCTGCGGAATAACCGAAGTCATCCATCAGTATGAGTGTCCCTCCTGAATCGACGAAATCCTCGATCGCCTTGATTTCTGAACTCGTGTAACCGTCGGCTTCTCGGAAGTCGACTATGGTTTCATCACCGGTGAACTTTGGAAGCGATATGGTATCGCGTTCGACTCCAGAGATAACGAAAATTGATTGCTCGGGGTTATCGATCTCCGCGAGCAATAGCGGACTCGAAATGAGAGCCGTTGTCTCGACTCCGAGATTGGAAACTTCTTCGCGGAATCCACTGAGATCGTTCCAATCATCACCGTAAGCTGATTGCTGCTTCTCTCCGCTGATGATGTATGTCTGGAGTATTGAAAACAGCAGGATTCCGAGCATCAACCAGAAGGCTGTGGTGACCGCAAGACGGCGAGACTGCCTCGACCTGAGCCGCCTCATCCAAACTCGGAAATCCGCCATGCTGCAAGCCACCGTTCCTACGGAACGACTCACGAGCCTCAACTTCGACTTAAGACCGTTATTCACCGCTGAACGGTGCTTGCATCGGCTCAGCGAGAGAGTTGGATGTTCACTCCGACCTCAGCGATCTCCTCGATGGGCACCGATAGGAGCCCCTCAATGGTCGGCCAAGGCAGCATCGCTGGGTCAAGATCTGCCTCCAAAGCGACGAGTAGCGCAGTGATGCTGCCAGTCGCCATATCAATTCTGAAATCGGCAAGGACACCGAGTTTGTCGGCGGCTTGATCGACGACATCGCGCCCGAGAATTTCCCGACCGAATGTCGTCGGCATTTCTTCACCTCAAACCGCTTCGATGCCAGTGAGCGTGTTGTGTCGGCGGCGAACCGACTCGAGGCCGCTGGTGAGCATGCCTTCCATGCGGCCGTAGTACTCCATCATCTCATCGGTGATGGTAGGGCGAACGCGGGCGATAGCTTCCTCGAAAGCCTTCTTCGAGACCGACTTACGACCCGCGCGCATAGCGATGAGCGCGGCTTCTCGGCAAACTGATTCAATATCTGCGCCAGTGAAATTGTCCAATTTTGGCGCGAGGTCATCAATGGAGAACTTGCCCAAAGGCATGTCCTTGGTGTGAATTTTGAGAATCGCCTTGCGCGAGTCCGCATCCGGAGGAGGAATGTGTAGGACTCGCTCGAAGCGACCGCTGCGAAGAAGGGCTGGGTCAATCATCTCGGGACGATTGGTCGCTGCTACGACAATTACACCCTCCATTGATTCGACTCCGTCCATGCTCGAGAGCAACTGATTGACGACGCGATTCATCACGTCCGAGCCCTCTCCCGACATCGTGCGGCGAACTCCAGCGATGCTCTCAAATTCATCGAGGAAGATGATTGACGGGCTCGATTGCTTGGCCTTCTTGAATACCTCACGCACTGCGCGCTCGGATTCTCCGACCCATTTTGAGACCATCTCAGGGCCCTTAATTGAGATGAAATTTGCCTTGGCTTCGTTAGCGATGGCCTTGGCAATCAGCGTCTTACCGGTTCCCGGCGCCCCGAATAGCACTATGCCGCGCGGAGGCTTAATTCCGAAATGATCGAACATCTCAGGCTGGGTAAGCGGCCATTCGATGCTTTCCTTGAGCCTCTCTTTGACCTCTTTTAGACCGCCTACTTGTTCCCAAGAAATCTCGGGAATCTCGACATAGATCTCACGTAGAGCGCTTGGCTCAATCTCCTTGATGGCTTCGCGGAAATCAATCATCTTGACCTCCATCTTTTCTAGGACTTCAGCGGGAATCTGCTCCTCGTCAAGATCGATTTCTGGTAAATATCGGCGCAGAGCCTTCATCGCTGCCTCGCGCACGAGTGCGGAGATATCTGCGCCGACGAATCCGTAGGAATTGTCGAGCAGCCAATCTATATCGAAATCATCGCTGATTGGCATGCCGCGAGTATGGATATTGATGATCTCCTCGCGACCATTCTTGTCTGGAACTCCGATTTCCAACTCTCGGTCGAAGCGACCTGGACGCCTTAGCGCTGGGTCGATGGCATCGCGACGATTTGTCGCTCCGATGACAACGACGTTTTCGCGGCCCTGCATTCCATCGAGCAAAGTCAGTAATTGGGCTACGACGCGCCGTTCGACCTCACCAGATACATCCTCGCGCTTGGGTGCGATAGAATCGAGTTCATCGATGAAGATGATTGCAGGCGCGTTCGCGGTTGCTTCGTCGAAAATTTCACGCAATTGCTTCTCACTCTCTCCATAATACTTGGAGATAATCTCAGGCCCATTAATCGAGGTGAAGTGGGCCTGAGTCTCAGACGCTACCGCCTTGGCGATGAGTGTCTTTCCAGTACCGGGAGGACCATGGAGCAGGACGCCACGAGGTGGGTCGATACCGAGTCTGCGGAATAGGACCGGATGCTTCAGTGGAAGCTCAATCATCTCGCGAACCTTTTGCAATTGTTCGCCGATTCCTCCGATGTCCTCGTAGGTGATGCTTGAGACCTCGGCATCCTCACCCTCGTCAACCGCTTCCTCCTTGATGATGATCTCAGTATCGGGCAGGACCTGGACGATTCCCTTTGGGCTCGTCTGCACAATCTGGAATGGAAGAGCCTCTGCGAAGAGAGTCATACCTGGAATGAAAATTCGATCTCCAGAGACAACGGGTCTCTTGTTGAGGCCACGTCGAGCGAAGCCCTCGATTCCTGGTCCGAAACGAACCTTTTGCTGCTTGGCCATCACAGGGCTGAGCACGAGGCGCGTGCAGGCCTGCGCCTCGACCTTGCGAACTGTGACGCGATCGCCAAGGGAGACGCTCGCGTTCTTACGGATAATTCCGTCAATACGAATCACACCAAGGTTTGCGTCCTCGGGACGACATCGCCAGACGATTGCCGCGGTGGACCGCTCGCCTTCAATCTCAATGATGTCGCCAGGTTTGAGATTCAGTTCATTGTCGAAGGGCACTCGGGCTCTCCCGTGACCGACATCGCTCGGGATGGCCTTCGCCACCCTGAGCTTCAATTCCTTATCCGATTCGTCTGCCATATCGGGTCTCCTTGCAACCTCTTGTCAGCAACGGGGGTTGTTAAACCCACAGATAACACCATGTCGAATCGACCAATCTGGTTATCAGAATAGCCGTATGCGACCTCGCGTAAGCACGACTTGAACAAAACATCGTCATATTCGCACCAACCAACTCTCACTCCCTATGCGGTGAGTTCATCAGAGGTTTGCGATTCGCGCGCAATATGACTCACGTTCTCGAGACCGGTTTCGAAGAGATGGAAGCGAATAACCCGAACGGATCGCCCTCCGTGCGCGGATACAACATCATCAACGGAGAACTTACTCTCGCCAGTGACGGCGCCACCTTCACCAGTCACAACCCAGCATGGCTTGACGACTGCCTCGGCGAATTTCCACTCTCGACGAAATCTGATGTTCACGATGCGCTCGCAGCTGCTCGCGCAGCCTTCCCTGGCTGGGCAGCGACTCCAGCACCGACCCGTGGCCAAGTGATTGGCAACATGGGTCGACTCCTGATGGATCACAAGGACGACATTGTCCGCCTACAAGCACGTGAAATCGGTAAGACACTGAAAGAGTGCGGCGGCGAAGTCCAGGAAGCGATTGACACCTGCCTATTCTTCCAATCCGAAGGTCGTCGCCTCTACGGGCAGACGGTCAACTCCGAACTGCCCGACAAGGAACTCTTCACCTACCGCCGCCCACTTGGCGTATGCGGAATCATCAACGCCTGCAATTTCCCATCAGCAGTTCCATTCTGGAAGATGATTCCAGCAATCATGTGCGGCAATACCTGCGTGTGGAAGTCACCACAAGACGCTCCACTCCTATCATTCGCTCTGACCCGACTAATGCACGAGGCTGGACTCCCAGACGGCGTCATCAACCTCATCCACGGTAAGGGCAGTGGCGCAGGCCAGCACCTCGTCGACGCAGTCGACCTCGGTATGATCAACAAGATCTCATTCACCGGCAGCACCCCAGTCGGCAAGATGATCGGCGAGATTTGCGGGCGTAACCTAGTCAGCGCCTCACTCGAACTCGGCGGCAAGAATCCACTCGTCATAATGCCATCTGCAAACCTCGAAAACGCAGTAGAGGGAGCCTATTGGGCCGGCTTCGGAACAGCCGGCCAGCGCTGCACTAGCCTTGGCAATCTCATCATTCACGAGGATATCTACGACGAATTCGTTGAGCGCCTGATGGCCAAGGTGAAGGCGACAGCGGTCGGAGACTCAATGCGTCATGATGGAGTCCTCTATGGATCCATGCTGTCGGAAAAATACTCGACTGATTTCCTCAAGGGAATCGAAATGTGCGATGCTAGCGGAGCCACGAAACTTTGGGGCAAAGGGCGCATTACCAACGACAACAAGCCTGAGAACTTCCAAGGCGATGCTAGTGAGGGCGTATACATGTGGCCTCACGTCTACGCCGATGTCACCGAGGACATGGATTGCTTCCAAGAGGAGATTTTCGGGCCGGTCGTAACCATCGTCAAGGCCAGCGATTTCGAACACGCGCTTCACCTCGCAAACGCAAGTCCGTATGGTCTATCATCAGCGATTTACACCAACGATCGCCTCGAGGCTTACCGCTACAAGACTGGAATCAAGGCTGGGATGACCGGCATCAACAACTCAACCACTGGAGCCGAGGCACACCTGCCATTCGGTGGAGTGAAGGGTAGCGGGAACGGCACGCGCGAGTCTGGAATCTGGGTCATTGAGGCTTATTCATACTGGCACGCAGTTAACGACGAGCTCTCTGGAAAGTTGCAATTAGCTCAGATGGACGTCGAAGAAATCGAGCTCGAAGAAGCCGATGCCGACTACGCCGGCCTTGCTTGAATTACTTGCTTATTCGTCATCTAAGTGA
>Ga0206678_10001581_pt1 | contig 14805 bp, 7 predicted proteins | sample M180m12015metaG_FD_155453 | JGI IMG/M metagenome (GOLD analysis project Ga0206678, IMG submission 155453) | Ammonia-oxidizing marine archaeal communities from Monterey Bay, California, United States - M1 80m 12015 | ecosystem: Environmental > Aquatic > Marine > Intertidal zone | place: USA... | reverse complement strand
ACGTTTGGGTGGGACATTCGACGTGGCTAGATAACCAAGTAGAGATGCGGGAGAAAAGGCTGGAGGCTGAAGCCATCAAGGAGCAGAGATTGGAAATAATGCGGACCAAGTGGTGCAATCACATGGATGATCAAGGGGAGCAATGCAGGAAGGGCAAGTCCAACAAATCCACTCATGACCCGGAATACTGCTACAAGCACCAGCCGAAGTGATTGAATGGCCAAGAAGTGCATCGGATTGAGAGAGGATACTGGCCATCCGTGTAAGAGGCCGGCCAGCGGTGGCTCAGAGTTCTGCTACCAGCACCAGTTACAGGAAGGGGATCAGAGAATACTCGCCGCACTAAACGATGTCTATCACTGCCCGGATGACGGTCAGAAGTTGTATTGGCAGCCAAAGAAAATTCGTGAACCAAGTCGGAGTAGGCACAGATGCGATACGTGCGGTGGCGTCCTCTTGTCTGAGAAGGGTATCGACCCGGTGGGGTTGGAGAACATCTTGCAGCTTCCAAAAGCCCTCGATGAGGGATCCGTTGTAGAGTGCCCCACTTGTATTCCAGACAGGGGCCTGACCGAGGGTGGGGTTTTCCTTTCCAATTTCGTAGTGGAGTGGTATTTCGAAACTGGGGGTCACTTCCCAATCATTAGACGCGGATTTTCGAATATTGGCCATTGCAAAGTATGTGGATCAACATGGTTTTCCGGCCCCGGAGAGCATGATGCACTTGGAAAAAAGATTCCAATGTATGCCAAGAAGGAAGTATGGAGAAATCTCAATTATCGCACTACTGAATTATTTGGAGAACATGCTCAATCCTTTTTGCGAGATGAAAGGGTGAAGCGGGTCATTGCGAAGGAGGAGAAGGAGGAGAAGCAGAAGGAAAAGCAGTGCAAGCATGTAGATTCGAACGGACAACAGTGCAATAGGGAGAAGATGCAGAAGAAAGGGGCTGCCTACTGCTACAAGCACCGACCGAAGTGATCAGGACTCGTCCGATTCGGACTCGTCGGTGTCGCCCTCGTCATCGCCATCGACGATGTCCTCGACAGTCTCCTTGACTGCATCGAGGGCTTCCTCCATGCGATCCTTGAATGTCTCCTGACTGGCCAGCACGTCCCTTGCCGCCTCGATGGCCCTGTCTATCATTGTGTAACGAGTGTGAATGGCCTCGTTGAGCTGCTCGAAGAGTTGCATGTGCTGGACGTACCAGTCGTCACGCGCGGCTAGTTCGGCGGTGGCTACCCGGTTGCGCTCGTCGAGTTCCTCGGTGACCTCGAAGACGCGGCCGAGACGGGCTTTCTCACGAGTGTACAACTCCTCCATCTTCTCAAGTTCTGGCTCTAGGTGCTCGACTCTCTTACCGGACTTGGCCCCCTCTATCTCGACCTCGTGAATCCTCGCTTCCTTCTCAGACAGGAGTGATTCTAGTCCCTCCTTGTCAATCTCCTTGTCGATGGCCTCCTTGTCGAGGACCTCTATGATGGCATTCTTCTCGGCCAGCTCGTCCTCGACCTTCTTGTAGGCCACATAGAGCTTTTCGAGGCGGTCAGTCTCCTCGGCCAGCCTCTCTTCGAGTTGGCGCACCTGTAACTCAGGAGTGATGGTTCCCTCTTCCTCGCTCATACGAGCCCTCAGGAGGCTCGACCGGTGCATCCGCTTTAACCTCGGCGGAATCTGTCTCATCGCAACATGGGGTTATCCGGCTCATCTGGAAACTGCGGCTACAGTCGCAGACAGTACCGCAGTGAGCCTCTTTGAAGCCGGGATATGCAGTTTCTCGTCGGGCCCGTGGGCGTTGTTGCCGGGCCCCCCGGTGCCTGTACACAGGAACTGGGCGTCGGGGAACTTGCCCTGGATCATCGCTAGGAATGGGATTGTCCCACCCAGCCAGATGGTCATCGGGGGTAGTCCGCTGATGCTGTTCGCGGCCTCAGAGAGAGCCTGACTGGCACTGGAGGAGAGAGGTGGGGCACGGAAGCCGTCAGAGACTGCATCGGGTGTGAACGTTACCTTGGCGCCGTAGGGCGGGTCTTTCTCGAGGATTTTCTTGACCTCGGAGATGGCGGCCTCCGAGTCGACTCCAGGAGGGACCCTGAAACTGAGTTTGAGGTCGGTGTTGGTCCGGAGGACGTTTCCAGCCGTCTGTATCGGGGGCATCCCATCGGCCCCAATTACCGACATGCACGGCCTCCAGTTCATGTTTAGGAGCATCTCTGCCGCACCCGGTGTCTGGGGTCGCATGCCATCGACCACCGGGAGATCATCCCATACCGTGTCGCCTAGAAGTTCCACCAGCGAGTCGGACTGGGCTCTGACCCCCTCGGTGATAGGCACGTGCATCCCAGGGATTAGCACCTTTCCGGAATCCGAGTCCTCGACTCTGTCGAGGAGCATTCTTGCGATCCTGAAGGACGAAGGTATCACCCCTCCCCCGTGACCTGAGTGGATACCCTCGTGAGATACCTGCACAGAGAGGGTTCCGGCTAACAGCCCGCGCAGCGCATCGGTGACCCAGATGTGTTCGTAGTCACCGCCTCCTGTGTCTAGTACGACTATGAGATTGGGGTTGCCGAGCTCGTTGGTCAGGGCGTCAAGGTACTCGGGGAGGTCGAACGAGCCTGATTCCTCGCAGGTCTCGATGATGAAGCGGCAAGTAGGGTGGGCGACTCCCTGCTCCTGTAGCATCCTGACGGAGGTCACGCACAGGTAGCCGCCGTATCCGTCGTCGAGTGCACCGCGGCCGAACAGCCACGGCTCACGACGGACCGCCTTCCACGGATGCAGTCCCTCTGACCACAGCTCCGGGCGGGCCGGCTGCTTGTCGAGATGAGAGTAGAACAGCACCTCGCCTGGGCCGGTGCCCGCGATAGTCACCAGCAATACCGGGCTGCGCTCCCCGATGCGGTGGACCTCGTAGGACATGCCGTCGATGGACTGAGAGTCAAGCCATCCACAGAACAGTTCGACGGTGGCATCCAAATCTCCGGTCTCGGCCCAATTGGGGTCGAATCCAGGGGAAAGAGCGGGAATAGCCACGAAATCCATCAGACTAGGGAGTATCGATTCCTCCCACAACTCATCACTACGCTGGGCAAGGGCATCGAGGTCTAGCTCCATGGGTATGTGTGAGGTCCTCAGCACATGGAGTCTTCGTCGGAGCCTTCACTGCTCCGCAGGGCCGCAGATAGGCAGCGCACCGCGGTGGAACGGGCAGTTCTCGCAGATGTGAGCGGCCTCCGCTGGGAGTCTATCGAAATCTGACAGTGGGGCGTCCGAGGCCAGAGCCATGCCAGCGGTCCTGACAAGCAACTCTTCCAACTCCTGTGATGCTTGGTCTAGCATCTCTCTGGGATACTCGACCATTCTGCCAGTCACTCCGACCAGTATGGCAGGTGGTAGCACGGTCCTGTGACTCAGGTCGGCCGCCCTTCTCGCGTCCTCTATACTCTGCAACGCTCGGTAATACAGGGCCAGCTGCATACGATGCTTGCTCAGTATCTCGAGTTCAGCTTTGCAAGCAGGTCCAGAGTCCTCTGAGCCAAGGGCCTCGAGGAGTCCCTCGGAGGAGTCATGGTCAATCAATCCGGCGTCCTCGGTCTTCAGGTCGACCGCTCGGATGGCAGAATCGCCGTTGGGGGTTACCGTGCACAGCACGAGGTCGATGATCCCGCTCATCTCGATAATGGCCTGATCCATGCTCGCTAGAGGCTCGGGGCCCTCGGGACTCCAACGCTGCCTTACCGAGCCTGTGGTCTCGACGTCGAGGGCGATGTGGAACGGCATCTCCGTTCTGAGTCCCTCGAGCCTGTGGTCATTCACCGGTTGGCGTTCCACCATCCTACCTAGAGGTCCGGAGCCAATGCGCTCCGCCATGCCCTCCACCAGAAGGCGGGTTCGCTCAAGGTCGGCATCGGGCGGGAGGAGTTCTGTGAACGCCGTGGAATGAATCTCGGGGTCTGACAGGTGGTCCTCCCTGTGTTCCGTCCATGATTTTGGAAGAGGGGAGCTCGCCGGCTCGCCTGCGAGGCCGGGGTTGCCGATTCCTATCTCCAGTATCCTGTGGAAGACAGTGCCGAGAGTCGCAGGGTCCACATTGTCCGGCATCCCCTTTGGGGAATACGCTTGCCCACCAGAGGCTATCGGCTCCGAACTCAGACCGCCTCTGGTCTCAAACCACTGTCGGCGTTGGCACTCTTGGAACACTGGAAGACTGCTCGGCGAGATTCTGATTCTGGCGGCCGCATCCTGCCGAGGTTCGGGGGTGTCCTCGACCAAGACTGTGGAGCGGGCGGCGTCGTCCAATCTCTCGATGCGCTGCAGGGGGGTCAACACTGGAGATTTGTCGGCATCCCCGAAGCAGTCCGGGTGGTGGAGTACCAGCATGCCTTGGAGAGTCGCGTCGCCGCCAAGAGAGGCATTGGAGAACATCCTAGCAGGGTCGAAGGTTCGATGGCCTCTGGTTCTGATGGCCGGGATGCTCTCGTCATCGTCCTCATCGAGCCATGGCGATGTGGCCTCGGCCCTCCTCAACGAGCCCTGTCGCAGCGACTCAATCCACATCTGGCCCAGTTGGGGAATCTTCGTGTCGTAGGCCCAGGGCATTCGCAGACCCTCCCCCTCAATCCACTCCGTCCCTCTATTCGAGCCCACCACGATCAATCGCTCCTCCGCGCGTGTAGCGCCTACATACAGCAGCCTGCGGGCCTCGGCGTCCTTGCGGGCCTGATGCAGCACCCGGACGTGAGACCACACCGCAGAGTGTGGTGAGGAATCGCTGGACCACGGCTTGGGATTACCTGCGAAGAGCTCGGGGCTCACTATCAGACGATTGAGGTCCTCGTTCCTCATGTTGGTCTGCCTGTTGGAGAAAACGTCGGCCAGTATCACCACCTTGGCCTCGAGCCCTTTGGCGCTGTGAATCGTCATCACCCTGACTGCATCACCTGGCGGGACGGTGATGGCTTCGAGAGCATTGGAGCTGCGCTCCCTGAGGTCGCGTATCCTGTCCGCTAGGACCATCGCGTCGCCACCGACCTCGGTAGCCAGCGTCCTGACGACGTCGACAATCTGCTCGACATCCTGGCGTGAGACGGGGCCTGAGTAGGCAGTGAGCAGATCAGACCTGTCTATTGTCTCGTCCAGCAGATCGATGAGTCGACCTGCTCCAGACAGTTGGCGCCACCTCTCGACCAGAGCCCGTTGGCGCTCGCTCGAGCAGTGCCCTACCAATCGAGACAGCAGATCTTCTCCTCGCTGTGCGCCTCCGATGTAGTCCTGTAGCTGGGCGTCATCCATGCCAATCAGGACGGACCGGGCTACCCAAGCAGCGTGGTGGCGCGACCTAGGTCTCGCAACGAACTGCAGCAGCCCCTCGATGGCGTGTGCGGCCGGCCTGTCCAGCAGCCCTCCCTCCCGGTCGGCCTGGGCCGGGATTCCTTGGTCATGGAGATGTCTGATGACGATGTCCCTGATATTCGGCCTAGTGGGGAGTAGTATCATGATTTCACTGGGTGGAACAGGATCTTCTGCATCCACTTGGTGCCACTTCCCGTCTGCTGACCTGACTCTCGCTGGAGAGCCGTCGATGAGGCTGCCAACGCGTCGGGCTATCAGGAGAGCCTGGCGCTCAAGGGAGTCGGGTTTGCCCGCACCAAACGGGTCCAAGTGAGTAGTCAAATCAGTGGGAGGATTGGACTCCCCCCCTGTGCTCAACGGGCAGATCCACTCGATGGCCCCAGGGGAGTCACGCTTGTCCGGGCATGCGAACAGCGTCTGAGGGGTGGCGTAGAAATCACCGTTGGGGAAGAGTCGGTGCCTGTCCGAGAAGACGTCTTTCCACCACTCGTTCATCGCCCTCAGAAGGCCCCCGCTAGTGCGGTAGTTCACCTGCAGGGCAATCAATCCCCTCCTGCGGTTCTTGATCTCGGTCCCGCTCGGCGCAGGTAGGTCACGGTCGGTCGCATCGAAAGGGATCCAAGCCACTAGGTCCCTCCCTCCCTGTTCCATGTGCTCGGTGGCTGTTGCGATGGTCAGAGGGTGTGCGTTCCTCGGATCGCGGCTGTGGGCGTCGTTCCTGAGCGCTGGTTTGCGAGTCAATTCGCCGATGCTCGCCAGTTCGTGGTCGTTCACCGTCATCAGTTGCCTTGCGAACTCGAGGAAACCGGTGACCTCTGCCTGCCTGAAAGCGTAGATGCTCTGCTTGACATCTCCCACGTAGCAGACCGTTGGCTGCCAGGGAGTGTCAGGGGCGTTCGGCTCGCCCTCGCCCACGCGCCTCTCGCCCCAAAGCCTCGAGAGCAGCCTCCACTGCAGCGGCGAGTTGTCCTGGGCCTCGTCGATGATGAAAGCCCGGTAGCGCCTCCTGATTGTCCTTAGCAGATCTAGCCTCCTCTCAAGGTCGGCGCGGATGGCACCGAGGCTCGAAGCCTCCTCCCCGGCCCTGCTGGGGTCGGCCTCCAGACGCTCGAGAGCTGCGAACGCGGCATGGATGTGGTCATCGCGCCACGGACTTTCCGTCATCGAGTCAAGTGCATCCTGCATCGATGAGTGATAGAACGACCTGCAAGTGGAGGGGCAGTTAGCCAGAAGCAGGTCGCCTGCCAGTCTCTGGATGTCGTCGAAGTCGTGGACCTCATCACGCTCCTTGAGCTTCTGGATGATGCCTTGGAAGCCCCGGTGAGCGAGGTACAGATCCTGTAAGTTGCGCACCTCAGCATCGAGGGTGAAATAGTGACTAGAAGCGGGAGTATTGAGCCGCTCTGGCAGAGGGACCGGGAGCGGAGAGAGGGGGGGAATCCAATCTGCGGGCGAAGCAGGAGGAGGAGTCTCGCTGAGCAGCAGGGCGACTCGTGTGAAGTGCAGCATCAGTCTGCCGCGATCGGAGGACCAAGTGGCCCTGAGGTCGGTTGCTATACCCTTGATCTCGTCCTTAACGCGTGCCTTGGTGCCTGCGTCTGGTATCTTCGAGTACCTCTCTATTCCAGCCTCCCATGAGTCGGAGGGGAGGTGGAGGCGAGGGAAGAAGGCTAGGCTGCTCTTCATCAGGGATGATGAGTTGAGGGTGCAGACTAGGATGTGGCTCAACCACGACAACTGCCCCCATGTATCTTCGGGCGGACCTTTGCTGCTGAGGGAGTCCAAGCAGGCCATCCTAGAATCAGCCGACCAGCCGGCGAGTGCCATGGATGCTGAATTCTCCCTTACCAGGCTGCAGAAACGCTGTACAATCAGATGGACTTCGGCTGCGTATTCGGAGACCTCATCGGCATCGACTGATGCCATGATTTGCTGGTGCAGCAACTCGGGAGTGATGCTGTCGCCATCCATTATACTGCGAGCTGCCTCTTCTATGAACACGGAGCTTCCCACTAGACTTCGCAGCACCCTAGCTGCAGAGTGTCGCCCTGAGTAGTGCCGCGCAATCCTGTCTCTGGCTGCTAGCACATCTGGAGCAATCTCGGCCGGGATACCCGCATCGACCGCCTCTCCGATGTGAGAGACCGAGCTGGGCAACCTCCAGAGGGTGTTCAGGGCGGACTCCACCAGCAGAATCCTGCCAGTGTCCGAGACGTTGTCTCGGCTTAGGGCGTCTCCGAGGATGCCTCGGTATGGAGAGACCAGTTGGTTGAGGAACGCGTCGATGGTCCCTATCGGCGCGTCCTCGAGTAGGGTCAGGAGCTGTTCGCTGAATCCTTTATGCCTGATTCTAGGGTCGCTGCGCCAAGTCCCATCATCTCCTGTGGGGCCAGGTTGCAACCGGGCGATACTTCGTCGCAGTCGGTCCCTCATCTCATCGGCTGCGCGGTTGGTGAAGGTCAGCAGTACGACCTCACCCGGAAGCAAGCCTCCCCACTCTCTGAGGTCTATGCGCTCTGCCGCTGGGGCGGCTATCATACCCCCTTGCAGCTTGGATGGTCGCTCCGGCTTGGGGAGTAGTCGGGTAGCTCTCTGGTCCTCGGTCAGGTAATGCTCGATGACGCGATCGACGATAGTGCTGGTCTTGCCGGTGCCCGCCCCGGCGTCGATGACGATGTGTGCATCCAGATTGAGTGCGAGACGTTGGGCGGTGTTCAGACGCATCAGAAACCAGCCTCCATCCTGACTTCGCAAACATTCCTCACCGGACAGTAACCGCACACCCCTGGTGACGGAGTTGGGTGGACCTTGCCAGCAGTGGCCCCGGCAGCGACGCGCAGAGCCACTGCTAGGCGCTGTGCGAGCCACGCCCGGAAGTGGTCACTGTGTGGAGAAGGAGACTCGTCGGAGAACCTGTGCAGGGATGTGGTGATGTCCGTGCGAGTACCGAGCTGAAGATTCTCGTGCGAGGTTGAGTACTGTGTAGACATCTCCAGCATGTGCTCGGTGTGGTGGCTGAACAGGGAGATACCAGCAGCGACCACTAGGTCACCGGGGTGAGCAATCTCCCACGCCCTTGCATACAGAGCCAGTTGGAGTTCGTCGAGCAGCCCGTTGGAATGCCGTATCTTCGCGGCTTTGCTCTCGGAGGTCTTGAGATCCCTTATCGCCACTAGACGTCGCGGCCTCCATCCCGAACCGTGGACCCTGAGTGGGGCGATGCTCTTGTCCCCATCGGAGTCCAGCCACTCTTGGCTGGCCTCATCCATCGGCAGGATGTCGACCCGGTCGATGAAGCCCCGAACCCGAATCGGTGAGAGTTCCTCGCCTCCAGCGATATCTGTGGGTATTGAGATCTCGATACCGGCCTCATCAAAGTCGGCCATGCTCCATTCGAGGCATACCGGTGCTGCATGACGAACTGCTGATTCGGCCCTGACTATGGTCCCTACTCTGCCCGAAGGTGGTACAGGGCCGGGATCGGCCAGCCACCGGTTCCACTCCTCCCTATTCATCCCAGTCAGGACCATCAGTCTGTGGGTCGAGACCGCATCGGTCCTGTCTAGCCAAGGGGCTCTACTGTCCAAGGACTCCAGAGCTGTTCGCATCATCTCGTTCTCGCTCATGCCGGATAGAGTGACGCTACTCACAGAGCTGCCTTCTCCGAAGGATCTCTCGGTACCTATTTCGAACCCTAGGGCCTGACAGATTAGGTCATGATGGACGTTGTGAAGCAGCTCCCCATGGGTACGTGGATCCAAATCCTCTGCCTGTAGTTCATCCTCCTCTGCCTTGAGTCCGTTCGACAACCAACCCATCCTCGGACACTTCAGCCAGTAATGCAACCTGCTCGGCGACCAAACTGGGATATCCTGCTCGGCTCCCGTCAAGTGACCGTGCCTCGAATCGCTGACTTCCGTACCGGTCGCGTGGGGAGAAAACGGACGGGGGTCGATGGTGGGGGTCCTCTTACCTCCGGCAACAAAGCCCCCTACCACAGGCCACCTGTTATGCAAGCGGGGAGGTTTGGTACCAGCCGGTGTCCGGCGGGTCAGATCTGTCCTGTCTATGGAAAACAGATGCTGAGCAGAAGCCTGTGCTAGGTAACCGTCGTCATCGGCATGGCTTGGCTGCCGTCTCTCACGATCACGTTGCAACTCCGAGTCCATCGATATTGATATGGCGCTGGGGTTGAGTGGTGGTCGGACTGATGGGAGCATGTTCCTGAGAGAGGCCCCGTCGGACTGCCTGAGACCACGCGGGCTGACCGGTTGTTTGGGCTCGGTGTGTATCACTTCGGCATTGTCATCGGGGTCGTGGGCTGCTGCCCACTCTCGAATGGGGGCGGCTGCGGGTGACGCGTCGTCGAGGCTCGGATCGAGAACTAGGACTTCAGGAGCCGCGGCGAGGAGGTGCTCAAGCTGGTGTCTCGCGTCCCTGATGGGGCCGTCCGGTCGGAGTAGATCCAGCGAATGTCTCTCCTCGTCACCTAGGAAGGGCATCTTTGAGGCCCTGAGATCCCACGAGGAACTCGAAAGATTGGCTAGGATGATGGTATCTGCGGAGCAACCGAGTGCGGCGGCTGGAGTGAGTACTCTGACTCTCCCAGAGGTTGGAGAAGCACCGCTGAGGATGCTCGAGGAGTGGACGAGTGGAGTGAACTCTTCGACCCAGTCCGGACCCATTTTAGGCGCACTGTGACCCAAACTTGACTGCATCGACCTGAGTTCCTGAAGGCCCCTGAGTACGGCTTGGACCACCGCTGCTGGAGTTGGTCCCTCTCCGTCGCACGACTCCATTGCTGACTCCATATCTATCATTCCGAGGATTGAGAGCAGCCAGTCGTCACCGCTGGCCGAAGATCCAATCGTCGGGAGTTTTTGTCCCGTGTGACAGCCCATCCTGCTGGCTTCATCGAGGGCTGTGCGATCATCTCCTGTGAGTAGTGGCCGCAGAGAGTCCGCGACGCACAGGAGCCACCACTGCGTTGATTCCTTCCTGAATTGGTCGCGCTCAGATATCGGTGGTCTCGATATCGTCTGCAGCCATCTAGCGAGAGCCCCGGGGCCACCTAGGACATGCTCGCCCCGAGCCAACTCCGTCAGCATATCCAGGTCAGCACGTGGACTGATCCTGTTCTCCGTGGGGTGAGCATCGGGGTCATCAAATGGCCTGAGTGTCGCTTGCAGCGCGAGTGACCTCAATGCTTCGAGAGAGAACGCATCGGGACCGTTAGGCAGGGTTGCCAGAGCGATTAACCAGTGACCAAGAGAGTGAGTGTGTGCCGGTTGACGAGAAGGAGGGAGTGGCACCCCGAGTGCCTTCAGGCTCCTCTCCCATCGCGGTAAGTTAGACTCCAACGCCGGGTCCACGATGATGAGGCAGGATGAGGAGCTTGTCTCAAGGCGTTCTCGCGTCGACTCAATCGCCGTCTCGAAGGAATGTTCCTCCCTCTGTAGGAGTAAGCGCTCGGCAGACTGCACGGGATTCGTTGATTCCGGGTGGTGCGGCGGCACCCATAGAGGAAGATCCGATTGTGCCTTTATTGGGTGCTGATCGAGCAGGGACATGCCGTGATGGCCCAACCTGAAATTGCCCGGATGAGCTAGTTGGTGAATTGGACAGTGCCTTGAGAGTGCGAGCATGATTTGGATAAGCGAACGCGGCACCCCTGGAGGATGGTCGAGCATGATTATGCCGTCGACATCGAGCAGCGAGAACGGCTTTTCCCCACTGTTCAGGCCATCTATGATGCGGGAAGCGACCATATCTGGATGGGTTCCACCTAATCGCTTCTCAAGCTGTCTGATGACAGCCCTAAAGGAAGTGATTCCCGGGCCGTCCCAAGCGACAGCCGCTGACTCTCGTGACAGGTACGAGTGCAGCTCGGCGAGAGCTGTGGTTTTCCCCCTACCCCACCTCATCTCCGGCAGGGGGTTGATCATCGGGAAAGCGAGTTTCGCCGCCTCGCGGCGGCAAGCTTCATGCAGCACTAGTTCGAAGCCGCCCTCGGTGTTCAGCACCCTCGGCAGCCTCAGATCTGCAATCAGTGAGGACTTCAGCGAGTCGATGGTGTGATGGAGTGTGCTATCAATCGCCTGACTGCTCGGCATTCCAGCAAGCGCCTGTTTTCTGGACTCCTCAGTCGGGTAGACAATCAGAACTCTTCCGGCGAGGTCTGATTTGGATTCTGCAGGACCTAGAGACTGCCTCAAAATATGCTCTGTGAGCCATCCCGGGATAGCACCTCTGGGCACCTCCTCACAAGTCACCTGAACGAGGGCTTCCGAAGACATGGCATCACCGAGCATACACAATGGTAGGGTGGGGTTATTCAACCCAACTGAGGTTGAATAGTCTTGTCTGAGTAATCAGCGCTCTCTGCGAGAAGGCAAAAGGGCCCCGAGGAAGCACAGTAGGACGGCAGTAAGGCCGGGCCCTGGGAGCGGCCAATTGGAACTGCAGCATTCGGTAGTTGGCGATGTCCAGTCAATCAGCAGCAGCACGGAGACGTCATCGCCGTCCCATGCCGTTGGGACTAGGGCGGATCCAGTGCCCTCCGGACCATCGAGCTCTACGGCGTCATGCAGAACGTGCAGGTAGTCGCCGACACCGTTCGAGCCTTCCGGGAAGCTGGCGCTGTCCTCGACGAACAGAAGCCACGGGGTCAAGCTGATGGCAGTGCTGCCCTGAACATCCGGGACAGTATGTTCGGTTATGTTCCAAGAGAATAGCATGAGTCTCGTCTCAGGGTCGTAGGAACTCACCGACAGTCGCGCAGACCCGCTGAACGAGGACTGGTCGGCGATTAGGGAGGTGGAGTAATCATTGGTGAGGCTGCTTGAGCTCGGTGAGGTTCCCAAATGCATCCTCTCACCATCAAACACTGTTGACGGGGCCACTCTGGACAATCCCGCCACTGCAGTCGAGGCGTCGCCGTAGGTCGACTCCCAGCGATGTTCCGTGGCATTGTTGCCGAATGGGTCTTCTGGTTCGGACCTGTGCCTGTGGTAATGGATGCGCATGACATCAGAGTCACCTATGGCCTCGTCAAGGGCCTGCTCCGTAGTCACGCAGTTCAAACACCAAGTAGCGGTGTAGACCTCAACCACCTGGGTAATCTCAGAATAATCAAGGATGATTTCGCCGCCTGTAGTCTCATTGGTCAGCGGCATAGCCAGAGCCCCAATGACTCCTCCGTTGACTCCAACTCTAGCGTCATGCCACATCGAGCTCTGCTCGCTGGTGGCGACGACTTGTGTGGAGGCTGCTAGAAGCAGTACTACAAGGAGAAACGGTATCGCTTTCACGCCAGTGCCTGCACAGTGGGATATTGAATGCTTCCGGGTCATTGAGCGGCGTCGAACGCGGCGATAGTCCGATCAATATCTTCATCGGTGACATGCAGATGCACTACCGCCCTGACAGTCGATATGTCCCCGTAGTCGACACCCTGCTCCAAGTCTAGAACATCGACACCCTGCTCGGCCAGACTATTGACCAAAGGCTTCGCCCCGTCCTTCTTGCAGTTGATGTAAACCATGTTTGACTGTACGGCCCCAAGGTCGATTGAATACGCCTCCATGGCGTCCACCGCCTCGGCGAGGCGGCGAGCTCGGGCATGGTCCTCAGCGAGTCTGTCGATGTTGTTCTCCAGAGCATATAATCCCGCAGCTGCGAGCATTCCTGACTGCCTCATTCCGCCGCCGAACATCTTGCGCCACCTATGGGCCTCGGCAATGGTAGCAGTGTCCCCTACCAGGACTGAACCGACCGGGGCTCCGAGTCCTTTGGACAGGCATATCGAGATGGTGTCGAAGTCCCTCACCATGCGGGCTGCACTGACTCCGCTGGAAACTACTGCGTTGAACAGCCTCGCGCCATCGAGATGGGCTCGGCAGTCGTTTGAGTGGGCGACCTCGCAGATTGCGTCCAGAGTGTCCTGGTCGTATATCGAACCTCCACCCACGTTGGCAGTGTTCTCAACGCAAATCAGGGTGCATTCTGGATAGTGGGAATCGCTCCCTGCAACCTTGCGGATAGCCCTCTGGACATCATTTGGGGACATCAGCCCCCGATAGCCTTCCACCAGTGAAATCGAGCACCCTGCGAGCACCGCGTATCCGCCTGCTTCGTACATGTAGATATGGCTCTTGCAATGGGTGACAATCTCGTCGCCTGGCCTAGTCTGGGTCTTGATTGCCACTGCGTTTGACATAGTCCCTGAAGGGACGAACAGAGCTGCCTCCTTTCCTAGCATACGTGCAACTCGTTTCTGCAACTCTATCACAGTGGGGTCGTCGCCAAGTACGTCGTCACCCACCGCCGCCGCTGCCATCGCCTTGCGCATCGGCGGTGTCGGTTGTGTGACTGTGTCACTGCGCAGGTCGACTCGGTCGCTCGGGTAGTCTTTCACGGAATCTCGCGGAGGACCCCTTACATATCAAGTGCGCTCGACACTCAATCGCTGCTCGGAGGGTGTTTTCACCGCTTCCCTTTCGGTGGCCTGCGCCTTCGTTTCCTGGCTTCGGGGGGTCGCTTTGGTGCCTGCCCCTTTTTCTGCGAGTTAGTGTACATCGCGGTGAGGACTATCACTACGAGGGCCGCTGCTCCCCCCATGATTAGCATCGAATTGTCCGCTTCGATGCAACTGGTCTGGGCCCTGAGGGGCTGGGTCGCGCCATCGGTGCACTTGCTCTGACCGGTGGCAGCCGATTCAGCGACGTAGTGATCGACGTCTGCCATCTTGCAGTACATCTCGCCGCTGCTGTCCTGATAGGTCCCTGGACTGCAGGGGGTAGGGTGGGGCGCTGCGCTCGTGGCGGTGACGTACCCTGGTTCAGTGTCGATGCATTCCGTCTGGGCCGAGAGAGATTGGTAGGTTCCTCTTTCACAAGGGACCTGTGCAGCCATGCCAACCTCAGGAGCAATGTTTCCGGGTTGAGCATCGATACATCCGGTTTGGCCCTGTTCGGGCTGGAATGTGCGAACCTCACAAGGAGTCGAGAATGTAGCAGCAGCGCTGATGACATAGTGGCCTGCCTCGGAAGGGATACACTCAGACTGCCCTGTTGAAGGTTGATAGGTGCCGGCCAGACAAGCCGCCTGCTCGGAAGAGCCGGGTGCTGGAACATGATTTCCGGATTCTGCTTCCATGCATGAAGTAGCCATTGCAGCATCTTGGTAGGTTCCAAGTGGGCAGGCCATCTGACTTGGTGTGCCTTCTTCAGCGGTGTAGTATCCCGGCTCATTGTCAACGCACGAGGATTGGCCCGAGGATGGCTGGTGAGTTCCAGCGGGGCATGCCTCCTGTGCGGAAGCGCCGGATTGAGAGACGAAATAGCCGGCATCTGCTAGCGTGCATTGGCTCATTCCAGAAGCAGCAAAGGTTCCTGCTTCACACATCGTCTGACTAACACTGGCTGAATCAGAGAAATGTCCGGGATCTGT
>Ga0206678_10001572_pt1 | contig 14870 bp, 13 predicted proteins | sample M180m12015metaG_FD_155453 | JGI IMG/M metagenome (GOLD analysis project Ga0206678, IMG submission 155453) | Ammonia-oxidizing marine archaeal communities from Monterey Bay, California, United States - M1 80m 12015 | ecosystem: Environmental > Aquatic > Marine > Intertidal zone | place: USA... | reverse complement strand
TGGAAATCAGGTAGTGTTGATGGCCTTTCCCATGATATTCTAGACACTCACAATGGAGTCACATGCTCAGGTAGTGAGGAAAAGATGGGCATCCATGCGTCACCAACCTGTGTGATGAATTTTGATGATAGCATTGGATGGCGAGTTGGTGAACTCAACGAAGGTATGCCATTAATGTTCCAGATGATGAATAGAGAGCGTCTAGCAACTGGAATGATGGGAATAGGGTTAGCAGAAATCGCCTACCAAAACGCTCTTTCTTGGGCTCGTGAAAGAAGACAAGGACGAGATCTCAAAGGTACACGTGAACCAAATGAGAGAGCTGATAATATTCTAGTTCATCCAGATGTTAGGAGGATGCTACTTACTTCCAAAGTGAATACAGAAGGTTGTAGAGCACTTGCCGCTTGGACTGGTATTCTTCTCGACCAAATGCACAGTGATGACCCCAAAGAAGCCGAATATGCCGAGGCCCTAGTTGCTCTATTTACCCCGATAGTTAAAGCTCATTTTACTGATTTAGGTTGTGAAACAGTCAGTGCTTGTATACAAGTCATGGGTGGTGCTGGATATTGTTCAGAATATGGTGTCGAACAATTCTATCGCGACGTTCGAATTTCAAAAATATGGGAGGGGACTAATGGGATTCAAGCACTCGATCTTACCGGACGCAAGATTACTCAAAATCTCGGCCGTAACTTACGTCATTTGATGTGGCCTTTGACAGAATTCATCGAGGAGAACCGCGAGATTCCAGAGATGGCGGAATTCAACAAACCATTGTACAAAGGTGTTCGTGGATTGCAGCAACTAACTCTTTTGATGATAACTCAAGGGATGGCAAATCCTCATTTCCTAGCTGCAGGTGCTACCGATTATTGTCGCTACTTTGGCAATGTCATGTTAGCGTATATGTGGGCAAAAATAGCCCGGGTTTGCCTTGACAAGCCCGACTCAGATTTCCATCAGGCAAAACTCGCCAGCGCTCGTGTTTTCTTCAAGCGAATATTCCCTGAAACTGTATCACTAGGAGCCACAATACAAGCGGGACACAAGCATCTTATGGAGTATCCTGAGGAGATGATGTAGTGCAAAGAAGCCGTAAATCCGGGCTCAAATTACGAGCCCGAAGAGCGGCTGCATATGCTAAAACTCCAGTTCTTTGGACTCCAACTATTCCAACTGTACTTTCGATTATTGGATCAATTGAATTATTGGTATTTTTATTATTTCCAGAATTAAGAAATAATATTTTTTTCATGGCCTTTGTTGGTCTTTCTATACCGTTTGCAGCTTGGCTATTTGTTTATTGGAAAATCTACCTTTCAGTTTTCACAACTCCTTTTAGTGAAAAAGCAGTAGTAGAGGACTCAAGATGGCAAAGGGTAAGTTTCCAAGGATGGGGTGATGAAGAAATGGATGCATATATCTTGCCCTCTGAATCATCTAGCAAAGATTTGGTACTATACTTGCATGGTTATACATCCTCTCTTAGTAGAGGAGAGTCTCGTTGTTTACACTTGCACAGCCTTGGTATGAATATAATTGGACTCGATCAACGTGGTTTTGGCAACCAACATGGACGGATGGATTGGACTCTTTTGAAAGTGGTTGCCGATGCCGAGGCACTTCTTGAATCCGCACCCGAGCATTTCGAGTTCACACCCGAGCGCCTCTGGATTTACGGGCATTCAATGGGGGGCTTCATCACAATTAGATTAGCTAGTCATGCTTCTGGGTGGTGGGAGCATAAGTTGCAAGGAATAATTCTCGAATCACCTGTTACTTCATTTCCTAAATTAATGGACGAAAAACTTCCAGGGAGGATGGTTATGGCTAGACCTTGGGTTCGCCATGTACTTCGTCGTGAGCATGAAAGGATTCATCCAGATCTAAGCATACGTTATGCTAACACAGAGTTGCCATACATGGGGATACCTGAAACCCAAATTCTCGTAATGCAGTCTAAGGAAGACGACACATTAGGGCGAGATCATTTTGATTTGCTTCTCAAACACCTAAGTCCAGAATTGGGAGTTGATTCTGAAATACATATCATTAGTGGAATGCCACACACATCTACATTCGATCATCCTGATAGACGAATGATTTTGGAAAATTGGTTGGAGGGGATGATTTGAGTATTGAGAAAAAATTTGAGAAGGCAACAAAGCGAGTATGGCGCTTGAAAGAGAAACCAGACGACATGACTCTATTGGAACTCTATGCGCTATACAAGCAGGCCACTGAGGGCGATGCAACAGGCCCCCGCCCCCTGTCTGGAGGACTGGCCGGGATGGCAAAGTGGCGTGCTTGGAGAAAACTACGTGGAACTAGCAATGAAGAAGCAATGGAGAGTTATTGTGCCATAGTCGATAGACTGATGAGTGGTGACTGAACCCTTAATTTAGAGGTGATTACTATGGTTAGAATTGATGCCACTTATGATGGAGAATTACGCTGTACTGCGACCCATGTACCTTCTGGTAGAACTTTGGTAACCGACGCCCCAGTCGATAATCATGGCAAAGGCGAATCGTTTTCACCTACTGATTTGTTAGCAACATCAATGTTGACTTGCATTATGTCGATAATTGCAATACATGCAGAACTTCGCGGCCTCGATGTTAGTGGAATGCACGGTTCAGTCGAGAAGCATATGTCTGCAAAACCTCGTCGTATTGGTAAATTAGAGGTTGAAATTACTCTTCCAGATGGGCTTTCATCAAAAAACCGTGCTTTGCTAATATCAAAGGGATGCGAATGTCCTGTTCACAAATCGGTTAGTGAGGATATGGAAGTCGAAATCAACTTCATTTGATGTGTGGGTTTGCAATGATTGACAATGATAGACTTGAGAAGGAGTTGAAGTCCCTCTCTGGCTGGGCTAAATTCAGAACCTTCACGATCCTCAAAATGCCTTCGGCAGCTTTCGTTGGCTTACGTTTTGTAGGTGCAGATAACGACTCTTGCACTACTTCAATTCCAGGTGGTTGGCGCTCTCAAAACCCCTTCAAAACGATGTACTGGGCGGCACAGGGGATGGCCGCTGAACTTGCAACTGGTGCTGTACCATTTGCAATCTCACGCTCATGCGAGCGAGGTCTACGAATGTTTGTTGTAGGTACTGAGGCCACATTCGTAAAACGTGCTAAAGGACGAATTCATTTCACCTGTAACGATATTGCTGCTGCGCGTACAGCTATTGAGGCGGCACTGAATTCCAATGAAGCAACAGAATGTGATATGCGGGTAGTAGGCGTTGATTCTTCAGGTGATACTGTTTCAGAATGGGTGTTTAAGTGGAACTTTAGAGCTCGTTGAATGAGGTGAAGACATGGGAAAGGGTACACGATTAACCGAGCAAATAGGAATAGAGTATCCAATTATCTGTGGGGCGATGTATCCTTGTTCAAATCCAGAACTGGTAGCGGCGGCAAGTGAAGGGGGAGGCATAGCAATCCTCCAACCCGTGTCGATGACTTATGTTCATGGCTGGGATTTGCGAGAAGGGATTCGTTACATGCGCACTCTTACTGACAAACCAATTGGGTTCAATGCATTGATTGAGAAGGGCTCCAAAAAATACTTTGATAGAATGTCCGAATGGATTGATATTGCTCTAGATGAAGGGATTCGTTTCTTTGTTACTTCGCTAGGGAAGCCAGATTGGGTTTGTGATAGAGTACACGCCAAAGGCGGCTATGTGTATCACGATGTAACCAATCGTAAACACGCATTGAAGGGTTTAGAATGCGGAGCAGATGGCCTAATTTGTGTCAATAATCGAGCAGGGGGTCACCTGGGCGATCTTTCAGCAGCCGAATTGTACGCAGAATTATCCGATCTGGATGTACCTCTAATTTGTGCAGGTGGAATAGGTAGCGAATTAGAATTAGCCGAAGTAATGGAAATTGGTTATGACGGAGTTCAAATGGGCACTCGATTTATCGCTACGAGTGAATGCAATTCTCCATATGATTACAAGCAAGCTATCGTCGATGCCAAGGAGGAAGATATCGTCTGGACCAATCGACTCACAGGAGTCCCGATATCGGTAATTCACTCAGAAGGCTACCAGCAAGAAAACAGTTGGCTTATGCGTAAATGGCTTTCAAGCCGCTGGAAACACTCTGCTAGAATGTTCCTAAATTTGCTCTCCTTCACCAAACTTCGTCGCCTTGAAAAGGGCAAGGGAAGCACATCAAAGAAAAAGGAATTTTTCTCGGCGGGAAAGAGCGTTGAGACAATTCATTCCATAGAATCCGCTACGACAATCATGCGCAACTTGGGCAAATCTCTTGAAGGCTGAACTTAGACAATGTATCTATTCAACTGCTGAGATGTCCAAATTACTCCAAATCCGAAATTATCCTGTAGTGCTCTTGCTATTAGTTTGAAATCGGAATCTCGAGTAGCAATCAGAACGCTGCCAACATCAGGAATAGTCGATTCGGCATGAACTGCAGAATCCTTCATTATTTCTATATCTCCACTTTCAGGATAGATTTCATCCCCCTCAATTATTGTTCTCGGAGGTGGATTATCGCTGGCCAATTGTTTATTTTCTGAAACACGAGCGAAAATATCTTTGTGACGAATCAAGAATTCATTGAAATCATAGAGTGATTTTTCCTCTTCAGCAGCCTGTACATGGAACCCGCCGAAATCTTTCAATACATTCTGAACTCTATCTTGCAAGAGTTCGGCCGTAACGGTCTTTTTCCATACTTTGTGATCAATATAGACATAATTGAATAGTTCTAAAGCGGTCTTTGGATTCTTTGTCCGATTTAAGAATTCAGCCTGAGCCGCAGGTGGTATACACAGGAGAGCTCGCCCTTCTTTTGCTCTTCTTCTTAGCATCCAGACAAATGCACGTTCTACAGACCAATCAAATGAACCTAAGCGATCTTGCGAAATTTGACTTAGCAAGTCATCTTTGAGAGCATCAATTAAGATATTTGTATCAATTACGACAAGAGGCTTGAGTGCTATATTGTTTAATGAACGTCGCTGACGCACAGGAATAGTTTCGCTAAATCTCCTAAACATAGCCTTCTGTGATCGCACCAAAGTCTGAATTTGTCTAACTTCAAAATTACCAGAATCTATTGCAGTTTCAAACATTCGAAGCCCCCTCACTGGTGAAATTTCAGCAACTTCTTCTGCAATCATAACAATTTCTAGAACATCTTTCTTCTCATTGAGTTCAAGCAAGAATCTTCGTTCAAGTTCACTACGGCGACTTGATTCAGTACGTCGTAACATCATCTGAGCTGCTCTTACACGTCCTCTGAATGGATCTTGAGGAAGTCTATGATCAGCGGCGTAGCTAAGGGCTCTGTCTAGAACCTCTAGTTGCCGTTTTACTGCTTCATGATCAATACCCTTAATTTCAGGATTGTTAGGTTCTCTTTCAGAGATATATTCAATAATTCTTTGAGTAGCAACATCGTTCTTTCCTTCAGCAGTATCTGCACAAGTCCTAAGGTATAATTGGAATCTTGATGTCACAGATGCAGTCAATTCCGGATGGTTATTTATTAGATTTACAGCTTCTTTCCACCCTCCTGCATGAGCAAATTCAATCAAAGCCTTGCGTAACAATAATGCTGAACGTTCGAAATCATCTTCTACTTTCATCGCAGCATCTCTAAACGATCGTCCAGCATTTATTCGATCATCTTTAGATTGAGCGATTGTTGCTCGAACGATTTGATGTTCTGCTGAACCATTATTGTGAGTCCTATACCAAAGTTCTAACTCATTTATTGCAGCATCGTGTTCAAGAACAAGTTCAGTAACGGTTTGAATTGTACGCATTGCTACATATTCATCTGAACATAGAGCATTAAGAGAATGTAGAGCGCTCTCAATACGTTCAGCAACACCACTTTGTAAGTCCATCGCGGCTCTATTTAGTCGTAGTGAATTTAGTAAAGCCGAGAATAGTCGCCGTTCAAGATAAGTCAATTCAGCATTTTTTACAGACAATTCCAAAGATTCTATTCTATTCTCTCTGACAACACCATCTCCCTCAGCTGAAAGCGCTCTTCGTACTTCATTGAGAGCAAGAACTCCATCTGAATCGAGTTTTTTGTGGATATCATCCATTGCTGAGGGGATTCCACTAAGCAGCGCAATCAATGCCGTTGCAGAGACAGTTAACGCCCCATCCTTTTGAGTTTCAGCAAGTGCACGAATGGCTTTCATGCGCATTATATTGACGTTATCAATTATTGAAACTGCCTTTTTTGCAGGAATTAGATGCCAGACTAATAGTGCACGTTGAGGGTACGAGGCTGCTAGTGCGGGGTCTGCTATAAATTCCTGAGATAATCCTTCAATATCAGCCGATAATGTGAAAATCTCGAGTATTTGTTCGTTAACATTAGCATCGCGAGTCGCTAATATTTGCGCGGCTCTTCTGCGAATTTTTAGTGGACATTCATCATTCCCCATCGTTTCAATAAGAATTGGATTCTCTGATTCTTCCATTGTTGAAGAAATAAGATCAGATAGGAAATTATCTCCTGTAACTCTCACTAGATTGAGCGCTAATTTCATTTGCTCAGAATTATTAATTTGAATTTTTGGTATGAATCCTAATGCCTTATCTGAATTTTCTGATATCATTAGTTCATTGATAATATCCCATAGGAGAGGTTGGGACGCATCATAATCAGAATTAGTTAGGATTTCGTAACCCGATAATAGAGAATTTAATTCAATATCAAATCCTTCTTGATAATTGGACCAAGCTTCTAATTTCACTGAATTATCTAATTCGCTTTCTCCTTTAACAGTAATAGCCGACAGCCATTCTGAAAAATCACTATTTCTAAGTGAAAATAAGAGTGCTTGTTTTGAAGCGACCCCACTTAGATCTTCGTTTTCAACTCTTGAAAATACATCCGCTGCCCTTAGATTTAAGCCGGCTGCTAGTAGCATACCTTCCAAAATTGAAATATCTCCTTCAAGATTCATCAGTGCCGGGTCCATCCATTTTTTCCAGCGATTTGGACGAGCTTTCCCTCCTTGTAAATCTCTCTGAATATTCTGTAAGGCATGTGCTTGATGCTGATCAAGACGAATGGGACAATTCTGTAACCAAACAAGCAAACTGTTGTGATTGAGCGGATCAAATACGGCCTCTTTAAGCCATGAAATAGAATCTCCATCATTGAGCTCGTGAGATACTGTAGGGAATCTACCTAATTCAGCAATGAGGGGAGCCTCTCGAGCCATTCTTTCCCACACGGGATGAATCCCCTTTTCACACTCACTTCTCGTGCCGGTAATTGCAGAATCCCACTCTGCATTCCACGACTCACCCATTCTATGTTTTTGGGCTAATAGTACGGCAAGACGGTATGCAACTGGCTCTTTTTCTTTTGTGATAACCGAAGAGGGTTTTTCCAGCCTATCATCAAGGCTGGAGATAGCAACTCTTCCACCTCGTCTACCGATTCGTTGTCTGCTACGTGAAGAACGCCCAGATTTCGATGAAGCGTCAACTGCATCAGGTGCTGCATTAGAGGCTGCGAGCATAGCAAGAGCCTTCCATTCCATGGACAAAAGAGCCCATGCTTTTGGCTTCTGAATCTCTCTTCTGCGTCTGCCTTCATCATCTCCAGCCTTCTGTAGGCCTTCTATGCATTCAAGCAGATAGTCCTCCAAGAAGATTCACTCCGGTGGCCGTGGCCCACTACAGACCTACATCAAGACATCGCTTTGTTAAGCAAGGTGTGAAAGAGAGAACTCAAGACCTTAAGCGAGTAGGGTTCATCGTGGACGCAACCCAAGCGCTCATTCTTCTAATTCACCCAATCGCAGCACTGCTCGTCATTCGTGAGTTCAATCGGCAACGTAAATGGCGAGCATTAAGTACAACTCTAAAGGGTGAAGAACGCACAACCGAGTTGCAAAATCATGAGCGAGCCGGCGACCTAATGTTACGCTATGTAATTCTAGTAATTGGAATCGGTTTTCTCTCTCATTTTGTTGTTGCAATTGTTGAGGGTGAATCTATCAGATTGGATTTACTTATTCCTGGTCATTTTCACGGTTGGGGAGGATTCCTCGGTCTTGCCTTGACATATTATCTCTGGAGTTTAGGAAAAAAAACTAGCCGGGCCAAGGAATTGGGAAATAAGTTTGCATCGACTAAGAATTTACATGGAAAGGTTAGTGATGTAATTATGATATTAATTACAATTCATGCCTTTCTTGGCTTTCTTTATCTGTTACAGCTCATTGGTTGAAATCAACGATTTGCCCACATACGTAACCATTCAGACAAGTTAGCATCTATGTCGCTAGAGATGACTTTTCTTTCCACTCGAATTCCATTTTCAAGAGGCTGGATTCTGCAACCACAAGCGCCAGCATGACCCCCTCCATCGGGGTCAAATCTAGTGGCTAATTGTGTCAGATCATAGATACCTCCATTTTGGTGTAGGAAGGAATTGCAATAGAATGAGGCTGAGACGGGATATCGATCCTCTTCTCCAAAGCTAGCACCAACATCTCCATGTACCACTAAACAAGCATCACAATCGTCACCCGCAAGAGCCGTTACTCGATAGCCATTAGAGCGCACCCCCTTATCTTCTAAACGGACGACTGCAAGCCTATCAATCACGTTTATATTTTCTTGGATTAATGCATCCGCCATACTGTATTTCACTCGCTTTTCTTCCATGATTTTAGCAACCAAATCCGAAGACAAAATATCCTCAACAGATTCTCCTCGCGAAATCGCTTCCAAGATGTTGAGATTTGTATCTCCGTTAGAGCCAATTGCGCGTCCTAACCAGACTACCGGGTGATTGGAAAGATACTCTTCTTTTGTTACCCCTCCTCCATCTAATTTATCCACCCAAACCATCATTTCAGACAGGTCGTCAATGTCTATTTCATCGCCAACCAACTCAAATGCAATCCTTGCTGCAGAGGGTGTTGGTTTCCAGACTACAACCTGTTCGTCATTATTTTCATCATGAGGCTCATTTGATTGATGATGATCTATACTCAAGCCACAGCTAGGATGTCTTGGTAAATCGCAGACAGCAGTATGCCTATCGATTACATCATCAAGTAATCCTGCTCGCAAAGCACCTGGGTGGCCGAAAATAATCTTCGCATCAGGCCACCATCGACGTAAAATGGCTCCAGTAACGACTCCATCAAGATCCGAATCCGTCACAATTTTGTGGATGTCCAGCATCAACGCAGGGTGAGTCATCGTGCAACTGCGAGCCGCACCACATTTCATTAATTCCCTCCATATCATCTCGAAAGACCAATATCATTTATCAACTCAAAATTGCACGATTTATTGGATATAATGGCACTTTCGGGAAAATGAAGATATGGAAGAGCCCCATCCTCGCCTCATGGAAACATCGTGCGGATTCGTTCTAGTCAATTTCGATAGTGTTCTCCTACTACAATATCCACAGGGCCATTGGTCTTATCCAAAGGGTCACGTTGAAGGAGAAGAAGATCATTACACAACTGCTCGGCGCGAATTAGCCGAAGAGACTGGAATAGAAGAAATAGAAATTGATTCAGGTTGGCGAGATAGAACTGAATACACATTCATGCGAAAGGGCCGAGAAATTCCAAAGCAGGTGTTTTGGTATATTGCATCTACAAATGAATTGAATGTGACATTGTCTCATGAGCATACAAATTATCTTTGGTTGAATTTTGAAGAAGCCGAATCTCTATTGACGTTTTCTCAAGAAAAGCAGTTGCTAAGAAGTGCTCACTCATATTTACAATCAACAAATGCACTTGCATGAAAGAATCTTGAAAATGATTCACTTACGCTTTCCGAGAGGAGTCCATAGGGTTTCTTCACCACCAGTTTTGATAGTTAACCAGCGGCCTAAAACAAAGCAGTGATCTGATAGTCGATTCAGATAGCTAATTACCTCAACGCGAACCTCTTCTCGCATTTCGCAAGCCTCGCGTTCGGCTCTCCTAACTATAGTTCTAGCAAGGTGTAAATGAGCCACGGGGGGATTTCCTGTAGGAAGTATGAAGGAAGAAAGTGGTTCTAAATCTTGCAGCATTTCATCCATTTCAGCAACCAATCTGTCTCCAGATTCACTGCCAATTATTGACATCTGTTCTGGCACACCTCCCAGAGGGCAGGCACATTCTGCACCGACATCAAAGAGTTCCTGTTGAATTCGAGAAAGCATACTATCGGCTTGGGTGTGGATAGGTATGATAGCACTCATCGAGCCTCCATCAGGTGCGTGAGTGGGAGCTCTTTCTAATTCCATTCGCACGAGTCCTATGGCTGCATTTGCTTCATCAATTGTACCATAGATGCTCACACGAGGATGTTCTTTTCCGACTCGTGTCCCATCGACAAAAGAAGTGTATCCACTATCTCCTCCGCCAGTATGGACTTTGGTGATTCGAACCATATTATCGACTTCCGAAAAGGGCTGCTCCTATCAATCGTTGCTGGTCGCTGGTTGTTGATTAAGATTTGATAAAGCATCCCTAATAGCGGATGTCCAAGTATCATCAACTGACTCCCAACCTCCAGCCGCTTCAAGCTCTGTGAGGTGTTCTTTTGCGATTGATTCGTCACCAAGATGGCGATGAATGAGTACCAAAGCAGCATGACTCATTACATTAATCCAGGGGTCTTCGATATCCCATGAACGTTCGAAGTGTGAAATTGCCCCACGCGGCCCTAGTAAGAGGCCACGGGTGACCTGTCTAAGACCTGATTTCGACCAAGTAATCCCCTGCACTCCCACCACTAAGCCACGGAATGTAAGATAAATCTCCATGAGTACCAATATGGAGGCGAGTAGGAAAGAGCCGATCTGTTCAGATTGCGCCATATCTGGCCATCTGTCATTCATCAAACTTAGAGTTCCCACGCATAGTAGAACTCCTCCAAATGGCGCTACCACTACATCATCTAGCCGGACCGCCATTCGAAAAACTCCTACGACCACAAAGAGGCCTCCAAGAGTAACGGCGCTCATAGCAGGAACCATTTCTCCAGTTTCTCTAGGAGCATTTTTCATAATCCAGAAAATAATACCAACACTAATCATTACAATTCCGAAGCGTGAACTGTACTCAGGGAATGGTTGGTGCTGAGAATAGTATAGCGCTACTGCACCTAAAGCAAGATAGAACATTACCCAGAACATCATCGAATTCAATCCTCATGTGGTTCATCTCGCCATCCAGGCTTCCAAAAGTCATCATTATCGAGCCATTGTAACCACTCGTCAGCGTCGGCTCGCAGTAAACGGATGGTTCGTCTATTCAAGCCATTTAGAAGAGCCTCGTCAACTTCTCCTTCTGCGTGAGCATCTGTCCATTCGATCTGCATTTGTCTGACCATTCTCTGCCCTTCTGAATGATTGTCGAAGTTGCGTTCACAAACCTCACGTAGGTCCTGAATCCAAATCCTTGTACCTCGAATATGCAAATCATCGATGATAGGCCGAGATGTTCTCTTGAATGGCCACCACCCCATTTCTCTCAACCTCTCCGCGGATGCCGTCAGTCTTGATGCTTACGAATCAATGAAGTCTTGCCTATTCCTCGCCTGCACATGGGCCGCATCATAGTACACCTGCACGGCAGAGCAAAAGATGCCGCATTTAGAATGGCAATATCTGACTATGCGAACAGGCTTTCAGGCGATGGGGTGCAACTTTCTGAACATAGAAACCGAACTGATCCGGGGCCGTATTTACAATCAATTGTAGAAAAAGCTGGGCCTTCTAATGTGATTGTTCTAGAGGAACGTGGTGAGAATCTAGATTCGATGGGTTATGCAGAAAAAATGAAGCAATGGCGACTATCTAGTGCCGACATTCATCTTGTAGTTGGCCCCCCTGGTGGATTTGGTGAACACAGTAAAGGCATGTCATCACTATCTTTGGGATTAATCACACTTCCGCACGAATTGGCTGCAGTAGTCCTTCTCGAACAATTATACAGGGCATCGACCATTATCAAGGGTTTTCCATATCACAGAGCGTGAGCCTCTTTTCAACTCAAGGGTGAATTGGAAAGAGCTTTTTTAATTATGATAATTGTTGGTTGTTGATACTCCAAGTAGGTCGTTGATACACTCGCGCACACGTGAGGGGTTCGATTGATAAGACAAATGATGCTGGCTAGCCACTTCGGTGGCCATAATGAGTGAACAGAGACAGATTTGGTATAGTTCAGAAGCAAGAAGAAAAAGCGGTTCTGCACTTTTGATGGTAATTTTGATGTTGATGAGCACTCAGATGTACAATTTCATAGATAATAGTGAATCTGAACCTGAAATTGTAGAGCCAGGAAAAGTTCGTGATAGAGCTGCTTACCAACAAGCAACTCAGGAAGGCGGACCAATACCTGGTGAGTCATTGGGTCAACCTGCAGCTAGAGCGAACTATATTCATCCTGCATTTACAGACCCTACTTGGGTTGATCCAGCATCTTATCAAGGGAAAATTTCTGACATCACGCCTCTTTTGAATAATCCAGGCTATGGTTTCTTTCTTGAAGAGACCAATACCGAAGATCACGATAACGATGGAATAAACGATTTAGATGATTTAGACGACGATAACGACGGAATCAGCGATTTAATTGAGCGATTTGATGGTTGTTACGGAACAGGCCCCTTCGATCACGATAACGATGGAATCGATGATGAATTAGATTGGGATGATGATAACGACGGGATTCTTGAAGGCCCGATTGATTATTCTCAAGGAAACGATCCTTGGAATGTCAGTGCAGATCGTTATGTCGAACCTACCTTTGTTCATCCTTGGACTGGTTATGCTGTAGGTACTGGATACCGAATCGATCAGAATCTTATGGATCACGACAATGACGGGGTCCCGGATGAAGACATAGATGGTAGTGGCCGAGGATCATATGATGAGGATGACGACAACGATGCGAGAATCGATCAATTCACATGGCCATGTGACTTTGATGGCGACGGAGTTCAGGACTATTTCGATGCGGATGACGATAACGATGGTCTTGATGATTTATTCGATTCACATCCTTGGCAATATTCGCTAAATCCAATCAATATCACTACATCGGCTCCACTTTGGGATGATTGGCGAGTTTGGAATCCAACTGTGACACATAATGTTGAAATCCGTTCGGGAACCTTCTTCCCAGTCGACATTGATATCAACGAAGGCGATACAATAGTTTGGACAAATATAGACACAATTGATCACACAGTTACTGATGATAATGGACAATTTAACTCGGGGGTGATTGCACCAGGAGCAACTTGGAGTTTCACCTTCACTAATGTAGGATTTTTCTTTTATTCCTGTTCAATTCATGCTTCAATGACCGGTTCAATTGCAGCCCAGCAAGACACCGATGTTGATAGTTATTCGCAGTTCGTAGGCGGTGTTGACTTTGTAACTCTAGAATCCGAATTATGGCATCCTAGAGAACAATATTTTGATGAGGTTGTTGATGGCGATTTGGACGGAGATGGTATTCCTAACTTCTTAGATCCCGATAATGACAATGACGGATCTCCTGATTCGTCTGATAATGATGATGACAATGACGGATTACAGGATATGTATGATGTTGATGACGATAATGACGGTATTCCCGATGAATGTATGCAACTTGATACAAACCAGGATGGTGTAGGCGATTATCCTAATTCCTTTGCAATCCAAATTCCTGGGCGTGATTGTGAGATTGATTATGACAGAGATCTTGATGATGATAGATATAGGCCAATTGATAATGATTATGATTTAGTTTGGGATTGGATGGATACCGATCTAGGTGCGGTTGAACAACAATTCGCTGACAACCTCATTGGTGCTAATGACGATCATCCATATGACTTAGACAATGATGGAATATTGAATGAAGAGGACCCATTCATGTTAGCCACTCAAGATCAAGTTGATGCTTGGAATTGTGCCTCACTGGCGAATCCAAATCCTCAAGTTTCAGATATGAATTGTACTCTTGAGCGCAAGTCCTACACCGGAAATAATGATTGGGACGGTGATGGAATCAATAATTGGGATGATATCGATGACGATAATGATGGAATCCTTGATTGGCTAGATATTGATCCAAATTGCGATCTTGATGACGATAACGACATACATTTGCTTAATGGCTCATTGTTCCGTGACGATGGTCATAATGATATTGATACTGATATCGATGGAGATGGCTTAGCAAACGACCAAGACTGGGATGACGACAATGATGGAATATCTGATTTATATGACCCAGATGATGGAAATTGCGGAGTAGTAGACACAGATACTACAGACTTGTTTTCAACATGGAATGGCTATTCTCATTCGGATGGGGATGCAATCGACGGTTCCGCAGATGGTCAACTTTGGACTAATTTTGAAAGCACACACTGGGAAATGTTTTGGTTCTTCAACCCATTCACTGTGGATCAAGGATTCATTTATCCGCACAACGGATATGATGACACAGACGAATCGAATCCAATAAGTGGACAAATTCCTCAAATGTACTGGCATGTAATGATGCGATGGAGTCCTTGGAATGGTGATAATTACTGGGATATTGATATCGATGGAGACTCTCTTGTGAATGGTATTGATGTTGATCAGGATGGAGATGGATTGCCTGACTGGTGGGATCAAGACGAAGGAAATGATGGAATGCTTGATATTAATGACCCAGGAAAAGGAGGCTCATTTAACGATAATGAATGCGGCAAATCATTTCTGTTTGCGTTTATTCCAGGCACTGCTGATACAGATGAAGCATGTGGCCTATTCTACGCCTGGCTATTTGGATATCCAATGCAAAGAGCCTCACAAACTCAA
>Ga0206678_10001568_pt1 | contig 14885 bp, 10 predicted proteins | sample M180m12015metaG_FD_155453 | JGI IMG/M metagenome (GOLD analysis project Ga0206678, IMG submission 155453) | Ammonia-oxidizing marine archaeal communities from Monterey Bay, California, United States - M1 80m 12015 | ecosystem: Environmental > Aquatic > Marine > Intertidal zone | place: USA... | reverse complement strand
AAACAAGATCCAACGAAGCGTTTATTTTTTCTATAACTTTTGTTTCAGCCATACCTTCCTTTAATTTTTTTATTCAATACCGACCTTTTCTTGAACGTTGCTTTTCGGAAATTGAATAAAAAATCTTTGTATAAAATAGTTTGTAGATAATAAGTTATTCCGTAACTAAGTAAACCCATAATAGAAACCCTAGTATTTATTTAGAAATTAAGAACCTTATCTGTTTGTTATCGTATACTTGAGTTCATAAGTCTTATGGAAGAACAAGAAGTAAAAAATTTTAATCCTTTATGGGCTTTAGCCTTTTCACTTCTTATTTTTAATTTCTTCCCAGTTCCATTTACTATTTTACTTTCTTTTGTCGGAGATTGGGTCTACCAAAATCCCGTTGAAGTAGAAATGTCTTTCGTAGGCAAGGTTTTACTTTATCCCATTAAGGATAATTTAGTAATGATACTTACAGCGCCTCTTATTATCTATTTCATGGTTTGGAGAATGCGAAAAAGAGGTATCGATTTAAAAAATGAATTGGGTCTATTTCTTTTTCACAAATCGGTGCTGCTTAGATCTATTTTTGCCTTGGCTTTACTTTTAATTTTAGAAGAAGTGTATATGAGGGCGTTACAGGTAGAAGTGCCTGAGTCTTTCCTTAGGTTTATGCTATCTGAGCCTATAATTTTAGGAATAATTACCACCCTTATTGTTGCTCCTATTTTGGAAGAGTTTGTTTTTAGAGGGTTTTTATTTTCACAACTTAAAATTAGCTTGGGTAACTGGGCTGCAATTAGCCTGTCTAGTTTGGCTTGGACGCTTATGCATTTTCAGTATGAAGTTAAGATTTTAGCTGTTTTGTTTGTTTTAGGTCTTTTCTTAGGTTTTTTTAGATGGAAATATAACTCTCTATTTTTGGTCATTATTCTCCATGCTGCAAACAATTTAGTGGGTTACCTATACTCTTACTACGCCATTTAGTCATTTAATTGATGTTTTTCCTTGAAAGTTTGAATAATAACGTTTAATTTAGCACCTTATATTGTGTAGTTATTACTTAGGTAATAGCTATAAGTTCAATTTATAATAATTTAATAAATACCTTGGGGAGGGTTTATGAAAAAATTTACGTACTTTTTAATAGTAGGGTTGTTCTCATTTCCTGTTTTTTCAGCCGATGAAGATGAATCAGCTGGTGGGATAGAAGAAGTAATCGTAACTGCTGAGAGAAGAGCAGCTTCGATCCAAGATACTGCTATATCAATCACAGCTTTCGATAGCTCATTAATAGAAGGGCTCAATTTACGAAACCAAGAAGACCTTCAAAACTACATTCCTGCTACAACCATTCAGCCGTATGATATTTCAATACGTGGAATCGGTAGGGTATTTAGAGCATTGGGAGGAGATCCAGGAGTTGGAACCTACAATGATGGAGCTTATTCTGAAGATTTTGGTATTGCGTCAACAGATAACGGTCTTTATGACGTTGAACGAATAGAGATCTTAAGAGGACCTCAAGGAACGCTATACGGAAGAAACAGTATAGGCGGCGCGGTTAATTTTATAACGAAAAAACCGCACAGTGAATTTGGGGGCGAAGTGAGATCCCTAGTGGGAACTAGTGGCACCGCGGAGATGTATGGAGTTATAAACACCCCTATTACTGACAAATTAAGTGCTAGAATTATAGCTACTAGTCGACAAAGAGATGGAACAGTCAAGGACCTGGGTTCGGGTGACAATCTTGATAGTTACTCCGATGAAAATTATACCCTAGCTCTTCGTTGGCAAAACGATGACGTTACTGTTGATGTAAGAGGGAATAACAGAAGTTATGGAAGAGTACTTGGTTCAGCTCAAGGCGCAGGGTTACTTGTAACGAGTGAATACGCCGGTGGAACGCGTCACAATGATCTTATGGTGCATGGTTACAGAGCGGTTGACCCAAGTATCAATTGTGCAAGTTTAACAGACAGATCAACACCAAATTGTGTTGTTTCTGGGTTAGCAGTTCAACAATTTAATCATAACGGTATTGTCAGATATGCGCAATTCCTTGTACCTGGTGTAGATCCAACGGGTAGTGGTTTTGCGAGACCTAACTATGCCTACGGATATAACCAATCGATTTTGGATGCAACAATTTTTGGTGATGGCTCTGGCGTGCCCTCTTTGGGAGGCGATGACCTTCTAGCATCAACTAATGGATTTAATGATGAGTATTTTGGTCATTCTGCAGGAACTATTAATGTTGCTTGGGATGTAAGAGATAATTTAACTATCAAATACATCGGAGCTTACACGGACTATCTTTACACTAGGATCACTGATGATGATCGAACAGGTAACCCAGTTTTAGATGAACAATTCCATGCTGCGCAAGAAAATGAGAATTGGCAAAATGAGCTTCAAGTATTTTGGGACATTACAGATGACTGGGACATAGTTGTAGGTCTGTTTGAATACCACAATGAAATCGATCAAGATTTAGATTTTTGGACAGGCGAGGGTAGTGATAGTCGTCGTTATGGCGATGCAGCTGATTATGGAATCATGGGTGCAATGGGTGTAGAAACTACAGGTAGTCCTTTTACTGATTGGTATACTGCTCAAGCAATATTTGGACCTCTTGTGGCTAGTGCACCAGTTGTAGGTGCTTCACAAACCATGGTTGGTCCTTATTCGGCTAGGGATGTTGGTTGTGGAATTGTTAATTTATTTGGCCTTGTACCAACTCCGGATTTTAGTGATCCAACTTTAACGCACACTTGTTTCTTAGAAGGTCCTTGGACTGGAGAGAACGCGACTATTAGAAATGGGCCAGATCCTTCTGTCGGTTCAACCTTTTTATGGCAAACTGAAAACAAAACAGATGCTTATGCAGTTTATTTCCAGACCGAGTATCAAATCAATGAAACTTGGGCAGTCACAGTTGGAGCTTCTTGGCACGAAGACCAAAAAGTGGCTCAAGAAAACCTTTTCCTTTATACCGAGAGTCAGCTAACCCCAGAAGGGCTGTTTGCTTACAACCAAGCAACAGGAGCCTTGAATGCTGATGGTACTCCAACAGGAAATGGCGTTATTAGATTTAGAGGAATACCTATGAGTAGATCTATTCATAGGCGTATGTCAAATGAGTTTGAAGACGTAACTTATCGAGTGAACATTGATTATTCACCAACGGATAATGCTCTTTGGTATCTTTCTAATACCACAGGTTATAGAGCAGGTGGATTTAACTTAGGTTATTTCTCTGCTTTTCCTGCGTATGATAAAGAAACAGTTGAGTCTACTGAACTAGGATATAAAGGTTCTCATCTTGATAATACGTTGCAAATAAATGCTTCAGTTTATCAATACCTTTATGAAAATATTCATACACAGTACAATTCTGAAAGTTTCTTAGGAGGCACTAGTACTTCTGTAAGAGGTATGCCTGAAGCTGATACAAGTGGATTTGAGATTGATTTTGTCTACATGCCACAACCTAATGTTTTGGTTGGTGGAAACTTCAGTTATACCGACGCTGCTTTTTCAGAAGAAATATATGATCTATTAGGTAACTCGGGTGTTATTGATGACAATAACCCGTATGCTCCTAGTTCTATTTATTCAATTAGTGAAAGAAACGTACCTGTTAAGGGCATGCAAATGCAACGTATCCCTGAGTTAAAAGCAGCTGTTTATGTAAATTTCACTCAAGAATTATCTGATGGAAGAATGGACTATTTAGTAGGGTATTCTTGGACGGATAGTATTCTTTGGGACGATAGTGGATTAGCTCTTGATACTTCTCCCGCTTTTGATCGTTTAGATTTCAAAGCAACGTGGACAAATTCTGAAGAGAATTTAGAAATTATGGCTTTTGTAAACAATATCATGGATGAAATTGGAGTTAGAAATATGACTTCAGATGGTGAGCAATTGGGGTATCAAAGATCCGTTACTCCAACTTTACCAAGAATGGGTGGACTATCTTTCACTTATAAATTTGGAGCTGAATAAAAGCTTGTAAAAAAAAACCCGCTTATGCGGGTTTTTTTTTAAGATTCGAATAGAATTTCTTTTGGACTTTTCTTGGTTATAGAATTAATCAAAATTAAGCTTGAAAAGCTTATAAAGACAAAACCTACAAAAGGCCCTATCAGCCACAAATCAAGATGTAAGCTTGCAGCTACCTCAAAGACTCTTGTCTCAATAAAATAGATTCCGCCTTGGGCCAGAACGGCTGCTAATACTCCAGATAAAACTCCTAGAAAAGCAAACTCTAATAGGATTGATTTTCGTAATAGAGCATTGCTCGCACCTAAGGTTCTGAGAATAGCAGCTTGATGGAGTCGAAGGTTAAATCCATCTTGAAGCGTAGAGATAGCTAAAAAAGAAGCCGATATGATTGTTAAAATTAATATAACTTCTAAAGCTTTGGACACTTGATCAATTATTTCCGATACCTGCTTAATGATTTCTTCTATTGATAAAATTGAAACCGTTCTAAACTCTGAAATAAATAGATTTATAGTTTTGGATTTATCTTCAGGAACGTAGAAAGAAGTTATATAGGTAGAAGGGCTATTAAAAAATAAATCAGGATGACCAATAACAAAAAAGTTAGGCGAAAAGCTCTCCCAATCTACAGTCCTAATACTTTGAATAAAAGTCTCTTTTTCATCTCCTTGAAGAATGACTTTAACTTTATCACCCACAAAAAGGTTGTATCTTAGAGATATTTCATCTGAGATAGAAAGACCCTTTTGATTAGACTCTTCAAACCAAGCACCTTCTATAATTTTATTATTTTTAGGAAGCTCGGTTGTCCAAGTTATGTTAAAAGAGCGATCTATCAATGAATCTTTTTCTGGTATTTGATCGGAAGAAAGGCGCTCCAGTCTAGCGTTAGTAATAGGAAAAAAAGGGTTAACTTCTAGCCCATTTGAAGTCATGAAATTTTTGATTGGTTCAAGTTCTTCTCTCGTTATATTTATAGCAAAGTTATTGGGTGAGTTTTCAGGAATTGATGATTCCCAGGTTGAGAGTAGATCTGTTCTTGCAGTGTAGGCAATAAGGCTTAATCCAATGGCAATCATAAAAGCTAGAATTTGAACAGAATTGCTAACTTTTCTTCTGTTAAGCTCTGACCATGCTAGTCTTGAAGGACTACTTGCTCCTAAACCTTCTTGGTCTTTATTCTGAAAGATAAGAAGAATAATTCCTAGGCCTAATATAGAAGCACTTATGATTCCAAGGAATAAAACAGAAGATAGTATCAGTTGCCCTGTGTATACAATAAGTAGTGCAAACATGGAAGAAAGTGACATTAGGGGGTAGAGAAATTGTGCTTTCAAAGAAGAATTTTTTTCTCGTCTTAAGATGCTTAGGGGCGAAGTCTGTACAAGCTTAGTTATATGAGGATAGACAAAACCAATTAGGCACAACAAAACCGTGAGTCCCGTTACAAATAAAGGTTCCAAGCCTGGCAATGGGAGGTCGGTAGGAAAGTAGGAACTTAGAATGTTCGTAAAAGCCTTTTGTATTATCCACCCAGCAGAAAGGCCCAGAAATAGAGAAAATAAAGACAGCCATAGAAATACATAGGAATAGAGTATTTTTAAATTAAAAGAACTCATCCCTAAACTCCTTAGGATAGCTACATAGTTTACATGACGTCTTGAAAATTTTTGCGTGCTAATCCCAATGGTAAAGGCTGACATCAGCACAGCTAATAAACTACCCAATAGAAAAAAGTTACCCGATCTTTCAATAGTTTTACCTAATGAACCTTCATTATCATTGGCCAAAGTAATTTTATCTCCTGGTTCTTTTATCCTTTCAAATATTTTATTTAAAGTTTCTAAGTTATCGGCTGGACCTGAGTAAAGATAAGCATACCTAACTCTACTACCTGGCTGAATAATATTTGTTTGAGGAAGATCGCTAATGCCAATAATTGCTTTTGGAGCGAATGCATAATTATTTGAACCTCGATCAGGTTCAGATACCAAAACATGAGTAACAGTGAAATCTGCATCGCCTATAGATATTTTGTCTCCTAAGTTTGCACGGAGTAAATCAAGTAAGCGCTTATCAAGCCAAACATTATTTTTATGCGGGGTTTGTTTAAGTCGACTATTTTCATTGTAGGGAGGTTCTAATTGAAGCTGGCCAACTAGAGGATAGCTGCTATCTACAACTTTAATGGATGAAAATTGCATTTCCGATTGAGAAGCTATAACTGAAGCAAATAAAACCATTTTAGTTTGATTTAGATCTAGTCTCTTGATTACTTCTAGGTTATCAGAAGAGATCTCCTGACTGGATTCGAATTTTAATTCTCCTCCTAAAAACTCTGCGGTTTGTAATTGCAGGGCCTTTTCAAGTCGATCGGTAAAAAGCCCTATACCCGAGACGCAAGTGATGGCTAATATCAAAGCAAGCATCATCATATTGAGCTGGCCGGATTTTAGTTCTCGCCAAAATAATTTAAATGAAAGCGATTGAACCATTACGAGATTGTTTTACCTTCTTTCAGATCAATTTGATTGTCGCATTTACTTGCTAATTGAGGATCGTGAGTAACTACCACAAGGGCATTTGAGGTTTCAGCATTTACTTCAAATAATAGATTTGAAACTTTCCCGCCTGTTTTTGGATCTAGATTGCCCGTAGGTTCGTCAGCAAATAGTAATTTTGCTTCACAAGCAAATGCCCTGGCTATTGCAACTCTTTGTTGTTCTCCTCCTGAGAGCTGTCTAGGATAATGTTCTAATCTGTCTTTTAAGCCAACTCTTTCTAAATATTCCTCAGCAATTTTTTTGGCATTTGATGATAGTTTTAGTTCCGAAGGTAACATTACGTTCTCAAGAGCAGTTAATCCAGGGAGAAGTTCAAAGGACTGAAAGACAAAAGCCACGTTGTCTTTTCTAACTTTTGCTCTTTTTTCTTCATCAAGATCATGCAATGAATTGCCATTTAAAAATATTTCTCCCGATGTAGCTGTGTCTAAACCAGCTAGCAAACCCAGCAAGGTAGATTTACCCGAACCTGAAGGCCCAACGATAGCTAGAGATTTTCCTTCTTGCAGTTCTAGATTAATATCGTCGAGAATAACTAGGGTTTGATTACCTGATAGAACTTCTTTTTTAAGATTCCTAGTTTTTAGTATCATGAGAATTCTGCCTCTATTAATTAGGTGTGTTACTATAGTATAACACCTTATCCATGATGGTTTAAGATATGATTAAAATTTTTAATATTCAGAAAACGGTATTTCTAACTCTACTAGTAGTTTTTTCTGCGCATCATTTCTCTTCAAACTCAGAGCATAGGCTTCTAATATTGGGAGACAGTATCAGTGCTGGCTATGGAGTAGATACAAATAAACGCTGGACTAATATTCTTCAAGACAAGATAAGACCGTCAAATTGGATTATTATAAATGCTAGCGTCTCTGGCGACACTACAGGGGGAGGCTTATCAAGAGTTGAATACCTTATAAAGCAACATCAACCCAATCTTCTTCTTCTAGAGCTTGGTGGAAATGACGCGCTTAGGGGTTACCCGGTTCAAAAGATTAAATCAAATCTAAAAGCAATAGCATCTATAGCACTAGACCATCATTTAGAAGTTCTTTTAATGCAAATTAAACTCCCACCTAATTATGGGAAGCGTTATGTGAATGCTTTTGAGTCAATTTATGTAGATCTTTCAAAGGAGAGGGGCATATCCTACATACCCTTTATGTTAGAAAGTATTGCCTTAAATAAAAATCTGATGCTCCCAGACGGAATTCATCCTAATTCGAAGGCTCAACCTTATATTGCAGAAGCGTTGTATGAAGATATAAAAGATTTTTTAAATTAATGATTCTCTATTTTTTCTTCGTCGAGAGAATTAAGAGACCGGCCATTATTGCTAAGTTCTTTATAAAGTTTTGAAGCTCGTGGCCTTGTTCAGGACCGGCTATTAGATTCCAAAAGTCGTGAATATAGATATTAATTAATACCGTTAATACTGCGAGCACTAAAGAGCTTAGTCTTAAATATTTATTAAGTAAAAGACTTGAACTAAAAATTACTTGAATAAGGATAGTTAAGGGGAGAGCAATTTCAGCAAGTGGAACATCTTTAGATTCCATTAGGTAAAGAGTATCAGAATAGTTAAAAATCTTAGTAAAGCCTGGAATAAGAAAATACAAGCCTAATAGGGATCTTCCCAGTATTAAAGAGAATTGATCAAGTTTTATAATATTCATTATTTTTTACCCTTATTTTGGTTTATAGAATTGACAAAACTACCACTTTTATCTAGTTCAGAGTAGGGTAAAATACAAGAAATGGATCTAACGGATGGATAATAAATTTGAAATTGCAAAAGATTGGTTGCCTAGATACACGGGCATGCCATTAGAAAAATTTGGTCAGAATATACTTTTAACGAATTTCTCCGACTATGTCGAAAATTTCTCCAACAGGTTTGGAGTTGATATTTATGGCGAAAAAAAACCGATGCAGGCTGTCACAAATAATGATGGCCTGACTATTATTAACTTTGGTATTGGATCTCCAAATGCTGCAACTATTATGGATTTACTTATAGCTTGTAATCCACATGGAGTTTTATTTCTAGGTAAGTGTGGCGGCTTGAAGAATTCAAGTGAAATAGGACATTTTATTTTACCCATAGCTGCCATCAGAGGAGAGGGCACTAGTGATGATTATTATCCTTCGGAGGTTCCTGCACTTCCTTCGTTTAAACTTCATAAATTTGTATCAGAGAAAGTTATTGAAAAAGGTTATGAATACAGAACAGGGGTTGTTCATACTACCAATAGAAGGGTTTGGGAGCACGATAAACCTTTTCTTCAGCACCTTAAGGAGACTACTTGTATCGGTATAGATATGGAAACAGCTACTATCTTCATAGTTGGACATTATAACGAGATATCTAGAGGAGCTCTTTTGCTGGTTTCAGATGTTCCTTTGGCACCGGATGGGGTAAAAACTGAAGAGTCCGATAAAGAGGTTACGGAGCAATGGTCGAAGGAGCATTTAGAGTTAGGAATAAATTCTATGACAGAGATGAGTAAGTCCGGGGAACAAATTCAACATTTTAGGTATTAATTTTATAAAAAATTACATACCTTATTTTTTTGGATATTAGAATAGTGCTTAAATTATCTGTCTTTAAGACATAACGGAGTTTTTAAATTGAATTTCTTGTTAAAAGTTTTTAGTAATCCATTATTAATTTTTGCCGTTATAGCAATTGTCTGGTATTTAACACGTGACTTTTTATCACTTACCGCTGCACTTATGGTTTTGGTTACTTTGCAAGTTTTATTAGAAAAGATAGTTAAAGGCGAAGTAGGTAAAGTTTTGTTTATCTCTTGGTGTTTGTTGATACCTTTAGGATCTTTAACTTTATTGTTAAGAGATCCGGTATTTTTACAATGGAAATTTTCAATTATCCATTGGCTACTAGCATTAATTCTACTAGGATCTTTATTTCTAAAAGGACCTTTTCTTTTAAAAAGGATGTTTATTTCAATAGGTCCTGAATTAAAAGGGGTACCTGAAAAAGCATGGGTCAATGTTACTTATTTTATAGGGGTTAGCTTGTTATTAATTGGGACAATTAATTTATATTTTATTTATTTTTCAGATATATCAACCTGGGTTAATTTTAAGCTTTATGGAGTGACCTTATTAAATATTGCAGCAACTTCAAGCGCTTTATTTTATTTATTTTCTAAAGTTCCTGCCTCTATTGAAAATTAATTATTCTTACTGTAATTTTCTTTAAAGCAATAATTTGACCATCAAGACTATTTTCGGCATAGTTAACCTACAAAGATGGGTCCTGTAAGGATCTTGTTGTTAATCACACTTCTTAATATGAATTTTTAAGAGGTTTTTGGGGAGTCGAAATGAATAAAAATTCTATAAACTTTATTGTTATTTCTAGTCTAATGGCTTTTTCTTCTTTTGGCTTTGCAGCTGATGAAGAAGAAGAAAAAAGAGGCGGTATTGAAGAAGTAGTGGTTACCGCTGAAAAGCGTCAGTCAACCGTATCAGATACCTCTATGTCTATCACAGCATTTGATTCTTCTTTGCTTGAAGATCTAGGTATGCAGGGTCCTAATGACTTAATGGATCAATTACCTGCAACGACACGAGATGCTTACGATGTAAGGATTCGTGGAGTGGGAAGGAATTTTAGAGCACTAGGAGGAGACCCTGGTGTTGCAACTTATTATAACGGAGTCTACTCCCCAGATTTTGGGATTGCTGCATCGGAGAACTATTATTACGACGTTGAAAGGATTGAGGTCCTTCGTGGTCCTCAAGGAACTCTTTATGGACGTAACTCTATTGGCGGAGCCATTAATTACATTACCAAAGCCCCTAAATTTGAATCAGAAGGTGAGGTTAGAACTGTGGTGGGCGATGATGGAATGCAACAATATTATGCAATGACTTCCGGTCCTCTAACTGATTCACTGGCCTATAGATTTAGCCTTGCCGATATTGAAAGAGATGGAGATCAATACAACATAGGGTCGGGACCTGATACTAATACGCTAGGTGATTCAAATTATGTTTTGACGCTTCTTTGGAATATCAATGAAGATATGTCTTTTCAAATAAGAGCAAACGATCGAGTTTCTGACAGACTTATTGGCACTGGTATCTTGATAACTGAGGGTTACGGACCTAATAGAGGAACTAGGAACAGAACCGATGCCGTTTATGGCCTAAGACCAGCGACTGCAACTACTCCTGGTGCTGTTAAATTCACTCATCCTATTACGGGAGAAGTGGGTTATGGTGCGCCGAGAATACCCGGAGTTCACATAACTGGGTTTCCATATAGATTAAACCCAGGTTATGGTCTAACTGGACCAAGTGTTTTAGGTACAAATATGGTAAATCCTAATGACGATCAAAATTGTAATTATCCTTATAATAATTGTGCCAGCGTACATAGTCGTTTTGACCAAAATGGTCAACAAGCTAAATTTAGTTGGGATGTAAATGACACAACAAACATAACTTACTTGTATGGGTATGTTGATTATGGATATATGTTTAATACAGATATAGACCAATCTCCTAGTGTAATCTCTCAATACAGAGCTACTGTTCTAGAAGATGTTCACATGACTACTCATGAAATAAACATTAACTGGATGCTTGGAGATAACATAGAAGTTACTTCTGGTCTTTTCATGATGGATGAAAATAGACAACAAAATTATTCATTGAGTAATAACGTTCCAGGGATTTTGAATGCAGCAAATTATGGAGTTATGGATTACGGATTTGAAAATTTATATCCTTACGGGATTGTTATGGGGGCTCCTGGAACTACCGTTATGGGAGTTTTGGGTTGGCCTAGTGATGCACTGACTCCTCATGTTAGGTTAGGACAAGCGCCTTTAGGATCAACTATATCAGGAAGATGGCAAGGAGATCCATCTGGAGCTGTTTATCGTCATACCAACGAAAACCAAACTGATGCTGTGGCTTATTTTACCCAAGCAACCTGGATGATAAATGATAAGTTTTCTCTTGTCTTGGGAGCTAGATATGCCGAAGATGAAAAAGAAGCTTTGGAAATACGAGGAGGATACACGGAGCTATTTGCTGGTCCTGTGGGCGGGTATTTACCAGCTTTGAATCTACTGGCCGGACAACCTTATATACCAATCGGAGGTGCTGTAACTACTACAGCAGCAACGAACGTGGCTATGGGTAATGCTGTCTATAATTATGATCCTGCAATGATTGCCTATTTGACCGGATTAGCCGGAGCAGGAGTTATTCCAGCTGGTGCTATATATCCTGGTTCAATTGATCCAGCTGCCCCTATTACGCCAACTTGTGCATTGGGAGCTTTGGATTGTGCTACGCCTTTAAGACTCGGACAAGGCATACCTTACAGTTATACCAGCACGATAGGTGGTGAGGACAGTTGGGATGATACCAATGTTAGGGTCAATGTAGACTACACACCCAATGATAATCAATTGTGGTATTTATCTTTTACAACAGGCTTTAGATCAGGTGGTTATGCTCTTGGTGTTTCTGGTCAAAGAGACGATGCTAGAGATGAATTTGGCATACCAAATGGTACTGGATCAGTTTTAGTTTCGTACGACCAAGAAAAAGTAGAGGCTGTTGAACTTGGCTATAAAGGCTTGCATTTAGATGATACTTTGCAAATCTTCGCATCTATTTATCATTATGATTACGATGGCTATCAAGATGAAATGCAACAGTTTGATCCGATTAGAGGAGCTGGAGCAAATTTTGTTTCTAATGCCGATGGTATTACCAACGAAGGATTTGAAATTGAAATGAACTATGCTGCTACAGATAAGTTAACACTTGCTGGTAACTACAGTCATACAGAGACAGAGTATGGTGAAGATTATTTTGTATTGACAGTGGATGATCCAGAAATACCTGTACCTGTTTTTGGACTGTGTACTCAAGGCTATGTTGGATGTGCTACGGATGATATCTCTTTTGTGCAAGACTATACTGTAAATTTAAAAGGAGGACCTTTAAAGGGTATTCCTGAAACTAAATTTACTTTAAGAGCCACTTACGAGCTAGATACTAGGATTGGCCCAGTATGGTTATGGGTAAATCATTCTTACACAGGAGAATTCTCTGCCTCTGGAGTTCAGAGGAAGCTAGATGAAATTCCGGCAAGAGAAACTTCAAACATAAGCGCCTCCTGGTGGAATGAAGGTGGAGATTTATCAGTTAGAATGTATATAAATAATATAATGAATAATAAAGATATTTATGCAATGGGTACTTCTAGTGATGAGCAAAACTACAGAAAAACTGGTAGTGCATTATCACCAAGACACTACGGAGTTGATATTAGATATAAATTCTAAGTAGTTAAAAAAGAAAAACAGGCCCTTAGCGGCCTGTTTTTTTTTGCAGGAGTTGTTTCAAGGAAATTAATTTTAAAATATAAAATAAGAACCTTAAGGTCGTAATTTAAAGTAGAATTCACGAAATTTAAAAGACAGTCCAAAGAATATGGAATTTAAGCGCACAAAAGTTATTTGTACCATCGGTCCTTCAACCGAAAGCTTTGCTGTTCTTAAACAAATGCAAAAGGCAGGAATGAATGTTATTAGGCTGAATATGTCTCATTCTGATCATAAAACTGCTAAAAAAATTATCGACAGAATAAAAAAATTAAATACACAAATCATTAACCCTGTTGGAATCCTAATGGATACGCAAGGTCCTGAAATTCGAACGGGAGAGACTAATAACATAATTGATTTAAAGCCAGGCGAGATCATAACTTTTACTGTAAGGGATGAATCAGATGTGGAATCGACTTCAATACGTGTGCATTACGATGAGCTAATAGATAGTGTAAAAGTAGGAACACTAATATCTTTAGATAATGGTTTGATGAATTTTAAGGTATTAAATAAAACCGAGAATCAACTTCAATGCAAAGTTATGGATGGCGGTAAATTGGGAAGTAAACGGCATGTAAACTTACCCGGTATTAGAATTAATCTTCCCTCTATAACTGAAAAAGATAAAGCTGACATAGCCTTTGGTTTAAAAGAAGATGTTGATTTTATAGCCTTATCCTTTGTTAGGAATGCTTCAGACGTAGAGGATCTTAAATCTATTTTAAAAAGTAAATCTAAAAAGATAAAGATTATTTCCAAGATAGAAGACCAAGAAGGCTTATCAAATCTTGATGAGATTACACAATGTTCTGACGGGGTTATGGTTGCTAGAGGAGATCTAGGAATTGAAACTGATCTTTCAAATCTACCAAATATCCAACGCAAGATTATGTTTACTTGTGCTCGTTATGGAAAACGATCTATCGTCGCAACACACTTACTAGAATCAATGATCGAAAATCCCACGCCCACTAGAGCAGAAGTAACCGATGTTGCCAATGCTATTTATGAAGGAGCTGATGCAGTTATGCTATCCGGAGAAACTACTACAGGGAAATACCCCTTAGAGTGTGTAAGGTTCATTAAAAGAATAGCCCACCAAACTGAGAAGTATAGAACCCTAGGGTATGAAGATAAGCTTATAGCTTCAACTGATTGGCAACATCTAGGTGTGGCTGCTAAAAGCATTGCACAATCTATAAAAGCAGACGGGATTATTGCTATTACAAGAAGTGGCAGCACTGCTGAGATTGTCTCTAATGCCAAGCCTTTTAAGACGCCTATATTTGCTTTTAGTAACAACAGAAAGACTCTAAAACACCTTGCTCTTGCAGGTTCTGTTAATGGTTACTACGCTGTAATGAGTAAAAACCATGAAAAAAATATTTCTTCTATTCTAAAATTTCTAAGGAGAGAACTTAAGCCAATAGAACCCATGAAATTTGTAGTTATTTCCGGGTTATTATCTGAAATTTCAGCCGATGCAATTGAAATTCGTCATCTAAAGCCATAATAAGTTAAAGTATTCTTCAATTTTCTTAGTTGGGGATTTTTATGTTTAGGTTCTTTTATTATCTTAGGAAAGCTTTTCTTGTAGGTAGTGTTTTCTTTATTTCTTTTTCTGTATTTTCTTATAATCCGTTAGAGCCTCTTTTGTGGCCTGATCCGGAATTTAAATCGAAACTAACTTTCTCTAAATTTACCCATTTTAAGAAACCCATTAGTGTTAAAGACTTTCAAGGATCTCTTTATGGTTATTTAGAATCCAAACAAACCCCTGCTGAATCTAAATATAAGATCCTTAAGGATACTTTAGGGATAAATAAAAATTTTAAGGTATTGTCACAATTACCTAGAATAAAGCTTAAATTTTCCATAGAGAATTCAAAATTTATACCCGATTCTCGCTCTTTGCAATCTACGGCAAACTTGTTTT
>Ga0206678_10001567_pt1 | contig 14894 bp, 19 predicted proteins | sample M180m12015metaG_FD_155453 | JGI IMG/M metagenome (GOLD analysis project Ga0206678, IMG submission 155453) | Ammonia-oxidizing marine archaeal communities from Monterey Bay, California, United States - M1 80m 12015 | ecosystem: Environmental > Aquatic > Marine > Intertidal zone | place: USA... | reverse complement strand
CCATTGCATTGTTTTTATTATACATCTTGCTAATGCTCGTTTTTCTGCAATCTCAACTAAAAAATGTTGTCTGCAATTGTTCTTTGATGCTGATCCAAATGTTTCAATAATTGGAACAAACTCATCTGTTGATGCATCAAATCTCATGCTTACGGCTTTTAACACTACATTTTCCAACTCACAAACTATTACATTAAATGCAACTTTAATATTGTTCTGTGTTTGGATTTTCTCAATTCCACTTCTTGTTATAATTACAAACCCTCTTTTGTCTTTGTAAACATCAGTTGGTAATAAATTATGCAATTCGTAAAACTTTCTTAATTCTTGTTTTGTCATTTTATTTTCTTAAAAAATTCATAAATTTATGCATTGCATTTTGCCACGCATCCTCAGTTGTTCTTTCATTATCTTTTGATAGGCAAATACCCAAAGATGATTGTTGATATTCAAATGAATCAATATACAACTTATCGCATACAATACGCCCATCAACATTGCGAACTCTATAAAACCATTTGTTTTCCCAAACTGTATAAACGGGCAAATCTGATGCATCAATTGTTTTGATGATTGACTCTGTGTATTCTAATTCCATATTAATAATGCTTTTAAAATTAATTCTACTAATTGAATTGTTGCGAGTAACATAAACAATGCTCCTAGCATTCCAATTACTCCTAAAATGTTGTATAAAAAATTTCTCATCTTGTTTGTTTTTAGTTTTTGTAATTATTTTACATGGCAAAGATAACAATTTTTAACAATTGTGCATAATAAAACAAAGAAATTTTAAAAAAACTTTGTTTACTAGGTATAAAAAAAGAAAATGCACCACTAAATGTGATGCAAATTCTCAACTAAAAACCCATTATTACGACTTAAAACATGGCAAATTTATATAATTATTTTGAATATTGTGTTTTTTGGCATACTTTTTTCTGCACTCTTTGTATTATAGGCCATTAACTCCTTATCTATATCATAACCCTTAAACCCTTTTGTGTCTTGTAAATCAATTCTGATGTCTTGTCTGCCCTCCTTTAACATAACATAAATATTTTGTGCTGCTCTACTGCTTAAATTCAATGCGTTCTCTGAATAGGCATTCGCTCCAACTAATGATGAACTCCTAGCAAATAAATCAGTAATCATTGTTTCATGTAAATGGCCGCACATCATAAAATCAATTTGGATTCCTTTTCTCGCATACTTTGCCACAACTTTTGCAATCCTATTGCTGTCCATCTTTCCCAATTGATGTCCATGAATTAATAAAACATTTTGCCCTGCAACCTCAACAATTAATTCTAGTGCGTTTCCTCTTATAAAATTTACATCTGGCAATAACAACCGCAGCATTTCAAATATTGTAAAATCATAATTATCACTTGCAACAATATCAACCCAACCCAATTCCTCATTAACTCGGCTTTCATTTCCTGTAACGCATCCAACACTTATTTCTGCAACTGAACTTATATCAATAATAAATTGCTTTAATAAATGAACGCCTAAAAATGTTGCCTTTGCTCTGTTTGTAGCCATTGCCAACTTCTCATCCAATCGCCTATCTGAATTGATTAAATCGCCTGTGATTGCCACCAGGATGTTATCAACCCCATGGAACTCTGCATATCTTTTAACATAGTGTGCAAACTTTTGCAACCGCTTTGATGCAACTGTGAAATCATATTTATTATGATCCAATGAAACCAACTCATTGAAATGTGTATCTGCAATTTGAACTATCATTGCACCCCTTTCATCTTTTGGTTCTTTTGGAATCTTAATTTTAAACTCGTTTCTCTTTAATAGTTTAATCAATTCCTCATTATAAGATGCTAATGCATTTTCAATCCTGGAATGTTCCCTAAATGATTTGTTTGAAATTCGGTTTAAATCTTGGGCCTTTTGTTTTTGCTTTGCTAACCTAACATTATACTCTACAATTTCCTTATCTGCTAAATTGTATTTAATAATCTCAGCAATTGACTTTCTTAAATGGTTTGCCGTAACATCCAGCCCATGTCTATCAATTAATATTTCACTTATTGCAACATAGCCATTCCCTAAATGCCATAAGTCTGCAATCTCATCATTGTAGATTAAGTATTTGTTTTTCATCTTGTTTGTTTTTGTTTATCTTTTTATTTTCTCATATGAACGGCCACCAAAATATGCTCCTATTACAGTAATCAAAACAACCTGCAATAAATCTTTCCAATTCGCATCAACTACAAAATTAATTGCTCCCGCATCAATAAAAATCATTAAAACTGTTGAAACTACTAAAAACATAAGTGTTAATGGCCTAACATTTTTGCTTAACCAACTATCAGAATTCATATCTGCTTTCCATCTTTCTGTAACTTCCTCCTGCATTTTAGATTCAAAATCAAAAACAATTTGTTCTAACTTTTGTTTTGCCTCCAACCTTTCCTCTTTTGATGTGTGTAATTCATCAACAACATTTCCAACTTCCTTTACTAATTCAGTTGCTCCACTTGTAAATATTTGACTCCAAATTCCCATATTAATTTATTTTAGTAACCCCAAAAACATGGAGTTGTTTTATTCTTGTCCGAATCAACATGAACGAACTTTGAATTAAAGTTTATCCCAAACCTTTCAAATCCAGCACCTCCCAAACCGCCAATTATTAATGCTAAATTCCGCCCATCTGTAAATTTAATATCTGCTGCAATTCCTTTAATATGTGAACTTGTTGGATTGCTTTTTGATAATGGATGTTTTGGGCATCTGTAACCGCTTGTAATTTTAAACGGCACTCCCGCATACTTTCTCGCCATGTCAATATCTGTCAAAAACTCCTTATCAATTTTGTTGGTTTTGCACCCACATTTACATTCAAATTCGTTTCTTTTAAAATATTTCAATGCCATTGTATTTCTTGTTTTAAACGCTTTTAAGCGACTTTTAGTCTTTTCTAGTATATTAGTGTTAAAAAACATATAAGTTTATTTTGCTAGTAATGAACTGACAATTTTTAAAATATTATGTTAAATTGTTTTCGTACCAAATACATTGCACAATTAACCCTTTTGAATTTGGCATTAATACTTTCCTTTTAATTTTTGGCTCATTCAATTTGTCCTTTGGCCAATATTTTGGATTCTTACTATTTAATTTTCTTTTTTTTGCCATCTCTTTGTTTTCTGTGAAAATACCACTTGTCTGCTGTGTAAACAATTGTTACAATTAATAATAATATTTTTAATCCCAATTCTAAATTTGAAAATGTTGTTACGCTTAAAACCGATCCACTAACTATTGCTGTTTCTCCAATCTCTTTTATTGTGTTTTTCATTATCTTTTTTTATATATCTGTTAGTATAATCTTCCCTCCATAAATTCTTTGAGCCGTTCCTGTTGTTGTAACTCTAATTCCTAAATAATTTACTGTGTCTGATCCAACAGGTGTTGATATTCTAAAACTTGTCCCAACACTCCCTGTTGCAACTGCCGTTCCTATTCCACTTGCATCAATTGATAATTCAAAAACATCAACAACCTTTGTGTTATTTCCATAAACCTCGCAATCTGTTGCCTCTTTTCCATAAGGTATTTGAACAAACGCCCATAATTCTGTATCTGCACTATATACCTTAACCCCTGTTGTTGCTGTTTCATCAAATGCAATTCCCTTATTATATTGATCATCATTTGGCATGAAATCTCTAGGGAGAATTTTAATATATTCTGTATCTACTCCATCAATATTTCCATCTGAATGCAATGGCCCTATTTCTGTTGATGTTACTGCTAAACCTCCAACTGTTCCTCTTGTTTTGTTTTGATATTGTTGTGATAAATCTAAATCATTAACCCTAATTAAAGAGCCATCCAAAAAATCATATGTTAGTGTTAAACTATTAATACTTAATGATGTATCTGCTGCACTTTGATCTGCTGATAATGTGAACTCTTGCCTTATGTTTCTTAATTCATCAAATATTTCTAAAACATCCCCCGTTTTATAAACATCAGATCCAATGGCATTAATATCAATAGTTGTTATTGGGGAACTTCCTTTTGAAATTGGTGCTGATAATGTTGTTGATGGTTGCATTAATCTTGGGGATGGCCCATTTCCTCCTCCTGCTGCTCCTCCTGATGTATTCCCTCCTCCTAACCATGTCCCAGCATTTCCTGACAAAATTCCATTACTCCCTGTTGTTGTTGTTGTTGTTGTTGGGCTGTCTGTTGTATATTGAAACCAATCTCCTTTAACTTGATCTTTTTCCAAATCAAAATCTCCCCTCACAAAAACATATGGGATCCCATTTGTGTCTAAAACACGCCCAATTGGATTAATAAATTTTCTTTCTGTTCCCGTTCCATCATCCCTTATTTTACCATTTACAGAAACTGCCAAATCAAATCCTGTTTTATAACTATCTTGTTGATGATTGTTTAAAATTTTATGTGCTAGTAATTCCGTAAAACTTTCCGTTCCCGTTAAAACGCCATCACCCCAATATCCAACAAATGATGTTGGCCCCCATGTTGTTCCATTGTAAACTCTTAATGCAGCAGGCCCAACCCCACCATTAACATCTCCCCATTTTAAATCATCAATTTTATAAGTATATGAATTTTCTTGGGTTGTAACTGAAATTAAATTTGATGTTGTCCCAATAACCCCTCCAACAACAGGACTGAAAAAAGATGCTCCAGGATCAACAACTACTGAAATGTTGGAATAATCAACATCAACAACTGAGGGGAATGATGTCCCAATAGCACCATGTCCCACTAATGTTGCTCCACTTGCTGTTGTGTTTGCTATTGTGTAAAACTCAATTTCCCAATCTCCTGTGAATGCAGCGGCAAATGGAACATATCCTGAAAATTGTGTAATATCAATATTTGTGATTCCTGTTGGAACTGTAACAAATTGAAACATGGTTAAATAATTCCCTGATAATGGATCTGGCTCATTATATGAAACCCAACTCATTGTTGATGTGCTGTAATCAAAATCAAGCATTTTTGTCCATGTTGATGTTCCTGCCTCCCTAGCCCTATAACTCCAATTCATCTCCATATCAACAGTTGCCCCACTCTGATTATTAAATGCTAAAGTAATTTGTGATTGAAAAAAATTACTTGTATCTATTGCATCCGTAAACACTCCAACAGGATTTGATTCAACAACTTTTGTTTGATAAGGCGTGTAATCTGTTGCTAATAATGGGAACCCCTGAAAATAATTAATATCTGAAATTGATAAAAAATTTGTTTTTACTGTTTTAAATGTTGGATAAAACTGATATTTTGTTCCCGTTAATTTTTGGATTCCTTCCCCTGGTGATGTTGAATTTTCAAATGGTTGATCATAAGATTCATAATAGGAATTCCCAAATGCATCATAATTTGCAATATTTGTTCCGCTTAAATTGTAATATCTAGTATTAATGTTTATTTTATCTGCAACTGTTCCTGTTTCTGATTTGTCATATTCTGAAATTTGCGTAAAATAAAAAGTGTGATGCCAATAAACAACACGCATCCCCCATGCCTCACAAATGTTTTTCAGTAATTTGTAACAATTGATTGCCTCATATTTCACAACTGATGAATCTTCATCTTCTTTTTTATAAAATCTTTGAGGTGATATTTGTGTTAATGCTAACGGATCATCTGAAATCCCTGTCCCTGGATGTTGTGCATTGTACCAATTAACAGATGTTGCAAAGTTGTAATTTGATGATGCTCCCTCACTTGTTGTTGACATCCCTCCTTTTGATAAAATTTCTTTTATCCAATAAATAAATGTTTCTTGGTTTGATGCTGTCCCCATATATGTATCTGCAATCAAATATGGTGATATTTCTGTTGTATCAGGGACAAAATCAATATCTTTTAATAAACTTATTCCATCAACCGCTGTTAATGTTACTTCATATGGATAAATCTCATCCTCTTCTGAACTTAAATCCATTAAAATAAATCCACTCCAAAATGGTGTTGATGTTATATCATCATAAATATGGACATAAACATCCCTTTCCTCCAACCCATCCCTTAATTGTTCAATAAAAGTTTTATTTAATGCGTTTTCAATTAAAAAATTAAAGCTGCATCTTGAGGTTTTAATTGGTGCAAACTTCTCATCCCCATCAGAATCATATTTTAATTTAACTCCTCCCTTTCCTAATTTAAAATCTAATGTGCCGCCTGTCCATCCATCTTGCCAAATTTCAATTGTATATGATGATCCATTATATGATTCAAATTCCCCATCCCATCTTTTTCCGAATGCCATTATATAAATCTGTTTCTTTCAAATTGTGCCTTTTGGCTAATAAGTAAAATATCATTTCCACTAATGCGGCCCTCAACTGTGATGTTTCGCGTTCCATCTCCCATCATATCTTTTAATTTGTTTAATGGTGCAACAACCTCTGGATTGTTTTTTGCTCCTGCATATTCTCCCATCAATCCAACTGTTGGGCCGCTAATAATTCCACCATCAGCAAATGCTGGAATCGGTGTTGATGCTATCAATCCAACTTGAGCCGCCCCCATAATACCGACTGCAATTGCTAGAGGGATAATTGGTAACGCTGCTGCTATTGCTGCTGCCGTGCTAATTATGGCGTTCATTATATTAAGTTTTTTATCTCTTTTCGCTTGTTTTCGTTTTATTGCGGCCTCTTTTGCATCTAATATTTTATTGCTCTGCTCTTTCTTTTTATTATACTTTTCATCCAATTGTGCAATTGCCTCTTTTTTTGCCTCTTCATTCATGGTTGAATTCTCAATTGCAGTCAATTCCTTATCATAATCCTCCTGCATTGCCTCATCTTTTAAATTTCTCATGTTTTGGAATTCTGTCATTTCTTTTTCATTAATTGCTGAAACAACGCCACTCAAACTGCCCATAAGCCGCTGTGCAATGGCAACTGACTTTTCAATGCCCTCTTTCCAATCTTCAAAAAATTCATCCCATATGCCTTCTAATTTTTCTGTTGTTCCCTCATTATAGTCCTCAATTATTGTCAATCCATCCTCCATTGGTTTTGGATCAATTGGCATCAATTGCATTTTAATGGGGATTATTTTAATAAGTCCATCCGCATTTTCTTCTGGTGCATCCTCTGAATTTCCTTCCTCCCCCGTTCCTCCTGTTACTCCTCCCACGCCTAAAGATTTACCCATTGCTCCAAACACATCCCCTAATTCTGATGCTTGGTTTTTCATTGCATCTGAGAAACTGCCAAACTCATTTTCATATTCCTTTGTTTCTTCCTTTAAATCTTCCAACCCATCTGCCATTGTTTCAAATGGATTAATAATTGGATCCTTTCCTAAAAATGCTGCTAATTCATTAAATCCTTTAATCAATAAAGAAATTGGGCTATATTCAATAATCCATTGCAATGCTGTAATTAATGCATTTTTCCACCAACCCCAATCTCCTAATCTTTCCTTAAATGCCTCCCAATTTTCTCTAACATAAGCAAACGCAACAACTATTCCCACAATTGCCGCAACAACCAATCCAATCGGGCTTGTTAAAAATGCGAATGCGGTTGTTAAACTTCCAATTAATGCTATTGCTGGGCCTAATGCTGCTAAAAATATTCCAATTGAAATTGCGGTTCTTTTTGAGGATTTATCTAATGATTTCCACCATGCCATCCCTTTTTGGATTTTTTGAACCATTTTTAAAACCATTGGCATGACTTGATTTCCAATGTCCATCAAAACAAGTTTTACACTATTTAATGCATTTTGCATTTTAAACCCTGCATCACCTGCCAAAATTTTCATCCCCTCTGCAACATTACCCTGTGAATTATTCATCCCATCCAAAACTTCTGCATAAGTTTCAGATTGTAACCCCATTGTTGATAATGCTCCTGTAACCGCTTTTGATGAACCAAACACTTTCATCAACATTTCATTATTCCCCTCTAAATTTTTAAATAAAAACTGCAATGTTCCCATTAAAGATTCATCCATCATTGATCCTAAATCTGATGCTGAAATTCCAATTTCCTCTAAAATATCCTTTTGTTGCTTTGATGGGTTTAAAAGTTTCATCATTAAGGAATTCATGGATGTCAATGTTCCTGATGCATCCCCTGATAATTTACTCATTGTTGCTGATGCTGCACCTAACTCCTCAAATGAAACTCCTGCTGCTGCTGCTGTTGGGATAACTTTCCCCAACTTCTGCATGAATTCACTTGCCTCAAATTTACCCTGTTTTAATGTTTCATGCAGCAAATCACCACCTTTTGCGGCTGTCATCCCCTCACTTGCGTATGCTGTCATAATGGATGTTAAGGCATTCCCAATGTCTGCCATTTCACCCATTCCCATTGCTGCACCTTTTGCCGAAACTTCCAATGCATCAATTGCCTCTTTTCCGCTCAATCCTGCTGATGTGATGAAAAATAAACCCTCTGCTAATTGATCGGCTGCAACTCCTGTTGATTGTGAAATTGCTAAAACTTGCTTTTCATATGCTTTTAAATCTGATGCACTTGCACCCACCAATGTTCTAATTTTAGTCATTGATGAACCAAAATCAACCGCTAATTTAACTCCTGCTGCTCCAACTGCTAACAATGGCATTGTCATGTTGGTTGTCATTGACTTACCCATTGACTTCATGGATGAACCAAACTTCCTTACACTTAATCGTGCTTTTTTCATGGATTTATTAAATCCACCCATATTTGCACCGAAATTAAATGTTAAAAAACCAACTGCTTTATTTGCCATGCTCTTCCATTTTTTTAATAAATTCTGCCCTCGCTTTTAATTGCTCAAAATCAATTCCTGCTCCTTTCTTTTCATCCCAACCAAACTCAATTAAATCTGTTGGTTTAACTGTCTTGTTTTTCGGCAATTGAATGTTTAACAATAATGTTGTTTGCCATCTTATCCGTTCCCAATCATCTTTGTTTCTCCTGTTTTCTAACTTATAAAAACCATCCAATTTGTTCCAAAAATGTTTTGGGATCATATCATATAACTCATCAACACTCATCCCTAATTGCCCAAATGCAATTTGTTCCAACTCTTGCCAACTTAATGGTTGCCCACTTTGTTGGCTTTTTACTTTCCCCCCTTTTTTGCTTTTCCTTTTTTACCGCCCATTTGCTCGGCCAAAATTTCCATGCATCTTGCAATTGCATCATGATCCTCATCAATTAAATCTGATAAACCATCAATATCCAATTCGCATTTTTGTTTTGCTGCTCTGAATCCATCCTCAATTCCACAAAGGATTAAAGTTAAGGCATTGTTTAAACTCATATCATTTCCCATTTTATCTAAATCAGATAATGATGTGTTTGTTTTAATTCCATATTTTCTTAAAGCATTGAACCCAAATTTAATTGGATGTTTTTTACCTGCTATTTCTACAAATGTGTATTTCATGTTTTTGTTTGTTTTTTAATAGGGTTGCAAGAGGGATGAAACAAACCTAAACAAATCATCCCCCTGCTCCCCAAAAATTATTATTACGATACTGTCTGAGTTATTGCTCCACTTCCACTAAATGATGCTGAATATGTAGCTGAATCCTCAGTTGCTCCACTCATTGAAACAGACCCTAAATACGCTGTTCCACTATATTTCGTATCTCCTGCATCAGTGTCTGTTGTTCCCCATACAATTGTGAAACTTGTTCTAGTAGCAATATATGATGCAAATAAATCATCTGCATTATTAACTGATGCACCTGCTGAATCAGTCCATGCATACATTCCCTCTAAATCAATACTCCAATCTCTTAATCCCTCCATTTGCTCTTTCCATGCACCACTGTCTTTTGATGTGATTTCTCGTAATGAATGATTAATGTTGATTGATCCTGTTGTAGCATAAGCAACTAATGTGCCTGCTACATAAATTTTTATTTCTGTTCCGTTAAGAACGCCTGTTGGTGCTGCCATTTTATTTTATTTTTTTTTATTATTAATTTTATTTTCCTTTTTAACTTCCTTTTTATCTTCCTTTTTAACAGATTCCAACACATCAATTAACTCCTGTGTTAAATCCATAATTTGTCCTTTTTTGAACTCCTTTCCACTTGGTGAAATCCAATTATTTTTTAATATATATCTCATATTTCTATTTTTATCCATCCATTTCCAGGATTTCTTGTTAATTCTAAAATTTCAGAATGTGAATATTTTTTATATTCTTTTAAATATAATGGCATAACTCCTTTAAATTTAATAATAAATTCTGTTTTTTCTACATTGTATCTTAAACTATTTTTACTCTCAATTGTTTGGTTGAAATTAATGTAATCCAAATCAGTTGATGGAATAATAATATATGTGTAGTTTTTATTCATTATGGAGTTGATGTTGTTATGTCGCCACTTGTCATATTTGTCATTGTTCCATTGTTTGAATATAAACTATCATCTGTAATTGTAGGATAAACCCCTGTTCCTGTTGGATCTCCCATTCTCCATAATCCTTTCAATCCTGTGTGTGCTGACAAATCATTTGGCACTCCACTATTATAAATTGCTGTTGCTTGTACTGATGATAATTCAATATTAAATAACGCAAACTCATCAATATTTCCATCTAAATAAAAACTGTTTTGTTCGGATGATCCAATTCTTAAATCTGTTGCTGTGTTTTCCATTGATGTGTAACTCCCACTATAGGACTTGGTTTGTGCAATATTACTCCCATTGATATAAATGTTTAACCCCGTATGGCTCCCCCCTCCATTATAAGTAAATATGTAGTTTCTCCATCCGCTTTCACTTACTGCTGCATCTGTTTGGCTTTGAATATAACCTCCTGTGCTGTTGTCATATAATCTTATTCTTAATAAATCAGAAAAATTAGTTATAGCATGAAATTCTTTATTTGTTGCCGATTTAGCAAATAATGCTGTTTGTGATCCCTCATTTATTTTTGCCCATAATGAAACACTAAATGCACTATCTGTTGAACCATCCCCAAATGAAAAATCGTTACTATCTCCCAAATTCAAATAATCATCCACTCCATCAAATTCTAATGAATATGTGTTTGCCCAAACAGTTTCAATAATATTAATGATTCTAATTCTAAAATCTAATGCTTTACGATAAACGCCCTCATCACTTGTATTGTCATCAAAAGTATCATTATAGCCATCATATGTTATTGATTGAACATCAATTCCTCCATAACTTCCTATTTTTCTATCTAATGCCGTTCTTATTTTTCTTGCCAAATCTGATGCCTCAGAATATGTTTTTGAGTAAACTGAAACCATCACATTGTCAATGTCTAATGTTGAAACCCCATCCTTTGTGTCTGTTGGGCTTTCTGATTCAACATCATAAATAATAAACGGGAATTCCGTTCCATTTTTGGCAACATTTGGGAATATTCTTGTAGCAACTAATGCTGAAACATCAGAATCATTGCTTAAAATATCATATATAGCTAATCCACTTTTCATTTTAATATCCTAAAGTCCCATATTTTGCCAATCTCTTTTCATGTATTTTAACTGCTTTTACAAATATCTTTTCGGCATCCCTCATTCCATTACTTACACATTGCTGATGTGCTGAACTCCATGCATCTGCCATCCATGGTTGATCCTTTCCTTTTCCTTTCCTCCCAAAATTAACATCCCCTCCATATTCAACCCACGCACCATAATATCCACTCTTTTCTTTACTTCTAAATGCTCCCTTTACCTTTGGCCCAACATAACCGCCATTATATTTTCGGCTGCTTTTTGTTGTAAAAAACCCAACACTCTTTGCTAACTGTCCTGTTCCTCCTAATGCCTGTGCATTTGCCTTTGCTGCCCTTACTAATGGCTTGGAATTTTCACGCCAAAACTTAACCCAAACTTTATTTTTATCAACTTGTTTTGGCAATTGTTTAAACATCTTATCAATCGCTCTCAAATTTCCTGGATCAATTTTAACTGAAATTGCTGGTTGTGCCATTTAATCTTTTTGTTCTGTTTCTAATTCCAAAAAACTTTCTCTCCCCTCAATCTCATTAATTACTTTAATATAATAAAACTTGCCATCATAATTTATTCTGTTTTGTTCGTTTATGCTAATATCTAAATTTCTAATTGTAAAAACTAATTTTGATGTTGCTGTAATTCTTTGCGTTTCCTCTTTCTCACTTCCTCCTTTCCATTCCATTTTTGCCCAAACATTACGATATGCAGCCCAACTTAAAGTTTCCTCACCATAACTGTTTGCTGTTCTAGTTGGAACTTCAATTCTGATTCTCCTATCTAAATCGCCAATTTGCATTATCTTATTACTTGGATTTTATATTGATCCAACAAATATTTTGCACTCATTGGCATTTCATTTACTTGCCTCCCTACAATAACCGCCTCCCTGTTCTGATACCAATGCCCAATCGTTAATAATAACGCCTGCTTTATAGCATTATCAACATCATCTGCACTATCAACTCCAACCTTATAATTTATCTCAATAGCATTTAAACCATCAATAATTGATGGCCAACTTTCATCAGGTGATGGAACTAATCTTGCAGGTTGCGATACATTGTCCAATGTGTATTTTGTTGTTCCTAAAGTTTGCAATATTCCCGCTGTGTCCCAATATTTAACATTAAACAATGCTGTTTGAACGGGACTTTTAAATAATTCTGAAACATCACTCCAATTATCTCCATATTGTGTTATTTCAGTAGTAATAAAAAATCTGTTTGTATATTCTTGGCAACTACTTGTTGCTGCCAAAATTAAATTGTCAATCAATGTGTCATCCGCTGTTGTATCAACTTTCAGATGTTCTTTAACTTCTGCTGTTGTTAAAACTTGCGAACTCGCTGCTGTTATTACTTTAAATGCTCTCATTGAAATGGTTTAAAAAAAAAGGGATTGGCCGATTAAAACCAACCCCTCTCAATCAATTAATTTATATTAATGATGTAAATTTAACAAATGATGCTCCATCAGCAACTCCCCAACCGTAATGGTTGTTTAGAACTAATCTCACCTCATTATTCATTGCATTTGTGTATGGATCAACTGTAATTGATGTTGGCCCAAATGTTGCAAAATAAACTCTGTCAAAATCTCCAAATATTCCATCTGCTGATGTTCCTGCAACTGATGCTGGTGCATTTGAAAAGTGAACTGGTCTTCCTAATAATAATTCGTTTTCAATTGCCGCTTTAACTGATGCTACTTGTGCATCTGTCATTAAACCATTATAAGCTGCCCAATTGTAAACAAACCCTAAATTTCCACCTAAACCGTGATCATCTGCAATAGTTTGGATTGCTGTTAATGCATCCCCTGCTAAATCTGCTGAACCTGCCTCAGTAAATGTTAAAACTCCACTTGTTCCTGCAATACATCCTGGTGCTGATGTTACATCTGATGAACCAAACATTGCCGCATCAATTTTAGATGCAACTTGTTGCCCTAATTGTGCCATGATTGCTGCTTCTGCTCCTCCATTTTGTGCTAAAATAACATTTGAAACATTTGCAACTGCTGATAATCTGTTTGGAGTTAATGTTACCTTACTAAAATCTGCTCCTGTATCTGAAACTGTTGCATTTTCTGCTGCCCATGCTGCTGTTGATTTTCCTGTTACAGGAATAACCGTATCTGCTGCCATGTTTCCTAAATCATTCAATCCAACTTGAGAATAAACCCCACTTTGAATTAATGCATCTGCATATGCTCCTGTAACTGATGGTGCAATTGCTGATGATCCCTGATCAATTGTTCTTTTCTCAGTCATAAATGATGGCATCCCAATTCCATTTAATGCTCCTCTGTTTTCTCTTTCTGCCTCTTGGTGCATTTCTGCCTCAACTCCTGTTAGTGTCCCGCCATTTCTCATTTCGTTTACTGCTTTGAATAAACTCCACTCTCTAACTTCTTTCACCTCTGGCTTTGCAACTGTTGTTCCAACTGTTGATGCTGCCAATCTTATTTCTTTTTCCATTTTTTCTGCTCTTTCAATTTTTGCATCCATATTGTCTGCATCTGTTAATAACTCATCAACTGATGTGTTTTCCTCAGTTGTTAAATCACGCTCTTCATTTTCTGCAATTAGTTTTATTTCCTCTAATTTTCCGATAATATCTGAACGCATTTCTTTTAATTCTTTTGAATTTTTCATTCTGCTTTCTTTTTTATTATTAATTTTATTTCCTTTTTTGTAACTCAATCTTTAAATTAAGGATTGAACGCTTAACTAAATCCAATTCCTCTTTTTCTCTTTCTTGTTTTTCTTTGTAAACGCTTAATCCTCTTTGTGCAATCACTAAATTATCAGCATCAGGATAAGCGGGATAAGTAACAGGAGAAACATCAAATAATCTTTTTACTTTTGTAATTGTTCTCACATCCATCCCATCTCTTGTTTCCCAACTATCATCAGCAACAGTAAACGCAAATGAGCTTTGTGTTATGTCCCCTCTTTTCATTGAAACCGCTAAATCTTTACCATAAGATGTTTCAGGCATTTCAAATTCATATCTTAAACCCTTTTCATCAGTTGATAATGCTAGTGTTCCGCTTGTTGTTCTAGCCAAAATAAGGTTTCCATCATGATTTATTAATGCTCTAACATCATTTTCCAAAACATCATCAAATGCTCCAGGTGCAATAATTTCTCTAAAACCCCCTAAATCTTCACTCATTGTATTATAAACAGATGCATGGCCAACAACTTTTACTGTTTCGCCCTCCTCCATTCTTGTTTCTATTTCAAATAATCGTTTTTCCATAATCTTATTGTATTTTTTGTCCCAAATGTTTTTAATCTTGTCCATCCTCTCCAATCTTTTCAATGGTTGTCATATTCAATTGCATGAAATGTTTATCCCCACCATCAATTTTATTCATATTTTCTTTGTTTCGGA
>Ga0206678_10001563_pt1 | contig 14905 bp, 13 predicted proteins | sample M180m12015metaG_FD_155453 | JGI IMG/M metagenome (GOLD analysis project Ga0206678, IMG submission 155453) | Ammonia-oxidizing marine archaeal communities from Monterey Bay, California, United States - M1 80m 12015 | ecosystem: Environmental > Aquatic > Marine > Intertidal zone | place: USA... | reverse complement strand
AACATTGCAGCAAGGGCGTGCATGTCGAACTTAACCAGCCTGTCAGTGAATTTGTCGACGTAGATGTAAGGGTCGTTGGAGTTGGGAGTCTGCCCAGAGTCCTCATCCACAGTCCCGAACGGCCCTACATCCTCCCATGTCTGCCCCTGGTCCCGAGAGCGGATGATGTGAGTACCATCACCGAGTCCGTTGTAGTTGGTGAAAAAGATGGCACCGGAGGCGGTGATTCCGATGGTCGGCTCGAAGGTGTCGAACCCAGTCCCATAGTAGGTGGCGTTGGTGAAGTAAGGGGTACTGTTCCCACTCAGGTTTGCTGTGATGTTTGCCGCGGATACCGCAGCAGAGTCGGTAGCATCGACAGCCCATGGTTCCGACACCGTTCCAGGATAGTGGTACCAAGTCGTGGTTGGAATATCCTGTTCAAAGACGAACAGCCCATCCTCGACGACCACCTTTTCTCCTTCCTCCCACCAAAGACAACCACCTATGGTGGAACTCAGCATCAGCAGCACGAGCAGATGAGCCACTCTGGACACAGGCTGCGGTTGGTGGCCCCGTTGAAAACCAATCCTATCTACCGTCTTCTCTGGATTCCCCGATGAAGACATCAAGCAGTCCCGGCACCGACTCGAGCACCGACTCTCTGGCCGACTTCCACGACATGCCCAACTCCTGCTCTGCTGGCGTTGCATCCCAGTAGAGTTTCCTCCTCAGATGCTGTCTTGCCCATGACAGCGTAATCCGCTTGTCCATGAGTGGCCCGAAGACCAACGCAATCAGGTATGGAACGGTGAATCTCGGGGTCTTGAGCCCGGGATACTCGTCCCTCAGCATCCTCGAGATTTCGGAGAATTGCATGTCCCCGCTCACCGTAAGGTACCTTCCGGCGTTCTGACCCATGGTCAGGGCCCTGACATGCGCCTCGGCGACATCTCGCACATCGACGATGTTGATCTGGATGGGAATAAGGACGGGCACCTTCCTCTGGACCAAGGCGTTCAGGAAAGACAGGGAGCCGCGCAGGTGGATTTTGCTCAGTGGAGGGCCGAAGACGACACTCGGGTGAATCGTGACCATCCGTGGCTTCCCCTCACCACCATCCGAATGCCATTCCCTCACGACCCTCTCTGCCATTACCTTGGCCAACCCGTACGGGTTGCCTTCTAGTGTGGCATCATCAGCCCAGGTTTCGGTGGTCAACGTCTCCCCGTCCTTCCAAGTCATTGGCCTTATCGCCGCGGTCGATGAGGTGTGGACGAACCTCTCGACTGTACCCGCAGCATCGATTGCCGAAACTACATTCTGAGTTCCTATTACGCTCGGGTCAACGATTTGTCTCTGGGGGTCCTTGGCACTAATCCTTACCGCGGCTGCGGTGTGTATCAGATCGGTGCACCCGGTAACAGCGGTATCCACTGAAGATGCATCAAACAGGTCCATCTCAACTATTTCTAAGGACCCACCCTCGGCTACTGGAAGCGCGAGAAGATGATCAACTTTGATAGGATCTGATGAATCTCGCACAGTCGCTCTTACATCTCTTCCCCGAGCGAGCAGGTTGGCGACGACATGGCTCCCAATGAAACCACTAGCACCAGTAACTGTAACTAATCCCTCGCTCACAATCTTGGCAGGGGCTGCCGTGGTTGAGGGTTTCTCCCTCAATGAGACAACTCGTCGACGGAGCCGACCACTAACGAAGGATTCTGTGGTGCACTTTCTAGGTCCTCCATTGTGGCCTCCCCACTAAGAACCAATATGCCGTGTACTCCAGCTTTTTCTGCCATTTCCATGTCGGTGTAGAGCCGGTCTCCAATCATGGCGCACTGCTCAGGGCGTAGGCCTAACGCCTCGACCTTGTGCAGAATCATCCCCGGATTTGGTTTACCACAAACGTGCTCCGGTCGCACACCCGTGGTTGCTTCAAACAGGTCCATGTAGGCTCCTGTGTCGGGCAGACCACCATTGGGTGAGGGACAGACCGTATCTGGGTGGCTAGCGACCATTGGAACTCCCCTGTGGAGGTGCACTGAGGCCGTGCTAAGCTTCTCGTAAGTTATCTCGGTATCATATCCTAAAACAACATACTGAGGATTTTCAGAATTAGTAGATACACCCGCATCTTCGAGCATCTGACGCATCCCAGAAGTACCGACGAGGTAAGTTTCTGAGACCCCATTAACACTCAGCCATGCGAGCAGATCATGAGTCGATAGTAGAATGTCTTTCGAGGCAGCAGGCACTCCCATACCCTGCAGCTTCTCGACGTACTGAGTGACAGACTTGCTCGAGTTGTTAGAGAGGAAGAACCTCTGAACCCCCCTCTCTTTCAATCTCAAGAGGAAGTCCAAGGCCCCTTCTATCACATCATCACCTAGGTACAGTGTTCCATCGAGGTCGAGGAACACCGCCTCGATTCCCTCGAGAGTGCGTGGAATTTCCATCATCACCTCACCTCATGGCAGAATCAGCGTCTTGAACATGAACCAGGGACTCCAAAGTGCCTCCTGCGACTCCTTGCTGGCGATCATCTCAGACATCATCTTTCCAATCTCTTTCTTCTTCGACGCTTTCTTGATGAACCAATTGGTGAGGCGCTTCCTCCTCATCAACCTCTGTAGTTTTGTGGAATTTGACAGTTCCTTCCCCAACTCATCCCACATATCCTCCATATACGCCCTCGCTGCTTCTCTGGGAAAACCGTTTGAGTGCACCTCTTTGTCGAAGTGCCTACTCGTCATCTTAGCAGTCAACAAAGCGTTACCGATACCTTCTCCACTGAATGGGTCAACCAGACTGGCCGCGTCTCCCACAGCCATCGCCCCAGCCATCGCCCCGCGCCTCGGTTGGAAGGAAGGCGCCTTCTTCCTCGGCGAGCCGAATGGGAGTTGCCACCCCTTCTGTGATTTAGGCACGAGAGTGGCGTTGGCGAATCGTTGTTTGAATCGGGGGTGTTCTTCAATGACCCACTTCTGTATCTGCTTGAGGGACTTTTTCTTCCCCTTCTGCTTCCTTTGTTCCGATATCAGCATACCAATTCCGACATTTACCACTCCCTTCTGAACTGGGAACAGCCAGAAGTATCCAGGTAGAACCTCATCGATAAAGTGAATTTCGATTGGTCCCTCTGAATCTCCGAGGCCCCCTACATCCTCCCAATACTCGCGGTAACCTCCACAGAAGTGCTCATCATCTCGGAATGGTTCTTCGTGGACCTCGGCGATAGTGCGTGATACCGGACAGTTGTAACCGCCTGCTCCTATCGTCAAGGGAGCACTGAAGGCAAGCTCAGGCTCCTCGGAGCGAACGCCTCCTATCTTCCCCTTTACTCCTAATATCCTCGCTCCTTCTCCCACCCCATCAACAGTTACATCGTTGACAGAGAAGCCTTGCATCACCGCACCACCTGCTTCGAGTACTATCTCGGTAGCGCGCTTGAACAGCATGTAGTCGAATTGAATTCTAGGTAGGGCGTAGCCTGACAACAACCCCTTTGCCTCATAGGTTTCCTTGGGCAACATCACCTTGACCTCTGAACCGTTGGTGCTACCGAAGAGGATGGAATCAACAACGTAGTGAGGAGTGGCTTCGATCATAGGGAGCACACCGAGTTCCTCGACATGAGACAGTGATTTACCCCCAACGGCGTCTCCACACACTTTGTCCCTGGGCCAGACTCCTTTCTCGAGCATTAACACCCGGCAGCCGTTCAAAGCATGGTAGGAGGCCGCAGCCGCCCCCCCAGGTCCTCCCCCTACTACAATCACATCAAACTTGGAACCGTCGTCCGGAACTTCCCCCGTGTCGATAGGCTGTTCCCACTGCTCCACAGGCTCACCGTATCCGGGCTAAGGGACATCTTGCATTCAAACTATGCATCGGGTTGATTCGCAATCGCCTCTTCGATGTGCTGTGAGCCATATGAGACCCCGCAGATAGTGGCAGGGAGGCATCCAGCACACCCAGATTCTCCGATTGGGTTCAAGGCTGAAGTCCCATCGTGGCCTATGGGCCTGCTTTCCTTTCTGCGCCCCGCCAAAGAGGTCCCGACTACATGGTGGAGCGCAACCGATCCCATGTCCACCAGACCTCCCGTCAGAACTCTGTTGATTCTGATAGCCGGTCTCTGGATTTTCGGTACTGGCGACGCTATATTGATTGCAGCGGGAATCGGCAACACACCCTGGACTGTACTGGCTGAGGGAATAGCACTGAACATCGACTGGTCAGTAGGCCAAGCTACCTTCCTTGTCAGCGTCCTCGTACTTCTCCTCTGGATTCCCTTGAAGGAGAAGCCTGGTATCGGTACAATCCTCAACGCGATCATCATTGCTGTGGCGATTGAGGTGATGGTACCACTTCTGCCAGTCCCTGATTCACAGGCAATGGCTGTGTCAGAGGTCCTAATTGGGGTACTCCTGATTGGAATTGGTAGTGGTATCTACCTCACAGCCAATTTGGGGCCGGGTCCGCGAGACGGCTGGATGACCGGGTTGCAGAAGACCTCTGGGATTCCCATAGCAAAGGTCCGAGTCGTCATCGAAGTTTCCGTTTTAGTACTCGGAGTGTTGCTGGGAGGGACATTCAGGGAGGGAACAATTCTTTTCGCCTTACTGATAGGGCCTGTTGTTGCTATCTGTCTCAATCTTGCAGGGCGCTTCGGTAGTCCGGGTGAGGTTCATGGCTGAAACCCATCTGGTCTGACCATGACGGGCCACGGCGTGATTCAACGCTATCGCGAGTTCCTACCGGTGTCTGAGGGAACCCACACAGTCACGTTGAACGAAGGTGGTACCCCTCTCATCGAGACCTCAGGCATTGTCAGTGATATCGGAGGAGACTTCCGACTCTTTGTCAAGTATGAAGGACTCAACCCAACGGCTTCGTTCAAGGATCGGGGAATGACACTGGCCGTTACCAAGGCCGCAGAGCGCGGGGCCAGCATCGTGGTGTGTGCCAGCACTGGCAACACCAGTGCATCCGCTGCGGCCTATGCAGCCGCTGCTGGAATGACCTGTTTGGTCCTGATACCAGAAGGCAAAATCGCCTATGGAAAGATGGCCCAGGCGCTAATCCATGGAGCCCAGACCATTGAGATTAGAGGGAACTTCGACGATGCCCTCGAAATCGTTAGGAGGTTAGGTGAGAGGGATGAGATTGAAGTGGTGAATAGCATCAACCCATTCCGCATACAGGGGCAGAAAACGGCGGCGTTTGAGGTCTGCGACTCTCTTGGAGATGCCCCTGATATGCACTTCCTACCAGTGGGCAATGCTGGCAACATCACCGCCTATTGGTTAGGCTACAATGAGTATCTCAAAGCCGGGAGAAGCAGAGGGTTGCCTCGAATGATGGGATGGCAGGCAGAGGGCGCTGCTCCGATTGTACGCGGAGCCCCTGTAGAGAACCCTGAGACCATCGCCACCGCGATACGTATCGGCAATCCAGCAAGCTGGGAACACGCGGTCAAGGCAGCCACGGAGTCATCGGGAGCAATTGATATGGTGAGTGACGATGAGATACTGGATGCTCAAAGGCTTCTGGCTCGCTCTGCCGGGATATTTGTGGAGCCTGCTTCCGCTGCTGGCTTCGCCGGCCTTCTGAAGTGCCATACTGCTGGTAACATCCCTAAAGGGAGCACAGTAGTTGTCACTGTGACCGGCCATGGCTTGAAAGACCCTAGAGTAGCGGTTGAGAACTCTCTCGCTGAATCGACCGTGGTTGACGCCGATTTGAATTCGGTGCTAGCAGCTATCGGGCTGGATTAACTAAGGGCCTTTGCCTCTCCATCAAAGTTGTAGAACGAGACCAGAGTCTGAGTGTGGCCCACCCCCTGTACTGCTGAGAGACCGTCGAGAATCGAATCACCAAGGTCCTCCATGTTCTTCGCTAGGACCTCGATGATGAAATCCCACTGCCCGGTGACTATGTGGCATCCGACGACGAATGGCATGCTACAGATCTCCTGAGCCACATCCCGCCTGTCGGTCTCCCCCCTCTCCCCAGCCCAGTTGGCGAGGATGAAGGCATGCAGACTCCATCCAAGCTCCTCCTTTCCGAGTTCCACCGTGAAACGCCGCACAACCCCCCTTTCTTGCAGCCTCCTTATCCTGTCGTGTACAGTGACCCTAGGCATCCCTAAAGTGTCGGCTATAGCTTGTGTACTGGCTCGCGAATCTTCCTTCAACATACCAATTATGCTTGCATCCTTGGCGTCCAATTCTGAGGTAGGCATGAGTTTGGGAAGTGACGGTGAGAAATAAATTATTCCGACATTTAGTCGGATTATCTATGTATTCATGATTATTATTCGACATTTTCTAAATATTACCGGCGTATAGTTGATGACACTATCGCTACTCGGAGTTCCATGAGCGACAAGTACTCCGACAAGAGATTTGCAACGCGCGCGATATGGTCAGGCACCCAGAATATCGAGGGAGCCGCCTCCACCCCGATCTTCCTGACCTCGACTTACCAACTCACCGACGAGCGCTATCAGGGCTGGGCCAACGGAGCCCAGCACACAGCGCTGTATAGCCGCCTCTCAAGCATCAATTCCGAAGGGGTGGCGCAGAAGGTTGCCGCTCTTGAGGGTGCAGAGGACGGGGAGACATTCGCGAGTGGGATGTCGGCAGTCACAACGACCCTACTTGCTCTGCTTTCGAATGGCGACCACATGGTGGCGAGCCCCGACTGCTATGGTGGGACATACGGATTCATGACCGAGGACCTTCCGAGATTCGGCATCGAAGTATCAATGGCTGATATCAGGGACCCCTCGTCCTATGAGGCCGCCATTCAGGAGAACACCAAGATCCTGTACGTAGAGACCATGACTAACCCTGTTCTCAAGGTGTGCGACCTAGAGGCAATGGCTGCGGTAGCCAAGAAGCATGGCCTCATTGCCATTGTTGACAACACCTTTGCAACCCCTTGGGCATGCAATCCCATATCAATGGGCTTTGATCTAGTCATTCACTCAGGCACAAAATACCTCGGAGGCCATTCGGACCTGATAGCCGGAATCGTAGTCGGAAGCAAGGACCTAGTGGCAGAAATATTCCCCAAAAAAGTGCATCTGGGGGGTGCCGCCGATCCGCATATGTGTTATCTGCTTGAGAGGGGGATGAGGACTCTCCACGCCCGCATGCCAATCCACGCTGCCAACTCTGCTGAACTAGCGAGTAGATTGGAGGAACATCCGATGATAGAGAGCGTCAACCATACTTCCCTCTCGAGTTACACCGACCATGAAGTCGCTCAGAGGATTATGCCTAGGGGAAGCGGTATGCTGTCTTACGTCATCAAGGGAGGTGACGAGGCAGCCCTACGCTACATGAGAGCGCTGGAACTGATTTTCGAGGCCACCAGCCTCGGGGGAATAGAGAGTCTCGTCGAGTGTCCATTCAACTCCAGTCACATGTTCGTGCCCGAAGAGGTGCGCAGGGAGGCAGGAGTAGTCTCGGGGTTCGTTAGGATGAGCGTCGGGATCGAGGATGTCGAGGACCTGTGGGCCGATATGCAACAAGCACTGGCTGCTGCAACCAATTTCCTAGAAACCAGAGCTTGAGGTGTCCGTATGGACATCGATTTACTGATTGCCACTCTTGTTTTCATCATCCCGATGTGTTTTTCCCCCGGCCCGAATAATGTACTATGCGCTGCTCATGGATCCCAACACGGTCTACGAGCAACACTCCCTCTGATTGCTGGTATGGCAATCGGCTGGTCAACACTCGGTTTATTTGTCGGTGGCGCTACAGTGTTTATCGAGGAGAATAAGTCATACTTCGACTTGCTGAGGTATCTAGGCGCGGCCTACATTGCCTATCTCGCATTCCAGGTAGCTACAGCCTCTCCAATATCAGAAGAAGTTCAGGAGAGCGAACGTCTTGGTACCATTACAGGTATTGTCCTACAAGTTGTTAATGGGAAGGCTTGGATTCACTTCCTCGTGCTAATGACAGCCTTTGGCTCCCTGTTTGGAACTGGTTTTGAGGCCAAGGCCCTGCTTGTTTTACTGAATCTTCTCTGTGGCCTGCCCGCAGTAGTATCTTGGGCCGCCTTCGGCACTCTCTTGAAGAGAACCTTCAGTAGTCCAGAATCTGCGAAAAATCTCAATCGGGTGATGGGGGCATCGCTGTTTGCTGTTGCAATTTGGATAACTTTCTCACACTGATTAGGGCAGTCTGCCCGAACCGCTAGCCTCAGAAAGCCACTTCATCGCTGCTTCGTAGTCTTGTACTGCATCCTTGTTGTCGTTGAGTAACAGGTCCTCGGCGGCATCCCACAATGCCCGTAGAGCCGGGACCCAATCGCCCCCTTTGTCCCGACTGGCCTCGTCGAAGCGCCAGGCGTCTGACTCGGTTCTATCGTGCACATTGAGCCAAGCCCAACCCATCGCCATCTCCAAACCCTTCCCTTTCCGGGCCTTGGAGACGGTGGAAGCAACCCCGCTGTCGACGGCCTGCCTAATCAGATTGTCAACGAAGTCCAGTGGGCTAGGTAGAGAGCCGGCTTCCCATGGCAACCTCTCCAGTCGCATAGCCGTGGACCTACTGTCCCCGAGTTCGCGGAAGAATGCCCCAAAGCCCTGCTTGCGCTTCTCTTGCTTGCTTAGAACAGCCTCGGCACCATCTCCAGTCATCCCATAGATTCCCTCGAGTATGACGAGACCGTGCTCCGGCCAGAGTGCGACAAGATTGGGGTGGCAGGATGAGTCCTCGAAGCGAACCACATCTTCCTCGATTTCAAGAACCAATCCATCAGTCCTGACGTGAATCCCCGTCTCCAGTGAGTCTAGGATGCAGGCCAACGCAGCTCTCTCCTCTGCTGTTCCCATCATATGCTCTAGGAAATCCCCACGTGCTTCCTCTGAGAACCAATGGGTTCCGACCACATAACCATCGCTGATGGAGTTCAGTATACTAGTTCTGCAAGATCTCGCTAGAAGAGAATCATCGAGTGCCAACCCAAGCCAAGCCTCGAGAATCTCCTCAAGCCGCTCGACCCCCTCTTCGGGCAAATCTCTGTCTTCCGGCCATCCCTCCGGCCTCCACATCCACTCGGCACTGGACACATCTCTAAGGCGGGGCGGCATCATCCCCATCGCCACGCTTTGGGCGAACTGCACTTCGGACTTCGCCAACGCCGCCTGAGAAAGGCCTACTACAGCACCATCACCGAACTCCATACGCAGCCATCCGGTTTCAGTCAACTCCCCATCAGCGACTGTATGTTCATCTAGACCATTGCTCCATTTGACTTGGTCACCACTCAACTCGATCGAGGAGTTATCAAGGCTCCAATTCACCCATTCAACCGGAGGAGAGGGGGTTTTTCCAGTGAATACGAAACCACCGTCCCATGAGAAGAACCATTGTCCTGCCTTGGCATGTTCATCCCAGACTAGCAGACGCAACTTTGGATGAGTGTGATTCTGGATTCCTGCAAGATGACTCTGTTTGCCATTACCTCTGCGGATGTAACTGGCGACCCCGAACAGGGGATTCTTGAACACCGCGACGGTGGATCGGTCTTCTTCCGTTGCGGCAAGCAGACTACCAGCCAACGCACAGCACACGGGGTCACCCCCCTTCTTCGTCATCCGCTTGCGCAGCCATTTGGGATCGTTTCGTTTCGAGGCCACTACAGAGAGTTCCTTGAGCGTCCGTGCCATCTTGTCCTTCGAAAAAAATGACCCGTCCAACTCCCCCCTTATTTCTGGCACGAAGATTTCGGGGTCGTCCATAAGTTCCTCGAGGTTCCTGTCGAGCCGGTGTTGAATCTCCTTCGAGGCCTGTTTTATCCCTCGCATTCGAATCTTCTTGCGTCGATTCTTGTCGCCAGGAAAACTGACTTCTGCTGGGGGCTTCGCCATCTCTCTCACCCCCTCCAATCAAAGCTCCTGTTTGAGTCCGTCGTCTAATGGGGGAGCCTGCGGCGCTCGAAGGCTGATTCCTCCATACCGCTAAACTCGGCTGGAAGTATGAACGCGTGCACATATCCCATGCCAATCTCTGAAAGCTCCTCAAGAGTGCCCGATACAACCCGTTCTTTCTCTGTACCGAGGTCGCTTAGAAGCATCCCAACCCAGTTCCTGATGGGCTGGTCGAGCGACGATGAGACACACTCGGTTCGTTCACCCATCCTCTCGAGCAGGGACACCGCCTCACCGGGCACCATCGGGCGTGGTGTTTCCAAACCCATTCCCGTTGGATCGAGGTCGAGTAACACCAGAGTATGAAGCCCCCCCTCCTTATTTTTGCATATCATTTCCAGCGGGGATGTCGGCAGGTAATCTCCGGCCGAGAATGGGATGGTGACCTGCCGGCCGAACCGGTATGACTGCAGTCCGGAAAGCGAGACTGCAAGGGCAGTGGCAGTCAGACCTGGTATCACATGGAAACTAATCCCTTCCTCAGCGCAGCGCTCCTCCAGATCTATGTGCGTGGTCGCCTGCATGGGATCTCCGACAATCAGAAGGGCCACCGGCTGCTTGCTTGCTAGTTCGAGCAGTTTGTCGGGCTTCTCGACCCCATTTCGCATCACCCTCTCCCAACTACCTACTACCGATTCCAAACGCTCCTCCTCGCTAGGTGGTAGGACCGCAGTGTAACCCTCTAGGAATCTCTTGGAACACTCCCTAGCAACACTCCTAGCCCGCTCGGTCATATGGGTAAGGTCCCCCGGTCCGATGCCAATCAGCCAAAGTCCGGGCTCTGCCTCTCCATCCGTCATGGTGAAGCGGGCTGCCCCGCTGCCCATCATGAACGTGATGCGCCATATCTCTGTCCCCAATCTTCAGGTGGAGCAGGCCTTAGGCCTGATTCGCGAGCTTGACCTTCTCGCTCCGGCCATGCATGTGTTCCCGGCCGAGGACGGAGAATCTAGGCTTATACCACTAGATTTTGGCGCCCCCCTTTCTCTGCCAGAGGGCCTAGCGAACTTTGAGGTCGTGGAGCACGAGGGCAAGCCAGACGAGAGGGCTGACAGTGACTGGTGGGGGTATCTGGGAGCGCTAGTCGGTGAGGAAACAGTTGAGTGTCACGGCGAGGCCTGGCCGTCTTCGCACGAGTTCTTTGGTGACATGATGATTGTGAGGCTGGATGATGAGGTTATCGATTACTCACAGCAGATTGCCACTGCCAAACTACAATCACACCCCCACATCAGGTTGATACTGTCTGACCGAGGGGTGCTGGGTGAGCTCAGAATCCGGGACCTGACTCCCATTGGCGCGCGTCGCGACGGCGAGATAATCTTGGAGAACATCCCTGATGACATAGCCAGCACTAGGGTGATGGTGAGGGAATCCGGAAGGAGCATACTATGCGACCCCACCCGGGCATACTTCTCCACCAAACTGCAGTCGGAAAGGCTTGAGACACTGGCTCTCGCCAAGGAACTCTTCTCCCTACTCGACCGCCCACTGCGCGTTTGCGACCCGTTCTGCGGCGTCGGCCCAGCCCTCGCCACACTTCTTGGCGAACCCGATCTCGTGGGCGAAGTCCTCGCTTCGGACCTCAATCCAGACGCCGTCGAGATGCTGTTTGACAACCTACGTCGCTGGGACCGCAGGGACTACCCAAGTAATCCTACACCCCTCTCTCAGATTCACCCTGACAGACTCGTTGGGGTGTCCGACGCCACTTCCCTGCCCTCGGATCCACAAATCTCTGGCAACTGGGATTTACTTCTGGTCAACTTGCCTCATCGAACCATCGAACTCCTCCCCTCTCTTGTCCCTCTGTTGGACACTCGATCCCCGAGTTTAATCAGAGGCAGAGTGATAGTAGCAGAATCAGAGATTGCCACCGCTAACGCCGCTATCCGCTCCGCACTCCCAAATCGTCTAGAGGGCGCGCCTGAGCCCGTGTTGAGAATCAAGCGCGACTACAGCTCCACATTGCGACTTTGCTCCTTCGAGGCATGGATGGCCACAACTTCTGAGGGTGAATAGTGATGACAACTCGATTGGGATGCGCCTTTCTAACTCTCATCTTACTCACTGCGACTCTAACGGGGTGTTTTGGCTTCGAGGACGAATTACAAGAAGAGCCAGAGTACGAGCACTGGCTCCCAGATGTTGAGGACCGATCTAACAAGTTCTATCAGGACGACGATGTGTTTAGTCGAGTCTCATGGAATGGCTCATTGGGTGTCGACACAGTCCGCTCAATCTATGTCCCCGTACCAGCCATTACAGCAAGTGATGGCGGGGCTGGAGTCACCGGTGGAGCAGAAGTCCACATGGGTCTGTGGCTCCCTGTTATCGAAGGGTGCGACATGGACGCCACAGAATTACCTGAAGAGTGCCGCGTCCCTGTTATTGCCGAGATTGGGCCGTACTACGATGATGGTGATGTCGATGCTCTGACCCCAGCAGACAGACTCGGTCGTTTCCTAATAGAGAACTTCGTGCCGCATGGTTTCGGAGTCGCTCAGGTGTCTGTGTTTGGCACCGGAGAGTCAAATCATTGCATGGATCTCATGGGTCTCGATGAGCAGGAGGGGATTCATGCTGCTGTGGAGTATCTCGGAGACGCGCCCTTCTCGAACGGAAACGTCGGTGTGATTGGCAAATCGTATGACGGTTCCACACCATGGGAAGCAGCGGCAATGGGTTCGGATCATCTGAAGACCATAGTGCCAATGTCCGGATTAATTGGCGTCCACGACCTGATGTGGCGCAATGGCAGCATGGAGGCGCGTGGGGCCATCATGCACAACGGCGTCTACGGCAGCTTCGGTTTGGATGGTGATCTGGAGGACGCTCAGAATGCTTGCGAGGGCTATTTCGAGGGATACTATGCAGGAGTGGGGGCGTATCTGACCGGCGACAATCTCGCGTGGACCGGCAGTGACTACTGGGAAGAGCGCCACTTCCTGACTAGGGCCCTGCAGAATTACAACGGCTCAGTGTACATCATTCACGGTCTACAGGATTGGAACGTCGACCCTCACATGGCTTTTCCAGTACACAATACTCTACTCAAGACTGGCTTTGATGTCAAGGGGCTCTACGGGCAATGGGGACACGACTATCCTGACCGTAGAAGCGGCCACGAGGGCCTGAACAGTGGCCGAGGAGCCGAGGCATTCCCGTATACACTACGTTGGGACTGGGCCGATGATATGCTGGAGTGGTTCAATTTCTACCTCAAGGACAAGGGACCCCAGCCCAGACTGATTGCTGAGGTTCAGGATAACATGGGAGGATGGAGGGTTGAACCCAACTATCCTCCTCCGGATCAAGAGTGGATTTACTTCGATATGGACTCATGTTCGATAGGTGGCAGCAACATAATCACAGCGACTTCCAGCCTGATTATTGAGTGCCCTGAGTTCGATGTTGAGACTCGCATTGTTGGAACCCCGACTTTCCACGTCGAGGCCACAATATCCCTCTTCGCAAGCAGTGGTCATCTCTTCGTGGAAATGGTCCAAGCAAGTAGTGGCATGCATCTAGGGCATGCTGTGATGGATTTGAGATTCCACGAGGGAGGCGGTGATGGTGAGATATTGACCCCTGGAGAGACGGTAATCGCCAAAATGGAATTCTTTGGAATGGATGTAATCATCCCCTCCGGTGATGCCATCAATCTGATTATCACTCAAACTGGTGAGGATTATGTTCCCAGTCCAGTATCGATGATGCCTGTAACTCTAAGTCTCGGTTCTTCGAGCCTCTTGGGCTTGTCTACAGTCAACCGTGACTGTACAGCTCTCTTCCTACCACCTACGCACCCTCCATATCCACAATGCTCCTTTGAGGCATGAATGGTCCCAACGCTGTAGGCAAATTTATCTGACCTCCTTAGATGAACCACTATGATTCCTCAGCTTATTGGGAAATTTATTTGTTCAGGACAGATGTGGGAAGACGAATTGGAGTGATATTTTGGCCAATGACGAGAAACAAATGATTGAATTGTTCTTCTGGGCGTTTTTAGTATCAGTAGGAGCCTTAGGTTTGTTAGATCAACTGGGAGGTTGGGACGGGTACACCTCAATTTCCTCAATCGTTGGAATATCAGAAGATGACATAGCCCCCATCATGCTAGTTCTAACATTTTTCTCAATCGTTGGCTTACACACTCTCGCCCGTGATGAAGAATACCGCCCCCATTCTTTCGCCTGGAAGAATCGGGAATCTGAACCCGAGCAAGAAGACTCAGAATCAGAAACCAACTGGTGGGACAACGAATCGGGTGAATGATTGGCGCCCCGACCGGGATTTGAACCCGGGTCGCAGCCTCGACAGGGCTGCATGATAGGCCACTACACCATCAGGGCAGAGACCCTTCGACAAGGCCCTTCTTTTTCAATCTTTGATAGGGTATTGTTCATCACCCGTCCCCACTGGGGTTCGACATGGGCGAACATCCTCTCGTCATCGATGTCATCGACAACGGTGGTCAGTGGACTCACCGTGAGTGGCGTATGCTACGCTACCTAGGTGTTGACACCCAGATTCTTCCCAACGATACACCTGTCGAGGAGCTCCGCCCTGTGGACGGTCTCATCTTGTCTGGTGGTGCGGCGCGTGTGGGCCTGACCGGTGAGCTGGGCAATTGCGGTGGTTTCCTTGGCCTAGATATCCCTATACTCGGAATCTGTGCTGGCCATCAGTTCATGGCAGGTTTCTACGGTGGCGGCGCCGCCGAAGCGCCAAAACCTGAGTTTGGCGCTGCTACCATCTCTCTCATCGATGGTGGTGGCGTACTTTTCGAGGGGACTCCAGATGAGCAGGCGGTCTGGGAGAGTCACAACGACGAGGTCACAGAGGCACCCCCCGGCTTCGTTATTACCGCGCACAGCGAGTCCTGCGAGGTGCAGGGGATGGAGAACGAGTCTGGAGATCGATTTGGACTTCAATTCCACCCTGAAGTACACGACT
>Ga0206678_10001543_pt1 | contig 14994 bp, 14 predicted proteins | sample M180m12015metaG_FD_155453 | JGI IMG/M metagenome (GOLD analysis project Ga0206678, IMG submission 155453) | Ammonia-oxidizing marine archaeal communities from Monterey Bay, California, United States - M1 80m 12015 | ecosystem: Environmental > Aquatic > Marine > Intertidal zone | place: USA... | reverse complement strand
GGTATTGAAAGCAGTGTCTTCGATGGTCATTGCCACGCGGATATGCCCTGCTGCGGCACTTCCAAAGCTTTCGCCGGGCATCACTGCAATGTGATGTTTGTCTAAAAGGGTATTGGCGAACGCGTCTCCGCTTAAGCCGGTGCTGCGTATGTCGAGCATCAGGTACATTGCACCCTGCGCTGGGACTAGGCTAACCGCAGTTTGACCTGCCAGCATGTCTTGGGCCAAGTTGCGTCTGCGACGGAAGGGGGCCGCAACCTGGGCTTCTATATCGGGGCCCTGATCCAGTGCATAGGCGCTCGCATCCTGCACAAATCCGGGAACGCCATATGTCGTATGGGTGGCCAGATTGATCATATGGTCGATAGCCTCGGCAGGGCCTATAACCCAGCCGCAGCGCGAGCCGGTCATAGCGTGACTTTTGGACATTGATCCAACCACCAACGTACGCTCGACCATTCCGGGCAGGCTGCGCGGGCTCAGATGTGCGCCTTGCCAGACTTGACTGTCATATACCTCGTCGGAGATCAGCCAGAGGTCATGGCGCTGGCACACCTTTGCAATGCCTTCGAGAGTGGCTCGGGAATAAACTATGCCTGTGGGGTTGTTAGGCGAATTGATCAGCAAACTTGCGGCACCCTTTGCGACGACATCGATATCGCTCGCGCGGGGTTGAAAGCCATCATCTGCCCGCGTCTGGATTGCATGGGGGATCGCGCTGACGCCCCGCAAGGTGCCGGGATAGGTGGCGTAATAGGGATCAATGTACAGCGCTTTGTCGCCTGGGTCGCATACGGCTGCATGGCCGGCAAACAGGGCAGATTGCCCTCCGGGTGTGATCAAGACATTGTCGCGGGTCGTCTTGACACCGGTGCGTTCGGTCGTGCGCCTTGCAACACTGTCGCGCAGGGCGTCAGTGCCCGGCACCATGGCGTAGCCTGTGTGCCCACCAAGTGCACTGGCATGCATGTGCTGAAGGATCGGGGCAGCTGTGCGGATATCATGTTCGCCTATCGTCAATTCAATGACCGGAACACCCTGCGCGATCATTTCACGTGCCCTTAAGAACACGTCCCATCCACCTGAATCGTCGTCGGTCAGGGTTGTGATTCGATGTGACAGCGCCATGTTTCCTCCTGACCTTCGATTTGGTTCAAAGGGTCAGAGTGCATTTGCATTGTCAACACGCGCCGCGGCACTCGTGTCTTGACCGCGCCCTGTATTGGAAGGTACGAGTGGTGCATGAACCAGATCATTTGCATTTGTTGCTGCATTCTCTGCTGATTTTCTTAGCGGGCCGGTTCTTTGTTTCCTTGACAGTTCAGAATTGCTAGGCCCGCGCCAACCCTTCGCGCGAGCATTGACATGAATATCACACTCTATAACACCGCCACCCGCCGCAAAGAGGTGCTGGATCCAATCGATCCGGACAATGTGCGTATGTATGTCTGTGGGCCAACGGTTTACGACCGCGCGCATCTGGGCAATGCGCGGCCGGTGTTGGTGTTTGACGTGCTCTATCGGCTGCTGCGTCACACATATGGCGCAGAGCGCGTCACTTATGTGCGCAATTTCACGGATGTGGATGACAAGATCAATGCGCGTGCTGCCTTATCCGGGCGCTCCATCACAGATATCACCGCCGAAACAACGCAATGGTTTCTGGATGACATGGCCGCGATCGGCGCGCTGCAACCCTCGATCAGGGGCCGTGATCATGAGCGTGCGATGCCGCGTGCAACGGCCTATGTCGGCCAGATGATCGCGATGATTTCTGGTCTGATTGCAGATGGGTACGCTTATGAAAATGAAGGGCATGTGTTGTTTCGGGTGCGCAAATACGAAGACTATGGTGCGCTATCTGGCCGGTCGGTTGACGATATGATTGCCGGCGCGCGGGTCGAGGTTGCCCCCTACAAAGAAGATCCGATGGATTTTGTAATGTGGAAGCCTTCGGATGATGAAACGCCCGGCTGGGACAGCCCGTGGGGCCGTGGCCGTCCGGGCTGGCATATTGAATGTTCAGCCATGGCGGCGGATCTGTTGGGTGACAGCTTTGATATTCATGGCGGAGGCAACGATCTGACTTTTCCGCACCACGAAAACGAAATTGCGCAGTCAAAATGCACAGGCCATGGCTTTGCCAACGTGTGGATGCACAATGAGATGCTGCAGGTTGAAGGCAAGAAGATGTCCAAATCTCTGGGCAACTTTTTCACGGTCCGGGATTTGCTGGATCAGGGTGTGCCCGGCGAGATCATCCGCTTTGTCATGTTGTCGACGCATTATCGCAAGCCGATGGATTGGACCGAAAAGAAACGAGCTGAAGCAGAAGCGACTTTACGCAAATGGCGTTCAATAACTGCCGGTGTCGATTTGGATTTGGCGCAGGAACATGCCACCGCTGCATTGTCAGATGATCTGAATGTTTCAGAGGTGATTATGCGCATGCACAGTCTTGCAGCCGAGGGCAAAAGCGCTGCCTTGCGGGCGACGGGCGCGATGATTGGGTTGCTGGGTGATGACATGGGACAATGGGCGGAGGCGCCAGAAATTGATCTGCGCGCTCATGAGGCCACATTGACCGAGGCGCGTTCTACAGCAATGCAAAGCAAGGATTTTGGCCCTGTGGATCGGTTGAAGGCTGCCCTGATTGACGCAGGTGTTGAGGTACGCATGAGCAAAGAGGGGGTGGAACTCCTGCCCGGAGTGGGCTTTGATCCAGCGAAACTTGAGAATCTGGAATGACCCTAGTCGAAAAACGGATAGTCAAGAGCTACAGCCGATGGGCAGACCGTGACGCGCCCACAGCGACAGCTTTGGGCGCGCACTTCTGGCGAATCGCAGAGGCGTGTGCGCCCTGTATGACTTTGGGGCCTTTTTCATGAAAGAACGCCTGTACCTTTTTGATACGACCCTTCGGGATGGGCAGCAAACTCAGGGCGTCCAGTTTTCGGCTGACGAAAAGCACCAGATTGCCAACGCACTTGACACGCTTGGCATCGATCACATCGAAGGTGGCTGGCCGGGCGCCAACCCCACCGACAGCGCGTTTTTCGAAAACCCACCTAAAACGCGTGCGACCTTTACCGCTTTTGGCATGACCAAGCGGGCGGGGATCAGTGCAGAAAATGACGATGTTCTGGCTGCCGTGCTCAATGCGAATACGGCTTCGGTTTGCTTGGTGGGCAAAACCCATGACTTTCATGTGCGCACCGCTCTTGGAATATCGCTTGACGAAAATACCCGCAATATCGCGCAAAGCTTTGCCCATATCACGGCGCGAGGGCGCGAGGCGATTTTCGACGCTGAGCATTTTTTTGACGGCTACACGTCAAATCCTGATTATGCGCTTGAGGCGGTGCATGCTGCCTTTGATGCGGGTGCGCGGTGGGTCGCGCTGTGCGACACCAATGGGGGCACATTGCCTGCGGATATTCACCGCATCACCAATGCTGTCATAGAGTCGGGTATCCCCGGGAATCGGCTGGGTATTCACACCCATAATGATACCGAAAACGCCGTCGCCGGGTCCCTTGCGGCCATTGATGCCGGTGCGCGGCAGATACAGGGCACGCTGAATGGGCTGGGCGAGCGCTGCGGCAACGCCAACCTGACGGCGCTGATCCCGATCCTGCTGCTGAAAGAGCCTTATGCAAGCCGCTTCGAGACGGGTGTAACGCCGCATGCGTTGAAACGGCTCACACGGGTGAGCCGCATGCTTGATGATATCCTCAACCGGGTGCCGCAGAAGCAGGCGGCTTTTGTGGGGGCGTCGGCCTTTGCGCACAAGGCAGGGCTCCACGCCAGTGCGATCCTCAAAGATCCGACCACATATGAACATATTGATCCCGCTGGCGTGGGCAATGCGCGCATCATCCCGATGTCCAATCAGGCGGGGCAGTCCAACCTGCGCAAGCGTTTGGGCGAGATGGGGCTGGATGTGCCGCCCAAAGATCCCGCGCTGTCGCTTATTCTCGACAGGATCAAGGCGCGCGAGGCCCAGGGTTACAGCTATGACACGGCTCAGGCATCGTTCGAGATCCTCGCGCGCGAGGAACTCGGCGTGTTGCCGGACTTCTTTGAGGTCAAGCGCTACCGCGTCACAATCGAACGACGCAAAAACAAACGTAACCGTATGGTTTCTCTGTCCGAAGCCGTCGTGGTGGTCAAGGTGGATGGCAAAAAGAAACTGTCGGTTTCTGAATCTATGGATGAAAACGGCACCGATCGTGGTCCCGTTAACGCGCTCGCCAAAGCGCTGGCAAAGGATCTGGGCCCCTATCAGTCTATCGTCGAGGACATCCGCCTTGTCGATTTCAAGGTACGCATTACCCAAGGTGGCACCGAAGCCGTGACCCGAGTAATCATCGACAGCGAAGACGGGAAGGGCCGCCGCTGGTCGACCGTGGGCGTGTCGGCCAATATCGTCGACGCCTCGTTCGAGGCGCTGCTAGATGCGATCCGCTGGAAGCTGGTGCAGGACGGTGCAACTGGACAGGCAGTATGATGTTCAATCGTCATCTGACCTTTCATAAGGTTGGCCGCAAAGCATCGCTGGATCGACGTGATGTGCGCTGGAAATTCACAGAAAAAAGCGTGAACTGGCCTGTTGCGTTGCTGAACATTGTATGCGGTTGTGCCGCCGACACGGCCACATGCGCATGCGCACGGTCCCAGACCGGCAACAGGTACATTGGACACGAGAAAGATGTCTATGCATTGCTTGTGGTGGTGTCCGCGTGAACCTGTCTGACGACATTGTCGGCTGCGCCAAACTCGTTGAACAGGGTGACCCGGATCGGTTCAGAACCGTCATGGCTGCACCGGTGTCCGCGCGGCGGGTTTTGTTCCCGCTTTATGCGTTCAATGTTGAGGTCTCGCGAGCGCCTTGGGTCACTCAAGAACCTATGATCGCCGAAATGCGTCTGCAGTGGTGGCGCGATGCGCTCGAAGAAATCGCCAAAGGCAAAGCCGTGCGCAAGCACGAAGTCACAACACCGCTGGCGGAAGTGATCGACCCGGAAAAAGCCAAGATGCTTGATGGCGCGATCGTCTCGCGGCGTTGGGATATTTACAAGGAAGCCTTCGAAGATCCTGAACACTTTGATCATTATATCGATGCGACGGCGGGTCATTTCATGTGGGTGGCGGCGCGATGTCTTGGTGCGCGGCCAGAGGCAGAGCCCGCAGTGCGTGGCGTCGCCTATGCCGCAGGCGTCGCGGCGTTTCTGCGTGCGGTGCCGGTTTTGGAGGCCTCGGGGCGCATCCCGTTGATTGATGGGACAAACGAGGGGGTGGCGACATTGGCACGGCGGGCGCAGGCGCGTCTGATCCGCCCTGACTTGCCCAAACTGGCAAGGGCTGCACTTTGGCCAGCCATCGGCACGGGCAAGTTCCTGAATGATGTGATCAAAGCACCGGGCCTTGTCGCAGATGGCGCAATTCCCGCAAGGCTTACATCCGGGCGGTTGAGTTGGTCGGCGTTAACGGGGTGGTTTATGTTTTAGACTGCAGTGCTTTTCGGGCGCAGAACCAGCCAGATCAGCGACCCACCCGCGAGCAGCAAAAACGGCACCATAGCGACGTTGACTGCGGCCCAGCCTTCGACTGGATCGCCGCCGATGCAGTTCATTAAGCCGCCCGACGCCAGCGACGCGATAGTGACCCCGCCGAAAACAATTAGGTCGTTCATTCCCTGCATCCGGCCCCGCTCTTGCGGGCTATGGGCACTGGCCAGCAGTGTGGTTGCGCCGATAAAGCCAAAATTCCAACCAACGCCGAGAAGAAAGAGCGCGCCATAGAAATTCATCAGGTCTATGCCCTGCAAGGCGACAACCCCGGCTGCGGCCAGAATGGCGATGCCAAGCCCCATGATCTTTTCCGTACCAAAGCGCGCAATCAGATGACCGGTAAAAAACGAGGGCGCAAACATGGCCAGCACGTGCACCGTGACAACATTGGCTGCGTCTGGCTCGCTAAATCCGCAGCCCACAACTGCCAGCGGCGTCGACGTCATCACCAGGTTCATCAGCGCATAGGAAACCGCCGCACAGATCACCGCGACCGCGATGCGCGGGTTGGCCAATAGCTCGCGCCGCGTGCGCGCTGGACCATCAGCTGCAGTTGCTGCTGCCGGCTTTGGAATGTCCAGCAGCAGAAACAACAGCATGCCCACAACATTGAACCCCATCGCGGCGTAATAAATCGGGATATACCGTGTAACCGTCGCATCAGCGCTATTGGCCGTAACATAGCCCACGACTTGAGGGCCGATAATTGCAGACAATAAGCCCCCTGCCATGACATAAGAAATGGCTTTGGGGCGGAAGGCTTCAGACGCGGTATCAGCGGCGGCAAAGCGATAAAAACCTTGTGCGGACATATATATCCCGGTCAGGTAGCTGCCTGCAAGAAATAGCCAAAAGCTGCCCGCTGACAGCGCATAAACCCCAATGGCGGCTCCGATCAGTCCGCCGATTGCACCCAGAATGAAACCCGTGCGACGCCCGAAACGCTGCATAACGTTTGACAACCAAGGTGCGGTCGTCATCGAACCAAACACGATCAGAGAAATGGGCAAAGTGGCGAGGCAGGCATAAGGGCTGAGCTGTTGCCCGGCAAGGCCAGCAACTACGAACATCATGGTAATCTGGCTTCCCAGAAAAGCTTGGGCGGCAACTAGAACGGCCACGTTGCGCTTGGCGCGGTTATCGTCGATTTGGGTCATAAGACTGACTAAACCCGAATGCAGCCGGGCCACAAGAGGTGATACACGGCACATCTCCACAGACAGTTGCGCGCGCGCGCGCAGACAGGTTAGGCTGACCACATGTCAAAAGGGCCACAGATCGCGATACTTGGCGGCGCACGCGAAACCGCACAGGCGGTAGACTGGGTGCTGCACGCGGGCGCGCGCGGACAGGTTATCTGGGGTGCCGGGGCGGAGGCCGAGCCATTGCCATTGGCTGTGGGATCTATGGATCAGGTGACAGATGCAGACGGGGTTCTGGACGTCACACATGCCTTTGACGAAAAGACGCGGCACAGTGCTATGGCTGTTGCGTCGCAGCTGCCTTACGCTCGTATGAGACGTGCGGCCTGGCACCCTACGGATGCGGATCAATGGACCGAAGTTGACAGTCTGGAACAGGCTGTCGCGGCACTGCCTACGGGTGCGCGTGTCTTTGCTGCGACGGGGCGGGGAAGTCTGACAGCACTTGCGACGCATGACGGGCCGGTTTTCTTACGCCAGTTGAGCGCCCATAATCTTCCAATGCCACTGGCACATGGGCAGTATGTTTTTGGTGCGGCCCCGTTTTCGGTCGCACAAGAGGTTGAACTGCTGCGCAGATTGCAGATTGATGTGGTGCTGGCACGCAACATAGGCGGGCCGCATAGTTTTCCAAAACTCGCCGCCGCCCGGCATTTGGGCCTGCCTGCTGTTTTGCTGCGCCCGCCAGCCTTGCCGGACGGGCCGCATCTGCGCAGCTTCGAGGATGTGCGCACATGGGTGCGGGGATTGCGATGCGAACCATAGAAACGAACGCCGATGTGGCAGAAGGGGCCAATTGGTTGGCAGCGCAAGACTGGCGGCTTTCACGTGCACTTGAAGTGGCTGGGCCGCTGCCGTTGCGCAGGCGTCCAGATGGGTTTGCTGCTCTTTTGAATGCCATTGTCGGGCAACAGGTCAGTACGGCTTCTGCGGCTGCAATCTGGTCTCGGCTTGAGGCTCAGGGTTTGACCTCTGCTGCACCTGTCTTGGCTGGGGGTGATGCGCAGCTGCGTTTGGCAGGTCTCAGCCGTCAAAAGATCGCCTATGCGCTGGCACTGGCCGAGGCGGATATCGACTTCGACGCATTGCGTCAGGCACCGGATGCAGAGGTCATTGAGACGCTCACGGCCGTCAAGGGCATCGGTGTTTGGACGGCTGAGATTTATGCAATGTTTGCACTTGGACGGCGGGATGTCTTTGCCCCCGGTGATTTGGCCCTGCAAGAGGCGGCCCGCATGATATTTGATTTACCAGCGCGTCCGTCAGAAAAGCAACTGCGCGTTATGGCGCAAAGCTGGAGCCCTTGGCGGGCGGTTGCCGCGCGGCTGTTCTTCACCTACTACCACGTGGCAAAGGGCCGGGAAGGGATCACATGACACGTGTATTGAATGCAGGGCGGGTTGAGCCGCAATCAGGCGAATTACGCTCGATTGTAGTGCTTTTGCACGGCTACGGGGCCAATGGTGCGGATTTGTTGGGGCTTGCTGATCCCTTGGGGGAGCATTTGCCCGATACGCTTTTCGTGGCACCCGACGCGCCCGAAACGATCCCGGGTATGCCGACTGGATTTCAATGGTTCCCGATTCCTTGGATCGACGGGTCGAGCGAAGAAGAAGCAGAGCGTGGGATTGTTGCAGCAAGTGCGGATCTTAACGCGTTTCTTGACGCGTTGATGGTAGACGAGGACGTATTGCCAGAGCAGGTGGTTTTGCTTGGTTTTTCGCAAGGCACGATGATGTCACTGCACGTTGCACCCCGTCGTGAAGATGCGGTTGCAGGCATCGTTGCATTTTCGGGTCGGTTGCTAAATCCTGAGGTTCTGGCCGATGAAGTGGTCAGTCGCCCGCCTGTCTTGCTGTTGCATGGGGATGCTGACGACGTGGTCCCTGTCGAGTCTCTGCCACAGGCGGCCGAGGCGCTGCAAGAGGCAGGGTGGCAGGATGTCTATGCGCATGTCATGAAGGGAACGGGGCACGGAATTGCGCCTGACGGCCTCAGCGTGGCACTGGCTTTCATGCGCGACAAGCTGGGGTTGTAGGTCGACTTGCCATGGTACGCAGCGGCTAACTGCGTGAGGAGTAGTGTATTTTCAGGGTTGCCAGCAGAGTTCTTTCGTCTTGTGGGAAAACGTCACTGGCGCAACATAAAGCCGTTTAACCCAGACATGCGACATGTTGTGGTTCAATAGGCGGTTGCCAGAATAAAAACACGATATATAGTTGGTACAGAAGGCTTGGGCAGGCGCCCGGTTCTGGCGCTCGCACTGCCCTAAGCTAAGGGACGGAGCAAGACTTGTGGACGGCGATTTCAGAACAGAATTTGTACGCAGCCCTACGGCGTTGAAGCAGCATCCGGCTTTGGTGCTAAACGCTGATTACCGGCCGCTCAGTTACTACCCTTTGTCGCTCTGGCCTTGGCAGGAGGCGGTCAAGGCGGCGTGGCTCGACAGGGTCGATATCGTGGCTGAATATGATGAAGTGGTACGTTCGCCCAGTACCGAAATCCGAATACCGTCGGTTGTTGTATTAAAAGATTATGTAAAACCTCAAAAGCGCGTGGCCTTCACGCGCTTTAATTTGTTTTTGAGGGATGAATTTCGTTGTCAGTATTGTGGTGCCAAGGGCGAGCTGACCTTTGACCACCTTGTGCCGCGTGCTTCTGGCGGAGTGACAAGTTGGCAAAACGTTGTGGCGGCCTGTTCGCCGTGCAATCTGCGTAAGGGCGCCAAGCCGCTGCATCGGACGGGCATGGCGTTGCGCAAGACACCGCGGCAACCTGGTGCGGAAGAGTTGCGCAACATGGGACGCAAGTTCCCCCCAAACCATCTGCATGAAAGCTGGATGGATTTCCTTTATTGGGATGCCGAGCTGGAGGCGTAACGCCGATTGGACGCTGTTTGGCTTCGCCAAAGACGCCCCGCCCGCCGTCCCGTTACTGTAGGTTAAAAGGTTTGCACAAAACGTCATGCGAAAAATTTGCATTACCTAACGCTTTCTAAGATGAAATATTTCAACGTGTTAGGTCATGTTTTCTGTTTCAGGTATTTCGCCAAACGCTATAATCCGTTTGCTTTCGCATATTTAAAAATGGGTACGAGTGTTATCGGGGTGCCAAAAACGGACACATCCTGGTCACAAGGTGATGCGCTGTCAGGCTGCGAGGCTGATCCAGACGGGTACATGATCAGAAGGTCTTTCCTCGCCCCGTACGGGTTTGTCGATTTGGCAGTCTTGTAGCAGGTCAGCGCAGGTTGGGTTGAGCAGAAAATGATCAATGCGGATACCGTCATCCCGGTTCCATGCTCCTGCCTGATAGTCCCAGAATGAATAGTGACCGGGCCCATGGGTGCGCGCACGGAATGCTTCGGTCAGGCCCAAGTTCAGCAGGCGGCGGAATTGGGCGCGCGCCTGAGGCAAAAACAGCGCATCCTGACGCCAGGCATCAGGCCTCTTGGCATCTTCTGGCTGGGGGATGATGTTGTAATCGCCAGCCATAAGAAAAGGCATTTCTTCAGCCAATAATGTGATGGCACGGGCACGTAATCGTTCCATCCAGGCGAGCTTATAATCAAATTTTGGGCCGGGCGCTGGATTGCCATTGGGCAGGTAGAGCCCACACAGCCGGACTGCATGTACTTCCCCAACAACCGTCGCCTCAATGTAGCGGGCCTGTTCGTCGGTTGCGTCACCGGGCAAGCCACGCATCACGTCTTCGAGCGGCAGTTTGGATAGGATTGCCACTCCGTTAAATGATTTTTGTCCGTGAGTTTCGACGTTATAGCCAAGGTCTTCGAACATCTCACGCGGGAAATTCTCGTCGACTGATTTGATCTCTTGCAGCAAGACAACGTCTGGGCTCGCGTTATCAAGCCACCGCGGCAGCGCTTCAATCCGGGCTTTGATGCCGTTGATGTTGAAGGTGGCAATTTTCATCTCGTAGCCCTTTGGTGCTGCTATAATCTGGTGTGACGCATTGCGTAGACGGCAGCAAGTGATCGGGGCAAAAATAGCCAGTTTGGGCTGCGAATAAAATGGCGGCAATTCGTGCAATTGATGAAGCTGGCCCGTTGGCCGCCATCCTGCACTCGGGTTAGGCGCCTTGAGGCTATGTTTAGCTTTTAGAATGTTGTGGCTTGATCTACATCGAAAATGACGTACCACATCCACACGAACTGGTGGCGTTAGGGTTCTCGATGACGAACCGTGCGCCAATCAACTCTTCGGAAAAGTCTATGATAGCGTTGGACAAAAAGGGCAGTGAAATTGCGTCGACCACGACCATTTGGCCCGATCCTTCAAGCACCAGATCATCATCTTTGGGTTGATCCAGCGCAATTTCGTATTGAAATCCGGAACAGCCCCCACCTTCAACCGCGATCCTAAGGGCCTGACCTTGATCAGACGCCCCGATCTCTGCCAATCGTTCAAAGGCGCGTGGCGTCACTTTTGGGGGCAATTGCATATGGCGGTCTCCGACGGTCAGCGGTTTCATTCGTGATCACCTTCTAATATATGTGAAGATGAAACAGGCGACAAGGATCACCATAAATGTCCGCGCCCTTTGCCAGCGATCCAACCAGCGCCCATGGGCGGCGATGGCCAGAGAATGAAATGTCATTTCGGTCGTGTTTTCAACGGGATCGGGACAGAATCATTCATGCCTCGGCCTTTCGCCGGCTTAAGCACAAAACTCAGGTTTTTGTGGAACATGAGGGCGACTATTACCGCACGCGCCTGACGCATTCCATTGAAGTGGCACAGGTGGCACGTACGATTGCGGGCGCTTTGGGTTTGAACGACGAACTGACCGAGGCTGTTGCGCTGGCCCATGATCTCGGGCATCCGCCTTTTGGCCATACAGGCGAGGATGCCTTACAAGCATTAATGAACCCCTATGGCGGCTTTGATCATAATGCACAAGCCATACGCATAGTGACTCGTTTGGAATGCCACTATGCCGATTTTGACGGGCTGAATCTGACGTGGGAATGTCTTGAGGGGATCGCTAAACATAATGGACCGGTCACTGGTGATTTGCCATATGCGCTGGCTGAATACGATGCTGAACACGATCTTGAACTGGGCACCCACGCCAGTGCCGAGGCGCAGGTGGCCGCACTGTCAGACGACATTGCTTACAACAATCATGATCTGCATGACGGCCTGCGGGCAGGGTTGTTTGACGAAGGTGATCTGATGGCCTTGCCTCTTGTGGGTCTGGCTTTCGCCGAAGTGGACGCAGCATACCCTGGTTTGGACCCGATGCGTCGTCGCCACGAGGCGCTGCGCCGGGTCTTTGGCGCGATGGTGAGCGATGTGGTAGAGACGTCAACTGGGATTTTGAACCAAAGCGGCGCTCGCTGTGTTGCCGATATTCGGCATCTTGGTCGCCCGGTCATCCGATTTTCGGATGCGATGTGGGCTGATTTGCAGCATATCCGCTATTTTCTGTTTAAAAACATGTATCGTGCACCATCCGTCATGGTAAAGCGTGAAGAGGTGACTGGCGTCGTCACTGATTTGTTCCCACTGTTTTTGGATCAGCCAGAGGTATTGCCCGAGGGATGGTTGGACCATGTCGATGTGACAGATCAAACCGCACGTGCGCGCAGCGTCAGTGACTATATTTCAGGGATGACTGATCGCTATGCGCTGCAGGAACATGCAAGGTTGCTCGGGCCATTAGGTTGACGTGCATATCGGCACCCAACGTTTTTTTGGTGATAAATATTGGCATATGCGGCATTGATCGAATTCGCGTAACAGAAACTTCGCGTTGACCACGAGCGCAGAATTGATACACGCCAGTTGCACCCCTGCAAGAGAATGAGCCGATGAACCTTTTTGCCGATATCCGCGCGCATGTGATTGATGCCCTGACTGACATGGTCGACAGTGGCGCACTGCCTGGCGGCCTCAGCTTTGACAACGTCACGGTAGAGCCGCCGCGTGATGCAGCACATGGGGATATGGCGACGAATGCGGCGATGGTGCTGGCCAAGCCTGCGGGTCTCAAGCCGCGCGACATTGCGGATGGGTTGGCGGCGCGGCTCGCTGATGATCCGCGCATCATGTCGGCGCAGGTGGCTGGACCCGGCTTTTTGAACCTGCGCCTGGATCCGCAGATCTGGCAAGATGTTGTGCGGGCGGTTCTGACATCCGGTGCCGGATACGGCCATTCAAAAATGGGGCAGGGGCTTTCTGTTAATGTCGAGTACGTTTCGGCTAACCCGACTGGGCCGCTGCACGTGGGGCACACGCGGGGCGCGGTCTTTGGTGATGCTTTGGCGTCGCTGCTGGATTTTGCCGGCTACGATGTGACGCGCGAATACTATATCAATGATGGTGGCGCACAGGTCGACGTTTTGGCGCGCTCGGTTTATTTGCGTTATCTTGAGGCACACGGCCAAGATGTCGCTTTTGCCGATGGCACCTATCCGGGCGATTATTTGATTGCCGTTGGTGAGACACTTAAGTCCAAGGTGGGCGATGCCTATGTCGATAAGGCCGAAGAAGTTTGGCTGGCAGATGTGCGTGCTTTTTCGACCCAAGCCATGATGGAACTCATCCGCGAAGACCTGTCAGCGCTTGGCGTCAAGATGGATAGGTTCTTTTCCGAAAAGTCACTTTATAACACTGGTCTTATCGAAGCTGCACTCGATGATTTGCGCGAAAAAGGACTGATCTATGAGGGTGTTTTAGAGCCGCCCAAGGGCAAAAAACCCGATGATTGGGAACCTCGCGAACAGACTTTGTTCAAGTCCACTGACCATGGTGATGACGTGGATCGCCCGGTGATGAAATCTGACGGTTCGTGGACTTATTTCGCGCCTGATATTGCATATCACTACGACAAGGTGCAACGGGGCTATGATGTATTGATCGATGTCTTTGGCGCAGATCACGGTGGCTATGTCAAACGGATGAAGGCCGCTGTCAGCGCGCTGTCGCTGGGGCGCGTTCCGCTCGACATAAAGCTGACGCAACTGGTCAAGCTGTTCAAAGATGGTGAACCGTTCAAGATGTCCAAGCGGGCGGGGACATTCGTGACATTACGTGACGTGGTTGAACAGGTCGGCCCGGGCGTAACCCGGTTTCATATGCTGACCCACAAGAACGACGCGCCGTTGGATTTTGATTTTGACAAGGTGCTTGAACAAAGCCGAGATAACCCTGTGTTCTATGTGCAATACGCTCATGCGCGGATCAATTCAGTTTTGGGCAAAGCGGCAGAGGCGGGCATCGCTGCAGATGACGCAGCACTTGGTGATGCAGATCTGAGAGTGCTCAATCACGAGGCCGAATGGGCGCTTGCCGCCAAACTGGCCGAATGGCCACGTCTCGTTGAGACGGCTGCGCGCAGCAACGAACCACACCGGGTGGCATTCTACCTGTATGACCTTGCCGCAGTCTTTCATAGTCTGTGGAATCGGGGCAACGACCTGCCACACCTGCGTTTCGTGCAAGATAATTCTGCTACGAGCCAAGCAAAAATCGCGCTCGCCCGCGCCTGCGGCGTTGTAATTGCAGCGGGCCTTGGTATTCTTGGCGTCGAACCAGCCAAAGAGCTGCGTTAACCCCGCAATAGGGGCACTACAGGCGACACTCAAAAATATGATCCGTGCGGGCATGTATTCGTACGGGCAATGAGGCAAAAATGGCAAATATTCAATATATCCATTCTTTGGATAGTATCAGCGATTCTGAATCTACTGGGTATCCATACGGCAGTGAGCCGGACTCTGATTCTTCAGGTAACTCACTGAAATATTTTTCAAATATACTGGGTGGATTGCTTTCTTTAGCGTTGACGGCTGGCGTGGTTGTTTGGGGTTACAAGTTAGTGGTGCGCGATGTTTCTGGCATCCCAGTGGTCCGCGCTGCCCAAGGTGAAATGCGGGTCCGTCCCGAGAACCCCGGTGGGCAGTTGGCCCAAAACACGGGTCTGGCAGTAAACGAAGTGGCCGCGTTGGGCCAAGCGTCAGGACCCGTTCAGCGGCTGGTTCTGGCTCCAGCACCGATTGAATTAAGCGCAGAAGACGTACCCATGACCGGAGACATGGTGGCACCTGTGCAACAGCCAGCGTCATTTGACGAGGCCGCCATTCGCGAGGATAAGCGCACCGCTATTACCGCTGCCGAAGCGCTTGAAAGCGGATCGGTCCAAGAGCTGCTGAATCAGCTGACGGCACACTCAGGTGGGGCAGACATCAAACCAGC
>Ga0206678_10001520_pt1 | contig 15124 bp, 15 predicted proteins | sample M180m12015metaG_FD_155453 | JGI IMG/M metagenome (GOLD analysis project Ga0206678, IMG submission 155453) | Ammonia-oxidizing marine archaeal communities from Monterey Bay, California, United States - M1 80m 12015 | ecosystem: Environmental > Aquatic > Marine > Intertidal zone | place: USA... | reverse complement strand
TTTTTATGTTTTTTATTAACCGCATCAATTCCATCTAATCTTAATTGATAAAACCAATACATGTTTTCGCGGTAACCTTCACCATCAGTGATAACATCTAAACCAAGTTCTGATTGTTCTTTGACGGCCCATTTAATCATTTCAAAAGATTCTTCTTCTGAAACAGTGGTTTTTCGCAGTGTGTCTTTTTGAACTTCTTTTCTTGGATAGCTTCCAGTAACAGTTGTAAGATAGCTCATATTTTTTTTAATTATTTTCTCTTACGTCATCTATAAGACATTTTACGCCGTCTTCAAATGATCTTGGATTGAAATCTATTTCTTTTCTTATTCTTTTATCATCTTGATCATCAATTAATGGTGTTGATTTGATATTTTCGTCAAATATTAAATCTGCATTTGGAATAATTTTTTTTACTGTTTTCTCAAGTTGATGACCATCTAAAGTTTCAGAACCAGTATTAAAACAAGAATAGTTTAATTTATCTTTTAACATTAATCTAACAAGTTGTTCTGCACAGTCATCAACATATATCCAGTTATCCTTATTGTTTTTAGAGAATGGAAGATGGGCAGTTTTTTCTAAAGCTGGTTTTGCAGCAAAATCTTCCGCCCAGTTAAGCGCTGTATTTTGTCTACCATAACCAAAAACAACTGATGGTCTTGTATAGGCAATGCTGCAGCCATGTCTCTTAATATATTTTTCAGCCATGAATTCATTTAATAACTTCATGACACCATAAGTAAAAAAATGATTATTTATTCCAGAGAAATCATTTTCAGTTACTGCTTTATTGCCAAAAAATTCCTGGTTAGCGCCGTAAACTGTTTCACTGCTTGTAAATACTAATCGACGTATTTTATATTTAACAATCATTTCAAATATAGTTGTTGTCCCAACGATATTTATTTTACTTGCGAGTAATGGGTTTTCCTCGCAAATAGCGCCTATGCCATAAGCTAAATTTATAACACTATCTAATTTGTAATTTTGAAATATTTTTTCAACATTTTGATAATTAGTTATATCTAGTTTTTCATACTTTATTAAGTTTTTGTCTTTACCAATTTTATTAATATTATTTTCTAATTTACTTCTATTTTTTTCAATATCTACATCTGCAATAATAACAGAAATGTTTCTTTTCAATAGCTGTAAAACAACCTTTGAGCCAATAAAACCTAACCCTCCAGTAACTAAAACATTCATACAAGCTTTATGTCATTATTTGATGTTAAAATCATGGTGTTGATTTTTTCTTTGTAAGGAAAGCGAGATATAAGATTTTCATCAAATTTTACACCGAGACCATAACTTTTGGGAGCATCTATATATCCATCAGTTATGATTATTTTTTCATTCTCAAATAGATATTTGTTAATAGGGTGATCCATAAAGCAATATTCTGTAAACGCAGAATTAGGAATTGTTAAAGCAAAATGAATTCCAGCCATTATACTTATAGCGCTACCCCATGAGTGTATAGCAACAGGTTTATTGTATATGTATGCTAAATCACAGATTCTTCTTCCTTCGGTAAAGCCTGATGTAGCAATATCAAATTGTAAAATATCAAAAACTGAATCTTCTAAATAAGGTTTAAAAGCTCTAGCAGTTGGTATGCTCTCTGCCCCAGCTATATTAGTTGTTGTAGAATTTTTAATTTCTTTATAACCATTAATATTCTCTACTCTGCATGGTTCTTCAAAAAATAAAATATTATATTTTTCTAATTCCTTTGCAAGATTAAGAGAGACTTTAGTTGCCCAAGGATTTGCTGTAGAACCTTGAACAGCATCGACGATTAAATCCATAGTATCTTTAAAGGCACTCTTAAATGATTTAACCAAATCAATAACTGTAGAGGGATCAATAACTCTCATTTTATAAATTCTAAAACCTAATGAAAATGCTTTCTTTGCATCTTTAATTAATTCTTCACTAGTTTCAAAAAGTCCATTACTTGCATAAATCTTAATTTTATCTTTATTTAAGCCTCCTAAAAGTTGATAAACGGGCAGCTTAAGTTTTTTGCCAAGCAAATCATACATTGCAATATTAATACCTCCCATAACACCAATCCCAATACCTTGCCTGTTCCAAAAAACACTTGAGCCATACATTTTTTCCCAGCTCTCATTAATGTTTTCAATATTTGTATTTTTTAAAACTTCTTTAAAATGCTCTATAATACCTATGATTGGTTTATGAGTGAATTGACCATGTGTAATTTCTCCTAACCCATAAGAACCTTCATTATCAGTAATTTTTACGATTGGAACAATCATATTTTCTACAAGACCACCACTGTATTTATAATTTAAATTCTCAGAAAATGGATGTTCTAGAAAAAAAATTTCAATATTTTTAATTTTAGACATTAAATTAAATTTATTTCATATAGAAAATTTCATCCATCATAACCCAGGAGTCATTATCTTCATTATTAGGAAAGGGGTTAAAACAATCTATCATCAACTTAGTCCATTTATCAACAATAGCTATTTTACTCATTTCTGCCATGTCTAAATCAAAATTATCTCCATCATATTCAAGATATCCAAACATGAAATCTTCCTTTAGAAATATACTATAATTTTTTACTTTTATTTTTTTTAATTCTTCTATTACCTCTGGCCATACATCTGCATGATTTTTAATATAAAAATCTTTTTTTTCATCTTTTAATCTTACCGCCATTGCATATCTTTTAGTTGTCATACAATCCTTTATATTTAGAAATAATTTATATTTATAAGTAAATATTAACTTCATATATGAAAATTACCATATCTTTTTCCTTTTATATTTATAGATAGAGTGTAGAGTTGTTAAAAAATTGGAGGAGAATATGAAATTATTCAAAAATATTTTTATTGTAATATCTATTTTATCTTTTCCATTTAGTGCATTTGCCGTTGATAAAAGTTTTCCCAACGACAAAGTTACTATGTGGGGAGACTTTAGTGGGGTTACTCTAGATGTTAAACTAATAGGTGGAGCTTCTTATGAGCCACTTTATGAAGAAATGATTCCTGTTTGGGAAGAAATGACTGGTGGTAAAGTGAATATTTTATCTAAAAAAAGTCACTTTGAACTAGATAAAGAATTTAAGCAAGATATTGCAGCTGGAAACATGAGTTACTGTGTTGCTTCAAATCACACAAGTTTTGCAACTCAATATGGTGATATTTATAGAGATTTAAACGATATTATTCCTGCAGATTATCGTGCAGAATTTTTATCTCTTGTTCTTGAACACTCAAGTGTGGATGGGCGTTTAGTTCAACTTCCTCAACATAGTGATGTAAGCAATCTATTTTATATAAAAAGCCTTTATGAGGATGCTGATAATAAGAAAAACTTTAAAGCAGAATATGGTTATGATCTAACACCACCTGACACTTTAACTCAGTGGAAAGATCAAGCAAACTTTTTTGCTGATCCACCAAATTTTTATGGAACACAATATGTTGGTAAAGAAGAAGCTATAACAGGTCGTTTTTACGAGCTAGTAATTGCTGAGGGCGGTGCTTTATTTGACGAAGGTTGGCATCCAACTTTTAATGATGAAGCTGGACAAAGAGCCCTTCAGTGGTTTGTTGACCTATACGAATCTAAAGCAGTACCGGCTGGAGTTCTAAATTATCTTTGGGATGAAACAGGTCTTGGATTTGCTAGTGGAACTGTTGCTCTTAACCTTGATTGGGGTGGATGGGGTGCTTACTTTAATGGCGCTGATTCTGCAATTGGTGGCGACGTAGGAATGGTTAGATTTCCAAAAGGCTCTAGTGGTAAAAGAGGAGGTTGGTCAGGTTCCCATACCTATTCAATTCTTAAAGGATGTCCTGAAGCAAATCTAGACGCAGCAGCTTCTTTGATTTGGATATTAACTAACCACGAAGCACAAATGCACGAAGCAAGAACTGGAAAACTTCCAACCATGAGTAGAGTGTGGGATGATATTGCAAGCGAAATGAATTCTGAAGGGAATGCATTTATGAGCGAACTTTTCTCTACATTTAAAGCTTCTATGGCAGAAGACGCATTTACTCCTCCATTAATTCCAGAATGGATTCCTTTCTCAAATATTCTTTTTCCAGAATTGCAAGCTGCAATTGTTGGCGACAAGACTGTTAAGGAAGCATTGGATGCTGCAGCAAAAGAAGCTGATTATTTGATGCAGGACGCTGGTTATTATTAAACATATTAATAAATAATTTATATGACTACTCCTTTTAAATAAGGGGTAGTCAATTTTTTTAAAAATTTAAATTTATGAAAGATCAAGAAAATATAATAAAAAATTTATCTCAAAATTGGTCTATGCCTAGTAACAGAACTCCAATAGTTATTATTGGTGCGGGTGGTATAGTCAATGACGCTCATCTTCCAGCATATCAAAAAGCTGGATTTAAAGTAAAAGGAATTTACGACATAGATAATAAGAAAGCAAAAGACTTAGCAGAAAAATTTACTATTAATAAAGTTTTTGATACTTTTGAAGAAGCAATTGAAGATAATGAATGTATCTTTGATTTAGCTTTACCTCCTGCAAATTTATTAGAAGTCGCATCTAAACTTCCAAATGATTCATTTGCAATATTTCAAAAACCGCTTGGACGCACACTTGATGAAGCAAAAAAAATAAAAGAAATTTGTAATACAAAAAATATAAAAGCATCAATGAATTTTCAATTACGTTTTAGTCCTACAATGTTACCTATTTATGAGGCGATACAAAAAGATCTTTTAGGAGATTTAATTGAATTAGAAGTTCATGTTAATGTTCATACACCATGGGAGTTGTGGCCATTTTTAAAAACCTTAGATAGAGTGGAGGTTCCCTTACATTCAATACATTATATTGATTGGATTAGATCCGTATTAGGTAATCCTAAGGGAGTATATTGCCAATCTGTGAAGCATCCAAAAGTAACAGAGCTAGCTGATTGCAGAACAAGCGCAATCTTTAATTATGGTGATCAAGTGAGATGTTGTATGAGTATTAATCACTCACATAGTTTTGGAAAAAAACATCAAGATGCCACTATTCGACTTGAAGGAACAAAGGGTGCGGCAAAAGTTACTTTGGGTTTATTAATGAATTATCCTGAGGGAGAGCCAGAAAAATTAGAAATTTATACAAATGATACAGACTGGGTAGAACTTGATATAAAAGGAAAATGGTTTCCTGATGCATTTATTGGTGTCATGGCAAATATGCAACGTTATAAAAATGGTGAAGATAAAAATCTTATATCTCCAATTGATGATTCTATTTATACTATGGCTGTTGTTGATGCTTGTGGTAAATCAAGCGCTGATGGTGGTGTTAAGCTTGATGAAGTGAATTAGATTTAATGTTTCGCAAATTATCAAGAAGTCCTATTATTTTAATTTTACCTGCTATTATTGCAATGTCCCTTGTTGTGATAATCCCTTTAATTTTTTCTTTATATACAAGTTTTACATCTTACAAATTAACACGACCTGATTCTTTGTACAATTTTGTTGGCTTTAGAAATTATGAAAGATTACTTGATAACAGTAAATTTTGGTATGCTTTTGGTCGTACAATAATTTTTCTAACCATTGCATTAAATTTAGAACTTCTTTTAGGTTTAGGTATAGCTTTGTTGATTAATAAAATAACATGGGGTCAGAGAACTTTAAGAACAATTATGATGTTTCCAATGATGTTTTCCCCGATACTTGTTGGCTTTCAGTGGAAGTATGTATTTAATGATAATATTGGTCTATTAAATAATTTTTTATATTTATTTGGTTATCAGTCAGCCATCCCTTGGTTAATAGACAGATATTTGGCTATGGGATCAATTTTGGTGGCTGAAATTTGGGCCAATACTGCCATATTTTCAATTTTACTTTTAGCTGGATTAATGGGTATTCCTAAAGACCCTATTGAGGCAGCAAGAGTTGATGGTTGCAATAGTTGGCAAGTGTTTAAAAATATTACACTGCCTTTTTTAATGCCTTTTATTTTTATTGCCCTAACTATTCGATCTCTAGATGTTGGTCGTGCCTATGATATTGTTCACATAATGACTGGAGGTGGGCCAGCTATGAGAACAGAATTAGTATGGACGATGATTGGGAGAGTTGGTTACAAAGATGCGAATATGGGAATGGCAAATGCTATGTCATATGTATCTATTATTTTATCTATAGCATTTACGTATTATTTTTTTACAAAACTTAAAGCAGCAAGACAGGAATTAGGCAATTAAATGAATAAAAAAATAAAAAAAATAATTTCTTGGTTTCTAACATTTATTATTATGTTTATTATTTGTGTTCCAGGCATTTGGGTATTTATAAGTGCGTTTAGACCCAACCCTGAAATCTTATCAAAACCAGCAAATTGGTGGCCAGATGTTTGGACCCTTCATCAGTTCACTCAAATGTTTAGTATTAAAGGCTACGTTTCTGTTCCAGCATTTCAGTATTTAATGAACTCTATTGTAATTTCTTTAACCAGCACAGTTATTGCTATCACAATTGGGATGATGGGAGGCTATGCTTTTGCTAGATTTAATTTTAAAGGTAAAAATGCTATCTTCTTAAGCTTGATGCTTGCAAGGGCAGTTCCAGGAATATCATTGAGTCTCCCACTTTTTATTATTTGGGCTAAAATTGGACTTATTAATACATCAATTGGGGTTATCTTGGTTTATGTTGCGATGAATGTTCCATTTACAATTTGGTTAACAGATGGTTTTTTTAGACAGATACCAAAAGAAATGTCAGAAGTAGCAAGAACAGATGGTTGTACAAGATTTCAAGCTTTTTGGAATGTTGAGTTGCCATTAGCGGGACCAGGAATTGCAGCTGCAGGAATATTTGCATTTTTATTATCTTGGAACGAGTATGCTTTGGCTTCTGTTTTAACAAGAACAATGCAGTCTAAAACTTTACCAATCGGTATGATGGATTATCTTAGTGAATTTACTATTAATTGGGCCGGTATGTGTGCCATTGCTGTTGTGATGATTATACCTGCAGTAATTTTAACTTTCATTGTACAAAAACATTTAGTTTCAGGATTAACATTTGGAGGAGTAAAAGGATAGTATGGCTGAAGTAACATTGAAAAATTTAAATAAAAAATATGGAGATGTAATTGCAGTTCAAGATATGAACTTAAAAATCCCCCATAATGAATTCTTAGTATTGGTTGGTCCGTCAGGATGTGGTAAATCTACAACACTTAGAATGATAGCTGGATTAGAAGAAATAAGTGGAGGACAAATTTATATCGGTGATGAACTTGTAAATGAAAAAGACCCTAAAGATAGAAATGTATCAATGGTTTTTCAAAACTACGCTTTGTACCCACATATGAATGTTGAGGAGAACTTAGGATTTAGTTTAAGAATAGCTAAGGAAGAAAAAACAGAAATTGAAAAAAGAGTTAATGAAGCTGTTATTATTCTTGGTTTAGATGAATTAAGAAAAAGAAAACCATCACAATTATCTGGAGGCCAAAGGCAAAGAGTAGCAATGGGCAGAGCTATTGTTAGGCGTCCAGACGCATTTTTATTTGATGAACCATTATCTAACTTAGATGCTAAATTACGAACACAGATGAGAACAGAAATAAAAAAATTGCATCAAAAACTTAAAACTACCATTATTTACGTTACTCATGATCAAGTAGAGGCAATGACATTAGCAGATAGAATTATAATCATGAAAGATGGTTTTATAGAGCAAATTGGTACGCCTATAGATGTGTTTACAAATCCAGTTAATGTTTTTGTTGCTACATTTATTGGAAGCCCTCCTATGAATGTTATTGAGTGTGATGTCGTTAAAGAAAAAGATGAATTGTTTATTAAAATTGATTCAAATATGTTGAAGCCTTGCCCACCTTCTAAAAAAGATCAGCTATCTAAATCATCTAAGGTTTATGTTGGGATAAGAGCAGAGGATATAGTTCCTTCAGAAAATTCTACTCATAAAGAAGGGAAAGGTTGGAATTTTGAAAAATCAATTGATCTTGCTGAACCACTTGGAACGGAAACACAATTATTTTTTAAATTAAATAATAGAGAAATTATTAGCAGAATGTATAATCCACGGTCAATTCAAGTTGGAGAAAAAATTAAATTTGAAATTGATATAACAAAAATTCATTTTTTTGATCATGAAACAGAAAAAGCGATTTAAAAATTATAGTGCTCCTGCTCTTGACAAGGGCTTGGATATTTTAGAGTTATTATCAACTAGTGAGAATGGTTTAACGCAAGCCCAAATTGCTTCTAAATTAAATAAATCAGTAAATGAAATTTATCGAATGCTTTCTACGTTGCGTCTAAGGGAATATATAACTCTTGAAGAGGAAACTGATGTTTATAATCTGTCATATAAAATCCTTAATATGACTGCAAAATTTGAGCCTGTTAAAACATTAATGGCAAGAAGTATTCCATTAATGAAAGAAATAGCTACTAAAACTAATCAATCAATTCATCTAGCAATTTACACAAGAGGAAAAATATTAATTATAGCACAAGAGGATAGTCCTTCCTTTTTTAATTATCACATGTCAGTTGGAGCCACTTTTGATTTATTAGAAACATCATCGGGGCGAGTATTATTAACTTTTCAAAATGAAAAAGAAAGAAATAGAAGGTTGGAAAGAAGAAGATTTTATATGAAAATTGAAAAAAATAATAAAGTTTCAAGATTAGATTTAAAAAAAATTGAAAATAAATATTCAAAAAATACAATACATAAAATTTTAAAAGATCGTTGCGAGGTTGTTAAAAGTTTACAAATTAAAGGTGTGACAAATATTTCAATTCCTATTTTTGATTATACTCAAAATGCAATTGCTGCTCTAACGATACCTTTTGTTGATAGAATTATTAGAAAAGATGAATTAAGCATTAAGCAAGTTTTTAATTTGTTAGAAGTTTATGGAAAGAAATTATCTTCTGAGATGGGGTATGGAAGTAAATAAATATGAGTGAAAATAACTTTACTGAAAGACTATCTAAATGCTACACTGGTGTTGTCCATGATATTATGCGTGATGATGGTCACAAAAATTTTACATTACCTTCATCTATTAGGCCTTCCAAAAATAAATATATTTTAGCAGGTCAGATTTTTACTATGGAGGGATCTGTTGATCAAACTCTTGATCACCATGAAACTCTTTTGGCATGGACAGGTTTTTTATCTAAAGCACCAAATAATAAAGTTGTCATTTGCCAGCCAAATAATCATGAAGTTGCATTAATGGGAGAGCTTTCTGCTGAAACTCTTCAATTAAAAGGAGTGAGAGGTTATATTGTAGATGGTGGTGCTAGAGATCTTGATTTTATTCTTAAAATTGATTTTCCTTTATGGAGTAGTTTTTATACTCCTCGAGATGTAGTCGGGTTTTGGAAACCAACAGATTTTGAAAAAACAATTAAAATTGGGGATACTGTAATTAATAATAATGATTATGTTTTGGCTGATATTGATGGGGTGGTAATTATTCCGCAAAATAATATAGAAGATATATTAAATCGTTCAGAAAAATTAATTAATACTGAAAACTTAGTAAGAAAATCTATTAAAGAAGGAATGGATCCTCAAGAAGCTTATTTAAAATATAGTGCTTTTTAAATTTTTACTTCTTTTTTTCTACTAGTAAAATATGCTCGGAGTAACAAACACATTTATCGTTTTGGTTTAAAATTTCACAAGCCTCAACCACTTGACCGTACTCAGGCCTTTTAGGGTCATCTTTTATTTCTTTAATTGTAACTTTGGTATGAATTGTATCTCCGATAAAAACTGGATTAGGAAAACGCAACCTTTCAAATCCATATGTGAAAGCTCGTTTATTAACGATAGAAGCGGTTAGGGCAATCCCAATAGAGAATGTACAACTGAATTGTGCAATACGTTGACCAAAAGGCCCTTTCTTTGCAAACTCTGCATCAACATGGTGAGGATAAAAATCTCCTGAATGCATAGCATGTGTAACAATGTCTGTTTCAGTTATAGTTCTGCCACCTGTAATTCTTTCATGACCTAAAACATAGTCTTCATAAAATTGTTCTATTTCTACCATGGTTGTCCTTATCTAAGTTTTGTTTCTATTATTTTTACCATTTATTTATAATTTTTTATAATATATAAATTATTTTATATATGAATAAAAGTTTTAAATATAAACATACTATTGGAAAAGAGTCTACTTATCCAAAAGATATGCCCAGTGAGCATAGTAATTTACCTGTATGGAATTCAGAAAACTGGTTTTATGAAGATGTTATCATTGATCACAAAATACGATCATTAAGAAGAACAATTTCTGAGGGTGAAGCCATGCAGTTTAATTGTATGGTTTTGGATATGCATCCCTATGTAGGAGATGAGCATTTTGCAAAAAAAGAAGGCTTATTTCAAAAAAGACTAGTCGCAGGAGCAATGGTTTTCTCATATGGTTTAGGACTGGTTGCTACAAATTGTGTTAATTCTTTTAGTTATGGATACGACCGCTTAAGATTTATTAAACCAGTTTTCATTGGTGATACTATTTATACAATTAGAACTAACATGGAAAAAAAACCCAAGTATGAGAAAATGGGTTTAGTTAGAACAAGTTATGAAGTGTATAAAGATGAAGGGGAAATTGTACTTTATTGTGAACACCTTCACTCTGTAACATATAAAAATCCAGAAAATTTTATAGATAAGTTTGAAAAAAAATGATTAATCTTAAAGGGATGACATGGGATCACTCGAGAGGATACGACCCTATGATTGCTACAAGTAAAGCATTTGCCAATAAATATAATAACAATGTTTCCATTGAATGGGATAAAAGACCTCTTCAAGCATTTGCTGATAGACCTATTGAACAAATGGTTGAGGAATATGATTTAATGGTTATTGATTATCCGCATGTTGGAGAAGTATCTGCAAAAGGATTATTACAGAATTTTAATGTAGATGAACATTTAGATAAATTAGAATCCTTAAAAAAAGAATCAGTCGGTTCATCTCATCAAAGCTATAATATTGATGGTTATCAATGGGCTCTTGCAATTGACGCAGCTTCCCAAGTTTCTTGTTTTAGAGAAGATTTAATTTCTAAAATACCTCTCTCATGGAACGAACTGGATAATCTTGCCAATGATAATAAGGTATTATGGCCTCTTAAACCAGTTCATGCAATAAGTAGTTTTTATAGTATTTATAATAATCTTGGTAAGGAATTTGATCCCAGTAATAGAAATTTTGTAGAAAGAAAGTTTGGTATAAAAACTTTAGAAATGATGAAGCAAATTGCTTCTAAATTAATAAAAGAATGTTTTACTATGGACCCTATTAAAACAGCAGAACTTCTATCAGAAACTGATGATTTTGTTTACTCTCCATATGTTTATGGGTTTTCAAACTATTCAAGATCGGGATTTAGAAAAAATATTCTAACCTATGGAGATGTAATTAATTTATCTAATAAAGGACCTGCTGGCACTCATCTTGGAGGGACTGGAATTGCTATTTCAAAAAAAAGTGAACACAAAGATTTAGCTTTAGAATATAGTTACTGGATTGCGGGTTCTGAGTGTCAAAAAAATCTTTTTTACTCTAGTGGCGGACAGCCAGGAAATATTGATGCCTGGAATGATGACTCTATAAATTTAGAAACAAATAATTTTTTTAAAAATACTAAACAAACTTTAAATCTTGCTTGGGTAAGACCTAGACATAATGGGTATATAAAATTTCAAGATAAAAGTGGTGACATAATTAATGAATTTTTACAATCGAATACAAAAGAGAGTTTTGTTATTGATAAATTAACAACATTGTACAGAGAAAGTTTTGATAAATAATATGATAAAACCTCTTGAAGGATTAATTGTTTTAGAGTTTAGTCAATTTTTATCAGGCCCTGTTGCTGGTTTACGTTTAGCAGATTTAGGGGCAAGAGTTATAAAAATTGAAAGACCTGGATCAGGTGATTTATGTAGAAGTTTATACTTAAGTGATACTGACTTAGATGGAGATAGTACTTTGTTTCACGCAATTAATAGAAATAAAGAGAGCTTTGCAGCTAATTTAAAAGATCCTAATGATATAGAAAAAATAAAAAAATTAATAAAAAAAGCTGATGTTATTACCCAAAATTTTAGACCAGGAGTCATAGAAAGAATTGGCCTCGACTATGATAAAGTAAAAAAAATTAATCCTAAAATTGTTTATGGAAGTGTAAGTGGTTATGGGAATAAAGGACCATGGAAAGATTTGCCTGGTCAAGATTTATTAGCTCAATCAAGATCAGGACTTACATGGCTTAATGGAAATGGAGGAGACGCACCAACACCAATGGGTTTAGCAGCAGCTGATATGTTGGCTGGTAATTATATGGTTGAAGGAATACTTGCAGCTTTATTTAAATCATTAAAAACTGGGGAAGGAAGTTTAGTTGAGACAAGCTTAATAGAGGCAACACTAGATTTTCAGTTTGAAGTTTTAACTACTTACTTAAATGATGGAAATAGAAAGCCAAAAAGAAGTTCTTATAATAACGCTCATGCTTATCTATCTGCTCCTTATGGAATTTATAAAACTAAAGATAGTTATATAGCAATTGCTATGACACCAGTACCCAATTTGGGTAAATTACTTGGTTTGGAAACTATCATTAAATATGATGATCAAAAAGACTGGTTTGTAAAAAGAGATGAAATTAAAAAACTTATTGGTGATTGGTTAATTAACAAAAATACTCAAGAATGGCTTGATGTATTGCAACCAGCTGACATCTGGTGTTCAGAGGTTCTTGAATGGGATAAACTATTACAGGATGAAGGCTTTAAAGTTTTGGATATGATACAAGAGATAAAAAGACCTGATGGCTTAAGTATACAAACTTTAAGATGTCCTATTCGAATTGACAATCAAATTTCTAAATCAAGTGTTGCTGCACCTAAGATTGGTGAGAATACAATGCAAATAAGTGAGGAGTTTAGTTTATGAAAATAACAGATATTGAAATTCGTATGTGTCGTCACAAAGAAACAGGAATGAAAGATTCTGAAATGCGTGATGGCAAAAAATCTGATTTAGAGTTTTTAGTTATTACTTTTCATACAGATGAAGGATTATCATCATCAACTTTTGGCTTTGCTGGTAGAGGTGCTGCAATGGCAGGTGAAATAGCTAATTCTATTTTTAAACCTTTTTTTATAGGAAGAGATCCTTTGTATAGAGAGAAACATTGGCATGAGTATAGAACAGCTGATCGCTGGTGGAACCATGCTCCAATATATAGTTATGGTCCATTTGATATAAACTGTTGGTTATTATCTTCCATGAAAGCAGAACAACCTCTTTATAAATACTTGGGTGCCTACAGAGACTCCGTTCCTATTTACGGAAGTTCCCTAGTTTTAAACTCTCCTGATGCTTATGCAAAAGAAGCTTTAGAATATCAAAAAAGAGGATTTAATGCTTATAAACTTCACCCTCCAGGTGACTATGATTTTGATTTAGAAGCGCATAAGGCAGTTAGAAAAGCGGTGGGCGATGATTTTAAATTAATGAGTGACCCTGTTGCACCTTATACATTCGAACAAGCTTTACGTTTTGGAAGAGAATTAGAAAAATTAAATTATTATTGGTATGAAGAACCATTATTTGATGAAAACTTTCATAACTTAAGAGAACTAACAAGAATTCTAGATATACCAATTGTTGGAACAGAAGTTTTGGCAAAGCACCCTTATAGTGTTGCAGAATGTATTTCCACAAGAGTGGTGGATGTAGTTAGAGCTGATCCTTCTTGGAGTGGTGGCATTACCGCAACTATGAAGACTGCCCATTTAGCAGAAAGTTTTGGAGTGTCTTGTGAAATACATACAGCAATTTATCATCCTTTAGAATTAGTAAACTTGCATTGTTGTGCAGCAATTAAAAATTGTGAATTTTTTGAAGTTTTATTGCCTTATGATTTATTTAATTTTGGTTTAAAAGAATCTATTCAAGTTAAAAATGGATTTGCACAGTTACCTAATAAGTCAGGTCTTGGCATTGACTTGGATTGGGATTTTATTGATAATACTACATTTAAAAAGGTTTAGTTAATGACAAAAATAATGAAATTTACTGTTGATGATGTTCGTTTTCCAACTTCAAAAGACTTAACAGGATCCGATGCCATCCATACAGACCCAGATTATTCAGCAACCTACGTAACAGTTTATACTTCTGATAATAATTTAAAAGGATTTGGTATTGCTTTTACTATCGGAAAAGGAAACGACATTGTTGCAGAATGTATAAAACATTTTTTCCCATTATTTATAGGTAAAACAATCGATGAATTAGAAAGAGATATTGGAAAACTATGGTTTCAATGCGTAGATCATAGTCAGCTTAGATGGTTAGGTCCTGAGAAGGGAGTTGTTCATATGGCTGTAGCCGCAATTTTCAATTCATTATGGGACCTAATTGCAAAGAAAAATAATAAACCTTTATGGAGATTTATAGTTGAGAGTAAACCTGAAACTATCATGGAGTGGTTGACTTTCAAATATATAGAAGATGCTTTAACAAAAGATGAAGCTTATGATATTTTATTACAAAATCAAAAACATAAAAATAACCGAATAGAAAAGATTTTAAATGAAGGCTATCCTTCTTATACAACTGCAGCTGGGTGGCTTGGCTACTCAGATGAGAAAATTATTGAATTATGTAATCAATATATGTCTCAAGGATGGAGACATTTTAAAATAAAAGTAGGGTTAGACTTAGAAGCAGATATTAAAAGATTAGAGTTAATTAGAAACATTATTGGTAAAGATTGCTCTATTATGGTTGATGCAAACCAACAATGGAATGTTGAACAATCTATTAAACACATTAATGCATATAAAAAATTTGATTTATTGTTTGTTGAAGAACCTACAAGTCCAGATGATGTTATGGGCTTTACTAAAATAAAAAAAGAAGTAGGTGATGTTCGTTTGGCTACAGGCGAGGCATGTGGTGGACGCATAATGTTTAAGCAATTTTTAGAGTCTGGAGCAATGAATGTTTGTCAAATTGATAGTTGTCGTTTGGGAAGTATTAACGAAATATT
>Ga0206678_10001512_pt1 | contig 15146 bp, 16 predicted proteins | sample M180m12015metaG_FD_155453 | JGI IMG/M metagenome (GOLD analysis project Ga0206678, IMG submission 155453) | Ammonia-oxidizing marine archaeal communities from Monterey Bay, California, United States - M1 80m 12015 | ecosystem: Environmental > Aquatic > Marine > Intertidal zone | place: USA... | reverse complement strand
CGCTACGCTTAATGACTTCCAAAACGCTCAACAGTACTCAGGAACGTTTTTGTTAGCCTACCGTTAACGAGGCGCGAATCTCTGCCCGGCATCCACACGAATGGTCGAACCATTCATCATCGGGCATTCATAGATCGCTATCGCCATGGTGGCGAATTCATGAGGCTGACCCATTCTACGAGGGAATGCTGCATCCTTGGTCAACTGCAGCGCACCTTCATCTGGAATGCCCGCTGTAAGACCCGTGTCGAACAGGCTGGGCGCTATCGTCATACATCGTATACCCAACACGCCAAGGTCCCTTGCCATGGTCAGCGTCATTCCCGCAATACCGGCTTTTGCTGCTGTATATGAGACCTGCCCGATTTGCCCTTCGAAAGCAGCAATCGAGGCTGTGTTGATCATCACCCCACGTTCACCATCGGCATTAGGTTCATTTTTCGCCATATGTTCTGCCGCAATACCGTTGATATTGAATGAAGCGATCAGGTTGAGATCAATCACCCGACGAAAGTCAGACAGTGAATGCCGCGTGCCATCCTTCTTGAGCGTTCGCTGCGCACCACCGCCACCTGCTGTGTTGACGACGTAATGCAAACCGCCCATCTCAGATACAGCGTTGTCCATCACATCCGCCATATCGTCGTAATCCATCACGTTGCATGGGTAGAATTTGCCGCCTAATTCCTGTGCAACAGCTGCGCCGTCAGAACTTTCCAAATCGAGGATCGATACCTGACCGCCCTTCCCTGCAAATTCAGTTGCTGTTGCGCGGCACATGCCCGAAGCACCGCCGACAAAAATAGCCTTACTACCTGAAATATCCATGCTAACCCCTTGATTAAATTAATTGTTGGCAGGCACTACTTGAGCACCGAACAGGAATGGACTGTATGTTTTTCGGTGAGTATGTTCAAGCATCTAACCGAGTGATTCGCTACCTGGGCTACTGCCCTGTGCACCCAGGTTCTATCCCTGTGGTAGATCGCCCGGTCTTCTAGGGTGTTCCGATGGCGGCCCGCGCCGCCCTTTCTTGTCATGAAGTTTCATCATCATACCCAGGACATGGCTACGCTCCTCTGGCGCAAGCTGTCGAAGGTTTTCCACCATTTGCTTGTGCATGGACTCCTGAAGATCAGCCGATGCCCTGCGAACTTCTGCAAGCCTCGCGACCACATCAGTCTCCACATACTCGTCAGCGGTAATGGCAGAGTGAAGTTGATGCTGGGCTTTGCGCAATTCTCTGCGAGCAGGCAGAGATTCCTGCATATGCTCACGCATGGACGATCGCAACTTTCTGTTCGTCTCTTCACTGACTTCCTGGGTCATCCATTCAAAGTGAGCTCTACCAGGCGACATATCGGACAAATGACGTCCCACAGCAACGCCAATAAATACCAGGTTCAGGCCAATCGAGAAAACCAGCAGTATTACCCAAAGTACCTTCCTATTCATTGCTCCATTCCTCACTGACGGTATCGGTGAAAGCCAACAAACTCAGCTCTTCATCCGATGATAGTTCATAGGTGTTATTGGTCAGCATGAGACCAATGGCAACGCCAAGCAGCAACGGCATACACGCCACCAGCGTTGGCCGCCACAATGTGTGGGCAAGATCATCAAAATCCGGTAAAATCCAGTTCAATAATCGTTCCAACGTTCCCTGTTTCAACGATTCCTGTTTGAATGCGGAAAGGATACCCATCTCAATCCGTCGCACTGAGAGTTCACTGTTAGGTAATTCAAACATGGCTAAATGCTGATCCAGTTCTGCAGCCTGATCGAGTAATGACATAGCGTCGGAGGAAGTACGTGAAAATTCCAGCGCCTCGACACGTTCGTCCCCCGGCCACTGCTGCGAATCTGCACCATAGCTTTCAACGAGCAGCGTAAATCGTTCCAGGTTCATTCCAACTCCTTCGCCAGTATCTGTTTCAGTTTACTCCTGCCTCGTCGCAGTAAAGACTCCAGGGCATCAACAGACAAACCCAGTATATGGGCAGCATCATGCTGACTGAAGTTCTGGTAGTGACAGAGAACAATGGCGCTGCGCTGTCTTTCGGACAGGGTCATTAACGCCTTATGTACCACCGCTGCACGAATACTAAGTTCGTAGTCTGTATCAGGACTATCCTGGCTGTCTGATTGCACCGGTACCTGTCTTTCTTGCAACTGCCTTCGTCGAAAATAATCGATACAAAGATTGTGTGCGATCCGGTGCAACCAGGTCGTGAGTTTCACCCTGTGCGGGTCGAACCGGTCTCGCGACACCCAAAACCGAATGAATGTTTCCTGAGCGATATCTTCAGCCTCGGTACTGTTGCGAGTCATGCGCCGGACATAATTGAATATGCGTCGAGAATGCTGGTCGACGATCTGCCGGAAAGCAGGCTCGCTTCCGGCAAGTACCTGTTCAATAACTCTCCGATCATCTTCCTCAACCATTGATGGTACTCAATCAGGGTTCACCGTGCGGGCCACCCCGCTCGCCAGGACCACCCGGCCCATGCCTGCCACCGTGAGGCGGTTTCGCCTTGCGTAATTCTTCCTCAGTCAGATAACCATCCTGGTTTTCATCGACGCGATTGAAAGCCGCGGCCTGCGCTTCTTCCTGGGTAACGGAGCCGTCGCCGTCAGTGTCAGCGTCATTAAAAAACGTATGTATTCTAGCGGTCTCCTCTACCTGTCGGTCGACCATTTTTGTTTGACGATCAGCAATCTGCTGATCTATTTCCTCCATCGTGACTGCGCCGTCGTTATTGACATCCATATGCTCAATCATGCCTCGATGTCGAGGAGGTTGAAATTCCTCGGCACTGATCATACCGTCTCCATCGCTATCGAGCTTATCGATCATTCGATCCACGGGCTTGCCGAAGGCAAGCGCAGCACCACCTGCAAGTAATATCAACGCAAATGTTTGGGTTACTTTTTTCATTACAATTCCTTATCGATGTTTAACAGGAAGGCAAACTTGTTGACCTTACAACGATATACGGCCGAGCGAGCAAAATCCGTCGCATTCAACGGTAAGTACTTTACATTTCAGAAACTCGGCGCCACCTCCTGCGTTGGTTGAACAGGGCCGGCAAGTTGGTTATCGTGCTCGGTCTTTACCTGATCGATGATACTGTTGGAATAAACCCACAATCAAACCGTCGAGAATCGCTCACGCAGCAGGTTTTTCTGCACTTTACCCATCGCGTTACGCGGCAGACTCTCGATCACCTCTACCCGCTTGGGAACCTTGAAGTTGGCTAATTGTTTCTTACAGTGACTGATAACTTCATCGACAGTGGGTGGGTCACCGTTCCCAATAATCACTGCGACAACTGCTTCGCCGAAGTCGGCATCGGCAACGCCTATGACAGCTGACTCATTGATACCGGCCATGTCATCAATGACGAGCTCTATCTCTTTCGGATAAACGTTAAGGCCGCCAGTAATGATCATGTCTTTAGCCCGACCAACGATCGAGACATACCCATCGAGGTCAATCGTAGCCTTGTCGCCGGTGTTGAAAAAGCCGTCGTCGGTAAAATCCTCTACGGTTTTCTCTGGCATACGCCAATAGCCAGGAAACACATTCGGGCCTTTTACCTGCAAATTACCCGTCTCTCCATCAGCAAGATTGCCACCGGAGTCATCGACCACCCGAACAGCCACACCGGGCAGCGGCGGACCCACGGTACCAGCACGTCGCTCGCCGTTAAGCGGATTGGAAGTATTCATTCCCGTCTCTGTCATGCCGTAGCGTTCCAGAATGGTATGTCCGGAGCGGGATTGAAATTCAACAAATGTTTCCGACAGCAGCGGCGCGGAGCCTGAAACAAACAGGCGCATGTTCGAGCAACATTCTGGCCCGAATTCAGGGTTTGCCAACAACCGGGTGTAATACGTTGGAACACCCATCATGACCGTACAATCTTGCATTGCAGCAATAGCGGCTTTATCGGAGAAACGACTGTGCCATATCATGCTAGCGCCACACATCAACACACAACCAAGACCGACAAATAATCCATGCACGTGATAGATCGGAAGCATATGCAGCAGCCGGTCGGAAGCCGAAAAGCCCCAGGTTTGAACCAGTGTTTTGGCATTTTTGCGTAGGTTGTCGTGACTCAGCATGATACCTTTTGGCCGCCCTGTCGTGCCTGATGAGTAAAGCAGGGCTGCCATTTCAGCGCCCTCGCACTGGGCCACACTCGCTTGTTCACTGGCGCCTTCCGCTTGCGGCATCAGGGTGCCGCCACCATCGGCGTCGAGAGTCAGTAGAGCTTTTATTCCGTTTTCCGGAAGGACAGATTCAATAGTGGTCAGCGCATCACTGGCACAGATCACAATGCTTGGTTCTGCATTCTCGAGAAAGAATGCAAGTTCCGAGGCTGTGTAAGCTGTATTGAGCGGGTGGTAAACCAGCCCCGCACGCAGGCAAGCCAGATAGAGGTACAAATTTTCCACCGACTTTTCGACCTGTACTGTGATCCTGTCGCCACGGCCAGCACCAAGTTGCAACAGTGTGTTCGCGATCCGTGCAGAAGCTTGGTCTGCCTGCAGGTAAGTGACACCGGATCCGTCGACATCAGTCAGCAGTTGCGTATTGAGGTCAGCCGGAAAATGCTGTTGAAAATGGGCAAAGAGATTAGCGTTGCCGCTCATGCCAGTTGTTCCTCGTTAGGTAGATGCTGGTTTTATAACAGCTGAATATGCCCGGTAAAGCTGCGCCACCATAAAATGTGCTGCAGTTCTGGAGACCGGCATATTCAAGCCGGGCCGTTACAGTGGGTAAAACACCTCGTCAAGAAACTCTATCATGACGTTCAATGCCATCGGTGCATCAGCTTCAAAACTGGAGCCAAGCAACATATTCGACCCTGAATCCAAAAATGCATGTGACTTCCCTTCATATTCCCAGTAAAGGGCTGTGTGACCGGCCGATTGCAGCATCTTTACATAAGACTTTACCGATTCGGGCGAAACCAGCGGATCCTCGCTTCCCGCTGAGAGAAGCTGGGGCGGGAATTGGCGCTCCGTGGCCTGGGGAATGTTCTGTGATGGAGAAATAGCCTGGTACATCAACGGGTGCTCAACGACATTATAATCATCACCAAATAAACCACGCGCGATCGACCCGCTAACCCACCAGAACGGATTTTTTATACTCTCGAAGTCACTAATACCGGTTTCGGATAAGTCATATGCACCATAGCTAAGAACCGCCGCTTGCACCGCCAGCCCATTTTCGGCTGCGACTTGTTCGGCCGATTTTGATTCGGGAAGGTAAGAAGGGGTGAATCGAGGTGATGATGACGAAAACACCTCTGAACTTAATTGATCGCCCCTGTTGACGATCATTGCGGACAGGTGTGCCCCGGCGCTGTCCCCGGTTACAACGACCCGAGTGCTATCACCTTTATACCTGGCAACATTACTCTTGACCCACAATACCGCGCCGAACGCATCGTCGACAATTTCGTTCAACCGTGTTGTATTGCCATTGTCAGTAAGAAGACGATAGTTAACGTTACAAACCACATAGTTCGAGTTTGTCGCTAAATAGGCAGCAGCCTGATCCATGATCGATTTGTCGTTTATCAGCCATCCACCACCATGGAACATCACAACAACCGGGTAGCTCGGCTTGCCTGATGCTGGCGTATAAATATCCATCGTAAGGTCAAAGCCACCCGGGGACGCCCATAAAACATCTTTAACCAGGTTGTACTTCGTTGGATCATTGTTTGCTTTTAGTTCCTGATGCTCGGCGCAAGACATCAGCAGCAGTATCGTCACCAGAATGCCAACCAACTTTGGGCGACAAAGTGAATCAAAAATCATGCAGCTTACCCCTGCCATAAATTTTTCCTGGTGGCCTCGTACCAGGTCCTACGTCGACTACCAATCCACATCGACTGCCTCCGCTCATTCTTTCGCCATCTCTCGTGCATGTTCAACGCGACCAGCTGTGGCCAGCGCAGCAACCATTCGCCGCCGACCTGTGACACAAGGGTGACTAGACCTGTGTCGTGCGGGCGTGGAGACTCTTCGCTAAATATCACTTCATCACCCCTGAAAAAAGCTCTACGCCAAACAGTCCTTTGCCGCCAAGCGCGGAAGTGAGCTGTTCTGTCATCTTCCGGGATGCCTGCAACGCCCAGGACCTGAAGTTTGATGCTACTTCTTTGCCAGATTCTCTCGACCCACACCGTAGCACCTTGGTTGCACGTTGGCCTAGCGGCGTACCAATTTTCACTGACATCAGGTGGTTATTCATGCTTATTGAAAGAGCGCCCATGTTAACAAGCAGCTGAACCACATCCCAACCGATTGTTATATCATTAATTTCCCTAGCCACCTTATCTATCTAGTTATGGAGTTGAATATGACCAACCTGCTTTACATCAATGCATCTCCAAGAGGCGACCTCTCTGCCGCAAACCAGGCAGCCCTCATTTTCACCGATGCTCTAGCAGACTCTGTACAAGTCAATCGCCTGGATTTGTTTGAAGCAAAGTTACCAGAAGTTACCCTCGAGATAACTGCCGCAAAAATGAAATTCGCCATGGGACTCGATCTTGACGAAGAAGAAGCCCGACAATGGACAGCCATCACTAATTTAGTCAGCCAGTTTGTGGAAGCTGATAGTTATCTGTTTACCATCCCCATGTGGAATTTCAGCATTCCCTACAAGCTAAAGCATTACATTGACCTGATTACTCACCCCGGTTTGACTTTCACAAGCGACGCGAATGGACCAAGGGGGCTGGCTTCCGGCCGGGCAACGTTGATCTATTCCCGCGGTGGTGACTACAGCCCAAAAGATGGCAAACCTGATCCATTCGACTTCCAGTCTCCCTACATGAATGCCTGGACCCGGCTGGTCGGCCTGGACCCGGTTTCAGCAGTCCCGGTACAAAAAACAATGGCAGGGCCTGATGTATTGAACGAGACGCTCGACGCGCAAAAGAGCCAACTTACCGTCCTTGCCAAAGAGATGGGATGAACGATTATTAACTGCCGCTAACTTCTTTGCGACGCCTGGATAGAAAGGCGAGGACTTTTCCCCGGGCTTCCTCAATTTTAGGCCCTACCAGTGAAGAACCGGCACCTGGTCACGGGCCACTTCAGCCAATAATGGTTTCGTTGTTTTCAGCCACCACTGTGTTCTCGATGTAACCCAACTTTTCGATCTCAACACGAACAACATCGCCAACTTTCATAAACGAGGGTGGCTTCATGGCAACCCCGACGCCGCCCGGTGTACCCATGAACAGAACATCACCGACATCAAGCGTGAATGACTGGCTGAGATGCGCAATTGCATCGAAGCAGTTGAAGATCAGGTGTCTGGTGTTGGATTTCTGGCGCTGTTCACCATTCACCGTACCCAGGATATCAAGATCGTGGGGATCACCGACTTCATCGGGTGTTACGAGCCATGGTCCCATTGGTCCATGCGTATCGAATGATTTCCCAATCTGGAAGGTAGGCACACGAAGCTGCCAGTCACGCACGCTGACATCGTTTCCACAGAAATAACCACCAATCACCTCATGCGCTCGTTCAGTCGGAACATGCTTACAGCGTTTACCGATGACCAGGCAAAGCTCAGCCTCATAATCCAGCTTGTCCGAGACCACCGGCAGGTTAATGTCAGCATAGGGACCGTTGGCGCAGTTTCTTTGTTTGTTAAACCACATCTGATACTCAGGTTTTTTAGAACCGGTTTCAGCGATGTGATCACCGTAGTTAAGACCAATGGCAAGTATTTTTCCGGGCAGCGGCACGGGTGCATGCAGAGTGACAGAGGACAGGGGCAATCCCGATTTTCCTGTTGTCGCCACCTCAATAGTATCGTTATCAATCCCCGCTTCAAGCAGCGACGTCATATCTCCCTCAATACCATTGTCTTCAAGTGAAACGATTCCATCGTCGCGCACAAGACCAACTCTTAGTGTGGCGTCGTCAGGCGTCGAATAAGTGGCCAGTTTCATCGTGTTTTTCTCCTCAGCGTTCGTTAAATATACGTTTAAATGTTTGTTAGCAGAGTGCTGCGCATGCTGGCAAAGGCCGTTATCTATACACTTCCTGGGCGCTGTTCATTCCAACTCCTGCAAAGGAAGGTTGGCAATTCGCTCCGCTTCTTGCGGCTCCAGACCTACCACCCGGAGAAACATTTCAACCATCTGATCAATCGTTCTGTTCGGCTCGGCTGAGTCAAAGCTGGCCAGCAGCCCATTCACGAACCCACCCAGCATATAACTTGAGGCAATGGTCAGTTCCGGGACCTGAAACCGGCCCGACACCAAACCGCGACCGAAGTCGCGAGCACCAAACCGTCCAATCGCCTGTCGCAGGTCATCAACCCGCACACCCGAATGCTGCAGAACCCAACGCCAAAGCGGATCAGCCACAATAATCCTCGCCATGTATCGCGCTGAACTGGCCAGCGCGATAGCAGGATCCGCGACATCACTCACCCGCCACTGAATGATTTCATCCCAACGCACAGCTTCCTGTTCGACAATCGGGATGAGCACTTCGTATTTCGATCTGAAATGCAGGTAGAAGGTACCATGACCAATATCCGCAGCATCGGTGATGTCCTGAATAGTAATGTCATCGATGGGTTGATTCCTCATCAGCGACTCAGCCTGCCTGATAATCCGCTCCCGTGTATCCCTGCGCTTACGCTCAACGCGAGACAGACTATTCATCTCATCGGCGGCTAATGTTCTTGTGTTTAATAGCTTGGGCATGGAGATCACCAACTGCAGTTTTCTTTGACTGACTATAGTCAATAATGGTAACGTTTATATATGACTATTGTCAATAGTTCTCCAGGCATTGATGCACTTTATGACCTACTCATCGTCGGGCTTGGCCCCACTGGTTGTACCGCAGCTATACTGATGGCAGAGGCCGGATTGAAGGTCGCTGTTATTGAACCTGAGGCGGAGGTTTACACGTTACCCCGGGCAGTGAATCTGGACAGTGAGATTATCCGCGCCTTTCAGGCGGTAGGCCGTGGTGAAGCAGTCAATCAGCTAATGCAGAAGGTTCGGCCGGGAGAGAGAGCCGGTTTCGCCAACTCGAACAGAGAATGGTTGTTTGGCCAGGAATCAACATCATTTGGCGCCAACGGTTGGCAGCCAATGAACATGTTCGATCAACCGGAGTTTGAAGGATATCTGCGGCAACAGGCATTATCTCATCCTAACGTTACAGCATTCATTGGATATTCAGCCATAGAAATCACCAACAGGCCGGATGACGTTAAAATCGTCATCGCCGCCGCTAAAACCGGCGAACAACATGAATTGGCAGGTTCCTACGCGCTGGGGACCGATGGTACCGCCAGCTTCGTCCGGAAGTCGCTGGGCTCGGATTGGCAGAGTCTCGGGTATGACGCCGCCTGGCTCGTTGTCGATGTTACGATCAAGCCAGGACATACCCTGGGCCTTGATACCCTGCAGGTGTGTGATCCAGATCGTATTACAACCTACGTGTGTACAAAGGATCCTTACCGGCGCTGGGAATTCAAGCTGTTGCCGGGCGAAACAGCCGAGGAAATGCTTGATAACGAACTCATCATGTCGCTGATCGATGAGTGGACCCCGCGAGCCACTTATGAAATTCGCCGTGCGGCCGTTTATCAGTTCCATGCCGCGACCGCTGACAAGTGGCGACAGGGAAAGATCTTTATCGGCGGGGATGCTGCTCACCAGACGCCACCTTTTCTGGGCCAGGGTATGAACGCTGGCATGCGAGATGTGATTAATTTCTCGTGGAAGCTACCGCTCGTGATTCGGGGCGTATGCGACCCGCAGCTCCTGGATAGTTATGAGGCAGAACGAAGCGCCCATGCGCATGATCTTGTTGAGTGGGCAGTTTCCATTGGCAAACTAATGGATCACATGGCAGAAGTAGAGCGAGCCCAACGGGATGGTCTGAAGCCGCCTGAAACGCCCGAAGCATTGCGATCGTCCGGCTATGGCCAGGGACGAACCCAACCACCAATTCGGGACGGCATAGTCCTCCTGGAACAGGTGAGTGATACCGGCTCCACCGGGTATCTTTTTGCGCAACCGGAAGTGACGGATGCCGATGACACATTGCTGAAACTGGATGATATTTTAGGTAAAGGCTTTGCGCTGGTCACACGATCTAGTGAAAAACCGGAAATATCCGAGCGAACCCGAAAAATTCTGAAACAACTGGATATAAGAGTAGTATCCCTGCAAGGCCTGTCCATAGTCCGTGGTCGATTTGACCGGCTATTCGAGCAGTTTGAGGGCGCGATTGTTCGGCCAGACCGACGGGTGTTTGGGCATACCAATGAATCGAACAGCGTTGACGATCTGGTCGCGAAACTGGCGAAAAAATTGACATTAACAAACCATATCCCGCACTAACGAAGAGGCTAAAGAGCCTGATATCAGGAGGAACGAGCTGATGAAGCTTAGCTGGTCACACGCAGTACTGAACGTAAGAGACGAAAAGAAAATCCTGGACTTCTACACCGAAACGCTTGGGTTTAACGTCAGCGACAGGGGCCCAATCGCCGAGAATGGACCTAACATTATTTTCATGAGCCAAAACAAGGATGAGCATCACCAACTCGCGGTTGTTACCGCTCGAAAGGACGAGGACACATCCTCTTCACTGAACCACCTGGCCTTTCGTGTCGAGTCTTTCGACGATGTGAAGACGCTACACAGCAAACTCGAATCTGCCGGTGTCGACATATTGCCATTATCCCATGGCAACACCCTGTCTCTCTATTTCAGCGATCCTGAAGGTAACGGCCTGGAGGTCTTCTGGGATACGCCCTGGCATGTCGCCCAACCTGCTGGCATCCTCTGGGATACCAGCCTTAATCAGGCAGAGGCGGTGGCTTGGGTGGAAGAGACTTTCAGCAACAAGTCTGCCTTCAGCAAGCGCGAAGATGCGAATGGCGATTGGATTAACAGACCTTGACGTTCAATGTCGTTGGCCCTGAACCAGCTCTTCGATCCCCGCGCTGGCTGCATCGGGGCCTCCCCGGCCATAGCTTCTATTTTTAAACCATAGCTTCTGTTTTAAACAATGGCCTCTATGTTTAAATCAGGCCCCCAGTTTTAGGCAACGGTTCCCGTTTTTGACGAAATTCCGTTCCGCCTTTTCCGTTAATAAACCAACATGCACACCAATAATGTAGCTAGTGCTTACTGATACCTGAAGGCATGATTAAACCAAGGCCTGAAGCATCCCTCGCATCACGGGCGCGGCGCAAACAAGCCCACCACCCAATAACCTCCGGAGGCAAAAGGAAATGGTTCGAGCAGAAATCATGGAACGCCAGAAAGAGATCTCGAAAACACCGGCGCTCGATCGCATCGCCGCAATGAAGGAATCACTAGTAGCTGCAGGCGACGAAGCCCAGCAGCTTCGACATCTCCCGGCCTGGGCGTCGAAAGAGATGGCAGACCAAGGGCTCTACCGTTTTGCGCTACCGACCGAACTGGGTGGCGAGAACCTTCGAGCCCGCGAACAGATCGAAATCATTGAGGCCGTTTCCGCCATTGACGGATCGGTTGGCTGGTGCACCCAGATATCTTCTGAGATCAATGCCCTGGTGATCCGTCGTATGGACCCTGCCCTGGCAAACAAAATTTTCGACGACTGGGATGCACTGGTCTGTTCTGGACACGGTCCCGCCAACGGCCCCAGCCCCGGTCGAGGCGCCCAACGGGATGGCGACGGCTGGCGTTTGAACTACCAGGGTTCATTCGCCAGTGGCTGCCATAACGCGAACTGGAACTTCCTGATGGGGGCGATGACCGTCGATGAGACCACTGGCAAACCTGCGCGGGCGTCCTATATGGTGCCCCTCGGCGAATTCGAGATTATTGATACCTGGGATACAGGAGGAATGCGCGGTTCCGGCAGCCATGATGTGCGGATGACTGATTGTTATGTTCCGCCCGAGCACCTTCTTCCATTCCGGTCCCTGGCACCGAGCGAGATCTGGTCAAACCCGACGTACAGAAACCCAACTCATGCTGTCTATAACAAAGCGGCGGTAGCGCTTGGTGTCTGTCGCGGGGCCATCGATACGTTTATAGAACTGGCACAAGAGAAAACACCATGGGGCACTATCTCGAAGCTCAGGGACCAACCCCAGATTCAATACCGGATTGGTGAAGCCCAGGCAACCCTGCTGGCCGCCCGATCATTTGTGATGGAAACCCAGGATCGTCTGGAGGCGCATCTTGGGCCACTCCCTGAAAATGGCGGACGACTGTCCCCGGAATGGGAATACTTCTGGCCGGCGTTGCTGGCTTGTGCACATGCGGCACAATCTACCCGGAAAGTTGTCGGCATGATCAATAACACAGCGGGCACAACGGGCAGCAGAATGGACAGTCCGCTCGAGCGTCAGCTACGGGATGCGCAACAAGCCGCTAACCATGCGCTCATCTCATATCGACACTACGAGGAATTGGGAAAAACCTTCGTCGGGCACGAGCAACCGGCTGGTTACATGGAACTCTCCCGGGCATGATGCACAGCCAAGTATCAGGGATTGACGTTAACGTAAACGTTAGGCTACGATTCGTTCCCTATGAGCAATCAATATTCCATACGCGAATTATCACAGGAATTCGATGTCACCACTCGAACCTTACGCTTCTATGAAGAGAAAGGTCTCCTCTCGCCCACGCGATCTGGCCAGAACAGGACTTATTCAGCAGCTGACAGAGCTCGACTGATACTGATCCTCCGCGGTAAAACATTGGGGCTGTCTCTCGATCAAAGTACAGACCTGATCGCAATGTATGACCCGGCGTCTAACAATAAGAGACAGCTCGAAACCGTCATCCAAAAAATTCAATCAAGAAGACATCAACTCGAAGTACAGAAGCAGGAACTCGAACGTATGATTGTCGACCTGGAAAGATGGGAAGAACGCACTAACGCCGCAATGGAAAATAACCAGAAGACAAAAAAATGTTAACTCGTATTTCCACCCACAAAAATAATTGGGAAGAACTTTAATGAACACATCTTATGCCATGCTGGATCACGGTCTGGGTGAAGATCTGGACATGTTGCGCGACCTGGTCTTCAAATTTGCCCAGGCAGAAATCGCCCCGCGCGCCGCAGAGATAGATAAAAACAATGAGTTTCCCGCCGATCTCTGGCGAAAGATGGGTGATCTCGGCATTCTCGGCGTCACCGTTACAGAAGAATTTGGAGGTAGCAATATGGGTTACCTGGGCCATGTTGTTGCAATGGAAGAAATCAGCCGCGCTTCAGCTTCGGTCGGCCTGTCCTACGGCGCGCACTCCAATCTCTGCGTCAACCAGATTCACAAAAACGGCTCTGCCGAACAAAAGACAAGGTATTTACCAAAGCTGTGTTCCGGCGAACATGTCGGCGCCCTGGCCATGTCGGAGCCAGGCGCAGGCTCTGATGTCGTCAGTATGAAACTCAAAGCCGAGAAAAAGGGCGACGTCTATATTCTGAACGGCAACAAGATGTGGATCACCAACGGTCCTGACGCAGACACTTACGTCATTTACGCCAAGACCGACAGCAATGCCGGTTCGCGAGGAATGACTGCGTTCATTGTTGAGCGTGGCTTTGACGGATTCTCACGGGCACCAAAGCTCGACAAGCTTGGTATGCGAGGGTCCAATACCTGCGAGCTGGTATTTGAAGATTGCGAAGTCCCCGCAGTTAACATTCTCGGCCACGAAGGCGAGGGTGTGCGGGTGCTGATGTCGGGACTCGATTTCGAGCGAACGGTTCTCTCAGGCGGCCCGGTCGGCATTATGCAGGCTTGCATGGATATCGTCGTACCTTATGTTCATGACAGAAAGCAGTTTGGCCAGGCGATCGGAGAATTCCAATTGATGCAGGGCAAGCTTGCGGACATGTACACCGTGCTGAATGCCAGCCGAGCCTACCTGTATGCGGTTGCGCGTGCCTGCGATCGTGGCCTTGAAAGCCGAAAAGACGCGGCAGCCGTCATTCTTTATACCGCAGAGCAGGCCACGCAATGTGCATTGCAGGCCATCCAGGCGCTGGGCGGTAACGGCTACATCAATGACTACGATACGGGTCGCCTGCTTCGCGATGCCAAACTCTATGAGATTGGCGCGGGCACGTCGGAGATCCGGCGTATGTTGATTGGTCGCGAACTTTTCTCAGAGGCGGGCTAAGCCATGAGCGCCATCAAGACAAAAATCAATTCTCGCTCGCAAGACTTTGTTGAAAATGCAGAACATATGCAGCGTCTGGTAAGCGACCTGCAAGCCCAGGTGGAACGAATCAAACAAGGTGGCGGTGAACGCTACCAGCAACGGCATATCGCCCGAGGAAAACTGTTACCTCGCGATCGGATTGACGCACTGATAGACCCTGGCTCACCCTTTCTGGAATTCTCACAACTCGCTGCGCACAACATGTACGGTAAAGATGATGTGCCAGCGGCCGGCATTATCACTGGCATCGGTCGGGTGAGTGGCCAGGAGTGCGTCATTGTTGTTAATGACGCAACGGTTAAAGGTGGCACCTATTATCCCATCAGCGTGAAAAAGCATCTTCGCGCACAGGACATCGCCCAGGAAAATAACTTGCCCTGCATCTACCTGGTGGACTCCGGCGGCGCCAACCTGCCGAACCAGGATGAAGTCTTTCCCGACAGACACCACTTCGGCCGGATCTTTTTCAACCAGGCCAACATGTCAGCACTGAACATCCCACAGCTAGCGGTGGTGATGGGCTCCTGTACCGCCGGAGGTGCCTATGTGCCAGCCATGGCAGACGAATCCATCATCGTAAAAAACCAGGGAACAATATTTCTTGCTGGCCCTCCCCTCGTCAAAATGGCGACGGGCGAGGAAGTAACTGCTGAGGAACTCGGCGGCGCAGATATCCATTCGAAAGAATCCGGGGTCACCGATCACTATGCCAGAAACGATCATCATGCTCTTCAACTCGCCAGAAATGCCGTAGGCCGCCTGAACAGGGTAAAGCCCGTTTCGCTGGATGTGAAAGAGAGTGTTGAACCCTTGTACCCGGCCAGCGACCTCAACGGTATCGTGCCAAAGAACGTACGCCAACCTTACGATGTTCGCGAGATCATCGCCCGG
>Ga0206678_10001511_pt1 | contig 15151 bp, 11 predicted proteins | sample M180m12015metaG_FD_155453 | JGI IMG/M metagenome (GOLD analysis project Ga0206678, IMG submission 155453) | Ammonia-oxidizing marine archaeal communities from Monterey Bay, California, United States - M1 80m 12015 | ecosystem: Environmental > Aquatic > Marine > Intertidal zone | place: USA... | reverse complement strand
TTACTAAAACACCTTCTCCAGAAGGCTCAGGAGCATCAATAGTCCTAACCTTACCTTCAGAATAATTTACAGCTAACATTTTTTACCTTTTAATAAATTACTTGAAAACATACACTATAAGTATAATCTTTCACAATGGATAATAATTCTGAAAAAGTCTACGATGTGATTATTCTTGGGGCAGGTATATCTGGTCTTGGAATGGCACATAATTTATTAAAAGAAAACAAATCATCTTTCGTTATTCTAGAAAGAAATGAAGGCGTTGGAGGAACTTGGCGCGAAAATACCTATCCGGGTTTATGTTGTGATGTCCCTTCACATTTTTATTCCTTCTCATTTGCGATGAATCCAGATTGGTCAAAAACTTTTCCTGAACAATATGAGATTCTTGATTATCTAGAAAATATTACTGATCGACTCAAAATTCGTCCATTTATAAAATTTAATAGTGAAGTAATTGAATCCAAGTTTAATGAGGATGAGAATATATGGGAAACATATATTACAACTGGTGAAGTTTATAAATCAAGATCTCTAGTAAGTGGCCTTGGACAACTTAATAAACCAAAATTTCCTGAAATTGAAGGCTTAGAAACTTTTAGTGGGCACGCTTTTCATAGCGCACAATGGGATCACGGTTATGATTTATCCGATAAAAGAGTTGCGGTAATTGGAAGTGGGCCAAGTGCAATAGGATTTATACCAAAAATAGCTGATAGCGTTAAAAAAATGGTCATATTCCAAAGAAGCCCTAATTGGATAGTTCCAAAACCAGATAGAATATATGGATCATTTGAAAGATTCTGTCTTAGATACATTCCGTTATTTGCTAGGATGTATAGATTTTATTGGTATGTCCTGCAGGAAAGAAATTATTTAGCATTCTATCAGAAGCATAATAAAATTACAGAATTTATCGAAAAAGCCATATCTGCTGTTGCTACAAAATTCCAATTATTTAATTTTGAGAAAGTTTATGAAGCTGGTGCGTTTATGCTTTTGGACGAACAAGTAGAAGATGAAGAATTCAAGAAAAAACTTATACCTGATTACCCAATTGGGTGTAAGAGGATAATTCCAACTAATGATTATTTTCCAGCACTTTGTAAAGATAATGTTGAATTAGAAACATCCTTAATTAATAAAATAGAAGGTAATGAAATTATTACTAAAGATGGAAAACGCCATGAGGTAGATACAATAATATATGGAACAGGTTTTGATACTAATATTTTCATATCACCTGTTAAAATAACTGGAATTGGAAATGCTAAGCTTGATGAAGCTTGGAAGGACGGAGCTGAAGCCTATAGAGGTGTAATGGTCCCTAATTTCCCTAATTTTTATATTTGCTATGGACCAAATACCAACACAGGACATGTTTCCATTATTTATATGATTGAATCTCAGCTACTTTTTATCATGAAATGCTTAAAATATATGCGAAAGAATGGGCTTGAATATATTGATATAAAAGACGAAGCAATGAAAAATTATAATCAACTAATACAAGGAAAACTATCAGAAACCGTTTGGGCAGCAAGTTGTGGGAGTTGGTATAAAACTGAAGAAGGAAAGATTGTAAATAACTATCCCGGTTATGGAATTGAATACCATTGGATGATGGCAAGACCAAAATATCAAGAATTTAACAACAACCTAAAAAGTAATAATTAAATTATTTATCAAGCTGATCCAAATTATTATAAATTTCCAATATCTCTGGGTTTGCTAGAGCTTCAATATTTTTCAATTTCTTTTTATGAATAATATCTCTGACAGCTAACTCAGAAATTTTTCCCGATCTAGTTCTTGGAAAATCTTTCACTTTAAATACTTTTGCAGGAACATGTCTTGGACTAGCCCCTTTCCTTATTGTATTTTTTATCTTATCAATTAATTCTTGATCAAGATCCCTATTATCTTTCATAATTAAAAATAAAAGTACCCTTTGATCATTTTTCCAGTTTTGCCCAACCGCTAGAGCTTCTAAAACTTCTGGAAGAGCTTCTACTTGTCTATAAATTTCAGCGGTGCCAATTCTTATACCGCCAGGATTTAATGTTGCGTCAGACCTTCCCTCTACAATAAAACTGTTATGCTCAGTTGCTATTATAAAATCACCATGGTGCCATACATTTTTATACTTTTCGAAATAAGATTTTTTAAATTTCTTTTTATCTTCATCTTCCCAAAAACCTATTGGAATAGATGGAAAAGAATTAACACAAACTAATTCTCCAGCTTTCCCAAATAACTGTGAGGCATCATCATCCCAAGATTGAATATCCATTCCCAATGAAGCACATTGTATTTCCCCTCTATTAACTGGCAAGCAAGGATTTCCATGTACAAAGCATGCAACAATATCTGTTCCGCCCGAAATTGATGAAAGTTGTATATTGTCTTTTATGTTTGAGTAAACCCAATCATAGCTATTGGGAGATAAGGGTGATCCTGTAGAAGCAAAAACTCTCATATTACTAAAAGAGCACTTATCATTTGGCTTTACACCTAACTTATTTAGGCTATCAATATATTTTGCTGAAGCACCAAAAAAAGTTATTCCTTCTTCTTCGGCTACTTCAAAAAGTATTGATGGATTTGGGAATACTGGCGAACCATCATATAAAATTAGTGTGGCTTCGGATGCTAATGCCGAAACCATCCAATTCCACATCATCCATCCACAAGTAGTAAAATATAGGACTCTATCATTTTTCTTTATATCACAATGGTACTTATGCTCTTTAATATGCTGAATAAGAGTACCACCTGCAGAATGGACAATGCATTTCGGTTTACCAGTTGTTCCACTTGAATAAAGTATGTAAAGAGGCGCGTTAAAAGGGAAGCGTTGGAAATGAAATTCTTTATTCATATTTTCTTTAAGAATATTATCCCAATTATCACCTTTATTAATATTTTCAAGATTCACATAATTTACATTAATAGTTTTATTAATAGATGAAATTCTTTCAGAGATATTTTTAGATTTTTCTCTAATATCAAATTTCTTTCCTCCATAAATATAACCATCACAAGTAATAAATATTTTAGGTCTGCTCTGCCCAAATCTGTCAACAATTCCCTCTTCTCCAAAATCTGGCGAGCAAGATGTAAAGATTCCTCCTATAGAAGATGTAGCAAGCATAGCAATAATTGTTTCTGGGCAATTAGGTAATAAAGCAGCCACCCTATCACCCGCTTCGATTCCGTTTCCTTTTAACCATAAAGCCAAAGAGAAAACTTTTTTTCTTAACTCTGAAAAATTAAGAATACTCTTATCTTTACCTTCGCCATAAAAAACAATAGCCTGACTGTCTTCATTACCTTGTAATAAATTCTCTGCAAAATTTATTTTCGAATCTGGAAAAAATTGAGAGTCTAATAAATCCTCATAATGATCAATAATTATCTCACCCTTATCACCTATTATCCCAGAATCATCCCATACCGAATCCCAAAATTTATCAGGATTATTTAGTGACCATTTATGTAGTAGAGAATAATCAAAATAATTAGGATCTTTAATGTTTTCTCCAAATACCCTTTGGTATAGAGCCATCATATTTGATTCTAATATTTGTTTAGTATTTGGTTTCCAGAGTTCTTTAGGCATTTTTTTCCTAAAATAAAATCATGTTATTATTTTAATGCATTATCAAGGTCAGCCTTAATATCACTAATGTCTTCTATGCCGACTGAAAATCTTAATAGGTTATCAACAATACCTAGTCCTTCTCTTATATCTTTTGGAACAGAAGCATGAGTCATTATAGCGGGATGATTAACTAAACTTTCAACACCCCCAAGACTTTCCGCAAGAGTAAAAATAGTAAATTTTTTTAATACCGCTTTTATATGGTTTATATCACCTTCTAAAATAACAGAGACCATACCGCCAAACATATTCATTTGTCTTTTAGCTAATTTATGGTTCGGATGACTTATTAAACCAGGATAAATAACTCTTTTAACGCTAGAATTATTTTCCAAAAACTCAGCAACATTTTGAGCATTGCTACAATGTCTTTCCATTCTAACAGACAATGTTTTTAAGCTTCTTAATAGAAGAAAGCTATCAAATGGGCCTAATATTCCGCCACTTGCATTTAATAGATAACTTAACTTTTCAGTTATATCGGGCCTATTTTCTGATACAACTGCTATTCCTGCAATAACATCAGAATGGCCTCCAATATATTTTGTAGCTGAATGCATAACAATATCAAATCCAAAATCCAATGGTTTTTGAACCCATGGAGAGCAGAAGGTATTATCACAAACCAATATAATATCATTACTCTTTGCTAAATTAACTATAGCCTTTAAATCAAAGATCTTTAGCAAAGGATTTGTTGGCGATTCAATCCATATCATCTTTGTTTTTTTAGTAATTGATTTTTCTATATTTTCAATCTTAGAGAAGTCGATAAAATCACATTCTATATTCGATGATCTCTTTTTTACATCTTCAATAAGCCTATAAGTTCCGCCATATAGATCATCACATGCAATCATATGGTCTCCAGAATCAAGTAATTCCATTATAACTGTAGTGGCTGCCATTCCTGATGAAAAAGCATGGCCAGATCCGCCATTTTCTAAATCAGATATACAATCCTCAAGAGCTTTTCTTGTTGGATTAGAGCTCCTCGAATACTCATAACCTTTATGTTCCCCTGGCGCTTCTTGGGCAAATGTAGATGAAGCATATATAGGCGTCATTATTGCTCCAGTAGTTGGATCGCTTTTTTGTCCTGAATGAATAGCCCTTGTATCGAAAGCTTTTTTAGTATCTTTAGTCATAAATTATTGCCTTTTTAAATACGCTAAGAAATCTATTTTAGTTATAATTCCAATAAAATTATTATTTTCAAGAATAATTACTGAACTATCAAGTTTTAATAATTTAGCTAAATCCTCTAAAGAGCTTTTTGCGTCTAAAGTCTTAAATTCAGTTTGCATGCAAGATGATACTTTTTGATCAAATGCAGCACTACTTAAACAATTATGTAACAATTCCGTTTCTGTAATCATCCCTATTAAACCAGTCTCATCCATAACTGGAAGTTGAGAAATATCTGAATTGTTCATTCTGTTGAACGCTGTACTTAATGTATCCTCAGGCTTAACATAAACAATCTGGTTTTGATCAGCTCTAAATGCAATAATATCTAATAAGTTACCTTTTGGTTGTTTTTTAATTAAATCATTATGTATTAGCCATTTCTCATTATAAGCCTTCGAAAGATATTTATTTCCAGTATCACATATAATTGTAACGACTCGTTTAGCTTCTTTTTGTTCTCTACACCATTTTAACGCACCTGCAAATAAAGTTCCTGCTGAAGAACCAGCTAAAATACCTTCCTTTTTTAATAATTGATGAATTGATCCAAACGCATCCTGATCTGAAACTGAAATAGCATCATCTATTACATTTAAATCACAATTATCAGGTATAAAATCTTCACCTATACCTTCAACAAACCATGAGCCACCTTTATATTCAAATTTCCCTTTTTTAACTGCATCTTTAATTACCGAACCAATTGGATCGGCAACTATTACTTGAGTTTCTGGAGATACTTTCTTTAAATATCTACCAACTCCAGTTATTGTTCCGCCTGTTCCTACTCCAGCAATAAATGCATCTAAATTCTTTTCCATTTGTTCAAATATCTCTGGTCCAGTTGTCTCTTCATGCGCCATAATATTAGCTGGGTTACTAAATTGATTTGCATAAAAAGCATTCGGGGTATCTTTTATAATTTTTTCAGCAACATTATGATAATAATCAGGATGATCTTTTCCAACATCTGATCTTGTAAATATTACTTGAGCTCCTAAAGATTTAAGATGAGTTACCTTTTCAAGACTCATTTTATCTGGAATAACCAATACAACCTTATAGCCTTTTAAAATACCTACAAAAGCTAGCCCTATTCCAGTATTCCCCGCAGTAGCCTCAATAATAGTACCGCCTTTTTTTAATAAACCTAGTTCTTCAGCTTGTTCAATTATATATAAAGCTGTTCTATCTTTAATAGATCCTCCAGGATTATGAGATTCCATTTTAACAAAAAGGTTGCACGGACCAGTGTCTATATTTTTTATTTCAACTAAAGGAGTATTTCCAATTAATGATAAGAGGGAAGAACTTATTTTAGGTAAATGGGTCATGGTTATATATTATTTTAAAAATATTTTTAGACAAAATTATGGCGGTCCCTAGAGGATTCGAACCTCTGACACCTGGTTTCGAAGACCAGTGCTCTATCCAGCTGAGCTAAGGGACCAAACTATAATATGAATATCTATACAATCTATCATATTTTAACAATTCAATAACTTTATATGGTATTTTATTAAAGGTTTAGGCATAAAATAAATGATAAGAAAAACTATAAAGTCATTATTAATTATTCTAGTAATAAGTTTATCAATTTTTTGTGTAAAACTTTTCTTATTAAAACCATTCTCAATAAATCACTTTTTAGCCAGAGAATTAATCTATGATGCCATAGATAGCCCAGAATACTTAACTTATATAGGGATACTAGAAAACTATGGCATTCGTTCGTATAACGGTAAATTATCAGATTATTCCATAGAAAAAGACAAGGGTAATTTAAAAAATATTAAGAAAAATTATCAAACACTTCAATCCTATAAAGATGAGAATCTTAATTCTGAAAACTTGATGAATAAGAAAATAGCCCTATTTCAGATGCGTAACGAAATTGATGAAAAAACAAAATATCCTTATCACTCCTATCCCTTACGTCAGATGAATGGCACACATACTCAAATATTAGAGTTTCTGACTGATATTCATCCAATTAATGATAAAAAGGATGGAGAATATTATTTATCAAGACTTAAAGAAATACCCAATGTTTTTGATCAAATTCTTAAAAAAATGGAAATAAGGAAAGAATTAAAAATATTTCCACCAATTTTTATGGTCCAAAGAGTTATTGATCAAATTGAAAATATCTTAGCATTGCAGATTGATGAAAACCCTTTAATAACAGTCTTTGAAGAAAAATTAATAAATATCAATATTAATAAGAATGAGGTTAATAAATTTAAGTTAAGAGCTTCAAGAATTATAAGTGAAGACATAATTCCATCCTACCAACGATTACTTAATCACATGAATGAAATACTGCCATTAGCAAACACTCATGATGGTGTGTGGAGTCTTCCTGATGGCGATAATTATTATTCCTTAAAATTGAAGATGATGACAACATCAAATCTTACGGCTAATGAAATACATGAATTAGGATTGTCTGAGGTCAAAAGGATAACTAATGAAATTACTGAAATTTTAAAATCTGAAGGTTATGAAGATGTTAAGAATATAGGTCAAATTCTTATATCACTTAATGAAAGTCCTCGTTTTTTATATCCCGATAATGATCAATCAAGAGAAGATATCATTAAGACCTATAATGAAATTATAAAAAAATCTTCAAAAGAGATGGATAACTATTTTCATAAAAGACCGAAAGCTGGTGTGGTTGTAAAACCTGTTCCAGCTTATTCAGAAGAAAGTGCTGCGGGCGGTTATTACAGAGGCCCAACATTAGATGGCAGTAGACCTGGTATTTTTTATGCAAATTTATATGATATAAAAGCTACGCCTAAATTTGGAATGAAAACCTTAGCATTTCATGAAGCCATTCCGGGCCACCATTTTCAAATCGCTTTAAACCTAGAAAATAAAGAATTAAGCTTTTTTAGAAGATTTGGAGTTAATTCAACTGCATATACGGAAGGATGGGCTCTTTATGCTGAACAACTGGCAGTAGAAATAGGCTTAGCAGATGATCCATTCGATAAGATCGGTTTCCTTCAATCAGAATTATTTAGGGCTGTTAGGCTTGTTGTAGATACAGGTATTCATTATAAAAAATGGACTCGTGATGAAGCAATTAATTATATGTTTAATACTACTGGAAAAGCATTAAGTTCAGTTATTGCAGAAATCGAAAGATATATTTCTTGGCCAGGACAAGCATGTAGTTATAAAGTTGGAATGATTACTATCTTAAAAATGCGTAAAGACGCAAAAGATAAACTTGGGAAAAACTTTGATATAAAAGATTTCCACGAGTTTATTCTCCTAAACGGAGAAATACCCATGACCATTCTCGAAAAAAACTTCGAGAATTGGATTAAAAATAAAATTTAAGAAAATTAATTATAAATATAATTACTCTTTAGATTCTTCTTCAGACTCATCATCGCTTGATTCTTCTTCAGACTCCTCATTGCTTGATTCTTCTTCAGACTCATCATCGCTTGATTCTTCTTCAGACTCCTCATTGCTTGATTCTTCTTCAGACTCCTCATCGCTTGATTCTTCTTCAGACTCCTCATTGCTTGATTCTTCTTCAGACTCCTCATCGCTTGATTCTTCTTCAGCGCTCTCTTCGTTAGATTCCTCTTGTGATTCATCTTCAGAACTTTCTTCGACATCACCATCAGATTCAGAAGATTGCTCTCCTTCAAGCGATAAACTACCTGCCGCCATACGACCTCTATTTTCAACTAGTTCATATGATACTTTGTCGCCTTCATTAAGAAATTTTATACCAGAGTCTTTTAAGGCAGTGACATGAACAAAAACATCATTTCCACCATCTTCAGGCTCAATAAAGCCAAATCCTTTACGGCCATTGAACCATTTAACTATTCCTGTAGGCATAACTTACCCTTTCAATTGTATTAACTATTTCTTTATACCATAATAATATAATACTACAGTAAAAAGTGAAGAAATTTTCATTATTTAAGATAAAGAAAGATATGAAATGACTAATAATAGTAAAGAAGAAATAGTTATAGCAACTCTTTATAAATTTATAGAAATTAATGACTTAGATGCTCTTCAAGAAAAGATCTTATCAATATGTGTAAAAAATAAAGTTAAAGGGACAATACTTCTGGCTCCTGAAGGTATAAATGGGACAATTTCAGCTAAAAAGGATGAAATTATAAATATATTGAAGTATTTAGAAGATGATAAAAGATTTAATAAATTGGATGTTAAATTTTCTTCGTTTAATGAACAACCATTTAATAGGATGAAAGTTCGCCTAAAAAAGGAAATTGTTACCATAGGTGATCCAGAGGTGAATCCTGCAAAGGTTTGTGGGGACTATATTGAGCCAGAAGATTGGAATGAATTAATAAAAGACCCTAATGTTATAGTTATTGATACAAGAAATCGATACGAAACAGAAATAGGAAAATTTAAGAATGCAGTCGACCCTAAAACTAATTCTTTTAGAGAATTCCCTGACTGGGTAGATAATTTCAAAAAAGAAATAGAAGATCCCAATAAAAAAATAGCTATGTATTGTACTGGAGGTATTCGTTGTGAGAAATCTACTTCATTATTAAAAAAAAGAGGATTCAAAAATGTTTATCATCTTAAAGGTGGAATTTTAAAATATCTTGAAACGGTTCCAAAAAAAGAAAGTTTATGGGATGGGGAATGTTTTGTTTTTGATGATAGGGTTGCGCTTGATCATGACCTTGGAATTGGTTCTTATCAGATGTGTTATGCATGTAGAATGCCACTTACAGAAAATGATCTAACTAAAGAACAATACGAAGAAGGGATAAGTTGTCATCATTGCTATAAAAAAACTACAAAGAGTAGAAAAGAAAGATTTTCATCTAGACAAAAACAAATTGAATTAGCAAAATTAAGAGGGGTTGAACATTTTGGTCCACAGCACAGAAAATAATCTCCCTATTCTGTATTCATTTAGACGATGCCCATATGCCATGAGAGCAAGAATGGCAATATATACTAGTCAACAAAAGTGTGAAATACGTGAAGTCCTACTAAAAGATAAACCTCCATCGATGCTAGATTACTCCGCTAAAGGAACCGTACCCGTTTTAGTATTACAATCTGGTAATGTTATAGATGAAAGTCTTGATGTTATTGATTGGGCATTAAATATAAACGATCCTTATAACTGGAAAAGGTCAAAAAACTCAAAAAAAACTAAAGAGTTAATTGAAATTAATGATGGGGACTTCAAATTTCATTTGGATAGATACAAATATTCAAAAAGATATGAAAATGAAGATCCCAATTTTCACAGAGAAAAATGCTTAACTTTCATAAAGATGATAAATAAAGAATTAGAAAACTCAAAATATATTTATGATAATGAAATTTCATATATTGATATTTCTCTTCTTCCTTTCATAAGGCAGTTTAGAATAGCTGATAACGATTGGTTCGATGAATTGCCTTATAAAAATTTAACAAATTGGTTATCCCAGTTCTTAGATTCTTCCCTTTTAAACTCTATAATGAAGAAGTATGATTTATGGAAAGAAGGCGATGAAGTTACAATCTTTTAAGTAGAATAAAAATAGGTTTAATAGCAGATTTGTATATCATCTAAATATTAATTATAGTTCCTGAATGGTCTATTTAATCCCCGCTTTTCTAATAACAGCTTTCTTATATGCGTCCGTAGGATTTGGTGGGGGCTCAACTTATAATGCCCTACTAATACTTTATAATATTGATTATTTGTTAGTCCCAAAAATAGCGCTAACATGCAACCTGATTGTTGTGGCTGGAGGAACAATTCGCTATCAACTGAACAATCTAATTCCCTGGAAAAAAACTCTACCAATTATTCTTGTGTCAGCGCCTTTTGCCTGGTTAGGTGGAAAAATACCAATAAACAAAGAATTATTTTTAACAATTTTAGGAATTTCTTTACTTATTTCAGGAATTCTTTTGTTAATCAGGAAAGAAGAAGTTCAAAAGTTTTCAAAATCCATAAATTCTAAAATTGGAATTGTTATTTACTCTGTTGTGAGTGGAATAATCGGTTTTGTATCTGGCTTAGTCGGTATTGGTGGAGGAATTTTTCTTTCTCCAGCATTGCATTTATCAAAAGCTATGCCTTCAATGAATATTGCCGCAATTTCATCAGTTTTTATTTTTGTAAATTCAATAGCAGGATTATCAGGTCAGTTTATGAAATATAATAGCTCCGAGTTAATAAGTAATTATATAGAATATTCTTGGTTATTTTTGGCTGTCTTTATAGGCGGTACTATCGGAACTTACCTGGGAATAAAAACCTTTCATCCTGTAATAGTTAGGAGATTAACCGCAATATTAGTAATATATGTAGGGTTACGAGTTCTGATTGGATTTTAGAATATAATGGATGACTTTTCTTCACATATAGGAATTATCGGCGGAGGAATAGCTGGTTTTACCCTTGGTTGTACATTAAAAAAATACGGAATAAATACAGTTATATTTGAAAAAGAATCAATGGCATCTGAATCAGGTGCTGGAATATCTATTTCTCCTAATGGCTTAATACCCCTTGAGCGTTTAGATTTAATGAATGATTTAAAGAACAATTCTTATAAATCACAAAAAGGAATACTTAAATACAAATCCGAATTTTTATTAGAAATGCCCTCACCTGTTTATTCAATGAATAGAAGAGATCTCATGCATATTCTATATAAAAGATATAAAGATCTTGGCGGTGAAATTCTATTTGATCATGAACTTACAAGTATTGAAAGGGCAACGAAAGAGTTAATCTTTTCTAACTCAAATTCCTACAAAATAAATCATATAGTTGCATGTGATGGAATAAAATCTTTTATTAGAGAAAACTTTTTTTCGAAAGGTTCACCTCCGACATATAGTGGGTATAGTGCATGGAGAGGATTCACAAAATCAGATAATCCTAATGTTGAAATTTATTTAGGGCCAAATAGACACTTAGTTAGTTATCCTATCCATAAAAATCTTGAGAGAAGCTTTACCGGGATTGTAAAAACAAAAAATCAAGAAGTTGAATCTTGGAAAGAAAAAGGAAGTCATGAAGATCTAGTGAAGGATTTCAAAGATTTTAACAAAGATCTTTCTTCACTTTTTGGTTCAGCCAAAGAAATTTATAAATGGGGTATCTTTATAAGACCGCCGCTTAAAAGTATAACAAAAGAAAATATAACGCTGATGGGAGATGCCGCTCATCCAATGGTGCCTTTTCTTGGGCAAGGCGGTTGTATAGCTATTGAAGATGCTTATACCTTCGGCTATCTGTGTCATGAATTAAAATGTGATTTTAGTGAAGTTCAGAAAAATTATCATCTTTTAAGAGTAGAAAGAAATAATAAGATTCAGCAAATGTCTCTTATGCAAGGAAAGCTTAATCACATAGAAAGCCCTCTTCTTGTTTATTTACGAAATCAATTAATAAAGAAAACAGGAATTGTTTCAAAACGTTTGAAAACTGTCCATACTTACGATGCACATGATGAGATAATTAAAGAGCTAAATTCTTAACTCTTACCGATTCCCCATCTAATACCTCTACGCAAAAACTCATAATAGACTTCTGTATCCCAGGCACATCTTTCGATAGTCACTTCATCCTCAAACGGTCTCATATCATATTTTCCTCTACAATGACCGAGCAACAAATATAGAACCTTTCCTTTTCCAACATTATGTAAATACATTTGAGGGCGAGGATCATCATTTGGCGGATCAGCGGCAACATAAGCATTGGCAGGCTCTGAATATTCAGCATCCAAAAGAACATGAATTTTATCATCATATTCACAATAATAAGGTTCGTCATAAACCTCAAAATCTTCAATTCCTTTTGTTAATTGATGCTCCTTATCCTTAATTCTCACTAAGAAATCCATGTTAGGAGGATGGGAAATAAAACGACTTCCAAGCAGCTCCATATATTCTGGGCAAGTATTTGGTGTATCAGCTTTTCCACCTGCAAAGTCTAAAATTGCATTTGTTCCATGTAGAGCAAACCAATTTCCTCCACTTTTGAGAAATTCTTCCATGTGCTTTACATCTTTGTCTTCAGGTTTTAAATCGCAAGTGTAGGTAATAAGAAGATTTTTTCCTATATGATTTTCAAAATTATCATATGTATCCGAAACAGTTGTATATATATCATCATGCTCTGATAAAAGTTTAAGAAGCTCTAACCTTGCAAAATCACTATCATGGTATTTTGCGTTACAAATAAGATGTACATGATATGGTTTTAATTCTTTATTCATATTTTCCCCCTAAAAAACATAACATATTTTTTTAAACTTCTTAGGAATTATTTTTCTGGCAAAGCATAAGCTATTAAGTGATCAGAGGCAGGTGATCCAACGGCCCAATGACCACCAGCAGCAATAACAACAAATTGACGACCATCTTTATTTGTATATGTCATTGGCGTTGCGTGGCCTCCAGTTGGAAGTCTAAACTTTGCTAATTCTTCGCCTGTTTCAGTATTAAAGGCCCGTAAATAATAATCACTTGTTGCGGCTATAAAAGTAACACCTGATGCTGTAACAGTTGGTCCTCCAATATTTGGAGCGCCCTTAATCCACCAAAAAGGAAAAGGCGCAAGATCTTTTGATGTTCCTAAAGGTATCTGCCATAAATGCTCTCCTGTATTCAAATCAATCGCAGTTAAATTTCCCCATGGAGGTTTCGTACAAGGAACTCCTAATTGTGACATAAATCCATATGCCCTGAGTGTACAATATGGTGTTCCTTCATTTCCTTGTAATCCAGAAAATCTGGCTTGGACGCTATCCCTTGCCAAAGCTCCAATAGCACCTTCAACAATTTCTTTATTATTAGATTTTTTTGAATCTTCTATAGCAGTATTGCATTCATCTCTCGGTATCATAACAATTGTACTGGATAAATTCATCGTGTTAGCTATTAAGATATTTCTTGAAGAATCTATAGCTGGACCACCCCAATTTGCACCACCAATTGCGCTTGGGTAATGAACACTTCCTTGAAGTGAAGGAGGTGTATAAAGACCCTCATTCCTTAAATCTTGAGTAGCTCTTTTACAATATCCACGATCCCAAGGTGTGAAACCAAAAACATCGTCTGGATCTAAATAGGTTGGTGTAAGCGGGGCAGGTTTAGTTGGGAAGGGTTGAGTTTTAGTAACATAATCACCTTCAACAGCACCTTGAGGAACCTCTCTCTCTTCTATAGGGAAAATAGGTTCACCAGTCTCCCGGTTTAACAAGAAAACTAATCCCATTTTTGTCGTTTGAGCTAATGCCTTAATTATCCTTCCATCTTTTTCTATATCATAAAAAGTTGGTTGCGATGGAACATCGTAATCCCATATATCATGATAAACAGTTTGAAAATGCCAAACGACTTCTCCTGTTGAGGCATTTAATGCTACGACAGAGCTAGAGTAATAATCCAAACCTTTACGATGACCGCCATAATTATCTGCTGCTGTATTGCCTGTTGGAAGATAAACTAAATTAAGCTCTGGATCAGCAGATATAATTGACCAAACATTTGTAGTCCCTCTTTGATAAAGTTGATTTCCTGAATCATCTAAAACAGGTTCTTGGTTAGGAGGAATCGGATCCCAATACCAAATTAATTCACCAGTTCTTACATCATATGCTCTAACTACACCTCCAGGAACAGTGGTACTTACATTGTCAGCAATAGATCCGCCTGTAACAATTAGATTATTTATTATAGCGGGAGGTGAATTAATGTAATAAAAAGCTGGATCATGATCACCTAATCCAGATCTTAAATCAACTCTACCTTTGTCACCAAAATCTTTACATAGTTTTCCGGTTTTACCATCAAGAGCAAAAAGCTCTGCATCGATTGTGCCTGTAATAATTTGATGATAGCATTCTTCAGTCTCAGATTTTTCTTTATCTATCCAACTACTAACACCTCTACAATGAAGTATACCTTTTCCTTCAATATCAATCTTTGGATCAAAAACCCATTTTTCTTCACCTGTTTCAGAATCTAGTGCGAATATTCTATTGTAAGGGGTGCAATAATATAAAGTTTCGTTCACTAAAAGTGGAGTAGCTTGGAAGGATGTCTGTTGGCCACTATTTGGAGCTACATCTTCTGTCCAATTATTTCCTTGATGGTAATCACCCGAACGATGGGTCCATATTTTTTTTAAATTTTTTACATTATCAATCGTTATCTCAGTTGCTTTAGAATAGTGCCCTCCTCCAGAGTCCTTTCCATATGCTGACCAATCATCATTTTGCGCAAAAGATGAAGATGAAAATAAAA
>Ga0206678_10001507_pt1 | contig 15162 bp, 12 predicted proteins | sample M180m12015metaG_FD_155453 | JGI IMG/M metagenome (GOLD analysis project Ga0206678, IMG submission 155453) | Ammonia-oxidizing marine archaeal communities from Monterey Bay, California, United States - M1 80m 12015 | ecosystem: Environmental > Aquatic > Marine > Intertidal zone | place: USA... | reverse complement strand
TATTTCCTTGACCTGCGTGCACCTTGCCTGGAGAGTAAAGCAACTCAATGCCAGGATCAGCCCAACCAGCAGGACTAATAGTGTCAGGCAAAGGTCCAGCAGTCGTAGTAGGAACGGCAGTCGTAGCAGGAGCAACAGTCGTAGCAGGAGCAACAGTCGTAGCAGGAGCAACAGTCGTAGTAGGAGCAACAGTCGTAGCAGGAGCAACAGTCGTAGTTGAACTTTCACTACAAGAAGCGAGAATTAGAAAAATTGAAAGCACTTTCAACTGACTTTTAAGAACGAACATTTACAACCCCCATTTATTGGATGCATTTTGCTTGCTTTACATTAGCTGTTCTTATGGAATTTCTCCTGATCGACGTCTCACAAATTTCCACTCAAGAAATTCCCAAAGTATGGTCACCACTAACCAAATAATTGAGGTGCAATGAATAATAAGATCTCTGAGCTTCTAAATTTAAACGGCAGAACAGCTCTAGTAACAGGCGGAGCTACTGGAATAGGAGCATCAATTGCCAAGACCTTGGCAGCAGCCGGTGCTTGTGTAGTAGTTGCTGATATCAACTTAGAAGGTGCAAATTTAGTGGCCTCAGAAATTAATGGTCACGCTATAGAAACAGATGTTACAGACCCTGCATCAGCTGAATCGGCGGTTACTTTTGCGAATACGATCGGAAAAGGAATTTCGATATTGGTTAATAATGCAGGTTCGTACCATCATGCCGGAAGCATTCTTGATCAATCACACGAATCGTGGACCACTGCCATGTCAATAAATCTCGAAAGCATGTTTTGCTGTTCTAAACCTGCAGCACAAATCATGACTTCCAAAGGTTTAGGAGGAACGATAGTCAACATAGCTTCAGTTGATGGAATACTCCCTTGCCTTGGCACAGGTTATGACACGGCCAAAGCAGGAGTCATTCATTTCACTCGAACCCTTGCTTTGGATCTCGCGCCACATCAGATCAGAGTTAACGCTGTTAGCCCTGGAAATATTCCGGTTCCGACTCTTAAAAAGATGCACAGCGGTGAAATAGACCATTTTTGGCCTGAAGATTCCTCTGAAACAGGTCTTATGGGTCCAATGATGAAAATCCGTTCCGACAATATTCCCTTGGGTCGAAAAGGTGATACGGAAGAAATCGCGAATGCTGTCTTGTTTCTATCGAGTAATGCTTCTAGTTATATAACTGGTCAAAACCTTGTAGTTGATGGGGGTTGGACTCTCATTTAGCGTCAAATCATCTCATTTGGTCAAAGTTTCCGACATCAAATTTTAGAATATCCATGTCGCTTACTCCCCAGCTAGCCATCGCTTCTCGAAAAGGAGTCATATGAGATGCTAAAAAGTGAGCGTCTAAAGCTTCTTGTGTTTCCCACCTTTCAAATACATGCAAAATCTTTGAATCCATTGGGTCGACGCTAAACACATAGTCGATGCAACCTTCCTCTTTATGCGTAGCTCGCATCATGTTGCGACATGCTTCTAAAACTTCTTCTGTTGCAGTTTTTTCCATTCTGATTGTTCCAGCGATAATTAGCATAAGTTAAGACTAGATTTAAAAAAAGATTATGACCATTTGAGAAAATTTAACGATAATTTTATGTGTGTTCACTCAACGTGTCAGATAATAAGGTTGGGTTACTTCTGATAGATAGGAAAAAATGACCAACGACACAACTCTCGAAGAGTTTGAAGTTAAAGCAAAAAGTTGGCTTGATGAAAACGCTCAAAAGAAACCGGCGGCGTTTGAAAAAGAAGCTGAATGGGGAGAAGGTGAATTCAGCGTCGCAGTTTTTCACAATCTAACCTTCGAAGAAGAAAGTAGCCTGCTTCAAGAAGCGGCCGAATGGCAAATAGCTAAATCAGAAGAGGGTTACCATGCAATAACATGGCCGATCCAATACGGCGGATTAGACCTACCTATCGAATACGCCAGAGCTTTCGCTCGCCTAGAGTCTGATTATATTACGCCTTCACGTCACGAAACTTTTAGTGTCACTACGCGCTTAATCGCCCCAACAGTTCTCCATTACGGTACTGATGATCAAAAAGATGAGCTTCTTTCAGATCTTTTCAGCGCAAAAATTTACTGCTGCCAGCTTTTTTCTGAACCGGGAACTGGAAGTGACCTCGCAGGTTTAGGTTGCAAGGCAGAGAAAGATGGTGATGAATGGATAATCAATGGCCAAAAAGTTTGGAGTTCAGGCGCACAGTTCAGTCAATGGGGTGAATTAATTGCTCGGAGCCATCAAGATCAACCAAAACATAAAGGTATGACCGCATTCATGATTCCAATGGATCTACCAGGAATAGAAATAAGGCAAATAAGGCAAATGAGTGGTGGAACTTCGTTTAATGAAGTTTTTTTCAGCGATGTCAGAATCCCAGACCGCCTTCGTCTAGGACCTGAAGGAGAGGGTTGGGGAGTTGCTTTAACTACGTTGAGCTTCGAAAGAGACCATTCGGATTCTGATGGAGGTGGTCGGGCAGGTGGAAAGTGGAGTCAACTTCTTGGAACTGCGAAATCTTTGGGCCTACTTGAGGACCCTCAAGTCCGCCAACGACTTATGGAGGTATATACCCAAAACCAAATTCAGCGCTTTGTTAATAGAAGAGCTGCCGATTTGAGAAAATCTGGAAAGCCACCAGGACCGGAAGGGTCGCTTGGGAAGCTTCTTTGGACAGAAGGAATGGGCCTGATGTCTGATGTAGTTGGTGAAATACTGGGTCCACGCCTTGTAGCAGATACTGAAACCTGGGGTACTTATGAGTGGGGTGAGCACGTATTAGGCGCACCTGGTTACAGAATCGCAGGTGGTTCAGATGAAATTCAGCGAAACATTATTGGTGAACGAGTTCTAGGTTTACCAAAAGAACCAGATCCCTACAAGGGATTACCTTGGGATGAAATACCAAAAAATTAATTAAAAATTTTATGCTGGATTAATTTTTATTTCTAGAGACTTCAATCCCCTCAACATGAAACTTGGTAAGTAATCAAAATTATTTGTATCAGATAACTCATAGGAGTCTATTCTTTTAACCAATTCTTCTAAAGCAACACGAAGTTCAAGTCTCGCCAAACTTGCACCTAAGCAATAATGGGCACCTTTACCAAAAGCTAAATGGCTAAAAAGATCAGACCTATCTGGATCAAAAGTATTGCCATCAGGGAAAATACTTTCATCACGATTAGCCGAAGCAAACATTACAACCATTCGTGTACCTGCTGGAATTTTTGTACCTGCAATCTCGACGTCATTCTTGGCAAAGCGCCAAAATCCTTGTGTAGGTGTAGTCATTCTCACAGTTTCCTCTACTACTTTGCCTGCTCTTTCCGGATCACCTCTTAGCATTTCCCACTGTTTAGGATTTTCACCAAGAAGGCGCATCATTTCAGTCAAAGTTTTAGTAGTAGTCTCATTTCCTGCTACAACCAGTTGAGAAATAATGCTAAGCATTTCTTCCATAGTAAGAGGCTCATCAGGAAAGTCTGGATCCTCATCTTTATCTATACGTGCATTGAGTAAGTTTGTGAGAATATCATCTTGAGGATTTTCTCGACGCTTCTCAAATTGTTCTGCGAAATAATGCTGAAATTCAATAATTCCTCTTTCATGCACTAAACGTTGATCATCTGAAAGTGCGGTACCAATCGCAGCAATATTATCATCACTCCATCGTTTGAAATCTGCCAAACGGTCCTCAGGAACATTTAATGCTTTAGCAATTGTCCTTACCGGTAACGGAACTGCAAATTCCTTAACAAACTCAACTTCGTCTTTACTCATAAATGAATCAATTAAGCCAGATGAAATTTCCCTTATGTCTGACTCCAATGAGCTGACAGCACGAGCAGTAAAAGCTTTGTTTACCAACTTTCGATACCGAGTTTGCTCAGGAGGGTCAATAGTTAGCATTGTTCCTACTCGTTTATAACCGCCCTCTTCTTTATAAAGTTTTCTTATTCGATCTGCTAATTCAGCACTAACTGGCATTGCAGCACCGCCTCCAGTTTCTGATGAGAAAGTATCTGTGTCCTTAATAATCTCTAGGACATCTTCGTATCGAGTAACTAAAACTATTGGCACTCCTGCCACTTCGGTTGAATACACAGGACACTCTTCACGCATCTTTTCGTAATAAAGATGTGGACACTGCTGCACAGCAGGATCTAAAAGTTGAAAGCCTTCTAAATCTACGGATTCTTCAATCATTAAATTCTCCTATTTTTGAATAAGGCTCTCTGAAATAACTCTACTAATTATAAGCATCTTAAGTATCTATTAAGAAACCAAGGTTACTTGTCCCGTATCACCATTGACTTCAATTTCTGCTCCATCTGGTATGCGTTTCGTGGCATCAGTTACAGCGACTACACATGGAAGTCCAAGTTCGCGACTTACTATCACAGCGTGGCTTATCTGTCCTCCTACATTCACTACCACTGCTCCTGCTGTCATAAACAAAGGTGTCCAAGCAGGGTCTGTGAGTGGGGCTACTAATACTTCACCAGGTTCCAATCCGCGTGGATCTGCAGGATCGGTTACTACTCTGGCTTTTCCGCGATAAGTGCCAGTACAACCTGGAACACCTTGAAGGGTTTCTCCTGCTTGAGCGTTTTCCATTTCGTCTTCGCCACGAATCTCCCATTCAGTGATAGGAGGAATATTCCCATCTTTAACAAAAAATGGAGGTTCAACGGTCCATAGTTGTTCATAATCGTTCGCACGTTCAGCTAATTTGTCAGTGAAATCTTCAGGGGTAGCAATAAAAGACTCAAGTTCTTCATCTAAAAGCATGAAAATATGAGTTGGTTCTTTGAGATGTCCTTCAGTACACATGCGGTTTCCTAATTCATAAAAAATTACACGCGATTCATTTATCACTCGTACCAAATTAGTCTTAGTTCTTTCTCTGAACTCCATCATGTTCCCAGCAACTAAAGCACCCTCAAACATTCCTGTAAGTTCTTCATTACCCATCTCTGCAAGAGCGGTTCTAACGCCTTCAATTACTTCTTGACGTTCAGAAGTTTTCGCCGCTTGGCGTATCACAGGTGCTTCACTGTCATCCTGTAATCTGACCCTATCTAAGAGAGCGAGCGCGAGTTCTGGTTTAGTTTCCCAACTATGAGCGCTTACTTCCCATTCATTTGGACCTCGACATCCAAAACGAAAAATAAAATCATCCCAATCGTTAAGAAAATCTGCCACATCAGCATCTTCAGATGAAGTCAAGCGACCTAAAAGACCTTCTACTCCTGAATCAAATTCCTTCGTGAGGATCTCAGAGTTGCGCACTTTGCGCGATATATCCCAAAGTACAAATGAGGGTTCCGCTGAGTCAACACTCCCTAAACCAGCAAGTACCTTCATTGGCATTGTTGGATCACCTATAGCTTCACCAACTGCAAAAAGTATTCCTGGAGCCAAACCTGAACCTGATGAAGTTAAACAATGCAACGTGAAACCTGAATGATGCAAAGGTTGGATTTCTCTTATTCTTGCCAGAAGTTCACTTGATGATGTTGAGGAAACATCAGGTCTGTTTGAGCGAAGTGCTATCGTCTCCTCTCTTCCCTGGTCCAATTCAGGCCACTCATTAAGTGTCATTATCCAGCCAGTATGAGCATTGATTCCATCAACTAAATCAGGACGCTCATCATCTGGGTGTGGCTCATACGGTGGAACGTCTGGGTGATCACCAAAAAATGCCATGTCAAGTTGCTCGACAGTCAAAGCAGGATTTCTAACACCTTGCATTCGAACATTTGAAAGATTTATGTAGAAATAACCACCAAAAAATCCAACTGCTTCAGGCCTGATTTGGGCCATTTCTCCTTCAGCTATATTTCCAGTTCGAACATATCCATCTCTCCAACCTTGGAGCATTGCGTTTTCCCAAGAATAAGTTTGGCCTAATGGAGTTGCAGGTGTAGCTAAAACTTCACCTGCGTTTGCTCTCGTGTAGTGTGGCCACCGCTCACTTGGCGTCCAATCACAAAACCATTTTTCGATCATTATTTCTCCTTCCCAAGAATCCAAGATTATCGTTACTCGAGTCACACTAACTATCCGGCTGGGATTATCATATAAATGTCTATACAAGGAATTAACAATATGGGTTCTTCAACAAAACAAACTTTTTGTCGAATCTGTCACGCAGCTTGTCCAGTTGAAGTGGAGATTGAAGAAAATAAGGTTATTTCGGTTCGAGGTGTGAAAGAAGATCCTCTTTTTAAGGGATACACGTGCATTAAAGGAAGGCAAATCCCTGATCAAATAAACTCTCAAGAACGCTTACGTTTCCATCTTCGAAAAGCCCAAGATGGACATTTTGAACAAATTGAAAGAGAAAAAGCACTCGATGAGGTCGCAAAAAAACTTGAAGAAATCATTCAACAATATGGTTCCGGTGCAATCGCAAGTTACACGGGTACAGGCGGATACCAAAGTTCCTGTGCGCTAGCCACTGCTGAAGCGTGGCATAAAGGTATTGGATCACATCAACTGTACACATCTGTAACAATAGATCAGCCCGCCAAAACCACTGCCCCGATGAGAACCGGTTCTTGGGGTGCAGGAATTCACAATTTCCGTGACTCAGATATCTTTCTTGCTGTTGGTAACAATCCAATGGTTTCTAGTTACAGTCCACTCGGTGGTCTTCAAGGAACTGACCCCTTTACAAAAATGCGAGAAGCTAAAAAAAGGGGAATGCAACTTATAGTTATTGATCCTAGAGAAACTGAGTTCGCTTCTTCTGCCGATATTCATTTACAGCCTATTCCTGGTGAAGATCCGACACTTTTGGCAGGGCTACTAAATGTAATTATTAATGAGTCTGTTTACGACCATGATTTTTGCGATAAGTGGGTGGAACCTTCTGCACTAGATAATTTAAGAAACTCGGTTTCAAGATTCACTCCTGAATATGTTGCTACGCGTTGTGATGTTGATCGAGACGAAATAATTGAAGCAGCATTAATGTTCGCCAATAGTAACCGAGGAGGTGCAGGAACGGGAACAGGACCCAGCATGGCACCTCATTCGAGTCTTACAGAGCATCTAGTCATTTGTATTAACGTAATTTGCGGACGTTATAACCGTGAAGGTGACCTGATAGAGAGTGGAAACTTCCTATATCCTGACTCTCCAAGAGTAGCTCAAGTAATACCTTCAAAAGATCCAACTCCTGGACCTCCTTCTAGATTTAGAAATTTGCGTGGTTATAGAGGTCAAATGCCCTGTTCAACTTTGGCAGACGAAATCCTTGAACCTGGTGAAGGACAAATACGTGCACTAATAGTTAGTGGAGGAAATCCCGTTGTTGCTTTTCCAGATCATGAGCTGACAATAAATGCGCTTGAAGATCTGGACCTATTGGTCGTTTTAGATCATCGTATGACAGCCACAGCAGAATTAGCTAACTATGTTTTCGCTCCAAAATTGGCTCTTGAAAGAGCTGACGTACCTCATCTAATGGATCGTTGGTTCGCTGCTCCTTACACTAATTACACGGACGCTGTCATTGAGGCCGAAGATGAATTGATGACAGAGTGGGAGTTCTTTTGGGAAATTTCTCGCCGAATGGACACTCCTATTGTTTTACCTGGTGGAGAACTACCGCTCGACCGTAAACCTACAGATGACGATGTCATTGATCTTGTCTACTCAAGTTCGAGAATGCCTATCGACGAAATAAGAGAAAACCGCGGAGTTGTTCACTCTGGGAAAGAATATGAAGTACAACCTGCAGATCCAGGCTGTACTTCAAAATTTAACCTCATGCCTGATGGTATTGAAGGAGAACTTGATCAGGTTTTTTTAGAATCAACCGGAGCTGAACTGTGGCCAGGTTTTAACCCTGTTATTCACACTTTCCGACTTACGAGCCGTCGCCTTAAAGACGTTCTTAACTCTTTAGGAACTGAGCTCCCAAAAATCGCTTCTCGATCTACTACCAACTACGCGTACATGAACCCTGATGACATGGACGATCTTAAAATTAATAACAATGATTTGATAAATATTAGTTCTCCCAGATCAACTATCACAGGTGTCGCAAAGGCAGATAAAACCCTTAGACGCGGAATCGTTTCAATGGCTCACTCTTGGGGTGGCATTTCACTAACTGATGAAAAGGTTAGAGATATTGGAACTCCTACTAGCCGTTTGACTTCGGCTAGGGATGCAATCGATCCGATCAACGGGATGGTCGTATCCAGCGCCATACCTGTTCAAGTGCAACTAGCTAAAGAATTTTCTTAAAGCTGATTTTAGAGAATAACCTCTTCTGCTCGAAGCCTGTCTATCGTTTCCTTGTCTCGGTTTAACTCCTCTAATATCTCATCGTTATGTTGACCTAATAGTGCCGCAGATTCTCGCATTTCTGTTGGTGTATCTGAAAATCTAGCTGCAGGAACAGGTTGTCTAATTTTTCCTGCTTCTGGATGTTCCCAAATTCTCAAAACTTTATTATGTAAAACTTGGGGATCTTCTAATGTTTCTTCACCCTCTAAAATAGGTCCGCACGGAACCTGGTGTTCTATGAGTTTTGGAATAATTTCTTCATTAGTAACTTTTTCAAATTCTTTTGCAACGATTTCTCCTAATGCGGCAAAATTTTCTGGATTGGAAATTGCTACCAAACTACTAAATCTTTCATCTTCACAAAGTTCATCCCTTCCCAGAGCACGCAAAAGCCCAAACCTTTGTTTGTCGTTAGCTGCAAAGTAAACCAGTTGACCGTTTGCAGTGTTTGTAATGCTATAAATCTGTGAAAGTCTGAGCCCTGGACTAACGTCTTCATCCATCATGGTTAAGTCCATCATCCCATCAACCCAGAAAAAGTACAGGCAAGAATCGAGCATAGGAATTTGCAAATACTGACCTTGTCCCGTTCTTTCACGAGAAAAAAGAGCCGCTGTAATTGCTTGCGCAGATGTAAATGCAGTGCTTTTATCTGCAACAAGATTTCTCACCAGATCCGGAAACGGAATCTGTGGATTTAATTGACGACTTACCATGGAGGTTAAGCCTTGTATTACTGGATCTAAAACGGGTCTGTCAGAGTACGGGCCATCTGGACCGAAGCCACTTATAGAACAGTAAATTAGTTTAGGATTTAATTCTTTTAGGTCTTCGTAGCTGAGGCCTAAACGTTCGATAGCTCCTGGACGAAAATTCTGGATAAACACATCGGCTTGAGCTACCAAATCAACAACAATCTTTCTGCCTTCTTCCTTCGTCAGATCGATTGCTAAAGAACGTTTGCCGCGATTGTTGTTGACGAAAAGAGCAGAAATTCCAGCCTTTGCAAATGAAGGCAACCTCGTTACATCACCCCCAACGCCAAGTGGTTCTACTTTCACAACCTCAGCTCCTTGATCAGATAGCAACATAGTTGCCAAAGGTCCGGAAACAACTTGTGTAAGATCCACAACTCTAATTCCTTCTAAAGGTCCTGACATCTCATCTCCCTTTTACTTATTTTCGTTGATTTGATATTAGTTATCTCTCGACTCTTTGAATAAAGCAGCCACTTCGTCATCAGTTGTATTTATCAACTTTTCCAAAAACTGGTGAAATCTTTGCCCGCCACCTTCATTAAGTCCAAAATTGACAAATTCTTTCATACCTGTTTTTAAAGCCCGCTGTAAGCGAAGACCTGTGAAATAATCTTCGTCTTCAACAACGACACGCAAAAAATCCATCTGTTTTTTTACCACATCGGCTTGTTCTTCATCCGGTGGTTGAGTATGCAAAAAAGTCTGGATAGTAATTGAACTCCCTGGAGTTGAACCTGGAAACAATTGAGACAACATGTAAATCTTCCCGTTTGCGTCAAAACCTGCTATCGAAACATGAGGAAATATAGTCCAAACACCTCCCATTAACTCCGAGATAAGCCAATCCTTTTCATCTCTTCCTTCAAGTTTTGAAAAGTAAACATCAGGTCTTGTTGCTCTTTGATGAGGTCCCCATGAATCGTAAACAGCGTGACCTCCACCTTCAGGGCCAAAAGTATCCCTATGCAAGATCGGGAGATGATAAAGATCTAAATATCCGTCGTATGCAACTTTCCAATTAGGGCCCTCAATAGCCTGTCTTCCAACCACGTGGCAGTCGGCTAGTCCAAGGTATTCCAACATCTCTCCGTAACCACAAAGAAATGTGTCAATATCGATAACTGAATTCGTATTTAGTGTTACCCAAATTAAACCAGCCCGTTCATCACATGGAAGTTCAACTAGACCATTGCATTCATAATCGATCTCTCCAAAATGTTCTTCTTCGTAAACTCCCACTAATTCACCTTGAGAGTTGTATGTCCATGCATGGTAAGGGCAAGCGTGACGTCGCGAAGTTCCTGTTCCTTCTGGGACAACAATTGATCCACGATGTGTACACGAGTTTAAAAAAGCCCTTATCGTTCCATCTTCACCGCGTGTAACCAAAACTGGTACCCCTAAGACCTCTAATGAATGATAAGAACCTGATTCGCTGAGTTCTGAAGAGCAACTGAGAACAAGCGGTAAACGCTTGAAAACATTCTTTATTTCTGAATTCCACTTCTCGGAGTTTGTATAGTTTTCAGCTGGTACCTGAAAAATTTGATCCACACGATCTTGTGTTCCATTCTGAAAGTGATTAAGCCCTCTTTGACCAAAAGCAACCAAACGTTCTTCGCTCATGCTCTAACCCCCAAATCAAAAAGTACCTCTATTTTAAACTGTTTACGCCAAGTAGTAACAAGTTTAATTTCGATACAAGACGTCATAATAAAATCTCGTTTTATTTTTATGGTGTGTCCTGCCAACTCTCTCTATAAATCATGTCTTCAATCGGTATCCGCGGATGCGATCTTGGTGGTTTAGAATTTACACTAACTACAGGGAATCCCATTCCTACAACCATCGGCACGTCGTACTCATCAGGAATACTAAGTGCATCTCGAAGCTCTTGTTGACGATAGACAGTCATTGGACAACTTGACAAACCTTCAGAACTAGCAACAATCATTGCGTTCTGAGCCATTCTGCCTATGTCAAAATCTGGTCTGAGTCCACCATCCGAATGAATTGCAAATACTAATGCAACTGCAGCCTCTTTTATCCAATCACCGAAATCACCGCTTTTAGCGACAGAATTTCTACCTTCTTGATCTGTTACAACTACTATCCGACCCGTTTGCCTGTTTTTACCGCTTCCTGCCATCCTTGTCGCTTGCAACACTTTCAATAAGACTTCTTCAGGGATTGGGCGATTTTCAAATTCTCTTTTATCACGTTTTTCTAAAACAGCTTTATAAGCATCCATATCTAATAATCGCATTAGTAGTGTCACGGTGTCTAGATCGGGCATGATAGAAACTTACAAATCTTTAAAATTATATGAAGGAGTAACGATGTCTTCAAATTTACAAAACGCTTTTAACCACTTAAAAGAACTAGAAGGATCCGATCAGGGTTTCGGAGAGTGGTTTCATGTTGATCAAAATAGGATCAATGATTTTGCTGATGCAACAATAGACCACCAATTCATTCATGTTGATCCAGAAAGAGCTTTAGCAGAAACACCTTTTGGCGGAACAATAGCTCACGGTTTCCTTTCTCTTTCCCTTCTTGTCCATCTGACAACAAGCCTTCCTGTCGAAATACCAAAAATGGAAGGTCAGGTTATGGGTATCAATTATGGTTTTGAGAAAATTCGTTTTATTAACCCTGTATTAGCTGGATCACGCGTAAGAGCACAAAGCATGATTTCTTCAGTGGAGTTAAAAGAACCGACTGCTGTGAATATCACTCGGACAATTACTGTTGAAATAGAAGGGGGAAATAAACCTGCATTAGTGGCGGAATGGATAACAAGGTCCGTATTTGCCTAAAGATTTTTTACTGACTGAACTGAAAAATAATAACTCTCATTAATTAAGTAAATTTAAGATGCATTTCTTCTATGGGTAATAGAAAGAAGCTCGGTTCATGGGCTGGATCCGGCAGAGGTTTAGCAAATTCAAACCATTCGCTACATTCCAACAGAGCGGTAAAACCACTTTTAAGTTGCTGTCTAGCCAACGAAGCTCCCGGACAGAAATGAGCGCCGAGTCCGAAAGCCAAATGAGAACTAATATCATCTCGATTAATGTCAAAAATTTCAGGATTTTCAAATTCTTTTGGATCACGATTTGCTGCTCCATACCGAACTGAAACTACAGATCCTACTGGAATAGTCGTACCGCAAATTTCAGTATCTTGCGTGGTCATTCGAGCCAGACCTTGCACCGGACTCCAAAAGCGTAATGCTTCTTCGACAAATTTTTCTATCAACTCTGGATTGCTTCTAAGTAATTTTTGTTGTTCTGGATGCTCAATTAGTAACCAAACTCCATGTGCTAACGCACTTGTCGTTGTTTCAAAGCCTCCTGTAATTAACTGATGCATTAAGTTTTGAAGTTCTGCATTTGTGAGTGCTTCCTCATCTTCTTGGTGAGAATGAACCAGTGCAGACATTAAGTCTTCTTCAGGTTTCTTCCGTCTTTTTTCAAAAATTTCATCAAAATGTTTTTGAGCTTCAATCTCTACGTAAGCAACCTCTCTGACTTCTTCCTCTGTAAGAAGCCTCATTGCAGGAGCGAGCATCGCATCTGCCCATTTTTTAAATGTAGAAATCTGGCTTCTATCGAGACCCAACTGTTCAGTGATAATTGTTCCTGGTAAAGGCACTGCAAACTCACTCATAAATTCACATTCTCCTGAATCGATGAAATTATCAATCAGATCATTCGCTATTTCATCTATGTTCGGGGCCATTGCAGCAACTCTTCTTGGTGTAAAAACACGATTTATAAGTTTGCGGTATCGTGTATGAACAGGTGGGTCAGTTCTTTGCAACGTCATAACATGGCCCCAGCCTTCTTCACTGAGAATCTCTTGGTGTAACCGATGCATCTCAGCTTGATGACCTGAAGCTGCTCGAACCTGACTTGAAAAAATCTCAGGTGATAAAAGTGCTTCTTTTGAGGCTTCATGGTCAACAATAAGCCAAACCCCTGTTTCTGGGACTTGATGCACCGGGCATCTTTCATGCAAATCTGCTATAAATTTCCACGGTTCACTCTGAACCTTGGGATCCATAAAACTTGTTGTCACAGGGCATTTATGTGATTCCACAGATGATTCCTCCGATTTAGTGTTCTCGGCTCTCATGCCCTTAGGCTACGCATTCTAGAAACATAAATCGAATTGCAAACCCTGCGAGGTGAATGATGGCAAGAATGAGTGGAAAAGTAGCGGTAATTACTGGCGGTGCAAATGGTCTCGGGAGAGCTAGCGCCTTACGTTTTACAGAAGAAGACGCCAAGGGAATCGTTGTCGCTGACATGCTTGAAGACGCAGGTTTGGAAACTGTAAACATAATCGAAAAGGCTGGAGGGAAGGGAATATTTGTGAGTCTTGATGCAGTTAATCGGCTCAATAACGAAGAAATGATCGAAGCAGCTATAACAGAATTTGGATCAATTGACGTTCTCGTTACTGCCGCTGGTATTACCCATCAGGATTATCTTTCAGGTGATCGTGAAGCGGAAGTTAAAATGGCGATAAAAAGAGCTCAAGAAATTGAAAACCCAGCCCAACAATTTGTCGATGGGAGTCTTGAAGAATGGCAAAAAGTTTTGGATGTCAACCTAACAGGTACTTATTTTGCTATACAAGCTGCCGCGTCGGCAATGATAGAACAAAATAGAGGTGGTTCAATAATTACTCTTGCTTCAATCGCTTCGAAGCACCCTGATGCAGGACCAACTCCTTATGTTGTTTCCAAAGCGGGAGTTTGGATGCTCACAAAAAAAGCTGCACGTGAACTTTCTCCAGCAAATATTCGAGTTAACGCTATCGGACCGGGTTTCATCGAAACCCACATGACTACTATTTTTGAAATTGCTCCTCCAGAAAGGGTCGAGGAAACATTGAAGAGTGTCCCAATGGGCCGAAGAGGCCTCCCTATAGAAGTAGCAAATACAGCTCTTTTTCTCGCATCAGACGAATCGTCATATATGACAGGAGAGATACTGCACCCTGACGGCGGTTATTTCACGGATTAAATTTTCGTAAACTATGCGTCTATTGTCACGGTTCCTGTTGAGCCATCTACTGTGATGGTAGAACCATCGGTTATACGATCCGTAGCATCTGCTACTGAAACTGCACAAGGAATTCCGAGCTCTCTGCTTACTATCGCAGCATGACTGGCAACTGCTCCTACATTTACCACAACAGCTGAAGCTGTCATAAATAATGGTGTCCACGATGGATCAGTTGTCGGTGCAATCATGACATCACCAGGTTCAAGCGAAGAAGCATCACTTGGATCCAAAATCACCCGCGCCGTACCGGTAGCAATACCTGGTGATCCAGCACTACCTTGCAACACTTCCCCTACTTCCGCCGGACCAGACTTGTTTGCACCTCTCTTCGGCCATTCAGAAATTGGCGGTAAGCCAACTTTCCCATCAACTATGTAAGGCGGTTCGACTTCGTGAAGAAAAGAAAAATCTTTATCTCTCTCTAAAATGATGTCCCTCATTGACATAGGATCAGCAATAAAACCATCAAGCTCTGATTCAGTAACCATAAACAGTTGTTGCGGATCATCAATAGCTCCCACTTCGACCATTCTTCTACCTAACTCCATCATTGCTAACTTTGCTTCATGAACTGAACGAATAGCAGCATTTTTTCCCATTTCTCTATATCCAAAGAAAAGAGCAGCGGATTTTATTGCTGCAGTAAGACTCCCGTGGGTTTCTTCATCATCTTTTACGAGATCTAATACTTCGGCAGTTAGTTTTTCTCGCGTTTCGGCTGACTTAATAGAAGCTAAATGAGGTGATTTGTCATCTTCTTGGAAACGCAGACGCTCCAACATACCGAATGGCAGTTCGGGCTTTGTCGTCCAAGAATGTGATCTCATGTCCCATTCGTTAGGTCCACGATGACCGCATTCATCAATTAGTTCTTTCCAAAGTGTAATAAAACTTTTTGCGTCATCTGAATTCAAAGATTTTATTTTTTCCAATGCACCATCACTTCCGTCATCAAAAATAACTGAAAGTTCCTCTGAATTTCGGATGATTCTGCTCAAGTC
>Ga0206678_10001505_pt1 | contig 15166 bp, 12 predicted proteins | sample M180m12015metaG_FD_155453 | JGI IMG/M metagenome (GOLD analysis project Ga0206678, IMG submission 155453) | Ammonia-oxidizing marine archaeal communities from Monterey Bay, California, United States - M1 80m 12015 | ecosystem: Environmental > Aquatic > Marine > Intertidal zone | place: USA... | reverse complement strand
TTTATAGACTTAGTTTTACTAATCTCAGAGTTAGCGGTATCCAGTATTAAGTTTTCGACACCAACATTGGTCATTGCGTTTTTAATAGCATTATCGCTGGGCAACAGATCGCCCTGCTCAATCCTGTCTGGTCCAAATCCCCATAGATTAACTACTGGCCCAATTGTTACATCAAAAACTCCGCCGGATTCTATTGCAATTTCTTTCGATAGCCTAAGAACCACAAAGAGATCATCGGATACAGTGTAAGGACTGTTGAGACTATGCCTGTTAAATTTTGACAGTTCTGAGTCTTCGGCGTAAGTCGAAAAAACCTCTCGATCTAGCCGCAATAAGAGTTCGGCAATGCCGACACTTAACTCCGAGAGGTTTGTTGAGATAGGAATATCGACTACTTGAATTTCATAACTTGTTCCCATCGTGAACCCAGAAAAGCGCTCAATGACAGCCCCCTCTATTGGCTCATAGAAAATTATCGCCCCAAACAAAGCGAAGAATGCAATGGAAAAACTATGACGACGAATTATTTCGAGCACGAAAACTCTTTTAACTATGATTTAGATAGATACTTATTAAGAACAATTTAAATGGAAGACTGCTATTTCCTAGCATGCTCATTCATCTTGTGGGTAAACTTGGAATTTAACGCCTGCCATTTTGTAAACCATTCTTGCAACTTGACAGCAATAACCAAACTCATTGTCATACCAAAGATACAAGACACAATGATTATCCCTAACAATAGTGGCATTAGCGTCTACAATGCCAGCCTCTCGGGTTCCTACGAAGTCGGAAGAAACCGCATCAGGAGACTGAGTGTAGCTTATCTGATTTTGCAGTTTTGAATGTAATGCTATGTCCCTTAAAAACTCGTTTAACTCAACCTTGGAAGTCGACCTAGAAAGGGAAAGATTCATTATTGCCATGGAAACATTAGGGATTGGGACCCTCACCGCGTTGCCTGTGAGCTTTCCTTCAAGTTCAGGTATCGCCTTAACTACGGCTTTTGCAGCTCCGGTTTCCGTCAAGACCATATTTAGAGCAGCGGAACGGCCTCGACGACTACCTTTATGATAATTATCAATTAAATTTTGATCGTTAGTATAAGCATGAACTGTTTCTACATGACCATGTTCAATGCCAAATTTATCATTCACAACTTTAAGAACAGGAGCAATTGCATTGGTGGTGCATGATGCGGCCGTAATGATTTTATCATCTGGGCTCATTTGATCATCATTTATCCCATACACGATATTCTTTAAGCTCCCCTTACCAGGCGCAGTAAGAATGACTTTTGCTGCACCTTTAGATTTAAGATGCAAGGACAAACCTTCTTCATCTCGCCACTTACCGGTGTTATCAATAACCAAGGCATCATTAATATCGTAGTCATTGTAATTTATCTCTTCTGGCGAATTAGCGTAAATTACTTGGATCACGTTGCCGTTTGCTATTAGGCATTTGCTCTCTTCGTCAACACGCAGTGTTCCTTGGAAGGCACCATGCACGGAATCAGAAGCAAATAAGCTAGCTCTTTTTTCTAGGTCTCCCTCCTCGCCGGGCCTGATTACGATTGCTCGGAGCCTCATCACATCGCCAGTGGAGGTTCGTTCTATTAACAGCCTTGCCATTAAGCGCCCAATTCGGCCAAATCCATAAAGAACGATATCCTGAGACTTTTCTACCGGCCTTTCATTGACCCCATCCAAATAAGCCATCTCTTGGCGGACAAAATCATCCACGGAGCTAGCGCCTCTCCCTTGCTCATCCAAATGATCCATATAGCTCACCGTTAACTTACCCAGATCGATCTGAGCATTCCAGAGGTCAAGTTTAGCCATTGCAATCAGGACGGGGTGCGTCTCAAACTCTGACATTTCGTTGCGTTCTACCTGACGGACGAAACGATGAGATTTCATGATGAAAGTTACTGAACGGTTATGTAAGGGACGGCCGTAAATATATATGCCAACATTACGCTGGCTAAATAACCGACCAATTACAGGAATCATTTCCTGAACTAAAGCTTCGCGCTGTTTCCAGTCGGCGAAGTAATCCTCTACGCTGGGACGTTCCACAAATTCTCCCTTTTTTTAACTGCCGGATCTAGAAAGGCGGTTATTATCTTGTGAAAGGATTACCTATGCAACAAACCGTCACCCGGTCATAGATGAATCGCCATATCCATCAATTTGTCAGAATATTTAGTCAGGTAAATCTAATTATTGAGCTACAATCCGCACTCCATCGCAGCCACTAGACAAAGCAGTCCTCACAGCGCAGCAATTCAATCTCAGTCCGAGAAGAGAAATATTGATTACTTTTGATACTCAGATCATGAACTCGATCCAAAACCCAACAATCCCCGCCGACCCCTTTCAGAATTGTTTCTGGCAGGGAGAGTTCGGTTGTGCCAGCAGCCTCGCTATATGCAATGCCGCTGCAGATGCTGATGGACCTATATTATTACTCTGCGAGAACAATGAAATCGTCGAACAATCAATACGGGAATTGAAATATTTCTGCGCCCCCAAAGAAGAACTTCCAGTTTTCTCTTTACCAGACTGGGAAACGCTACCCTATGACAGTTTCTCACCCCATCAAGACATAATTTCCGAACGCCTGAACGCTCTCTACCACCTCCCCCAGTTAACCCGCGGCATTTTAGTGCTGTCGATTACTAGCTTAATGCATCGATTACCTCCTCATCGCTACATCATAGCCAATAGCCTCGATTTAGAAGTTGGGCAAAGTCTGGAAATTGACGCGATCCGGAAGCAGCTAATTGCTGCTGGTTATCAATCGGTAGATTCTGTTCTCGAGCACGGCGAATTTGCGGTACGTGGCTCAATTATTGATATTTTCCCGATGGGCTCACTAACTCCTTATAGAGTTGATCTATTCGAAGATGAAATTGAAACTTTGAGAACATTCGATCCAGAGTCTCAACGCTCAGACCAATTAGTAGACGAAATAAAACTGCTACCTGGCCGCGAGTTTCCCCTAGATAAATCTGGAATCACTTCTTTTCGCAATCGATTTCATGAGCTTTTTGATATTGACCCAAGGCAATGTCCGCTTTACCAGGATGTCAGTGATGGGATTAGCTCCCCGGGGCTGGAATACTATCTTGCTCTTTTCTTTGATGAATTGGGCTCACTATTTGATTTCATGCCAAAAAACACCGTGGTCATTAAAATAGGTGAATTAAAATCAGCCGGAGAACAGTTTTGGCTAGATATTAAAAAGCGTTACGAAGATCGTTTAATCGATCGCTATCGGCCCATTCTAAAGCCAGGAGATATCTTTATCCCAGTAGAGCAAATTTTATCTAAGACGAAAAACTTTCGGCAGATAGAATTCAAGAATCATATCAATGCTCTCAATCTTGGCTCAATGCAACTACCTCACCTAGCTAGCAATTCTCGTCTAGCCAAACCGTTTTCTCAGATTGAACAATTCATAACGACTCAAAATTCTCGAATCCTCTTCGTTGCTGAATCGGCCGGCAGAAAAGAAACGCTCATCGAGATACTCAAGCATATAGGTATTGAGCCTATTATTGTGAAACACTGGTCTAATTTTATCGCTGATGACATGCATTTAGGCATAACTGTAGCGCCTCTCGACCGGGGCCTGTGGCTGACGAAAGAGAAATTAATTCTAATTACCGAAACACAGCTGTTCGGTAATCGAATTGCTCAGCGACGCAGAAGGTCCAGAACCCAAAATAATACCGACTTTATTGTAAAGAGCTTAACGGAATTACGCATCAATGATGCTGTTGTACATCTCGATCATGGTGTTGGCAGGTATCGAGGCTTACAAACAATCACTACAGATGGGCAGACTACAGAGTTCCTCACTTTAGAGTATGCCAACGAAGCTAAGCTTTATGTGCCCGTCGCTTCCTTAAATCTTATTAGTCGATACAGTGGGGCCGAGCAAGACGCTGCCCCTATTAATCATTTAGGCTCTGATAACTGGATAAAAACAAAACGCAAAGCCGCGGAAAAAATACGCGATGTTGCAGCTGAATTATTAGATATTTATGCTCAGAGGACGGCGCGTAAAGGATTCCGCTATGCAATAGAAATCAGTGAGTATGAGAAATTCTCCGCGGCATTTCCTTTTGAAGAAACCGCGGACCAAGAAAGCGCCATTAATTCAGTCATCGATGATATGAATAGCGAGCGGGCTATGGACAGACTAGTTTGTGGCGATGTTGGATTCGGAAAAACCGAAGTTGCTATGCGCGCAGCTTTTGTAGCAGTACAGAACAACAAGCAGGTAGCCATCTTAGTACCAACCACGCTGTTAGCCCAACAACATTATGAAAGCTTTCAAGATCGCTTCGCTAACTGGCCTATGGTTGTTGAAGTTATTTCTCGATTTAAATCTGGTGCAGAACAAAAAGAGAGCTTGCAGAATGTGCTTGAGGGCAAGATTGACATCTTGATTGGCACACATAAGTTGTTGCAAGGCGACGTCAACTACAAAAATCTTGGACTACTCATAATTGACGAAGAACATAGATTCGGAGTCCACCAAAAAGAGAAATTAAAATCACTACGCTCTAACGTAGATATTCTGACCCTAACTGCAACACCAATCCCCCGAACTCTTAATATGGCATTGTCTGGCATTAGGGACTTGTCGTTAATTGTTACACCGCCTGCGCGAAGACTATCAGTTAAAACTTTTGTTAGAGAGCAACAAGACAGCTTGATAATTGAAGCAGTTTCCCGCGAATTATTGCGAGGCGGACAAGTTTTTTATCTTCACAACGAAGTTAAATCGATCGCTCGAGCAGCAGAACATCTGCAAGAGATAATTCCTCAAGCTCGAGTTTGTATAGCCCATGGTCAAATGGCAGAAAGAGATCTCGAAAAGGTTATGGCAGACTTCTACCATAAGCGCTACAACATTTTAATTTGTACTACTATCATAGAAACAGGTATTGATATCCCAAGCGCAAACACGATAATAATTCATCGGGCCGACAAGTTTGGTCTGGCGCAGCTACATCAGCTGCGAGGTCGGGTGGGCCGATCTCACCATCAAGCCTATGCTTATTTATTATTATCCAACCAGAGCCGATTAAATCGTGATGCGCAAAAACGAATTGAAGCAATTCAAGCCGCTACAACCTTGGGCGCAGGATTCACCTTAGCGAGTCATGATTTAGAAATACGAGGTGCCGGCGAATTGCTCGGCGATGACCAAAGTGGGCATATGCAAAAAATCGGCTTTTCTCTGTATACAGAAATGCTGGAAGAAGCAGTAGAAGCAATAAAAGCCGGACGAACACCAAATCCTGAGCTAGACCTTGACAAATCCATTGATATAAATTTACGAATTCCAGCGCTTATTCCCGACGACTATCTACCTGATGTGCATACTAGATTGATTATGTATAAACGTATTTCATCTTCTCGCAGCAGTGAAGATTTGCAAGAACTTCAGGTTGAAATGATTGACCGGTTTGGCTTATTACCTAAACCGCTAAGATTATTGATTCGCTTAACCGAATTGAAATTGCGCGGACAAAGATATGGAATTAGGAAGATCGATGCTAATGTAAGTAATGGCAGAATTGAATTTAGCGCCAACACTGGAGTCGACCCTCTGTCTCTTGTGCAGCTTATCCAAGATGACCCGATGCATTTTAAATTGACTGGCGCGAATCAATTACAATTCTCTCATGAGAGCGACGATGCAGATTCAAAGCTTGTTTTTATCAACTCGGTGTTGGATAAATTTAAAATTAATGAGATAAAAGCCGCTTAGAACAAAACATGACATTACAAAGCCCACAATTTCTTTTAATAATCGGAATATTGCTTTTGTCATTGACATCAAGCGCGCTTGCGCAAGAACGCTGGTATCAAATAGAAGTCTCCATATTCACCAATGAATCTTCAATCGATCGTAGCGAAGAAGTCTGGCAGGCTGAACGCATTGAATTGACCTATCCGGAAAATCTCCGTCGACTAAACTTATTATCCGACCTACTTCGCACTGAAAACCTCACCTTAGCTACCATTAATTTAGCAGTGCCAGAACAGTTCGATCGCCAAGAACTGTCAGCGGAAGAAATTCAAGCTGAGATACGCGCCGAATCGATCGCCGCTGTCGGCCCATCGCCTGCGAGCGAAAGAACCGGGTTTAAACTTTTTGACTTCGCCCGGGAAGACTTTACCCAACTACCAATCTCAGAAAGTGATTTCCAGCAAACTAATCGCACATTGGTAAGATCTGCTAATCATCGCCTGCTCTTTCATGGCTTATGGCGACAAGCTGTAGTTCAATCTGCCCAATCTCAGCATGTTTATATCGAAGGCGGGCTGACGTATGGTGAGCAAAACGAACTTCAAGGGAGCCTAAAAGTTCACTTCAATGAGAATGAAGATCGCGTAGTTATTGATACAAATCTCTGGTTGACCGAATTCAGTATCATTGAAAATGCCGGAAATTTATGGGCGCTACCCCAAAAACCGATGGATATGCGCAACCCACAAAACTCCATAAATGCTGATTTACGTTACAACCCAATTCAGATTTACAAAATGGACCAGAGCCGTGAAATGCGTAGTAATGAGTTTCATTACCTTGATCACCCAGCCCTCGGAATTGTGATACAAGTTGAACCTTATGAGCTACCCTCCCCGCCTCAACCAGTGGTTAACTTCTAGACGGAGTTATAATTTTAAACTCAGCTTCGCTCTATAAGAGTTTTTACAACGTCAGTAACAAAACCCATGCCTGCTTTGACATGAGATTCAATTTCCGAAATAAGAATTTCACTTTCACCTATTCCAGCTGCCCAATTTACAGAAAGCGCCAACATTCCATAATCAAGTTTAACTTCTCGCGCGAGCGCAGCCTCAGGCATTCCAGTCATACCTACAATGTCACAGCCATCATTTTGTAGGCGCTTAATTTCAGCCGCAGTTTCAAGTCGCGGCCCCTGCATACATCCATAAACACCTTTGGCAAATAAGTGCTTTTTTAAGCCTCGATCCTCATTAACTTTTTGAAATGCTACGCTTAGTTCTGTACGAAGTGTTAATGAAAAAGGTTCGGTAAAATCAATGTGCGTTACAAACTCCAGATCATCTTCAAAAAAAGTTCCTACACGACTATGAGTGTAGTCAATGATCTGATCAGGTAAGGCAAAATTTCCTGGGCCAGTTTCCTTATGAATCCCACCTACAGCATTAATAGCAACGATTCGTTTAACACCTATCGTCAACAATGCCCATATGTTGGCTCGGTAGTTGATTTTATGGGGTGGAATTATGTGGTCTTTACCGTGCCTAGGCAAAAATGCAATGGTTTGGCCTGCGTACTGGTATAACTCGATAGAGATACGTTTTTCTGAATATGGCGTAGCAATACGTTTAAAACCCGCTGATCTTAGCCCTTCAATTTGAGAAAGGCCTGTTCCACCGATAATTGCTAACATAGCTCCTGCCTGTTCATTCTCAGTTAACCTGCTTTGGGCGCAAGAACATTAAACCAGCAAAGCTTCCACCGCAAGAGTAGCCGCGTGCCTATTAAACATAGCACTAAAAAATTGGGGCAGAGACAAAAGAGCTAATTCGCCAAAATAGAACAACATTCTAGTGGGCCGATTGATATTTAGGCGACCTAAGCAAGGTTTGCCGAAGATTAGTATTATCGCGCCTCTAATTTAATTACTATTCGTTTTCCGGTCATTATTAGTCGTCGGCAGGTTTACCAGTCTTACAATGCAATACGTTTCAAAAAACGCACGGTTTTCATTATGTAGGCGCTACCGTTATAGCTTAGAACGGAGTTGGACTGGTGGCGAAGGGCGGGTTTTGTTTATTGGCTTAAACCCCTCGACTGCCGATCATAAGAAAGATGACCCCACCATAAGACGCTGTGTTGGATTTGCTAAATCCTGGGGGTTTAATGGTATGGAAATCGTAAATCTTTTCGCTTATCGCGCTACTTACCAAATTGATCTTCTAAGCGCCGACGATCCTGTCGGCCGGCTTAATGATCCCTCGATTCGCGAAGCTCACCAGCGAAGTGACCGGGCAATTGCATGCTGGGGATCTACAGGGTCCCTTATGCAGAGATCTCTTGAAGTTGCCAAATCATTTGATGACCTTCAATGCCTTAAATTAAACAAAGATAAGCAACCTGCCCACCCTCTTTATTTGCGAGCTAATCTTCTGCCTTTTCCTTACGAAGTTGCTGATTCGAGGAATTAATCCGCATGGGGCTAACCACTCAACTTTTACATGCACTTTGGTCCACCGCTGGGCTCAATCTGATATGGAGAAAAACCCTCTATCGACAACTTTGCAAGATCGGAAGCACACCTGACTATCCATTTGACGTAAACTTTTTCGGTCTTAAGTATGAGGGGAATCTAAACAATAGCATTGAGGCAAATATTTTTTTCTACGGTGCTTTCGAAAAATCTCTCTTATTTTTCATGCGGGATACACTACAACAACTAAATCAAAAACCTTCTCCTAGCACTTTTGTGGATATAGGAGCAAATATCGGCCAGCATTCTCTCTTTATGTCTAATATTGCTGACTATGTCATTGCCTTCGAGCCATACAAGGTAGTTAGTTCAAAGTTAAAGCACCACATTTCTTTGAATGAAATTACTAACATTACTCTTGAAGAAATTGCCCTGAGTGATCAGCAAGAACTGCTGGAATTCTTCGCTCCAACGGGGCGAAACAAAGGTATTGGCTCGTTCGATGCTTCTACTGCGGGCAGAGGGAACGTTGCTGAAACAAAATTACACTTAATTAAGGGCGATCACTACTTCGAAAGAAACAAACCCCACTCAATCGAACTAATGAAGATAGATGTCGAAGGATTTGAAAAGAAAGTGTTAACAGGATTACGAAACACCCTCAAAGTTTATCGACCTATCCTAGTTTGTGAAATTAGCTATGGCAAACAGCTTTCATTCAGCTCTTCAGCAGAATTAAGGTCACTTCTGCCTGATAACTATAAGCTATATCGGTTCGACACTCGAAATGCAGACGGCAGCAAAGCCAGGAAGCGTGGTTCTAAAGCGAAACGATCGGGTTTCTACGAAATAATTCCATTTGAAGCTTGGAGAGAGTCTGGACAAGACGACATTATCGCAGTTCCCATCGAAAATGTGAGGTTAATTCCGGGATTGCGTACAAAATTAGTTTAGCACTAGCAAAAAAAAGGCCTAGCGCTAAGAACTCAATCCTAACCTAGGCCACTTTAAGTATGTTACGACTCATATTATCGGCTTTACTCTAGGTTTCTTTAGTAAATTATTGTTTTATAGTGTTTTGTTGCGTTTATAGTGATTTTCTACGAAGGGCCACTATGCATCTGAGTTTGGCAAAGAGTTGCGGTGGAGAGCGGCAGCAGGGCTAATTCAATAATTAGCTTAACCAAATAAATCGCTTATCTAAGGCAGCATTATTCAATACCTACCGAGCTGCAGTCCTTTTTAGCCAGGGATTTGCTGTTTGCCGCCTAAAACCGAGCTTATTAATACCCGGCTCGAGAGGGTTTTGTTATTTGGCGCGCCCGGGAGGACTCGAACCTCCAACCCCCGGCTTAGAAGGCCGGTGCTCTATCCGGTTGAGCTACGGGCGCATAGCTTTTAGTGGCCAAATTCGTCTGCGGTGAGAATCATCAGGTGCCGGAAAGCCGCGTATTTTACACGAAATGTAACGCGCGACCATGCCAACACGTTTTAGATAAGACGATTGTCTGGCTTATTCTTTGGAGCATCGCCCTTTCGATGTGCATGAGGGCTGCCATAGCAATTGAGCCCGATGTACATGCCAGCCATAACTAACGCGAGGTTTTTGTAAACTTTGGCAAAGCTGGCTAATAATCCTGATTGATCTGTAATAACTACATGTGGCGCATCTAGGTCCATGCCCTCTAATCGAGTACGCTCACCGTCTAACGTTATTAAATCAGATTCGGCCAATTTCGATTCACACTCAGTGAAGTTAAAAGATTAAGAACAAGTTTTGCCTAATTCCAATTCAATATTGGAGCAATCCATGAGATCGATACGAGAAATGGGGTGACTGATGGGGTTCGAACCCACGACAACCGGAGTCACAGTCCAGGGCTCTACCAACTGAGCTACAGTCACCATTAATCGATGAATCATCTTCAAAATTGACTATCAAAAATTGGTCGGGGTAGAGAGATTCGAACTCCCGACATCTTGCTCCCAAAGCAAGCGCGCTACCAGACTGCGCTATACCCCGATAAATCACGACATCATTTTTACGAGGACGGCATAATACTCGCGTCATTTAGGCCCGTCAATTGATGATTAGGGCTCTGTCCTTGGCGAAAATAAGACGCGTAACGACCTCCTGCCTCGCTTTTCATCTATCGATGCGCCAGCTACTTCCACCAACATCATCTTCAACGACTACTTTCATGGCCAATAATTGATCTCTAATTTCATCAGCCCTACCCCAATTCTTGTCTAAACGAGCTTTTTCTCTCTCTGCGATTAATTGCTCGATAGTGGCTTCATCAATCTCAATGGATTGATCACTTCTCAGAAAGTCGTCTGGAACTGCCTGTAATACGCCAAGAACCCCCCCCAGGCTGACCAATAATTTCCCTAATTGATTTGCCAGGTCGCTATTCTCTCCTTTTTGCTTGTTGATCTCTGTAACTATCTCAAAAAGCACACCAAAAGCTTCCGCTGTATTAAAGTCATCGTCCATTGCTGAAAAAAATGCTTTCTCAAACTTACTATTAACTAAAGTTTTTGCATTGAGCAAATCTAAATCTTGAAGAGCAATATAGAATCTCTCTAAGGCTTTCGCTGATTGCTGCAAACTTTGCTCAGAATAATTGATTGGGCTTCGGTAGTGGCTGGCAATTAATAGATGCCGGACGACTTCTGCGTCATATTTTTTTAAAACCTCGCGAACCGTAAAAAAGTTCCCTAAGGATTTCGACATTTTCTCGCTATCCACGCGCAAAGGACCATTGTGCATCCAATAATTTGCAAATTTACTTCCTGTAGCACACTCCGACTGAGCAATTTCATTTTCATGGTGTGGAAAAAGTAAATCTGTTCCACCTCCATGAATATCGAAATTATCACCCAAAGCACTTGTAGACATAGCTGAACATTCGATATGCCAACCTGGACGTCCATAACCCCAAGGAGAGTCCCAACCCACCCCATCATCCGGGGAAGATTTCCACAATACAAAATCTCTAGGGTCAATTTTCAGCTCACCAACTTCAATTCGAGCACCTTCTAAGAGCTCATCCATTTTCTTTTTTGATAATTTTCCGTAATCAGGAAAGCGCTGTATAGAAAAGTAGACATCTCCATTATCTGCCCGATAGGCAAATTCTTTTTTTAGCAGCACCTCTATCATAGAGATAATTTGATCAATGTGGCCTGTAGCCCTTGGCTCTTGATCTGGAGGCAATACGTTTAGTGACTTTTCATCCTCATGCATCGATTCAATAAAGCGTTCAGTCAAATCAGAAAACAGTTCATTATTTTCTACCGCACGATTTAAGATTTTGTCATCAATGTCGGTAATATTTCTCACATATGTGACGTCCAAGCCCTTTGCTCGGAGGTAACGCACTATTACATCGAACGCAACAAGCATGCGTGCATGCCCTAAATGAGTATAGTCATAGACAGTTAAGCCACACACATAAATACGAACCTTGCCTTCATCAATAGGACAAAAGATTTCTTTCGCCTGGGTCATTGTGTTGTAAATTTGAAGCATCTATTTAACTGCCGCTTAGCTGGACCAAGAATCACGTAAGGTAATTGTGCGATTAAAAACCATCTTATTATTTCTGCTATCTTTCTCATCCACGCAGAAGTAGCCTTCTCTCTCAAATTGAAAAAAACTCGAAGAGCCATTTCCAATAACTGATGGTTCAACCATACAATTTTCGAGTGTCAGCAACGAGTTTGGGTTTAGACATTGTCGATAATCATCAATGTCCTTTGACTCCGGGTTTTCCACATTAAAGAGACGGTCATAGAGTCGGACTGTAACGGGGATGCTGGCACTGGCTGAGACCCAATGAATAACGCCTTTGACCTTTCTTCCTTCGGGACGCTTACCTAACGTATCTTTATCGATAGACCCAACGAGCTCTATGACTTCCCCAGCGGAATCTTTAATAACCTCAATACACTTTATAACGTAGGAACCACGTAGGCGTACTTCCCCATTGAGTACTAACCGTTTAAAACCTGCCGGTGGCTCTTCTTCAAAGTCCCGCCGATCAATAAAAACTTCTCGAGTAAAAGGAACTTCTCGCCGACCCATCGATTCTTGTTTAGGATGATTCTGCAAACTTAACGTTTCAACGAAATCTGCGTCCACGTTTTCTAATATCAACTTCAAAGGATTTAACACACACATTGCTCGTGGTGCGGTTTTGTCCAAGTCGTCACGAATAGCATGCTCTAACATCCCCATATCCACCACACTTTCTGAACGGCTCACTCCCACACTTTCACAAAAATTACGAATAGAGGCTGCTGTAAATCCACGCCGCCTCATCCCTGCTAGAGTCGGCATGCGAGGGTCATCCCAGGCTTCGACAACGCCACTATCGATCATTTCCTTTAAGTTCCGTTTCCCTATCATAGTGTAGTTGAGCTTTAACTTAGCGAACTCTGTTTGTTCTGGTAACACATAATTGTCAATGCTGCCTGCCAGATCACTAACTTCCTCTAAAGATTCAATAGCAAGGCTCTGTAATATCCAGTCATACAGAGGCCTATGGTCTTCGAATTCTAAAGTGCAAAACGAGTGAGTGATATTTTCTATCGCATCGGAAATACAATGGGTGTAATCATAAGTTGGATAAATACACCATTTGTCTCCCGTTTGATGATGGTTAATGTGTCGAATACGATAAAGCACAGGGTCGCGCATATTGATATTTAGTGAAGCCATATCAATCTTAGCCCGCAGGGAAAAGCTTCCATCTTTGAATTCTCCCGCACGCATGCGCCTGAACAACTCGATATTCTCTGCTTGAGAACGATCACGGTCTGGACTGTTTGTTCCTGGCTCTGTCAGACTCCCTCTGTATTCCCGCGCCTGATCTGGACTTAAACTGCAGACATAGGCCAGATTATTTTCTATTAATTGCATGGCAAAGTTATAGAGGTGCTCAAAGTAATTGGAGGAATACCGAACCTTTCCGCTCCAATCAAAACCCAACCATTTAATATTATTTTTTATCTCATCGACAAACTCCTGGCTTTCTTTTGCAGGGTTTGTGTCATCGAAACGAAGATTGCAAGACCCGTTGTTTTGCGCAGCTACGCTAAAATTCAGGCAAATCGATTTCGCATGACCAATATGCAAATAGCCATTGGGCTCGGGCGGAAAGCGGGTTTGCACGAGACCTCCATGCTTATTGGAAGCCAGATCCTCAGCTATCTTGTTGCGTATAAAGTTAGACGGAGCTGCAGATGGGCTCTGACTATCTTTTTCTGAATCTGACATTAGTTATGATCTTTGTATTCGCTGGTGAGATTTAGAAAACTCGGGGCTTTCGAGAGATATATAAAAACCTTATTATAACTGCTCTGTCACAAAGCATTAACAAAAACTTGCAAAGGAATAAGCCTCTAGGAGTAATGATGATTGTATTAAATACAAACTATGGCGCAATCACGGTCGAGCTGAACTTTGAGAAAGCGCCGATTTCAGCCGAGAATTTTAAGAAATATGCTAAAAACGGATTCTATGAAGGCACTATATTTCATAGGGTCATTGACAATTTCATGGTGCAAGGTGGTGGATTTGAGACAGGAATGGTACAGAAAGACAACGGTAGCCCCATTGAAAACGAGGCTGATAACGGTTTATCAAACGCAACTGGAACCCTTGCAATGGCGCGCACCTCAGACCCCCATTCTGCCACTTCTCAATTCTTTATTAACGTAGGTGATAATTTATTTCTCGATCATCGTGATAAATCTGAGAAAGGATGGGGTTATGCAGTTTTTGGGCGCGTCGTTGATGGCATGAAAGTCATAGATGCTATCAAGGCATGCGAGACAGGCTCAAATGCTGGCCATCAAGATGTTCCTGTTGATGATATTGTTATACAAACAGTTGAAATTCAGGAAGATTAACCTTGCAAGATCGTGTCCTACTAATCTCAGATTTACATCTTGAAGAGCAACGACAAGATATCACCGAGGCGTTTACTCAGTTTTTAGAGGTCAATCGAGGAAAATGCTCGGCTCTTTACATACTGGGCGATCTTTTTGAAATTTGGATTGGCGACGACGTCGAATCGCTACTTACAACAACAGTCGCGGATTCCCTTAGAGAGTTTTATACAGGGGGAAGCTCTGTCTATTTAATGCACGGTAATAGAGATTTTCTTATTGGAGAATCTTACGCAGCGCAATGTGGCATCTCATTAGTTCAGGAATATTATTCACTTGAAATCCAAAATTTAGAAATTCTATTACTGCATGGTGATTCACTTTGTACCGATGATGTTGACTACCAGCAATTCAGGACGATGGTTCGAGACAATAAATGGCAAACCGAATTTTTAAAAAAGCCCATAGAAGAAAGAGTCGCTTATGCCAGCGCCGCGCGAAAACAAAGCAGGGAGGCGGCAAAAACCAAATCGACTGAAATCATGGATGTGAATCAGACTGCGGTGAAAGCTCTGTTTAATTCGACACAGCACAAATACATCATTCATGGTCACACCCATAGGCCCGCTGTGCATGATGTCTCTTTGAAACAAAATGGCTCTACCGAAACTACTGGCAAGAGAATCGTCTTAGGAGATTGGGACAAAGAGATCTGGTTTATTGAGATTCAAAACGGAAAAATTGACCTGCGTACGCTTCCTTTTCCTGAGCAACCTTTACGCTGAATTGTCGGCTCCGGGCTGCGGTAATTCAAAATAACGGTCGAAATGCGCCTGACACAATATAAGAATCTCTTTTTCGATTAGTTCACACAGCTCTATTAGCGAGAATTTTTCAAATTCTGGCAACACGTAGGCACCATATTCTGTTAATTCATTAATCTGTCCATGTTCTTTCTTAAGTAAATTATGCAACCAACAATAAGGGGAGAGCTTAGAATCGAAAGGAACGCCGGCC
>Ga0206678_10001504_pt1 | contig 15168 bp, 10 predicted proteins | sample M180m12015metaG_FD_155453 | JGI IMG/M metagenome (GOLD analysis project Ga0206678, IMG submission 155453) | Ammonia-oxidizing marine archaeal communities from Monterey Bay, California, United States - M1 80m 12015 | ecosystem: Environmental > Aquatic > Marine > Intertidal zone | place: USA... | reverse complement strand
TACGGTCCTCACCCCTGGCCGACTTACCTATCTACCGCTTTCCTCGTTTCGGGTATCTCGCATTGCCGATCGGCGCCATCGCCTTAGGCATGGCCCGAGCCTCCATCGACGAGGCCCTTGCAGTCGCAACCACCAAGACACCAACAGGGTCTGGACGAACCCTCGCAGCACGACCCGCCTTTCACCGAGAAATAGCCGTGGCTGATGTCTCCCTTCGTGCCGCAAGATCCGTTTTTTACGCCGATATTCAACACGCATGGGACGAGGCGCAGCAACAGATTGGTGGCCTCGAAACTCGACGGCTGTTGCGAACATCGACTGTCCACGCGGTCTCAACTTCAATCGATGTCGTCGATCGCATGTACACGGCTGTGGGCGGCACATCGGTCTACGAAGAGTCGCCGTTACAACGTCACTTTCGAGATATTCATGTCGCGTCACAGCACATGATGGTCGCCGAACCCGTTATGGAATTAGCCGGTCGCGTGATGAGCGAGATAGAAGACAACGCTCTTGGGCTATAAAGGACCCCTGAGTTGGACCCTGGAGCCGTCAATGACTGTTACCGATGACCGAAAGCACCATGAATTTTCCCTCAGTTCGCAGCCCTTAAGCCCCTCTGACCCTCAAACCGATCGTCTCCTGCGTAAGCGAGAAGTAGCCCTCGGATATCGGATCATGGCTTCCTGGGGATGGGGAGCCGATGGCTCAGGCCACATCACGGCAAGAGACCCTGAACGCCTTGACTGTTTTTGGTCATTGGGATACGGAGTTGCATTCGGCGAAGCAACCATTGATGACTTAGTCCTTGTCGATGACACCGGTCAGGTCATTGAAGGCTCGTATGACATCAATCCGGCCGCTTTCTATATCCATGCACCCATACACGCGAGTCGAGACGACGTCATCGGGGCAATCCATACTCACACCCCCTATGGCACACCGTTCTCTGCCTTAGCCGTCCCCTTGCCGATGACCAGCCAAGAAGCTGTCGCTTTTCACGGCCGTCAAGGCGTCTTCACTGGAGAGGAAGTCGATGTCAGCGATTTAGAGACCGGGCAACGAATCGCCGACGCACTCGGCCTCGGGAGGCTCGTGATTTTGGCCAATCACGGTTTGTTAACTGTAGGTACAACAGTCGCCTCGGCAGTCGGCTTTTATTTAAACGCCGAACGGGCCGCGGAAGTTTGCGTAAAGGTTCCACACGGCCGAGTAATTAGCTCCGAGGCCGCTGATGCAGTGCACCCTTCAGTTGGCATCGAGAACCACGGCTGGCGGGTGTTTCAATGGCTTGTCCGTTCCAGGGTGAGTGACCCCACCATCGTCGGATGAGTGACAACCCGCAAGGAGTGCCTGTTGAACGACTTTGACGTCGTGGTAGTCGGTGCCGGCAATGCTGCCTGTTGTGCCGCTTTAGCAGCGGCCGAGGAAGGCGCCCGCGTTCTCGTACTAGAGCGAGCTCCTCGCCACGAATCGGGCGGCAATAGTCGCTTTACTGCCGGAGCCATTCGCTTCGCGTACGAAGGCGTCGATGATTTAGTAGCACTAATGCCTGACTTGACTCAAAGCGAATTAGACCGTACTGACTTTGGTACTTATACAGAGGAACAGTTTTATGACGACATGGGTCGGGTCACCGATTACCGAACTGACCCTGAGCTCGCGAGCTTCCTTGTTTCCCAAAGTAAACCAACCGTTATGTGGATGCGCGACCACGGTGTTCGATTCGCTCCTATTTGGGGTCGGCAAGCCTTTCAAGTCGATGGACAATTCAAATTCTGGGGCGGACTAACTGTTGAAGCTTGGGGCGGTGGTGAAGGTCTCATCGGTGCCCTGCACGGCGCTTTACAACACGAGGGCGTGGAACTCTGGTACGACACAACAGCCAAACGTCTGCTGTTCGACGGAAGTTCCGTTATTGGCATACATGCCCGCCAAGCGGGGAACACTGTTGACATTCCTGCGAAATGTGTCGTACTGGCGGCCGGTGGTTTCCAAGCCAACACCGAGTGGCGCACTAGATATTTGGGTCCGGGTTGGGACCTAGCAAAAGTCCGCGGCACGCGATTCAATACCGGCGACGGTATCCGCATGGCTCTCGACATTGGGGCGATGTCATATGGAAACTGGAGCGGTGCTCATGCCGTGGCTTGGGAGTACAACGCTCCGGAGTTTGGTGATCTGGCAGTGGGCGATGCCTTTCAAAAACATAGCTATCCGTTTGGAATTGTGCTCAATAACAAAGGTGATCGATTCATTGACGAGGGTGCCGATTTTAGAAATTACACGTACGCCAAATATGGGCGCGAAATCCTGGCCCAACCTGAGCACTCTGCCTGGCAAATCTTTGATTCGAAGGTTGATCACCTACTCAGAGATGAGTACCGGATCAAGCAAGTAACGAAAGTTCAAGCGGATTCAATCGAGGAACTGTGCGCCCGCATGGAGGGCGTTGATACAAATGCAGCGGTTGCGACCATCAGGGCCTTTAACGGAGCCGTTGACGGGACTATTGATTTCGATCCCAACGTAAAAGACGGTCGTTCAACTACGGGCCTTGAAATTAACAAATCAAACTGGGCAAACACGGTTGATGAGCCACCGTTTCAGGCCTTCAACGTGACTTGTGGGCTGACCTTCACTTTCGGCGGACTGAGAATCAACCAACAAGGTCAGGTGTTGGATACCGGACTCGACGCTATTTCGGGATTGTACGCAGCGGGCGAACTCGTGGGGGGTTTGTTCTACGGGAATTACCCAGGAGGCACCGGTCTAATGGCTGGTGCAGTATTTGGCAGACTGGCAGGTCAAAACGCCGGAGCGCATGGAACTAGTTGACTCGCCGCTGTTCACCGTCCCAGTACGGCTTCCGCAATTCGGTTTTGAGAATCTTTCCTGATGGATTGCGAGGAATCATTGATATGCGGTCCACAGAGGTCGGACACTTGTAGTGAGCGAGGCGTCCTCGACAGTGTTCAATGAGATCGGCTTCGCTGGGGTCCGCCCCCTCAGCTGGGGTGATAAGCGCTTTCACCGTTTCACCCCATTTCTCGTCGGGGACTCCGATAACAGCTACATCAGCGATATCAGGGTGACTCATCAACGCGTTTTCAACTTCCGCGGGATAAATATTCTCAGCTCCTGAAATAATCATGTCCTTCACTCGGTCATGAATGAACAGGAACCCTTCCGACATATATCCAGCGTCGCCTGTCCGAAACCAACCGAGGCCTTCCGCATCTCTACCTTCGGGATACGCCTCGTCGGTCGCGTCAGGGTCTTTCCAATAACTCTTCAGAGTCACCACCGATTTGATCCATATTTCTCCGACTTCGTTGTCTCCGAGGTCTATAAATGTTTCCGGGTCAACTATGCGGAGTTCGATATCAGCCCATGGCTGTCCGGCGGACCGCAGTAAATGGGCTCGAGGGCCGCCCGGATCATGATGTTCGGCCCGTAAAAGAGTTCCGCCACCGGTGGTCTCGGTTAAGCCGTATGCGCCTACGAAGTCACATCCCATGAGTTCCATGCTCGCCGACAAGACCTCTTCTGTGATGGGAGAAGCACCGTAAATCATGCACCGCAAACTGGAAAAGTTTGTTTCCTGTGCTTCTGGCGTAATTAACAGGAATTGCAGAATGGCGGGCACTAACAACGCATTGGTGACTTGGTAAGTCTCAACAAGTTGAAGTAACTCCACCAGGTCGGCCTCACGGAGCAAAACATTGGTGCCGCCGTTAAAAAGTCCGACCACTCCCCAACCGCTGCCCGCAATGTGAAAAAGCGGCATTGCAACGAGATTGACGCTGTCAGAGTCGAAATACCATTCCTCACTGGCAACTGGGAGGAACGAAAAAAAGTTCCGGTTGGTTAATTCCACCCCTTTGGGAAGACCCGTAGTGCCCGACGTGTACAGCTGGTAACAGGTATCGGTCCATCCAACAGCGATTTCGGGATCGGTCTCCGCGGATGCCGCAATCCAGTTGTCGTAAGAAACATATTCGCCACCATTGCCCACAACCACCACGGTCGTCACAGACTCAACGTCCATTTCTCTAAAATGTCCCAGGAACTCTTCGCCGATCAAGAGAACTTTGGCTTCAGCATGGTTCAGCACGTACTCCATTTCTGGAGCAGCCAACCTCCAGTTGACAGACATGCTGACAGCGTTGACTTTGCTGGCTCCGATGAGGTAGGTGAAATATTCGGGCCCGTTCTTGTCGAGATGAGCCACGCGATCCTGAGGGTTCACGCCCGCTGCAAGTAGCGCATTAGCGACTCTGTTTGATTCGTTGTCAAGCTGACCGTAAGTCCACTGCCGTTCCTGATAGATCAACGCAACCTTGTCCGCAGTATTAGCGGCGTGTACCCGAGCTATGTCTCCTATGGAAGAAATTGACGACATGAAACCAGAACCTCACTTTTTCGGGACAACAACTGTGGGGAAACGATAGCCACTAACAACTGCCGGGCGACCCGATGTGCACCCACCGCGAGGATGTACCGTTGGGCCGTCCGTTAACGCGCCCACTGGAGTGGAATGTCCAAAATCATCTACACCCATACTGACGAGGCGCCAGCGTTGGCAACCTATTCTTTCTTGCCGATCATTCAGGCGTTTGCGAGGGCGGCAGGTGTAGCTGTTGAAACTCGAGACATTTCTCTTGCTGGTCGCGTGATTGCATCGTTCCCCGAGTTTCTTGACGAACAGCAACGCGTCGATGATGCGTTAGCTGAGCTAGGAGCAATGACCCACCTACCGGACGCGAACATCATCAAACTTCCCAACATCTCCGCATCGTTGCCACAACTCCAGGCAACAATCGTTGAGTTACAAGCCGCTGGCTACCACGTTCCCGACTATGCGGCGAACCCCTCCACCCCTGAGGAAGAGGAGATACGCCTTCGGTATGACCGAATCAAAGGTTCGGCGGTGAACCCGGTATTGCGCGAAGGGAACTCCGACCGGCGCGCACCTCGGGCAGTCAAAGACTTCGCTCGAAAGTTTCCGCACCCAATGGGTGTTTGGTCGCCTGATTCGGCAACACACGTTGCGACGATGGGTGAACACGACTTTCGGTCGAACGAGTTGTCAACCACTATTGAGTCGGACTCAATTCTTCGAATCGAACACGAGAACGAATCGGGACTACTCACCACTCTCAAAGAGGTGACGGTCCTCGCTGGTGAGGTCGTTGACGCCACATTTATGTCGGCCAGGCATTTGAGCGCCTTCCTGGACGACCAAATTAAAGACAGCAAAGAGCGGAAGGTGTTGTTCTCCCTCCACCTCAAAGCCACGATGATGAAAGTCTCTGATCCGATCATCTTCGGCCACGGCGTGCGTGCCTATTTTGCTGACGTCTTCGAAACCCATGGTGACGTCCTGGAAAGCGTTGGCGCAAATGTCAACAACGGATTGGGCGACGTGTTGGAGGCGATACAGCAACTTCCACTGGCAGATCGCGCAAGCATCGAGGCTGACATCGCAGCCGCCTACGAATCTGGGCCAGCGCTCGCAATGGTGGACTCAGACAAAGGCATAACAAATCTTCACGTACCTAGTGACGTCATCGTCGATGCGTCAATGCCCGCCATGATCCGCACTTCGGGGCAAATGTGGAATTCAGCAGGTACCCAACAAGATACGAAAGCCGTTATTCCAGATTCCAGCTATGCAGGCGTCTACCAGGCGGTGATCGAAGACTGCATTGAAAATGGCGCATACGATCCAACGACAATGGGGTCAGTACCGAATGTTGGCCTTATGGCCCAAAAAGCGGAGGAATACGGAAGCCACGACAAAACTTTTGAATTGGCTGAAACAGGAACCATGCGCGTATCCCAGTCAGACGGCACCGTGCTCTTGGAACACCAGGTTGAAGCCGGCGATATTTGGCGTATGTGCTCAGTGAAAGACGAACCAATCAGAGACTGGGTGAAACTTGCAGTTGCTCGCGGGCACGCCACTGGAGTAACCGTGGTCTTTTGGCTCGATTCCGATCGAGCTCACGACGCTCAACTAATTCAAAAAGTTGAACAATACTTAGGCGATCATGAAACAGATGGCCTTGATATCAAGATTTTGTCGCCCGTGGACGCTACGCGACTTTCGCTACAACGCATCAGGCGAGGCGAGGACACAATTTCCGTCACCGGGAACGTGTTACGTGACTACAACACCGATCTTTTCCCAATCCTTGAGGTCGGAACTTCCGCCAAGATGCTCTCAATTGTTCCTCTTATGAACGGTGGTGGGCTTTTCGAGACAGGCGCCGGCGGGTCTGCCCCCAAACACGTCCAACAGTTCGAAGCCGAAAATCATTTGCGGTGGGACAGCCTCGGGGAATTCCTTGCGTTGGCTGTCTCATTTGAACACCTGGGTTCTTCAACTGATAATCCCACGGCTTCTTTGTTGGGAAGCGCTCTTGATCACGCAACTAGTCGTCTTCTGGACGAAGGGAAATCACCCAGCCGAAAAGTAAGCGAGCTCGACAACCGGGGAAGCCATTTTTACGTCGCTTTATGGTGGGCTGAAGCGATGGCCAATCAGAGCGAAGACGGCGAGCTCGCAGCCCTCTTTGCGCCTCTGGCAACCGCACTAGCCAATGCCGAAGGGACCATCATTCAGGACCTTATTGACTGTCAAGGGATGCCCATGGATATAGGCGGTTATTACTTCCCCAACTCTGCGGCTGCTTCGCAAGCCATGCGTCCTAGCGAGACTTTTAACTCAATCATCGATCAATTCGCTTCTTAACCTCGGTGACTGACGCATCTGATACTGACCCGCGGCAACAAATCATCGCCGCCAGAGTTCGCGCTCTGACGGGGTGTCCCACTGCGCGCAAAGCCATCGATCTGCTAGCTGACACAGGATCCTTTACTGAATACGGGTTGCTCGCTGGGCGAACAACATCGGTCGACGATGACGGTTCATCTGACGGGATAGTCGGCGGGGTGTGCGATATTGGTGGGCGACCGGTTGTCGTCGCGGCACATGACAGGTCCGTTGAAGCAGGCACTCACAGCGAACGCAACATGCGCAAACTGGCGAAACTCACAACCATCGCGGTGTCCAACCGGTGGCCGCTGATCCTGTTCATCGAGGGTGATGGTTCGCGACCTTCAGACCCGCGTCCTGCACCGCCAATCGTGAACTACACGCGAGCTCGTTGGGATGTTCTGGAAGGGTTGACAGAAATGTCTGGGTGGGCGCCAACGATTGCCATCGTGGTTGGACCGACCCGTGACAGCCACAGCGCTCTTGCTTTCCTCTGCGACCTTGTTATCGCCACCACTAACTCTGATTTTGGGAGCATGATCGATCCAGCGGTAAAGATGGATCCCGAAACCGCTGCGGCACGAGGTGACGTCGACCTCGTCGTTGAAGATGTACCGCAGGCAGTTAGCGCCACTCAGCAGTTCCTGGAGTACTGGTATGACGACACTCCAGGATTCTCGGCGGCCGCATCTGCGTCAACGATCGGTGAAATTGTTCCGAGTAACCGTCGACGAGCGTATGACATGCGCAAGGTCGTAGAGGCTTTCGCCGACAGAGACAGCGTTTTTGAAGTTGGGGCTGAGTGGGCGCAGTCGTTGATCACCGTCTTTGCTCGTTTAGAAGGAAGGTCCATAGGGATCTTCGCTAACCAACCATCGTCACCGCGCGCCGGAGCGATAGATAGTGCCGCTGCCGACAAAGCAAGCAGATTTGTCGAGTGGTGCGACGCTTATGGACTGCCGCTTATCTCTTTCGTCGACAATCCGGGCTACATGGTCGGTCCGGACGCAGAGCAGGAAGGCATCGCGCGTCACCATGCTCGCCCTCTCTCCGCAATTCATCATCGAACGGTTCCGCTGTACACGGTTCAGGTCCGAAAAGCCTACGGTTTAGGTCCGTTTGCGATGTCGGGCTATGGGACAAGTCGGAAAATGCCGGAGTTACGCGTCGCGTGGCCAACAGTTGAGAGCGGAGGTATGAGTCTTGAGGGAGCGGCGTACTTGGTGAAACGAAAAGAAATTCGTGACGCAGAGGACGCTATAACGGCTAGAGCTATCCGAGATCAGTATGCAGAAGACATGCGCGACGTTGCTTCAGGAGTTCGAGCGGGACGCAGTTTCTCATTTGATGATGTGATTTTGCCCGAGGAGACGCGTCCACTAATCGCATCGATGCTCAACCGTTCGAAACGTGTCCTGCCGTCTGAAAAAGTCCACCACATCGATACCAGGTAGCTACCAATGCGGGACTTCCTGATCAGGAAACTTCGAGATGCCAAAGCCCTTCGACTAGACGCTTCGCGCCCTTTAGCCGTGGAAAAGGTCCGCTCCATGGATCACCTTACGGCTCGTGAGCGCACAGCCTCTCTTATCGATCCCGGGTCAGAGGTCGAATTTGGCTCGATAGCGGCCAGAGATAACGACGGCGAGTGGGTACCCGAAAGTGGCGGAGTTGATTTTGTTGGGACGATCAATGGCCGCCCGATCATCACCTCTTCAACCGACTACACCGATCGCGGTGGAGGCTACGGTGCCGCACGACTCGAGCATTTGATATCGCTTGCGCACCAACATCGTTGGCCCGTTGCGTTCTTTGTTGATGGGGGTGGGAGTCGAGCACGACATCCGAGAACAGGTCTCGGTCATCTAGAACTCAGCGGCCAGATCGGGCGGTTCACTTTGTTCGACGGAATGGCGGAATTATCTGGATGGGTTCCAACCGTAGCTATCGTGTCCGGCCCGTCTTTCGCTGGGCACGCAAGCCTCGCCGGATTTTCTGACGTCGTCATTGCGACACGCGGGTCAGCCATCGGCATGGGTGGCCCACCGATGGTTGAGGCTGCCCTTGGTCTAACTCTCACTCCTCAAGAACTCGCGGGAGTCGAAATGCACGACCGAACTGGCGGGATAGATCTCCTCGTTGACAATGAGCCCGCTGCGATTCAATCCGCAAAGCACTATCTCAAATTTCTATGGGATCAACCCGATGGGCGACCAAGCGAATCGGCCGACAGGATCGGCGAGCTGGTGCCGGAATCAGGTCCTTACGACATCCATCCAGTGATTCAAGCCTTAGTGGACAACGAACCTATTTTGGAACTCCGTCCGAACTTCGGACCTAGCGTCGTTACTGCGCTTGGGCGCATCAATGGAAGAACTGTTGGGATACTCGCCAATAACCCCGCTATCGATGCCGGAGTGATCACTGAAGCAGCTGCTACCAAAATCGGTCGTTTCGTAGAATTATGTGACGCCTATGAGTACCCAATTGTTTCTCTGATCGATAGTCCCTACACCGCTGTCGAGACCCAGTCAGGTCTGCAGCCCGGGCTTAGCCGTTGGCACACTCGGGTGCTTCAAACCCAACAACGACGCACTGTACCAATCACCTCAATTCAGCTAAGAAAAGCAGGGGGCTTTAGTGGGCATCTCATGGCCGGCTCTCCGACTGGGCATATGGTGCCTCTGTGGCAAGTTGCCTGGCCCACAGCACACCTTGGCGAGAGTGACCCTTTCGCTGCCACGCGAAACTTTAATTCCTTTGATGATGTCATCGAACCGGCGGAAACGCGGTCCGGTTTATCCCGCCTTTTGAGGCATTTCACGAGCTCAGCCGAGCGTCGTTCAGGTCAACCAAAAAAGAAGCACACAATTGATACGTGGTAACTGAAGTTATGTCATGAGGCCGGCCCAACAGATTGTTTCGAAATTGTCTTGCTTTGTGCTTGCTATCACAACGGAGAGTGCCTTAGTTTTTTGCGACTGAACGATCGTTAGGCTCGGTACGACACGTCTGATGTTTGGACGGGTATCTCAGGAAGGGGACCAGAACGACTGTGGTAGACGCGACAACCCGTCCTGGCGACGCCCCACTTCTGGTAGTTGAGGACTTAGCGACGCATTTCGCGATCGATGCCGGGCTCGTTCGCGCCGTTGATGGCGTGAGCTTTGATCTCTATCCGGGTCAAACCCTCGGCATTGTTGGTGAAAGCGGTTCAGGGAAAACTGTGCTGGCTCGAACAATTATGCGTTTGAATCTTGGGGGAAACGTTCGGACTTCGGGAACCGTACGTTTTTCGAATCAAAGTCTGCTCGACCTTCCGATTTCCGATATGACACAAATCTGGGGCCGAGAAATCGCCATGGTGTTCCAAGATCCAATGACTTCGTTGAATCCCGTTGTGAAGATCGGTCGACAAGTCACGGAACATGTCCGCAAACATTTTGGGATATCAAAGTCCGAAGCACGGAACCTAGCTATCGAACTACTGCAAAGTGTGCGCATCCCTGAAGCGGAAGCGCGCTTCGACAGCTTTCCTCATGAGCTATCAGGTGGAATGCGCCAAAGAGTTTCGATCGCGATCGCTCTTGCTTGCAATCCAAAACTGCTGTTCGCCGATGAACCCACAACAGCGCTAGATGTAACAGTCCAACATCAGATCCTGAACCTACTTGGCATGCAGCAACAAGAACGCGCTATGGCGATGGTGTTGGTCACTCATGATTTAGGAGTGGTGGCTGGCCGCACCGATGAAATCATCGTCATGTACGCAGGAAAAATTGTTGAACAGGCCAACACCTCAGAGATCTTTCATCGCACTTCTCACCCGTACACCGAAGCATTGCTGCGATCTATTCCCAAAATCGATCAACCAAGCCACACGCGCCTGGCCGCTATAGCGGGCCGCCCTCCGGATCTCGCCGACTCGCTTGAAGGCTGTTCTTTCAGCCCGCGATGCCCTTATGCTCAGGAGCGCTGCTTTGAAGAAGAACCAGAGCTGGAAGCTCTAGCAACAGACCACTTGTCGGCCTGCTGGTATCCAGTAGGAACGCCCGAAAACCAGGAAGCTTGGGAAAAGAACCTTTCGGCCGGGCGGCCTTCCACACTTGCAATAGCAAACGGTCAAATCGTTGATGACGTATCGGTGCACTTACCGTCGGGAACTTCCTGATGGCAGGCGGTGGCAAGGCTCACCTTCGTCCAAGCGAGGACGTTCTCATTTCTGCTCAAGATGTGGTGGTGGAGTTTCCAGCGTCACGCGGCCGAGTCGTCAAGGCAGTGAGCGGGATCAGTCTCGACGTAAAAGAAGGAGAGACCCTAGGGCTCGTAGGCGAATCCGGGTGTGGAAAATCGACAACTGCTAAAGCGTTGATTCAGCTACCGCCGCCTGATTCGGGAACCGTACATTACAAAGGCGAAGATCTAACGCAACTTGACGCAGAGAGCCTTCGTCAAGCACGCACCGACCTGCAAATCATCTTTCAAGACCCAATTTCTTCACTCAATCCACGTCGAAGAATTGGAGAGGTGGTTGCCGAACCGCTTAAGGTTTGGGGTCCGAGCGACTCCGTATCGCAAGTCGAGAAAGTAAACGCGATGCTCGAAGCCGTCGGCATAAACCCTGACGATGCACGCGACAAACGACCTCACGAGTTCTCCGGCGGGCAATGTCAACGAATTTCTATCGCCCGAGCTTTAGTCCTTAACCCACAGGTCATTATCTGTGACGAACCGGTCTCAGCGCTAGATGTGTCCGTCCAGGCGCAAATCCTCAATATGCTGCAAGATCTCAAAGCCGAATACGGACTGACGTTGGTGTTTATCGCACATGACCTTGCAGTGGTGAAAAATATTTCAGATCGAGTAGCCGTGATGTACCTCGGCAAACTTTGCGAAGTATCTGAATCCAACGCGCTTTACCAAAGCCCAGGGCATCCATACACGGAGTTGTTGTTGAATTCGAGTCCAACACCCGACCCTGACGTCACGCTGGATACCGATTTGGTCGAACAAGGGGATGTGCCTTCCCCAATCGATCCGCCGACCGGCTGCCGTTTCCATACTCGATGCGCTTATGCCTCCGATCGATGTATAGATGAAGAACCTCAAATGCAGAAGATTTCTGATGACCACTACGTCGCGTGTCATCACCCACTGGTCTCCGTTGTCGAGTCGGCGGAGGTGAGCGCCTGATCAATCAATGCTTCCCTAATACGGAAGCCTGAGCGGTGTGGCGTCCGCCCACCGCGGTATCCAGCATTAGAGTCAGAACTCTAGGGAGGGTTCACATGAAGAAAAGCTGGCTAAAGCTCATCGCTCCGCTCTTCGCTATTGCGTTGATCGGGGCTGCCTGTGGAGGCAGCGACAGCGATTCAGAGTCGAGCAGTAGCTCAGACACTGAGAGCAGCACAGAAACAGAAACCGAAACAGAAACAGAAACAACAGAAGCACCCGAAGCAGAAGACGACGTTCTCGAGGCAGGCACAGAAGCCGAAGGGGATGTCGATACTGAGGTGGAAGCAGTCGTAGAAGAAAGTAGCTACGGCGGCGACATCATCATTGGTCTTGAGGCAGAGGCTACGGGTTTGCGCTCGTGGGAGGATGGTTGTTCCTCTCCATGTCTCGTCATGATGAAGGCAATGATCGACACCATGGTGGAAAGGCGAGCAGACGGCACCTACGGTCCGTGGCTTGCTAAGTCATGGTCATCCAACGAGGGTTACACCGAGTGGACGTTTGAACTTCAGGAAGGTGTCCTGTTCCATAACGGTTACTCCTTCAACGCCAAGACCTTGGTCGACATGTTCGAACTTCAGAAGGTTGGAGCAATTTCGGCCGGAATAGTCTCGGCAGCAAAGGTTGCAGAAGTAGTCGCTGTTGATAACTACACAGTGAAGTACGTCCTGAGTGGCGCACATTCGGCATTTCCTTCGTTCCTCTACGGGGTAGGCCTCGGTGGGGTGTTCGAACCCAATGCGGCCAACGAAGATTTCGACGGGTTCTCGATGAATCCGATCGGCACCGGACCGTTCATGATGGATAAACGCGACTTGGACAACGAGACCATCGTTGTTCGCAATCCGAATTACTGGATGAGTGACGGGGACGGCAATCAGTTGCCGTATCTCGACTCAGTGGCGTTCCGTCCCATCCCCGACGAAGGGACTCGTCTTGACTCGTTGCTTTCCGGCACGACAAACATGATGCAGACCTTGCGTCAGGGCACGATTCGCGATGCCCGTGCCGCTAAGGAAGATGGTGCAGACATCACTCTTCTTGAGTTCCAGGGCAACAACGTCGGTGGCGGTATGTTCAACAACAGCATCGCACCATACGATGATGTTCGAGTTCGGAAGGGCTTGACTCAGATGAACAACCAAGACGCAGTGATTGAAGCTCTTGGTGGTACTGGAATTTCTCTTCCAGGAAGCCAGTGGTTCAGCCCTGACAGCCCCTGGTATTCAGAAAAGGCTGCCGCTGCTTGGCCAAACTTTGACTTTGACGCCGGCAAGGCTCTTCTTGCGGAATACGTGAACGATCCGGACAGGTCCGATGGTCGGGCAGTTGGCGACAAGATTGAAGTTGAGCTTTCCTGCCCACCTGATCCCACGCTGATCCTCGCTATGCAGGTGATCGAACAGTTGTGGAGTGCTAGTGGGATGGTTGACGTAAATCTGACGAACTACGATCAGCAGACTCACATCAACTACGCGTTGGGTGCTCCACCTGATTTCAATGGTTCGCACGGTGCGCACTGCTGGCGGTGGTCAAGCAACGACGATCCGTCAACGTTCCTGAACACTCAGTTTGCGCCTCCCACCTTGGGTATAGCGGCTGCATACGGTTTGGACGGAATCTTTTCTCCGATCAACTTCCCCAACTACTTCGACATCGAAATGTTTGGTTGGCTAGTTGGAGCGATCAGCACTGATGCGTTTGAGGAGCGCTATGCCCTATACGAGATGGTGATGTTGCGGCTTGCGCGAGATGTCCCAGTTTGGTATTCGGGCCATACCGCTACGCTATTGGCAGCAGAAAGCAACATCCTCGGGGTGAACGGTTGGCTGCTTCCAGACGGTAGTTTGGGGGCTGGTTTCCCATCAGCAGTAGCTCGTTGGGGCCAGGTCTTCATCCAAAACTAATCAACACTGATAATCGACACTGATCATTGACCGCGATCCTTAGGTAGGAGTTCCACCATTGGGAAAGATTTTGGCCGCACGACTGGCGCGACTTGTAGCGACACTTTTTGCGGTTTCACTTCTTACCTTTCTCTTGGTTGAACAACTACCTGGGGATCCGGTCACTGCTCTTTTGCCACCAGAAGCGCTCCATGATCTTGAGACCATGGAACGCATTCGAACTGAGCTCCAGCTTGATGATCCTGCCCTCGTCCGTTACGGGCGATGGGTGACTGACGCCTTACAAGGCGATCTCGGAAAGTCATACATCACCGACCAGCGGGTCGCTGATGCCATCAGGGACCGCATTCCTATCACTATAGAGCTCGCTCTATTAGCGACAGTTATCGCCGCGGTGCTTGCAGTACCGATTGGTGCGTTCTCTGCCTACAGAGAAGGCGGACGTTTCGACCGGGTGTTGTCGGGCTTCACGACGGCTGCACTCTCGATCCCTGCCTTCGTGGCGGCGATTTTTTTCATTTGGCTTTTCACTCTGAAATTCAACTGGCTTCCATCTACTGGCTGGAATCGCATCACCGACAAGGGCCTCTTGGCCAACCTCAAAACCGCAGTTTTGCCTGCTAGCGCGTTAGCTCTAGCGCCATTAGCGATTAACGCTCGACTCATCCGAGCGGACATGATCGGAACCCTCAAAGAGGACTACATACTGTCAGCCCGGGCAAAGGGTCTACGAAGCAGATACATCCTTATGCGGCATGCTCTGCGGCCAAGTTCTCTTACCGCGATCACTATATTCGGGCTTCAATTCGGTGCTCTCATCGGCGGCACTGTTGTCATCGAAACAATTTTCGCGCTACCAGGGTTAGGTACCCGCCTGATAAGCGGTATTTATCAACGTGACGTCATGATGATCCAAGGCATCACTCTTTTCGTTGCCACTGTCTACGTGGTGGTTAATTTGTTTGTCGATTTGCTCTATTTGCTACTCGACCCGAGAATCCGGAGGCAATGATGTCCGAATCCAAAGACATCACAGGTTCACCGGATGCCAACCGACCTTTAGGAGTCGATCGTGGACTCCACGGGACACCACACAGCAATCCGACGCCGGCCGCATCAAATGGTAATGGTCGGTTGTCCGCAGTCAAAGAGATGCCGTTTCTTGTTAAGTGCGCCCTCTTTTGGTTGATCTTTATCGTTTTCGCGGCAATTTATACACGACTTGACCGACTCTTTGGGCAA